>FTBI01001627.1_pt1 | contig 17184 bp, 11 predicted proteins | sample 1639171 | NCBI WGS metagenome assembly FTBI01 (sample SAMEA3914812, study PRJEB12502) | metagenome | biome: forest; material: soil | place: Canada | collected 2011-07-07 | depth 0.1 m | reverse complement strand
TGATCAAAACCGCCGCCTGTGCGTTCGGCTTAGCCTTTCCTTGTTCCCAATTTTGATGGGTGCGTTGATTAACGCGAAGCCGGCGCGCCATGACTGCTTGAGACGCATGCACCCCTTCGCGTACGGTTTTGATTTCCTCGGCCGAGACCTGTATCACATCAGGTATCTCAACTTCAACCTTGCGCAGCGTCAATTTGCCCTCGCGTTCCGCGGAAAGGTCATCAATGCCTTGCTTGAGTTCTGCAAACAGATTCCTTTTCATTTCGTACTCCTTTTTGAGATATGCCCTTCTAGAATTTTTGAAAATTCCTTGCGCTTGGTGTAAGAAAGTAATGCATAGCCTATTGCATGCCGCGCTCGTTACAAAAATAGGACGTAGCGTGATACCTCACGCTGCAGCAATCGCTGCGTGCCTCAGCATTAGAAAATATTCGCCGCCCCCCACGCGACGTTTCCTAGTACTTGGTCCTCATATCCGCGCCGGTTTACTACATGGTCTTGAACATCGAATCGAGCGATACGTAGTGGCTACCTAAGACGAGAATAAGCGTTCACATCTGCAAAGAGTCTGATTTTATCGTCAGGCTTGCGCAGCAAATTTTTGATGGACTAGCTTTGTAGATGCAGCGATATTGCTGCTTTACTACGTTAGGTGAAGATATGAACGATCATCAAGAAATTGATATGTCCGACTTGTCGAATGCCGAATCCGTCGGTGCGACAGAAAGCACGCTAGGCGCTGCGGGCGGTAGCTTTATGGAAGGAATTCGTTGGGTGTACAGAGAAGAAAGCGAATACTAAACGGAAAATCGCCCCAAAAATTTTGGGGCGAAAATGTTATGTTTTCCCATGCTCGCGATGGCTTGTACATTGTCTCGTTCGAAGGACAATGCATATGTCTCGATATCATCGACGATGCCTACACGGTATTCTCAGTCGAGCAATCTCGCCGGCTACTCGAATTGTTTGAATTTTGGGACCGTTCAACGTCATCACCCTCCCCACTGGATCGCAACCCTTCTGTCGGAGGCCGGTTACTACTCAAATTCGAGGCTTTCGATACATCAGATCCGAAGCTATTTGTGAGCTCCAAGGCCTACCCCGGTGTGCCAATTGATTGTTGGCAACTCGACCGCCGCCAAATTTTCACCGGTTGTCGCCCCAAGCTGATCGCGCATTCAATTCTGGCATTGCATAAGGTACATGAAGTTTCAAAAGCAAAGCGCTTGTCTGGTTTGATCGACTTGATCACGAGTGAGCGGCACACAAAAAATTTCAATTCGTTTGCGGTGTGCGAAGCGAACAATTTGGTTCGCTCACTGAATGCTGCCTCACTTCTTTACTACAAAAAAACTAAATGTCTTGAGTGGGCTTGCGCGTTGATATTGGTTGGATTCCGTTTTGGCCTTGACATGAAACTTGTCATCGGAGTTCAGAATCGCCCATTTTATGCCCATGCTTGGGTAGAGCTCGGCGGAAAAATAATTGGTGACGATCCCATGCGCAGAGAACAGCTCGTAGTGATTTATGAGACCGTTGAGTGTACTGGATCGATAACGAAATGACGTACATCTTCATCTCCCAGGCGTCACGATCTACAAACAGAATTTCTGCGCCGGTAATCAGGTCGTGGACCGCCGAGTCCGGCGCTTTCGCGGCACTATTTTTTTCATCAAATGAAACAGGCAATACAGTGCCATGTCGATTTGGGGAGAACGGCGAAGCCTTCTGGTGTATTCAAGGAAAGGTATTTTCTACGGTTGATGGAACGCTTGCGAACGATGCCGACGTCGCCTCCATGGCGATACACGACGTCGAGAAGATGAGTCATCAATTTTGGGGAACATTTTCTCTTGTGACGTACGATCGCCGACGTAACCGCAGCATTGTCCTCTCAGATCCATGTGGGCAGCAACCCCTGTATTTTCACCGGACTGATGACGGTGATTTTCATATAGGCGGAGAGATCGAAGATTTCTTCAGGATCGGTCGAGTCAATCGAGAACTCGATATGCGATATCTACACGAGTATCTCGCATATGGATCCGGTAATCCATCCGGAACTGGATGGAGAGGCATAGCGTTGCTACCTCCCGGCATGTGCTTGATTGAAGATCCTGGCAACAAATATGCTCTTCGCCGCTTTTGGTCTCCAATGGTCCGGTCGCGCACGATGGAAGGAAATCCGATAGATATCCTATCCACTGTGGTTCGTCTGCTGCTAAAGGATGAACAATCAACCTTTCTGGAGCTATCAGGAGGGGTGGAGTCAACCGCGTTGGCGGTGGCAGTTCATCGCTCAAAGCTGCATGAGAGCGTTGTTTCCCTTACCTACTATGACCCTAGACGGGCCTCGTCGAATGAGGTTTCTATCGCGCGAGCTGTGGCGAGAAGATGTCAACTCGAACATAAGACATTTCCCATCCTGAGCACCCTTCCGTTCACTCCCACCGAAAAAATTCCACATGTATCGAGGCCATGCACGGAGTTATGCTTCCTTGCCCAGTTCGAGAATATAGTCGAGGCAGGACTTCTAGTTCCGACGGTCACGCTGTTGAACGGCCATGGCGGTGACGCGTTGTTTTTAGCGCCTCCTCCGTTTGGTATTCCCATTGATGCGGCGGGACGATTAAGACTGATCCGTGCGGTGACGGCGTTGCGTGATCTTGCGGTACAGCATCGTGTACCGTTTGCGGTCGTACTAGCAAAGGCGATTCGTGCGTCCACACAATTCTTCAACGGAACGCTCGCATCACCAGCCTCATATGCTATAGCCATTCTTGAGCAAGATATCTCAACGCCCCGTATATATGATGATGTAATGAGCCGTATTGGGCTATTAGTGCAACCCGCACGGCGGTACCAAATTGCGGCGCTGGGCGCCACACTCGATGAAACTATCGTTCACGTGGGGCCGACATATTGCCGCCCTGTCATGCCATTCTTGTCTCAGCCGGTTATCGAACTTGCCTTGCGCTTGAAACCAGAGGACATGTTTTCCGGATTTAGCAATCGGTTGCCGTTTCGCCGCGCCGCGTATCAGGCATCTAATTTGTCGAATCTGTGGCGGCGGGATAAAGGTGATACAACGCACTCGGTCCTAATGGGTATCCACAAATACCGAGAACATATTCGTGACGTATGTTTGGATGGAAGATGCGCAGACGATAAATTGATTGATGTTCAACGCATGGATAGACTCATCAAGCGAGCCGCGCTTGGCTACGCGTCAGGCTTGCCGGAAATCACACGCCTTTTCGCCACCGAAATCTTTATACGGAGTGCTTCTCAGTCGGTTCTGGGTGCTGCGACCGGCATGGCAGGACGTCAACCTGGTTAAATGTCTGATTGTTCAGCCGAGGGTCGCTGGTAGATTAAGGCGTTTGCGACAATCACGTAATGACCGATCTCCCCAAAGATTTCACCGCCGCCTTTCGCTTGGTGATTCAGCATTACCGCGCGCTTCCCTTCCATTTGATGGGGGCAGCGCTTTTCACCGTAGTGAGCGCATCGCTGGGCGCATGCGTCCCCTATCTACTTAGGCAAGCAACCAACATACTCGCGAACAGGGCTTCCCACCCGGACATGCGGCATACGCTCTTGCTGGTGGGAGGCTATGGTCTAGGCTGGACAGCTCTGCACGTATTGGACTGGATCAAAACCATGGTGTCCTCCGCCATGTTGGCACGTTGTGATGCGGCCTTCCAAAAAGTGTTTTACTTACACTTGATTCGCGTCGAATATGGTCGCTTGATCAAGATCGATCCTGGACAGATGGCTGCAGTCCTTGATCGAAGCCGATCGGCGTTTGGTGCGATCGGGTTTGCGGTGATTGGAGCCATTTGTCCCACATTGTTGCAACTGGTTTTCTCCGCCGCCTTGCTTTGGCGTACAACCAATCTCACCTTTGCCTTGGCGTTTACCGTCTCGATGCTGGGGCTCTTCATATTTACCTGGCAGCTCGCGGCAAGGACCAAGGAGGCGCATGCGCAGATCTTCGGTGCGGCCAATCGCTTGGCTAGTCATATCGTCGAGAAGCTCTCTTTTTCGCTGGATATCAAGCTGAATCATGCCTATCGGCGCGAAGAGGAATCGCTAGGCGAGATTCTGAACGGCTACGTTGCCGCGATTTCGAGAGGCAATGCCAGACTGTCGATTCTGCTTGCGTTGCAAGCCGCCTTTGCTGGAATTGTACTGACCGTATTCGTGATACTGGCGGCGATACAAGTCTCGCACCTGGTGTTTAGCGTCGGCGACTTTGTGATGATTGTCGGTTATATCGTTGCCCTTACTACACCGATGACGATATTGGCCGCAACCCTGTCCGATCTACGCAGAAATCACCTGGCCTTGAGGGACGGGTTTGAGATTTTGTCGCTGCCGCTGGAATCGGGCTCGCCGGAGGCCGAATTCGAACTATCCTCGCCCAGCGTGTTTTCGATCGAGCAAGTCGATTTGGTGATCGATGGCGGCATCGTGCTGCAGGACGTCAATCTCGAAGTGCGCCGAGATTGCTTGACCATGCTGATCGGGCCTTCAGGTGCGGGGAAAACCAGCTTGATCAATCTCATGCTGGGATTGCTTCGGCCTGCCAGCGGGAGAGTGTGTCTATATGGGCGGGATATCCGCGACGTTGCGGTCAGTGCCTTGTCTGAGGAAATTGCCGTTGCGCCGCAAAATCCAATGATCGTCACCGGAACGCTCAGGGACAACCTCATCTACGGCTGCGACACGTCACCGTCCGATGCTTTGTTGCGGGAACTGGTCGACATGCTCGAGCTATCTGATGCATGCGCCGACGAGCGTGGCGATATTCTTGATCGCGTCGTCGGCATACAAGGCAGGGAGCTTTCCGGAGGCGAGCGCCAACGGATTGCACTGGGGCGAGCACTGGCGCGGCGTCCGAGCGTCCTCATCCTGGACGAACCTACCTCATCGATTGACCCGGCGCGCGAGGCAAGGATTTTCGCGCGAATTCGGCGCCGGGTACCGACGATTATCGCGGTGACTCACCGGGAAGCCCTCGTCAAACTTGCCGATGTGGTCTATCGGGTCGAATCGGGTGGGGTCAAGGAAGCAGGGCTGCTATGCCTGCCGTGACAGGCATAGCGACTACCTCAGCACTCGACAATATTCACCGCCAACCCCCCGCGCGAGGTTTCCTTGTACTTGGTCTTCATGTCCGCGCCGGTTTCCCACATGGTCTTGATCACCGAATCGAGCGACACGTAGTGGCTGCCGTCGCCGTGCATCGCCATGCGTGCGGCGTTGACGGCTTTTACCGATGCCATCGCATTGCGTTCGATGCAGGGGATCTGCACCAGGCCGCCGACCGGGTCGCAGGTCAGGCCGAGGTTGTGTTCCATGCCGATCTCGGCGGCATTCTCGACCTGCAGCGGCGTGCCGCCCATCACGGCCGCAAGCGCGCCTGCCGCCATCGAACAGGCGACGCCCACTTCGCCCTGGCAGCCGACTTCGGCGCCCGACAGCGAGGCGTTAAGCTTGTACAGGATGCCGATCGCGCCGGCGGTCAGCAGGAAGTCGATCACGCCTTGCGCGTTCGCGCCCGGGATAAAGCGCATGTAGTAATGCAGCGCCGACGGGATGATGCCGGCCGCGCCATTGGTCGGCGCGGTGACGACGCGCCCGCCGGCCGCGTTTTCCTCATTGACCGCGATCGCGAACAGGTTGATCCAGTCTATCAGCGCAAGCGGGTCGACCGTAGGCGTGGCCAAGAGGCCGTTGGCCGAGATCTTTTTCGCCTGCGTCAGCGAGCGGTAGAGGGAGGGGGCGCGACGCTTCACGTGCAGAGGCCCGGCCAGTTCGCCGTCGGCATCGGGGTTGTCGATGCCGCAGCCGCGCGCGACGCAGGCTTGCATCACGTCCCAGATGCGCAGCAGGCCGCCGCGGATTTCGTCCTCGCTGCGCCACACACGCTCGTTGTCCCACATCAGTTGGGCGATCGATTTGCCGGATGCGGCGCACATCGCCAGCAGCTCGCGTCCGCTATGGAAGGGGTAGGGCAGTTGGTCGTGCGCGCTCAGCACATTGGTGTTTGCCGCGCCCGCCGTCACCACGAAACCGCCGCCGACCGAGAGATAGGTGGTGCTGCGCAGGGTTTCGCCGGCTTCGTCGTAGGCGAACATCTTCATGCCGTTCGGATGTTCGGGCAAAGCCTGGCGATAGAACAGCATGTGCTGCTTGGCCAGATACTTGACCGGGTGCGTGCCCAGCAGCGGCAGGCTCTCGCCTCGCAAGACCTGAGTCAGGCGCGGCGCGATGGTGGCCGGGTCGACCGTATCGGGCGCGTCGCCCATCAAGCCCAGCAAGATGCCGCGATCGGTGCCGTGGCCCTTGCCGGTGGCGCCGAGCGAGCCGTACAGCTCGACGCGTACGCTGGCCGTGCGCGTCAGCAGCGCATCGCGCTCCAGCCCTTGCACGAACAGCAGGGCGGCACGCATCGGGCCGACCGTATGGGAACTCGACGGACCGATGCCGATTTTGAACAGATCGAAAACGCTGACAGCCATGGCTGCTCCTCAGAACATCAAACCGATCGCCTGCATCGCGGCGCGGTGGAGATAGGGGGGCGACGCGCATTGCGTCGTCTGGACGGGCGGTGCGGTTCTCGCAACGGGGGCGCGCAGGCGCCAAGCTGCGGGCGACGCCACGACAAGCGTGCGCCCGCAGCTTGGACGCGGGCTTACTCGTAGTCGCTCATCGGAATGCAGGAACAGAACAGATTCCGGTCGCCATACACATTGTCGGCGCGACCGACCGGTGGCCAGTACTTCTGACCCAGCAAAGAGGATAGCGGGTAGGCCGCGGTTTCGCGCGCATAGGCGTGCGGCCAGGCATCGGCGGTGACCACGGCGGCCGTGTGCGGCGCGTGCTTGAGCGGGTTGTCCTCGCGATCCGAACGGCCTTCCTCGACCGCGCGGATTTCTTCGCGGATCGCGATCATCGCGTCGATGAAACGGTCGAGCTCGATCTTCGATTCCGATTCGGTCGGCTCTATCATCAGCGTGCCCGGCACCGGGAAGCTCATGGTCGGCGCGTGGAAGCCGTAGTCCATCAGGCGCTTGGCGACGTCGTCGACGGTGATGCCGCTGCTGTCCTTGATCGGACGCAGGTCGAGTATGCACTCGTGCGCGATCAGGCCGTTCGGGCCGGTGTACAGCACCGGGAAGTGGGCGGACAGGCGGCGCGCCAGATAGTTGGCCGACAGGATCGCGTTTTCGGTGGCGGCGGTCAGGCCCGCGGCACCCATCATCGCGATGTACATCCACGAGATCGGCAGGATCGCGGCAGAACCGTAAGGGGCCGCCGATACCGCGCCGATGCCGTGTTCGTCGCGCGTGTAACCGCTCGCGCGGTGATTGGGCAGGAACTGGGCGAGATGCGCGCCGACCGCGACCGGACCGACGCCCGGTCCGCCGCCGCCGTGCGGAATGCAGAAGGTCTTGTGCAGGTTCAGGTGCGATACGTCGCCGCCGAACTGGCCGGGCGCGGTCAGGCCGACCATCGCATTCATGTTGGCGCCGTCGACGTAGACCTGGCCGCCGTGCTGGTGCACGATCTCGCAGATCTGGCGCACATTGGCTTCGAACACGCCGTGGGTCGACGGGTAGGTGATCATGATCGCCGCCAGGTCGCTCGCGTGCTGCTCGGCCTTGGCTTTCAGGTCGTCCATATCGACGTTGCCCTGGCTGTCGCAGGCCACCACCACCACCTTCATGCCTGCCATGTGCGCCGATGCCGGGTTGGTGCCGTGCGCGGAAGCCGGGATCAGGCAGATATCGCGATGACCTTCGCCGCGCGATGCGTGATACGCGTGGATCACCAGCAGGCCGGCGTATTCGCCTTGCGAGCCGGCGTTCGGCTGCAGCGAGATCGCGGCATAGCCGGTGCAGGCCACCAGCATCGCTTCGAGCTGGTCTATCATCGTGCGATACCCGACCGTCTGGCTGTCTGGCGCGAACGGGTGGATTGCCGCGAATTCCGGCCAGGTCACCGGGATCATTTCCGACGTTGCATTCAGCTTCATGGTGCAGGAGCCAAGCGGGATCATCGTGCGGTCGAGCGCGAGGTCCTTGTCGGACAGGCTGCGCAGGTAGCGCAGCATTTCCGTTTCCGAATGATGGCGGTTGAAGACCGGGTGCGTCAGGTAGTCCGAGGTGCGCAGCAAAGTGCTTGGCAGCGTGCTGGACACATTCTCATCCAGACGTTCGACTTGCGGCAACTGCGCGACGCCCGCGACTTGGGCGAACACCGACCACAACGCGGCGAGATCGGCGCGCGTGGTGGTTTCGTCGACCGAGATGCCGACGTGCTGGGCGTCGACGCGACGCAGGTTGATGCGTTGCGCGGCGGCGGCGGCGTGCAAGGCGGCGGTGCGCGCGCCCGAGGCGATCGTCAGGGTATCGAAGCGGGTGGCGTTTTGCACGGTGTAGCCGATTTCGGCCAGGCCCGCAGCCAGGATCTCGGCCAGGCGGTTCACGCGCAGCGCGATGGTGCGCAGGCCGGCCGGGCCGTGGTATACCGCGTACATGCTGGCCATGATGGCGAGCAGTGCCTGTGCGGTACAGATGTTCGAGGTGGCTTTCTCGCGGCGAATATGCTGCTCGCGCGTCTGCAGCGCGAGGCGCAGTGCCGGCTTGCCTTGCGCGTCGACCGTGACACCGACGAGACGCCCCGGCATCTGGCGCTTGAACTCGTCGCGCACCGCCATATAGCCGGCATGCGGGCCGCCGAACGCAAGCGGCACGCCGAAGCGTTGGCTGTTGCCGACGGCGACGTCGGCACCCCATTCGCCGGGGGCGGCCAGCAGCGTCAGCGCGAGCAGATCCGCCGCGGCGATCACATGGGTGCCGGCTGCGTGCAGCGCCGTGCACAATGCCCGGTAATCCTGCACCTGGCCATTCGCGCCCGGGTACTGCAGCATCACGCCGAATACGCTGCCGTCGGCGGCGGTTTGCGCGGCCTGGGCGGCCGGGCCGACCTTCACTTCGATACCGATAGGCTGGGCGCGCGTGCGTATCACTTCGAGGGTCTGCGGCAGCACGTCGTCGGCGACGTAGAACACATTGGCTTTCGACTTGCCGGCGCGCAGCAGCAGCGTCATGGCTTCGGCCGCGGCGGTTGCTTCATCGAGCATCGAGGCGTTGGCGACATCGAGGCCGGTAAGGTCGGTGATCATCTGCTGGTAGTTCAGCAGCGCTTCGAGCCGGCCTTGGGAAATTTCCGGCTGGTACGGCGTGTAGGCGGTGTACCAGGCGGGGTTTTCGAGCACGTTGCGCAGGATCACGCCCGGCGTGTGCGTGCCGTAGTAGCCCTGACCGATGTAGGAGCGGAACACCTGGTTCTGGTCGGCCAGTTCGCGCAGCGCGGCGAGCGCTTCGGCTTCGCTGCGCGGTGCGCTGAAGGGGCCCAGCGGCAGCGCCTCCGTGCGCCGGATATTGGCCGGAATCACCGCATCCATCAGTGCCGCGCGCGAGCGGTAGCCGAGCAATTGCAGCATGGCCAGCTGGTCGGCATCGTCCGGCCCGATATGGCGTTCGGCGAAGGCATCGTGGCATTCGAGGGCGGAGAGGGACGGGCGTTTCATGAGATCCGGGTGTTCGAGCTTCATGTCAGGTCCTGCAGGGTAAACGGCGATGTGCCGCGCCTGGAAATTGTTGGGGTCGTGCGCGGTCCGCCCAGGGTGAACCGCGCAAAGGCGCTGGCTTACGCGCCGATCAGCTTGGTGTAGGCGTCGGCGCTCAGCAGTGCGTCGAGCGCGCCGGCATCGGCCGGCTTGAGCTTGAACAGCCATGCGCTGTAGGCGTCGCTGTTGACGGCTTCGGGGCCGTCGCCGAGTGCGCTGTTGGCGGCGATGATCTCGCCCGCGAGCGGTGCGTAGATGTCGGAGGCGGCTTTCACCGATTCGACCACGGCGATGGCCTCACCCGCTTTCACGGTGCGGCCGGCGTCCGGTAGTTCGAGGAAGACGATGTCGCCCAAGGCTTCCTGCGCGTGGTCGGTGATACCGACCGTGACGCTGCCGTCGGCTTCGGTGCGAATCCATTCGTGCGATTCGGTGTATTTCAATTCGGCGGGTACGCTCATTTTTGGTTCCTCGGTTGCTGAGTGACTGCGATATGGGTTAAGTCATGCGACGCATAGTGTGCACATGGGCCGGGCCTGACCTGACAGGGTACTTTAGGCTCCGGCTAGTTTGCCTGAGTCGTCCGGATCCGCATAGCGGAGTGCCAGGGGACATATGGCGACCGGCGGCGGCCTCAGGCTTAAATATTTCGCTCAGGCGACGAGCGCCTTGCCCTGGCGCACGAACGGCAGCTTGACGACGCTCGCCGGCAGCAGCTTGTCGCGAATCTGCACCTGCACCGTGTCGCCTGCCTGCACGCCCGTCGGCACGCGCGCGAAGGCGATCGACAGGCTTAGCGATGGCGAGAAGGTGCCGCTTGTGATCTCGCCATCGCCGTGCGGGGTCACGACTTTCTGGTGCGCGCGCAGCACGCCGCCCTTGCCCTCGACAGGACGCAGGATCAGGCCGACGAAGTTGGCGCGCTGGCCGTGCCCGCGCAAGGCCGCCTTGCCGATGAAATCGCGTTCGCTTTCCAGGTCGACCGTCCAGGCAAGGCCGGCGTCGAGCGGGGATACGGTTTCGTCCATGTCCTGGCCGTACAGATTCATGCCGGCTTCGAGGCGCAGCGTGTCGCGCGCGCCCAGGCCCGCCGGTTTCACGCCGGCGGCGGCCAGCGCCTGCCACAGGGCCGCGGCTTGCGTCGCCGGCACCACCAGTTCGAAGCCGTCTTCGCCGGTGTAACCGGTGCGCGCGACCATCAGTTCGCCGAACGGCGTGCCAGCGACCACGGCGGCATTGAAGGGCTTGAGCGCTTCGCTCGCGGCCTGGGTCGCGGGCACTGCCTGCCATACCTTGGCGCGGGCGTTCGGACCTTGCACCGCGATCATCGCGAAATCGGTACGCGGCTGGATCTGCAGGCCGAAGCCGTGTTCGGCGTTCAGCTGGGTGAGCCAGGCGATGTCTTTGTCGGCGGTGCCGGCATTGATCACGATACGGAAAAAGTCTTCGGTGAAGAAGTAGATGATCAGGTCGTCGATCACGCCGCCTTGCGGGTTCAGCATGCACGAGTAGAGCGCGCGGCCCGGCGTGCGCAGCTTGTCGACATTGTTGGCGATGACCAGCTTGAGGAAGTCGCGCACGCGTGCGCCGTGCAGGTCGACCGTGCGCATGTGCGATACGTCGAACATGCCGGCGTCGCTGCGCACCGCATGGTGTTCGTCGATTTGCGAACCGTAATTGACCGGCATGTCCCAGCCGCCAAAATCGACCATGCGAGCGGATAGCGCCTGGTGCGTGGCGTGGAGCGGGGTTTTCTTGAGGGAACTCGTGAAATCGGACATCGGGGCCTCGGTAGCGCGAAAAACAAAAGGATCTATGGTCCACCGCGCGCGGCACGCCAAGCTGGCGCTACGCGCGGACGCAACCGATGCGTCCGTTCACGGATGGATCTGACCCCTCTGTCCTCGGTACCTGAGAGATTACGCAGTGTCTGCGCGCGCCCCTTCGGTGGGCAGCTTGCTCGCGGGCGCCGGATTGAAGCGCTAGTCGCGGGCTACTGCCGCTCTCCAGAGATCGGAAGCGAACTTCCGGCTGCGTCGGTCCTTGATGCCTGAGAGTTTGCGGGTGTTCCCCTTCGGCGGCGCCGGCATGTGCTTCCCGGCGCGCTCTCCCGACGCGCCAGCGAACTGTACGTGACTGCGCCGGGGCTGTCAAATTGACAAAACCCGTTCCAAAACCCATGACAAAAAGCGCCAAACCGGCCTGCGGCCGGCCGCGTTTCAGCGCACCAAAAGGCGCTGTCCGCCGCCGCGCACCGCTTCCTCGCGCCAGCGCTGGCGCACCCGCGGCCGGAAGCGGTCGAAATGCGATTCATAGTGGGTGAGACGGCCCAGCCGGCCGTTCGCCAGCAGCGCGCGCACGGTCAGAAAATCGCCGTCCCAGCGCCGATTGTGGAACGGCGCGACCAGTCGACCGTGCTGGGCGGCGTGGCGTTCGAGGTGTTCGGCTTCGTCCAGCGTCACCGTTACCGGTTTATCGACCACCACGTGCTTGCCGGCGGCGATGGCGCGGCAGGCGAGATCGAAATGCGTGTCGTTGGGCGTGGCGATCACCACCGCATCGAGTTCGGGCACAGCGAGCAACGCGTCGAAATCAGACACCACGTGCGTTGAGGGGTAATCCTGCCGCGCGCGTTCGGCCTGGCTGGTCGAAATGGCGGCGAGCTGCAGGCCGGCGCCGACGATCAGCGGGGCGTGGAAGGTCTGGCCGGCATAGCCGTAGCCGGCCAGACCGATATTCATGGGAGCGGTCATCGTTTGAGTCTGTCGTGAGAAAGCCTGCGCGGCACTCACGCGCCGGACGCGAGCGGCATCTGCGCCGCGCAGTGTTGATCGAGTCAGGCCCTAGCCTAGCAGAGCTGAGTGCACCAAACAAAATCGCTGTGTGCCGGCGCCCGCTCGAGAATTTCAAGCAAGGCTCGTTGGCTTGATATAGATCAACGTGATCGCGCAGTCCCGGGACAATCAGACGAAGCGAAATTGTTCAGGTGCGACGGGGCCACTAACCTAGTCTCGTTGCCCACGCATATTCGTGCGGCGCCGGTCTAGGTCGAATTTCCAACCATGGAGTCGTCAATGAGTCAGTTTGCTGCACAAGAAAATGCCGCCGGTTTAGCCAACGCGCTGCAGGCCAGTATCGTCCGTCAGGTCGATACTGCTTGCGATACCAGCCAACGTCTCGCGCGGAATCTGGCAAAACGGGGGGCGGTGATGAGTGAGGCGAGTGCGGCCATATCCGGCGCGCTTCAACGTGTGGGTCCCTTCGACTGCGTCGCGTATGCGCAAGACTTCGTGCAACGCTCCATCTTGCTGATGGATGTGATGCGTGCACGCGGCGATCAGTACCTGGAATACGAACAGGGCGGTCAGCCGTCGCTACTTGCATTCGACTACGAAGTGATTGCCGATGGCAAACATTTGCCGCGTCCGGCGAACTATTTCATCGTACAAATCGAACCGTCCAGCGAGGTCGTGGTCAGACCCGACGCGCAGCCTTTTGTCATCGTCGATCCCCGTGCCGGACAGGGGGCGGGCGTCGGCGGCCTCAAGGCGACGTCGGAGGTGGGGGTCGCCTTGCAAGCCGGTCATCCCGTGTATTTCCTGATGTTTACGCAAATGCCGGTCGATGGACAAACCCTGGAAGACGTCGGTGCCGCCGAAGCGCATTTCCTGGAAATCGTGAAGGCGCGACACCCCGATAGCCCTTCTCCCTGCGTGATCGGCAACTGTCAGGGCGGTTGGGCCGTCATGGCGCTTGCGGCGGCACGCCCTGAATTGATGGGGCTGGTCGTTATCAACGGGGCGCCGTTGTCCTATTGGGCCGGCGCCGAGGGGCAGAATCCCATGCGTTACGCCGGTGGTTTGCTGGGCGGCAGTTGGGCTGCGCATTTCGCCGCCGATCTGGGCAACGGCAAATTCGACGGCGCCCATCTGGTGTCGAATTTCGAACGGCTTGATCCCGCCAATACCTATTGGTCGAAATACGCCAAGCTGTTTGCCAACATCGACACGGAAGCGCCGCGCTTTCTTCAGTTCGAACGCTGGTGGAGCGACTACATATTTCTGGCTCGCCCCGAAATCGAAACCATCGTTGACGATTTATTCATCGGTAATGAACTAACGAGTTCCGACGCCGGCACAGGGTCGCGCAGATTCGATCTGCGTCGTATCACAGCCCCCGTCGTGGTGTTCTGCTCGGAGGGCGACAACATCACACCGCCGCAACAAGCCTTGAACTGGATTGTCGATCTGTATCCCGACGATGCCGAACTCGCGGCATCCGGGCAAACCATCGTGTATCTGCGACATGCGTCAGCGGGACACCTCGGCATCTTCGCCTCCAGTGCGGTGGCAGGCACTCAGCATAAGGAAATCTTCAATGCAGCCGAGGCCATCATGACCTTGCCGCCCGGCCTGTACGAGATGGAGCTTGAACCGGCGCAGGGGGCCGAAACGCAGTCCTCCGGTTCGAGTACGAAGACGGGCGGCACCTGCGGATCGAAAGTGGCATTTTACCGGCGCGGCATCGAAGACATACGCAACCTGAATCCGGATAGCCGTCACACCGAAGCCGAATTCTCCGCGGTGCGAAAAATCTCCGATCTGAATTTAAAGGCATACGAAACCCTGATGCAGCCCTGGGTTCGCACACTGGTCGGCGAATCCTTGGCGACGCTCATTCGCCAGTGCCATCCCTTGCGTTTGGGACATCACTACTGGAGTAGCCGCAACCCAGCCTTGCAGCATATCTCGCAGTTGGCGGACCAAGTGCGCGCACATCGAGCCGAACTACCGGCGCAACATCCCTTGCGTCAGGTCGAGGCGACCTTTAACAAGGCCATTGCCGGCATGTTCGACACCTATCGCGATTTACGCGATGCGGCGACTGCCACGATATTTCACGCCTGGTACGCGCCGGCCAGTGCGGTGCTTCTGCAAATCCAGGCGAGCTCCAAACCATTGGTCGCGCTGCCTGCAAGCAGCATGACCGAAAAGGATACCGAACTGATCGGAGTGGAACGGCAAGGGGGCTACCGCGAGGCCGTGGTCCGATTGTTCTTGCTTGCCGTGAGATTGCGCGGACGGATCGAGAAAGCCACGCTCGTGCACCTTCATGCAGCCTGCGACCTTCTGCCGGAGTTTGCCGAGATCGCGCCGGCAGCTCGGCGTCACATCGTGCGCCAGCAGGCAGAGTTGGTTGCCCACGATCCCCTGCTTGCGCGCAACACGCTAGCCTATCTGTTGCCGCAAGCGGAGCAGCGGATGCAAGCCCTGGGAACCGTTGCCGATCTCTATCTGCAGCTAGGTTTGGCCGATGAACCTCGGTTGATACAGGCCTGGGACGAGTTGTGCCGCGAATTGGGTCAGCCTCGCGATATTTCGAATACGGAACGTCGAGCAATGCGTGGCTCCGCAGAAGACAAAGAGGCGGACGCGACGCAAGCGAAATCGGACAACGAAGACCATCAAAACTTGAAAGTCGCAGGACGCATCTGATGCATGCGCCGTTTCAAACACCCTCACGCTCCGGGAACCTTATGCCGTCATCGATCAACGATTTAAGCCAAAGGATGAACACCGCCAGGCCGCCGTCCGCACCCAGCCACTATGCGTGCTTACTGGCGCAATGCAAAACACTGCCGGCGGCCCGCACCGCGGTGGCCTACCCTTGCAGCGCAGATGCGCTCGCCGCCGTGTACGAGGCGATGCATCTGGGGCTGATCGAGCCTATCCTGTTCGGTCCGCGTGCGCGGCTGGAGTCACTCTCCGAGGAGGGCGGCTACACCCTATCGGATATCGAAATCGTAGAGGCGGCCGATAGTCGTACGGCCGCCAGTCGTGCGGTGCAATACATCAAACAGGGGCGTGCCGACATATTGATGAAGGGCAGTTCGCATACCGACGAGTTGATGCATGAGGTCTCGCTGACCGAGACCGGCTTGCGTACTGGTAGACGCATCAGCCATGTATTCGCGATGAATGTGCCGGCGTACCACAAACCGCTATTCATCACCGACGCGGCGATCAATATCTCGCCGTCATTGTCGGATAAGCGCGATATCTGCCAGAACGCGATCGATATGGTGCGCGCGCTGGGTATCGCTCAACCTAAAGTCGCGATTTTATCGGCGCTTGAAACCGTCACCGAGAAGATTCCCTCGACGCTCGACGCGGCAGCGCTTTGCATGATGTCGCTGCGCGGCCAAATCGAGCACGGCTGTCTGGATGGACCGCTCGCGTTCGACAATGCCATTAGCGCCGAGGCCGCGCGTATCAAAGGGATTCGTTCCGAGGTCGCCGGGCAACCCGATATCCTGCTGGTGCCGGATTTGGTATCCGGCAATATGCTGGCGAAGCAGCTGACCTACCTCGCCAATGCCGGTTGCGCCGGCATCGTACTCGGAGCCAGCGTGCCTATCGTACTGACCAGCCGCGCCGACAGCGTACATGCCCGTATCGGCAGTTGCGCGATCGCAGTGTTGCTGGCCCATCGCGCGGCACCAACGACTCGGCCTGGGGGGCGATGATGCCGATACGCAATGTGGTCGCGGCGCCGATCGAAACTGCCGCGTCGGACAGCCAAACCCGGCCAAGCAGCCGTTACGATCGCGGCGATATGCAATTGCCGCCGCACATCGACAGGCATGCGATGTCGTTGCACGGTAAGCGCGGATTGATCGTCGGTGTCGCGAACCAGCACTCGATCGCCTATGGCTGCGCCCGCGCGATGCATGCGTTGGGCGCAGAGCTGATGCTGACCTGCAAGGACGAGCACGCCTATCCTTTTGTAGAGCCGCTTACCCGCGCGCTGGGCGTGCCTGCGCCGCTGCCGCTGGACGTCATGTGTCCGGCCACAATGGATGCGGTGTTTGAAGCCATCGATACCCGCTGGGGCAAGTTGGATTTTCTTGTGCACTCGCTCGCTTACGCCAACCCGGCCGCCTTGCATCAGCCGCTGATCGACTGCGCGCGGGACGATTTTCTGCAGGCCATGGCCGTCTCCTGTCACTCGTTCATCGAGTTGGCGCATCGCGCCAGATCGTTGATGCGCGATGGTGGCGCGCTGATGTGCATGAGCTACGAAGGCTCGCAGCGCGTGGTGCCGCATTACAACGTGATGGGACCAGTCAAGGCGGCACTCGAGGCCAGCACCCGTTACCTCGCGCAGGACCTTGGCCCGCAGGGTATCCGGGTGCATACGATTTCTCCTGGACCGCTTGCAACCCGCGCCGCTTCCGGTATCGAAGCGTTCGATCAGCTATTGGCCCAGGCTGGCCGCGCCGCGCCGCTGTCGCAGGCACTGTCGTCCGACGACGTCGGGTGGACCGCGGCGTTTCTGGCAAGCGACGCGGCACGCTGTCTGAGCGGTAGCGTGACGTATGTCGACTGCGGTGCGCACATCGCTTGAGTCCTGTTGGCGTCCCGTTTGAACACATGACCTACCGCTTCAGAGGCGCTTGATGCCGCAAATCTATATCGAAAATCTCCCGCAGGATGCCACTCCGAAAACCATCGAATCGATTTTCGGCGACTATCTAG
>FTBI01002119.1_pt1 | contig 17248 bp, 18 predicted proteins | sample 1639171 | NCBI WGS metagenome assembly FTBI01 (sample SAMEA3914812, study PRJEB12502) | metagenome | biome: forest; material: soil | place: Canada | collected 2011-07-07 | depth 0.1 m | reverse complement strand
TGCTTGACCGGTTGATTGGTAACCTTGTCGATAACGCACTCGATCATGGTGAGCCACCGGTCGAAATCACGACGCGACGCGACGGCGAAAACTGGCTGATCGAGATCCGCGATCACGGCACGGGCATCGAACCCGAGAAGATCAGCAATGCCGTGCTGCCATTCGTGCGCCTCGACGCATCGCGCGGCGGCGACGGCCACTGCGGCCTCGGCCTCGCCATCGTCCAGCGACTCGCGCACCAGAACGCCGGGGAATGCATGATCCGGAACGCGGAGGACAGCGGGCTGGTGGTGACGTTGAGGTTTCGATCAAACGAGTTTATTGGTTAGTGGCCCGGGCGTGACGGCAGCGCCTCACTGTCCAGACGCACCAGCGTCTCATCGAGTGCATCGTCCAAAGTCTTGATTGCCGGATCCACGTGCGCCGGTTTGAGTTCGGTGTCGGCGAGGCGACGGAACAGGTAGTTGCGCACGATGGGGTCGTGGGTCTTCGCCAGTACGCTTCGGTAGAACGCAGGGAGTTCGCTCGAACGATCGTTGCTCTCATAGAGACCCTCGATCTCGCGGATTGTCTCGATGGCAGCGTGAACTTCGGGTGGCATGGGCGGCATGGGGTTCGGCCCCCCTCCGTGCGGGCCGAACCCCATGCCCATCGGACCGGGCCGCGGTCCACCGTGCTCGGGCATGCCATCACGCCCTGCGGACCCTGGGCCCATCGGCGGAGGTGATGACTCGTTGGCGGCCAGCGAGATTGGCACGCTCGAGCCTGCGCCCAGAGCTGGCAAGGTCGATGTCTGATCCGCTTCGGCAAATGCGGTGGAGCAAAGTGCGCATGCGGCGCACAGGACCAGCGTGTGGAGTGGTTTCATGGCGGCTCCTCTGTCAGTGGCGTCCCGGCTTTGAAGAAGCCGGGGAACGAGGCGCCAAGCGTCGCACGTACCTGCTGTCAAACGTGTTGCACGTAAGAAAACGTAAGCTTGCAAACCCTTACCCGGAAACACGCCGACCAGATTCACGCGTCATTCACGAGGCGCTGCGCGTCGTGAAAACAAGATCGACATTCGCGATCGCATCCGCACCCGCACCCGCACCCGCACCCAGGAAAGTCTGCCCGTTCTTGGAGTTCATGTTGAGCGCCCACAGCGGCTTGCTCGCCCCCAGCTCCCCCGAGGCCCACGCGCGCAGATACGAAGCAGAGAAAGCCGTCCCCTGCTCCTGCAGCGTCACGCTACAGCCCAGACTGGCCAGCGCCATCCGAACACTCGCGTCCATGTACGCATTAGGATCGGACACCCCCTGCCGGATCGACTGAATGCAATGAATCGAGGCGCCCATAAGGAAGTCCGCTGCCACATGAACATCGTCGAAGGCAAACTGCCCCTGCGTGCGACCATGCTCAAGGTCTGCGGACATATAGGTCGCCACCAGCGAGTTATGCGGCCAAGCATCGACCCGCACCACAAAGCCCGCCCACTTCCGGTCGAGCAGCGCGCGAACCAGAAACAGCCGAAAGCCCACTGCCGCCCGCTGCCAGGGTTCCGTCAGCACGTCGTAGACTGGCAAGATATCGGTCGTCATCTCATTGCTGAACGCCTGTCCGATCGCAGCCAGTACTTCGTCGATGGAGGCGAAGTAGTTATAGAACGTTCCGCGCGACACCTTGGCTTCGCGTATCACGTCGTCGATCACCGGCGTCGGCCCGACGCGATTGGCAAACACGCGCATTGCCGCATCCAGCAACTTGGTACGCATTAGGACGCGCTTTTTCTCCGCCACGATCGTTCGATGATCTGCCACGCGTTCCCCTTATTACCTCGAAATCAAGACTGCTTGTTCGTTTTGTCAGTGTGACATAACGTCAGAGTGACAAAGCGTATTGTCATCTGCGAATACCTGAAAATACCCGTCAAACCTCGTATAAAAACGACTTGCGTCCCTGCATGAGCGCGCCTATATTTGGTCGCAAATGTGCACTGACAAAAATGTCAGGCAAACATTCAGGAGACACGATGATCATTCCTTTCCAACGTTGCCCCCGGCACCCGCACATTTCCGCCAGCGGCTGACCGAACAAGCTTCTCAGGCGCAAGAATCTCCAGTCACGCAGCACGATGGATCCTCGCCGGGCCTTTTTCTGCCTAGTGGAACGGTTCGTCCACGCACTTATAAAGCGCACGCGTCGCGCACGGCTTTCGTTTGAAACGACCCTGGCGTCGTACGGAGTGGAGTCCTCTTATCGACTTGGATTTCCCTCTTCTCAACGTGACATTTATGTCTATTCTTAAAAGCGAGGACACGGTGAATCAACGAGACAACACGCTTTCAGTATTTCCCGACCCGTTGCAAGCGAATCCGGCGCCGACGCTTGAAGATTTGGTGAAGCGCGCAGAGGCGCTGCAACCGCTATTGCGCAAAAACGCGGTCGAGTCGGACAAGAATCGCCGCGCCGCCGAAGAAAACATCGTCGCGATGGCCGATGCCGGTCTGTTCAAGTTGATGGTGCCCAAACGCTACGGTGGTTACGAAGGCACCGTCCGCTCGCACCTCGAAGTCTCGGCCGCGCTCGGCGAAGCCTGCGGCGGAACGGCCTGGGTCGTCGCGTTGATCAATGTATGCGCGTGGTTCACCGGCCTCTTCCCCAAACGCGCCCAAGACGAGATATTCGGGGTGAATCCCGAGGCTCGGGTTTCCGGCGTCTTCACACCGTCGCCCCAGTCACGGCGCGTCGAGGGCGGCCTCGTGATCTCGGGGAAGTGGTATTTCTCGTCAGGCTCACTGCACGCAGACTGGGCGCTCGTCGGCGTCATCGAGCACGATCAGAACGGTGCGTTTAAGGCCCAATATCTGGCGCTGGTACCCATGAGCGAAGTGTCGATCGAAGACACGTGGTACACCGCGGGCATGCGGGCTTCGGGCAGCAACTGCATTGTCGCCAGCGAGGTGTTCGTCCCCGATCACCGCCTGATGGACATCATGGCCGCCGTCAACGGCGTCTACCCGACCGAGTTCGTCGACGAAGCCGCGTATCGCGCGGCCTTCGTCCCGGTGGCCGCGCTGATCCTCGTCGGCCCGCAACTCGGCATGGGACGCGGCGCGCTCAAGTACGTCATGGAGAAAGCGCCAACCCGCGCAATCACCTACACCTCGTTCGAAAAGCAAACCGACTCGGCGGTGTTCCAAACCCAGATCGCCGAAGCCGCGATCAAAGTCGATACCGCGCATCTGCGGGCGTTCCGTTCGGCCGACGAAATCGACGCCGCGGCTCGGCGCGGCGAAATGCTCGACTACCTGACGCGCGCGAGAGTGCGAGCCGATACAGGTGTCATCACCACGCATATCACCGATGCCATCAACATCCTCCTCTCGGCTCACGGTGCGGGAAGCTTTGCGGAAACGAGTCCGATGCAACGTTGGTGGCGTGATTCCAATACGGCCGCACGTCACGCAGTTGGCCTGCCGGCCGTCGGCATCGAGGTCTATGGCAAAGCCTTGCTCGGCGTCGAAAACACCGTGACGCCGCTGGTGTGAGCATGCTTGCCCATAGTCCGGCCAAGCCGCTTTCAACGATCGATCCCGCTTTGCTGCGATCGACCATGGGCCTGTTCGCGACCGGCGTCACCGTGATCACGTTTGTGGCCGATGGTGAGCCGGCAGGCATGACTGCCAACGCGTTTATGTCCGTCTCGCTCGATCCGCCCCTCGTACTCGTGTCGGTCCGCGCGACATCGCGCTTCAACCGGTGGGCGGGTTGCGACATTCGCTATGGCGTCAACTTTCTGGCCGATGCGCAACGTGAGCTCAGTTCGCACTTCGGCGGGCGACCGGTCGACGGGACCGCACCCGCATTCCGGTTTCACGAAGGGACACCCCTGCTCGAACACAGCCTGGCGCATCTGGTTGTACGCACAGTCGACGTTCATCCTGCGGGGGACCATCTGCTCTATATCGCGGAAGTCGAATATGTGCGATTCGGCGAGCAGCGCAGGCCATTGATTTTCTATAGCGGTAAATACCACCAAGTCCTTACCCATCCGCCATTGATGAGCATCTGTGATGAGCTCGGCTAGGAGACAGAAGATGACTTCGACAGAATTGCTGCCCCAAGAAGCACCCGCCGAACTCGGCCGGGCCGTGCCATTCAAAATGGCCCACCTCGTCTACAGTTGCAGGAAGCGCGAGGAAACCGTCACCTGGTACCTCAAGATGTTTCAGGCCCATATCGTGTTCCGTGATGACGTCCTGACCTTTATCACGTACGACGACGAGCATCATCGGCTCGCGTTCTTCAACAGCCCCGACATCCCGCTACGACCGACGGGAAGCGCAGGCGTCCACCACGTGGCCTACAGTTTCCGTGTGATCGGCGAACTGCTGGCCAACTACGTGAGGCTCAAGGCCCTCGGCATCCTGCCTTTCTGGTCGATCAATCACGGCCCGACGACATCCCTGTACTACCGGGACCCCGAGGCGAACGACGTCGAGTTCCAGGTCGACAACTATCCGACCAGCGCCGAATCCGCAGCATTTTTTCATTCCGAAACTTTCGCGCGCAATCCGATTGGCGTGGAGTTCGATGCGGACGAGATGGTCAAGATGTGGCAGGCAGGCGCGAGCGACGCCGAACTCTGCCTGCTCGGCACGGCCGCGATCAACCCGACGCCACAATAGAGGAAGTCAGCCTGACATGAACCTTGCGACAAGAGACAGGGAAAACAAAGACTCGATCGCGCTCGAGCAAGAGATCGTCGCGCTGGAAGAAACGCGCTGTCGCGCGCTCGTCGCGGGCGATCTCGAGGCGCTGGGCAAGCTCATCTCCGACGACGTCCAGCACATCCATGCAACGGGCAAAGTGGACGACAAGGCGGCCTATCTCGACATGGTCGGCAAGCACATCCGCTTTCTGGAAGCATCGCGCCAGAACCTCGATGTCCGGATCTATGGCGATGTGGCCATTGCGACGGGGCGGCTCGAACAGACTATCGAGTTCAAGCAGACTACCGAGCGGCTTGCCATGAAGGTCATGACGACACAAGTCTGGGTCAGACGCGCGACGACCTGGGAGCAGGCGAGTTTTCAGGCCACCAACATCTAGGCGCAAGGGACTGAAAATCCGACCGAAGGCTTGCGGCGACAGGGGTGTCGCCGCATGGGCCTCCACGTGCATCAGCGAGTGCGGGTCACTCCGGAATCAACCGTTCGGCCTTGAGTCGATCAAACAGGGAGAAGAACGCATCCGGCGTCGACTGGAAATCGAGGAAGCCTGCCTTGCGACTCTTCGACATATCCGTCATGACTTCCATGTCGCGCCCAAGGTCCGCATCAGTATGCCACCACGACACGAGCTTCGAGACATCATGCTCGGCGAGTTTGAATTCTGCGGCAATCTTTTGCCACTGCGCGGCCGCGTCCTGCATACGCCCTTCGAGCGGGCGGACCACACCATCAAACGCCACGGGTTCGATGCCGAAGTACCCGGCGATGCGCGACCACATCCACTTCCAGCGAAACACGTCGCCGTTGACGATGTTGAAGTCCTCGTTGCGTGCGTTCTCGGCGTTCGCAGCCCATTCGAGCTGGCGCGCGAGGAGTCGGGCATCGGTCATGTCAGTCAGCCCGTTCCACTGCATGGCCGCGCCCGGGAACACGAATGGCATACCCGTGTTTTTGCAGAGCGTGGCGTAGACCGCGAGGGTCGTGCCCATGTTCATCGCATTGCCGACGGCGAAGCCGATGATGGTATGGGGCCGATGAATACTCCAGGTGAAGCCGTCACGCTTCGCCGCGGCGAAGACTCGGTCTTCCTGCTCGTAGTAGAAGTTGTCGACCTTCTGGCGCCCCTGCTCCTCGCGAAACGGGGTATCCGGCACGGCGCCCGTCGCATAGGCTTCGAACGGACCGAGATAGTGTTTGAGGCCGGTCACGAGGGCGACATGCTTCAATTTGGAACGACCCGTGAACAGCGCATCGAGCACGTTCGACACGATGGCGCCATTGACGCGAATATTCTCGCGCTCCGTCGCCTGACGCGACCACACCGTAAAGAACACATGGGTGATGTCCGTATCGAACAACGCGTCGCGCACGGCGTCCGCCGATGTCAGGTCTGCCGTCAGAGCCTGAACACCCGGCGATACCGGCGTGCGTCCTCTCGACAGGCCGCTGACGGCCCAGCCTTTGGACAACAGGTGCTCGGCCAGGTTGCTACCGGCGATGCCGCTGGCACCGACAATAAGTGCTCGATTTTGCATGGCAAATATCAGTCTTCTACGTTGAGAACGAATTGAGGGGCGTGGCCCCGGAGTCTTTCGCGTCCCCGCGATACTCGGCGCGTACTTGACTCAGGACGCTTGAGTCAGAGCGCTTGAGTCGGGACGCACAAGCCATGATGTTCTCACCGAAATGAATTATCGGTTGTCCACACGCTTGAGGAAGGGGCGAATGTCCACCGTCTTCCAGATGCCCGCGGCGTTGAACGGGTCGCTCTCATTGAAACGTGTGACATCGGCAATATCGTCCGCTTCGTAAAGGAAGAAGCTGCCAATCATGGTCTGCTGGTCTGACGCCAGCAGCGGGCCCGACATGACCATCTTGACCGGCGTGGTCGCCAGGTAGGCCTTGTGAGCTTCATAGTTTGCGAGACGACGTTCGACCATTCCGTCATGGTCGAGGCAATAGACGGTGAAATGCATGCGTGGCTCCAGCAAAGAGAAAATCGGATGTCTAACGGTGTACGTTCGCTGCGGCTTCAACCGCGCGCACGATAGAAAAGAAATCGAGTTGTGCGCCATCGCCGCCCGCATAGCCTGCGAACTGGTCTCGCACCAGCGTCGCGGCAGCCATCGGCACACCGGCCGCTGCGCCTGCATCGACGACCAGGGTCATGTCCTTGAGCATCTGGGCCGACGAAAAGGCGGGCGAAAAATCGCGCTGTGTCAGCGGCTCAAGCTTGTACTTGACGAGCGGCGACGCCACGACGCTGTCGCCTATCACCGCCAGCATCTGCGCCCAGTCAAGCCCGCCCTTGGTGCCCAGCGTCAACGCTTCGGCCAGCAGCACGGCCGTCGAGCCGACCAGGTGATTGATGGCAAGCTTCAGGTAACGGGCCTGCTGATCTTCTCCGACGTAATACTGCCGTGACGACAAGGTCTCGAAAACCGCACGAGTGCGCTCGAACGCGTCTTTCGGGCCCGAAGCGAAGACCGTCAACTGAGCCTTCTCCGCGAGCACGGTGCTCCCGGATACCGGTGCCGCGATGAAGGCAATGTTGCGCGCTTGTGCCGCATCGCGGACTTCGACCGAGGCAACTGGCGATACCGTGCTCATGTCGACATAGATCGCGCCGGGTGCCGCGTGTGCAACGATCCCGTCAGGACCGAGCGCAATCTGCCGCAACACGGCGTCGTCGGGAATGATCGAGAACACGATCTCGACGCCGCCGGCAAGGCTCGCAACACTCGCCGACGGCTTCGCGCCGAGTGTCGCAAGCTCGCTGACCCGAGCGGCGTCGACATCGTAGACCGTGACGTCGAAGCCCGCCTTGAGCAGGTTGGCAACGATCGGAGCACCCATCTTGCCGAGGCCGATCCAGCCAATGGTGGGTTGGTCATGCTTACGCTGTTCAGTCATGCGGACTCTCTCTTATTTCGCCGTCTGCGGGTTGATCAGAATCTTCATCTTGTCGCTGCCTTTGTCGCTCAGCACGTCGAAACCCTTCGCGACGACATCGTCCGCGTCGATCAGATCGTGGATCAGCTTTTCGACCGGAAATTTCCCGTTGGCGATCATGCCGATGATGCGCGGCCAGATCGTCACCGGATAACACCAGGTGCCTTCTATCCGGATGTCCTTGAGCGACCATTTCATCGGATCGACCGTGGCGGTGCCGACGTGCAGACCAGCTTGTACGACAGCGCCGGCTGAGCGCACTGCGTCGACGCACGCGTTCAGGCCATGCTGGTTGCCCGAGCATTCGATGGCCACATCGACGCCAACCCCTTCGGTCAGGTCACGAATCTTCTCGGGCAACTGGCCATCGCTCGGATCGAAGATTTCCGTGGCGACACCAAAGCCGGCCATCTTCGCCGCGCGCGCCGCGTTGGGCTCACTGACAAAGATCTGACTCGCCCCCGCAGCATGGCAGGCGAGCGCGGCGAGAACGCCGATCGGGCCGGCACCGGTGATCAGCACGGAAGAACCCACTGTCACGCCGCCACGATCCACGGCATAGAGGGCCACTGCAGCGGGCTCGATCAGGGCGCCCTGCTGGTCGCTGACGGTGTCGGGCAGCTTGTTCGCGTGGTAGTCGTTGATGACCGTGTACTCGGCCATGCCGCCGCCGTCCCAGCTCAGGCCGACGCAGCCCATCTTGACGCACAGATGCCGCAAGCCGCGCGCGCAGTAATAGCACTGCCCGCAGGAGGCCAACGGCATCACGGAGATGCGGTCGCCCGGCTGGACGTTCTTCACGTCGCGGCCCACTTCGAGGATCTCGGCGCTGAACTCATGGCCAAGCACCTGCGGCGCCTTGGCGCCGGTAAGCGGATGAGGCTCGGTCGGCACCACGATCGGGCCCGCCTGGTATTCATGCAAGTCTGTGCCACAGATGCCGCACCAGAGCGGCTTGACGATCATCTGGTTCGCGCCCATCCCGCTCGGATCAGGCACGTTCTCGACGCGGATGTCGTGGGCACAGTGAAATCTGACTGCTCTCATAGGTCTGCTCCTCTACCAGTACGCATAGGTCGACGGGCCGCGCACGGCCGTCCTTTTAGAAATGTGGATCCCGCGGCAGGGGCGTGCTCTGCGGGACCGTTAGGCCATCCATAAGCGAGGCCGCCATCCATACTCAGCGCCGCCGTCGGACGACATAGCAGGCCGATGCCCCGATGATGATCACGCCTTTAACGATCGTCTGCGCCTGCACGGGCATCCCGAGCAGCAGCACAATATTGAATACGATGATCAGGATCGCCGCACCGGTCAGGCCGCCGAGCAGGGTGCCGCGTCCGCCCGACAGCGCGACCCCGCCCATGACTGCCGCCACGATCGAATCGAGTTCGAAGCCGCGCCCCACCCAGTTGTCGACGATGCCGACATAGCCCGACAAGATCAGGCCAGCGAGTCCGGCGAGCAAGGCGCTGACGATGTAACAGATGATCCGCACCCAGTCGGGACTGACGCCGACGAGGCGCGCCGACTCGGGGTTGCCGCCGACCATGAAAACCCGGCGTCCGAAGGTCGACGCATGGAGCAGTACGCCGAGCACTATCGCGCAACCGACAAGAATCAGCACATTGACCGGAGCGCCGAAGACGAAGCCCGTGCCCATTTCATGAAATAGCGGTGGTACGTTGCCTGACGGCGCACCTTGTGTATAGGCAAAGCGCAGCCCTTCCAGCACCACGGCAGTCGCAAAGGTCGCCAGAAACGGCGAAACCTGACGCTTGGTGACGAGCAGCCCGTTGAGCAGGCCTGCGCAAAAGCAGATAGCAAAGGTCACGCCGAATATGGCCGGCGCCGCCGCGTTGGTGCCGTCGAACCCCGTCGCGACGACTGCCGCCGTCGCCATCACTGAGGCCACGGAAAGGTCGAGCCCCCCGACGAGGATCACAAAAACCTGCCCGATCACGACGATGCCGAGCGGCGCGAACTGCACGAGCATATTGACGACGTTGTCGCCACGCAGGAAGGTCGGCGACGTCACGCCCGACACGAGCACCAGCAGGATGAAGAAAACGAAGATGCCGTAACGGCGAGCGAGATCCATGGAGAGCAACCGTGTCAGCGGCGAAGGTCGGGAAGCAATCGAGTTCATGCCGCCACCCGTTTGCGCTGAGCATTCAACGACACCGCAATGATGATGGCCAGACCCTGGACGATCAGTTGATAGTGCGACGGAATGCCGATGAAGTTGATGAGGTTGTTGAGCAGGCTCAGCAAGTAGACCGCAATCAGTGTGCCGATCACGCCCCCGCGGCCACCGGTGAGCACCGTGCCGCCGACCACGACCGGTGTGATCGATGCCAGCGTGTAGTTCGCGCCGAGATACGGTTGACCTGAGCCGAACTGCGCTGCGAGATAGATGCCCGTGAGACCGGCGCAGACCGCGGAGAACACGTAGACGAATAGGATCACGCGCGCCTTGGGAACGCCCGTCAGCGTGGCGGCGTACTCGTCGTCGCCCACCATGTAGACATGCCGCCCAAGCCGGGTGTGATGCGTGAAATAGGACACCGCGAAATAGCCGAGCACGACGATCGTCGCCGTCACGGGCACGGCCATCAGACGCCCGTAGGCCAGCGAATCAAAGCCGTCTGGCACGCTGCCTGCCGGTCCCAGCGAGTAGTAGAGGATCCCACCCTGAAGCACCGCGCCCATGCCGAGTGTCACGATCAGGGGATGAACCTTGAGCCACAGAACCAGCGCCCCGTTGATCAGCCCGACGAGCACCGAGAGAACCAGTACGGCGATCACCGCCGCCGTCCAGCCACCATAAGAATTGTCGGCGAGCCCCGAGGTCAGCGTCGCGGCGACGCTGATCAGAGAGCCGACTGACAGGTCGATGCCGCCGGTGAGAATCGCGAGTGTCTGGCCAAGTGCAACGAGCGCAAGCCCCGTGGCTTGCTGATGCACATTGAGCAAGTTGCCAACCGTGGCAAACCGGTCGCTCATACACGTGCCGACGATCAGCAAAACGATCAGCAGCGCGCTCACCGCATAGACTGCAGCGTTCAGCGCGAGGTGACGACGCAAGGGCGTGTTGCGTGCGCGAGCGTGTCTCTTAGTTTGGTTCAGCAGCGTACTCACGCTCGTCCTCCGTCGTCTGTCTCGTCGATGCCGTCGCCAGGGCCATGATGTCGTGCTCGGTCATCCGTTCGCCTTCGACTTCGCCGTTGATGCGTCCTTCGTGCATGACGAGCACGCGATCCGACATGCCAATCACTTCTTGAAGCTCGGAGCTGATCATCAGAATGCCGAGCCCCTGCTGCGTGAGCTGCCGCATGACACGGTAGATTTCAGCTTTCGCTCCCACATCGACGCCACGTGTCGGTTCGTCGAGAATCAGCACGCGCTTGCAGACGCGCACCCAGCGACTGATCAACACCTTCTGCTGATTGCCGCCCGACAGCGTGGCCACGCTCGCAGCCGGTCTTGCGCCAGCGATGCCGTAGTCCTTGATCGCAACGACCGCCGCCTCGCGTTCGGCCCGCCGGTCGAGCAAACCGAAACGCGAGACACGCCCGAGCGTTGTCGCGGTAACGTTCTGCGCGACATTGAGCAGCATCAGCAAGCCTTGCGACTTGCGGTCTTCCGTGACGAAGCCGAGACCGAGGCGGATCGCCGCCGCCGGCGTCATGCGCGAGCGGCGTGTGCCGCCGATCTCGACCGTCCCGCGGTGCGCGCGCAATGCACCGAAGATCCCCGAGGCGAGCTCGGTGCGTCCCGAACCCACCATCCCCGCAATACCGACGATCTCCCCGGCGCGCACCGTGAGCGAGGCGTCGAATACGCGATTACCGACACACAAATCCCGAACGTCGAGCAGGACGGGGGCGTCCGCCGCGATAGCCGGCTTGCCCGGGTAAATCTCTTTCATCTCGCGCCCGACCATCATGCGAACGAGCCCGTCGCGCGTGGTCTCGGCCACCGCCTGCGTGGCGACCTTGCAGCCGTCCTTCATCACGGTCACACGATCGCAAAGCTCGAAGATCTCCTCGAGCCGGTGGGAGATATAGACGATCGCCACGCCCCGGTCGCGTAGCGCGCGCAGCCGAGTGAAAAGCAGTTGCACTTCCTTGCCCGCGATCACGGCGGTCGGCTCGTCGAGCACCAACACCCGCGTCTCGCTCGCCATCGCCTTCGCAATCTCGACCATCTGCTGGTCCGCAACGGAGAGGTTGCCAACGCGCTCGCGCGGATCCAGTTGCACGCCGAGTTCCGTGAGCAACACCCGCGCACGCTCGTGCATTCGCCGGTGATCGACCAGACCGAGCAAGCGAGGACCGCGCGAGGGCTCGGCTCCCGCGAAGATGTTCTCTGCGACGCTCGACTGCGGAAACAGCACGAGCTCCTGATGGATCACATGGATCCCGCGCCGTTTTGCATCGGATGCCGACTTCCATTGCACGGGCTGACCGTCGAAGCGAATTTCACCTTCGTCGGGTAGATAGACGCCGGCCATCACCTTGGTCAGCGTCGATTTGCCCGCGCCGTTCTCACCGACGAGCGCATGGATTTCCCCGCCGCGCACGCCGAAGGAAACCCGGTCGAGACTTTTGACGCCCGGAAACGCCTTGGTGACCTGATGGACTTCGATCAGATCGGCGGCCGGGGTGACGAGGCCGGCGTTATTCATTTCTCACCCGGCAACTTGACCTTAAACGTCGACGGGTTGTAGCCAGGTCCCATCCCGCCATCGATGAGTTCATCCGGCGGCCCGTTCTTGTCGACGATCTCGTCGATGTACTGGTCGGGATGCGGAACCGAAGCGGTCTCGTCACCCCGCGTGAGCGCGATCTGCGGGCTGATCTCATAGATCTTTGGCAGAGGCTGGCCCGCGAGCACCTTGAGCGCGACATCGATCGCCGTTCCGCCCATCGAAGGCGGATAGCCGACTTCGAGCATCGGGATCTTGTATTTCAATGCCAGCTGGAGCGGACCGTTCAGATCGGCTGTCGTGTGGGGCGGAATTTCGCCTGCCTTGTAACCGGCGGCCAGGAACGCATCGATCGAACCGGCAACCGGCAAGCCGTGTGCACACCAGACCGCGTTAATGCTGCGCCCATACTTCGAGATCATGGCCTGCATCTGCTGCTTGGCCTTCACGGGGCTCCAGTCGGAATAGACCGTATCGAGCACCTTGATGTCGGGATACTGCGAAAACACCTGCTTGGCCGCCGTCTCGCGGTCGGCGCTCACGCTCGAACCTGCCTGGCCTGCAAGCATGATCACATTGCCCTTGCCATGGAGCTTCTCGACAATCCACTGCGCCCAGAGTCGGCCCATCATCGCATCGGAGCCCGTCACGAACGACACGAAGTTGTCGGACGAGATGCGGCGGTCGACCATCACGACCGGAATGCCCTGCTTCATGGCACGGGTGACGACCGGGTCGAGCGCTTTCTGCGTGTTGGCGCTGACAATCAGCAGGTCGACGCCGCGCGAGCTCAAGTCCTGGATGTCGGCTGCCTGTTTCGCGTCATCCATATTGCCGTTCGTGATGATCAACTGCTTGATGAGGTCCGGGTGCTCCGAAGCGGCCTTCATCAGGGAGTGCTGCATCACGACACGCCAACTGTCGCCCAGGCCGGCGTTGGCGAAGCCGATCACGTAGGGCGGTTTCTTCTTGAACTTCGCATTGTCCGAGAAGGGAATATTGACGGCTGGATTGAACAGGAACGTCCGGGGCGCGCCGGTGTAGTCGGCATGCGCGCTCACTGCGGGAATCATCAGGGCCGCGGCAAGAGTCAACGGGCCGACACGGCTCAGGCAAGGCAAATGACGCATATCAGTCTCCATGGATGTTTTTCTTCACCGGCCTCGCTGCACAGGATCATCGTTACGATGTTCCCGCATGACCGGTTACGGTTTGCTTCGGATCACTACGTATTTACACTTCGTACGCGCCTGCCGAGAACCCACTGCCGAGGGCAGTTTCAGAGCGACGCGATCGATCTGATACCCACAACCACAGCCTCTACCCCGGTTTGAGCCTGCTTGTCCTGAGCACCGCGTGCTTCGCGCGCACGGGGCTCCGGATCCGATCCATCAGGTCTTGCCGGCGACACTATCCGGCACGGCCGGGCGCTCTCCGAGTGCAGGTTCATCATTGATCCCTGCCTGCCACTCGAACAGTTTGACTATCGAGATGTAGTCTTCCGGGCCACCCCCATGGGCAATCCGGGCCTCGAACATCTGCTGCGCAATCGCACATAACGAAACCGGCACACCGTTCTGCTTGGCGGCCGCGAGAATCAGCCCGATGTCGTTGCTCAGCAGCCCGGTTGTCATCTGCGGCTCGAACTGACGGGTGCGCAGCAACGGCATCTTGTAATGCAGCATCGGTGAGGCCGCCGGACTCGCGGCGATCACATCGAGCATCTGTGACCAGTCGAGCCCGCCGCGCCGGCCGAGCGCGAGCGCCTCGCCGAGCCCGCACGCGGTGATGGCGATCAGCAGGTTGACGACGAGCTTCGCATAGCGCGCCTCCTCGGCGTGGCCCACGAAGAACTGCTTCTCGCCGAACACGTCCAGCAGCGGTTTCGCCCAGGCATAGGCGGAAGGATCGCCGGACACCATCTGCATCAAGGTCCCTTCCTCCGCGTGCATGACCGTACCGGACATGGCGATTCGCAGGTACCGCACGTTCCACGACTCGGCAGCACGCGCGACTTCCGCTGACGCATGGGGCGAGACGGTGCTCGTGTCGATGAACAGTGCCCCTTGCCGTGCATTCGACAATAGACCCTGCTCCCCAATCGAGATCGCTCGCAAAGCTTCGTCGCCCGGCACCGACGAAACAATCACGCTGACATTGCGAATCGCCTCGGCCACTGAATAAGCGGGCAACGCGCCACACGCCACAATCTCGGCCAGATGCGCGGGATCGGTGTCGAATGCCGTCACCGGAAACCCCGCTTGCATGGCCCGGGTACTCAGCCGCTTGCCCATCGTGCCCGTGCCGATCCAGGCAATACGCGTATGTGCCGGCAGATGTTCGAGATCGCTCACGCCGGCACCATCGCTTCGTCGCTTGCCGCCCTGCCGGGCAAGATCGATTGGCCCCTCACCCGTGCCGTGGCCCACTTGAATCTCATTGCTTGCTCCATGCTTGATCGTCGGTATTCTGGTTGGTGTTGCGAGGATCGATCAGCGTGGCGAGGAGCCGCCGACCGGTGCCGCGCGCTCGCTCAACCTCCGACGGCCGGCACCTTCATCTGGCAATCCCAACGCTTGATCTTGACCTCCTTGTACAACCCGGCGAGTGTAAAGGGATCGCGCGCGACGAAATCGCCGACGTGCTTAAGATCGTCCGCCGACACGATGATGATCGAGCCGTTCGCGGTACCGAGTTCATAGTCGAGCGTGACGCCGCTGTGCAGCAGCGTGACACTCGTTTGCGTCTCGAGGTAGCGCAAATGTCCATCGAGCTTCTGTTCGCGAAGGGCAAGGTGATCGGGTTTGTCTTCGCAGACCAATACGTAGAGCTGGCTCATGTCGTTCGCTTCGTTTGGCGTTCATTTAATCTGGCGCCAAAGGTAACTTCAAAAACAACGAACAAAAAGCTCAAAAATCACGTACTATCAATCGAATAATCCAATTGATTCCGCGCATTTTGGTGGCCATTAAGGTCGAACCCTAAGGGGCGACACCCTGTCTCGCCCCGTCGTCAGGGACTTCCCCCGAGGCACAAAGCCAAACGTTCGACAAAGCGAATCAAATCGATCTGATAGGTTGATGAATTGAATCATCCCCGCACGACATTGGAAGAATGGGCAGTCCTCGGCGCCGTCGTCGACGAGGGTAGTTTTGCGCGTGCCGGGATTCGGCTGAACCGCAGCCAGAGTTCGATCAGCTACATGCTTTCGAAGCTCCAGGAACGTCTCGGTGTCGAACTGCTTCGCGTCGAGGGACGCCGCTCCGTCCTCACGAAAGACGGCCGCATTCTGCTCGCGCGAGCGCGCGAAGTGCTTGCGGATGTGCATCGTCTCGAGGCTGTCGCGCGCCACTTGTCGGATGGATGGGAAGCCGAAGTCAGCCTCGCGCTCGACGGCGTGTTCCCGACCAACCTGCTGCTGCAGGCACTAAGTCGCTTCCGCGAAGATGTGCCGCAAACGCTGCTCAGAATCCGCGAGGCGCCGCCCGGCGACGCACAGAAAATCCAGGCCGATGAAGCCGACATTGTCATCAGTGCCGGGGAGCCCAGTCGAGCCTCGGGTGAGCCGCTGATGCAACTCGACTTCATCGCTGTCTCGCATCCGCTGCATGCGCTGCAGACGCTGGGTCGGCCGATTCTGGAACTGGACCTGCCAGATCACACCGAGATCGTGACCGCCGATATCGGCTCCCTGCTTCCCCATCCGGATGGCCGTGCGAACCGCGCGCCGCGCTGGACCGTGCAGAACGTACAGACTTCGATCGCCGCGGTGGTCGAGGGGCTCGGCTTTGCATGGATGCCGCAGCATGTCGTGCAGCCGCTGGTCGATCAGGGCAAGCTCAAGCTGCTGCCGCTGACACAGGGCACCCGGCGCCCTGTGCAGATTTTTTTGCGTCTGACCGACTCCGAAATTGCCGGTCCCGCGACACGCGCGCTGGCACAGATGGTTCGCGAGGCGGTCGCGTCGCGCTGATCGCCCCGCATCGCACATTCTTCCGCTGCAAGGAAATCTGATTTTCTTGTGAAGGCTTCAAGTTCAGGAGCTGAACCACTATCGTGTCGATGACTGAGGATCACAACGTCGAACCGGCCATTCCATGATCAAGCATGTGGTGATGTGGCGTCTAAGAGGCGCTAACGAAGCCGAGAAAACCCGCGCTCAACACCTCGTCAAGACGGTGTTCGAGTCGCTCAACGGCAAGATCCCGGGGATGCTTCACCTTGAGATCGGCTTCGATACCAGCGCGGCGGACTATGCATGCGACGTCGTGCTGTACTCGGAATTCGAGTCGCAGGCGGCGCTCGATGCTTATGCGAATCACCCCGAGCATTGGCTTGCGAAAGAGCGAGTCGGCGATGTGCGCATCGAGCGTCATCAGGTCGATTACACAGCGCCTGTGAACCCGTTGCGCTGAGTCGCGAGCCGGCTGGTTTGGATACCGGTTGCTGATTGCGCGGTACCCCGTCGCATTCCGATGCCGTTTATCGAGTGTCCAAAAACTCGAAAGCCCTCACGCTGGAGGGCTTTCGTTGTCGCTTCTACACCCTGACGAGTGGCGGCACTGGGGCTGGATTGCCCAGACCCCACGCTCACGCCACAGCCGTCTCTCAGGCGCCGAAATTCTTCTCAGCAAAGGCCCAGTTCACGATGTTCCAGAACGCTTCGACAAACTTCGGACGTGCGTTGCGGTAGTCGATGTAGTACGCGTGTTCCCAGACGTCGAGCGTCAACAGCGGCTTCGAATCCGTCGTCAGCGGCGTAGCGGCATTGCTCGTCGAAACGATGTCGAGCGAACCGTCTGCCTTGCGCACGAGCCAGGCCCAGCCCGAACCGAAGGTGCCGATGGCGACCTTGGTGAACTCTTCCTTGAAC
>FTBI01001195.1_pt1 | contig 17251 bp, 9 predicted proteins | sample 1639171 | NCBI WGS metagenome assembly FTBI01 (sample SAMEA3914812, study PRJEB12502) | metagenome | biome: forest; material: soil | place: Canada | collected 2011-07-07 | depth 0.1 m | reverse complement strand
TTCAACCTGAGACGGTCATGAAGATGAGTGGAATTGGTTGCTCCTCCAAGTCGCCCGCCTACTTCATGTCGCGTTCGTTCAGCTTCAACTCAGTGCACGGACGCATGCCATCCGTGGCTACCGGAGCGATCCTCGCCAACAAAACCATGCGATCCATCGGCATCAGCGGCGATGGCGACACGGCCTCCATCGGCATTGGTCAGTTTGTGCATCTGCTCCGCCGCAACCTACCCATCATCTACATCATTGAGGACAACGGCGTCTACGGACTCACCAAGGGCCAGTTTTCCGCCACAGCCGACATCGGCTCGAAGCTGAAGACGGGAGTCGTCAACGATCTGCCGCCAATCGATGTCTGCGCACTCGCCATCCAACTCGGTGCGACCTTCGTCGGCCGCTCGTTCTCGGGCGACAAGAAGCAGCTTTCGACCATGTTGAAGGCAGCCATCGCGCACAAGGGAACGGTTCTGCTCGACGTCGTCTCACCGTGCGTCACCTTCAACGATCACGAGGGCTCCACCAAGAGTTACAAGTACATGAAGGAGCACGACGAGCAGGTGAATGAAACTGGCTTTGTCGCTCAGTTTGAGGACATCGCCGTCGAGTACGATCCTGACACCACCATCGACGTGCAGCTGCACGATGGTTCTCATCTTCGTCTGCGCAAGCTGCATGAAGACTACGCCCCCACCAGCAAGACGGGCGCTGTAAACATGCTGATGGAAGCCCACGAAAAGGGGGAAGTCCTCACGGGCGTCTTCTACGTGGATACAAACGAGTTGGATTTCGCCACAAGACTCAATCTGGTTGATGAACCGCTCGCAACGTTGCCGGAAGATCGCGTCCGCCCCAGCCGCGAAGTTTTTGCGGAGCTCATGCGAGCGCACGCTTAGGGCAACAGCTTCATCCCAAAAGAATGGCTCTGGTCTTAAGGGACCAGAGCCATTTCTTTATTGACGCGGAACGAGCAATCGATTATCGAGGACCGAATCGAAACGTAATGCCGGTACTCACCCGAAGATCATTCTGGTGATCGTTGACAGCATTGGGCAATCGCGAATAGATATAGTCCACCTCGACGATGTTCCAGGCAAGATGCTGGTTCAGCACTCTGCTGACACCGCCGCCACCGCTGACCGCAAACGCATTGCTGTTCTGTACGAACGCATAGTTTGATAGCTCTTCGGAACCTCCAAGCAGCACTTGTACATACGGCGTAAATCGGCTGGTTGTCCGGTAGGAATACCGCGGGCCCGCCAGATAGTCGAAGACCGTAATGTTCTGGGTCGTGCCATTGATCTTGCTGGCATGTGTCGCCTCAAGGTCTGCAACCAGGCTCAGGCTGTGCGACATGTTGATGACCACGTTGCCGCCGCCACCATTCAGGGAAAAGCATCCGCACTGTGCAGGCGGTGCATTGGCATGAATGTACGTGTAATTGAAGCCGAGCTCCACAGCACTTGTTTGGCCCGGGTCCAGCCCGAAGTCGGTGGCGGGCCGTGCCTGCGCTCTACCGTGAAGAGGGAACACGACGACTGCCAGCATGGCTATCGCCTTGATCGTCGCCGCCCGTACCGCTGAAGAGGACCTATCGAATCGCATCGCGTGTCTCCTACTGGACCGTCAGCGTGACGGTGGTGGAATGTTGGGTGGAACCGCTGGTGCCGGTCACCGTGATGGTGTACGTCTGTGCTGGCGTCTCGGAATAGTAGCCGCCGCCACAACCTGACACCATCCCCGCGCCCAGGGTGAGCAGGACACACAGCAGGCCAGTGCTCAACCACCACACTCGGTCTCTGCGTCGCCACCACAGCAAGGGGATGCAGAACGCCAGAGTCACGGAGGGTATCCAGGACCAGCCCGGACGCCCATGCGCAGTGTGCGTCTGCGCGACCAGCTTTGCCGTCTGAATCGTGAGCACGCTGCTCGCTCCGTCGCTTCCCGGTGTTACCGACGCTGGTGTGAACGTGGCTGTCGCTCCTGTTGGCAAGCCAGTGGCGCTCAGCGTAACGGGATTGCTGAAGTCCCCGTTCACTGTGCCGACACTCACGTTGTAGGTCGCCGATCCTCCATAGCTCGCAGTCTGCGTGGGTGGCGTCGCGCTGACCGTAAAGTCCGGCGCCGCAATCCCCGCGCCGCTCAGCGCAGCCGTCTGCGGCGATCCCGTCGCATTATCTGCCACAGAAATCGCGGCAGCGAAGCTGGCAATCGAACTCGGCGTGAACGTAACCGAGATGGTGCAGGACGCATCGGCTGCCAGCGTCTCTCCGCACGTGCTCGCCTCTGCAAAGTCGTTGGGATTGGCACCGGTAATCGAGATGCCCGAGATATTCAGCACCGCGTTGCCGGAGTTCGACAGCGTAAGAGTCTGCGCCGTCGCCGTTACACCCATGACCGTGTCTCCGAAGCTAAGTGTCGTCGGCGAGAGCGTCGCCGCCGGCGTTGCAGCCATCGTTCCCGTACCTTGAAGTGTGATAGTCGACGGACTTGCGTTTGCATTGGTCGGCACACTGACCGATCCCGTTTGTGCGCCAGACGCTGTCGGTGTAAACGTTACCGTCAACGTGCAGGTCCCGCCTGGACTATACCCGCCGTCCGTCTCTTCTTCGCAGGTTCCTCCCGTCACGCTGAAGGCGCCAGTCGCGGTAAAGGTCAGGTCGTTGAAGTTGAGGTAGTTGTTGCCGGTGTTCTCCACCGTGATGGTAAGTGGAGCACTGGTCGTACCCACAGCCTGGTTCCCGAACTGCAGCAGTCCCGTCGGTCCGGCCGACAGAACCTCCGGGGTCCCGGAGACCGGAATCAACACGTTGCCATTGTTATCGATGCCCGGTTGCCCAACGCCCGACAGCAACGCCGCCGTCGCCGGACCACCCAGGCTGCCCGTTCCACCGCCGGCAAAGGTTGAGATGTTTCCGTTGCCGTCGACCTTCCGTAGCGTCGTTCCATCGGAGATAAAAATGTCGTCGGCCTCGTTCATCGCAATCGACAGAGGGTTGATCTCCGCGCTGGTCGATACGCCGCCATCTCCCGTATCGCCCTTCGTTCCATTGCCCGCGACCGTCGCGATCAGCCCAGGTTCAAAGTTCTCGTTCACATAACGAATGCGATAGTTCAGCGAATCCGAGATATAGATGTTGCCATTGCGATCACTTGCAACACTGGTGGGCGCGTTGAGCTCTGCGGCGGTGGCTTGCACGTTGTCGCCGTTGTATCCTGCTGTGCCCGGACCACCTGGCGTCTGCACGCCTGCAAACAGGGTGGCCGCGCCTAACGAAGTTACCTTCACCACAATCTGCTGTGTAGGCTCTGCGATATACAGATTCCCTGACGGATCGAAAGCAATGCCTGCCGGCGACAGCACGACAGTCGTTCCGGTGCCTCCGTTGAAGTACGTTCCGCTACCTCCTCCAACGAAGGTGGTAATGGTTCCGGTCGTTGCATTTACCTCACGAATGCGCCCATTGCCCGAGTCCGAGATATAGACATTCCCTAGCCCGTCGATAGCGAGACCCAGTGGCTGATTCAGGTGGGCCGCGTTCGCCGGACCATTGTCTCCGCTATAGCTGCCGGCGCCGCTGCTCTCAACTCCCGCAAATGTCGTAACGTTGCCGCTCGTATCCAACTTCTTCACCACGTTCTCGCTAGGCTCCGCAATGTACACGTTCCCTGCCAGATCGACGGCCACCGAGCTCGGTCCGCACAGTTGTGTCTGCAGAGCAGGCCCAGGCTCAGCGGGATCCACACAGTCCGTCGGCATGGTGCCCGTTCCCGCAATCGCGCTCAGAATGGTGGGGGTGAACTGCACCTCGGGTTCCGCTGCGGGAGTTGCTATACCGCTCAGGGGAATCGTCTGCGGCGAGCCGCTTCCGCTATCCGCTACCGACAGCGTCGCTGCATAACCGCCCGCGGCACCTGGAGAGAAGTGGAGCACATACGTGCAGCTATCGCCAACAGCGAGTGTGTTTCCACAACTCCCAGTTGGATAGAACGAATACGCACTCGCCCCCGCTCCCGTCAGACTAGGCACGATATTGCTGAGTGCAGCCGTGCCGGTATTCGTGAGGGTGGCTGTACCGATGGAGTAGTTGGAGACCGAAACTGACGAGAACACGAGTGGATTCGGTGCCAGCGTTGCGGTAGCCACTGCGGCAGTCGTTCCCGTTCCACTGAGCGTGGTCGTCTGAGGTGAGCCACTTGCATTGTCCGCAACGGAAACCGTCGCATTGAACGGCGCAGAAGACAATGGCGTAAAGGTCACCGTGATGGAGCAGGACGCATTGGCTGCGAGCGTCGCACCGCACGTGGAAGTCTGCGCAAAGTCGCTCGGATTCGCTCCGCCAATCGTGATGCTGGAGATGTTGAGAGTCGCGTCGCCTGTATTGGACAGTGTCAGGCTAGGCGCCGTGGCCGTGCTATTCACCGTCTCATTCCCAAAGCTCAGCGTCGAAGGTGTAAGCGTCGCCGTTGGAGTTGCTGCCGCTGTTCCCGTTCCACTCAGCGTTGCCGTCTGCGGCGAACCCGTCGCGCTGTCCGCAACCGACACCATCGCGTTGAAGGTCGCAGCCGATGTCGGCTTGAAGACGACAGTAATGGTGCATGACGTATTGGCTGCGAGCGTCGCACCGCACGTCGTGGTGTCCGAAAAGTCACTCGGGTTTGTTCCACCAATGGTGATACCGGATATGTTCAGCGTCGATCCACTGGTGTTCGACAGTGTGAGGTTTGTGCCTGCCGACGAAGTGTTTACCGTCTGGTTGCCGAATGCCAATGGTGATGGAGCGAGCGTGGCAGTTGGCGTAGCCGCAGACGTTCCCGCTCCCGTAATCGCGAATGTCGCCTCTTCTGGGTTCGTGACACTGTTGTTGATGGTGAGCGTCGTTGGATAGGACCCGATAGCAGTCGGCGTAAACGTCACCGTGATGGTGCAACTGCTTCCCTCGGGCACGCTGAACGAACTATCGGATGGGTCGCAGGTGCCGGCGAGCGTGTACTCGGTGGGCGGAGATACAGCACCGTTAGGGTACACAAAAATTCCATAAAGCCCCAGCGCCGCTCCCCCTTCCGCATTGGAGACTGTGAATGTCTTGGTGGCGCTCTGGCCCACCACCACATTGCCAAAGTCCAGCGAAGCCGGCGTCACCACAAACTGTGCCTCTGGTGTAGCGTCACCGGTCAGCGTGACCGTCTGTGCGCTGGTTGTCAGCCCGAAGCCAGGGTTGCTCCCCGGTGTCGCCTCAGCCAGGTCGATCGTGTCGGTGATCTCATTCGGTTGTATTGGTGTGAACGCGTAATCGATGTTGCAAGTCTTGTTCACGTCTACCTGCGTCAGTAAAGTGCAGGCGCTCGTATCCGTCGAAGAGACATCGGTAAAGTCTAGCCCTGACGGAAGACTGTACGTTGGGTTTGTGTCGATCGCATTGCCCACATTTTCATACGTGGCGATTCTCGTGATACCGGTCGTGAACTCGTTTTGCAGTCCGAAGTCCAGCGCGCCAGCGGATGCGGAGACGACGGCGATCTGGTTGTTGGTTGTGAAGTAGAGATCGCCGTTGCCGTCGGGAATCGCGCTTGCTGGCGCAATGTTAAAACCTGCATAGGCATCATAATTGCGCGTAGCTGTTCCACTGCTACCCCCAACCGTCTCGAGATAGACGGTATTGGTAGGAATGTTGATTCTGAAGACGGCAGGCCTGTAGTTGTACACATCGGCGCTGTTGCATTGAGCCCCGCTGTAGTAGATATTTCCGGAGGCGTCGCTAGTCAAATCACCGGTGGAGGCAACGACGCCGTTGGTGAAGACAAACAACTGGGCCCCGGGATAACCCGCCTGACCCTCGGCTACATCGATGAATGGTGCGCTCGTATTGGTACTGCTTCCGCTGGAGTCGCAACTGCCTGTGTAGTTCGGTTGCTGACCGCCTGCCACTACAGTCACTGCCTGGGTCGTCGTATTGAGCTCGTAGATCAGTTCATAGTCTCCGGCGTCGACAAGCACGTAGAAGTTTCCGTCCGAAGCCAGCGTCATGCCGCCAAGAGCAGAGGATGTGCCGCCCGCGACGTCGGCAGGGAAGTCGGCAGCGGTGGCGAAGGTCGTGATGATTCCGGTCGAGGGGACAATCTTGCGGATATAGCCGCCATCCTCCCAGAGATATAGATTGCCGGCGGCGTCGATGGCCAGATTGCGAGCAGACGGTAAGGAGGCATAGGTCGCCAGGCCACCATCCCCGCACTCGAAGTATCCCGGTTGACCAAGATCTGGATTGCACGTGCCTCCGCCCTGGGCCGAGTTATAGCCATCGGAGGGGTTGTAGAACTGGCCGCCGATGGCCGTAATAATCTTGGTGACGGCATCGATCCTGTACACGATCGAGTAGTAGCTGTATTGGCTGGCCGCATCGATGAAGAAGATGTTTCCTGCAGCATCTACGGTGATGGCATGGGGATACGCAAGGGTCGCGTTTGTAGCCAGCCCGCCGCTGCCGGCGCTGGTGCCAGTCACCGTGGGTGTGCCCGCGATGGTCGTAACGTTGTGCGCGGATGTGTTGTCGATCTTGCGAATGATGTAGTTGCCGGCATCCGCGACATATAGATTTCCCGCGTTATCGAACGCTAATGGCTGCGTCAAAAGGGAGTTGGAGGCCGTGGCGCCAGTCAGGTTGAATGTCGCGCTGGTGGCGGGTCCGCCATCGCCGCCATATCCGCCCGTAACCAGGCCCAGGCCAAGATCGAGAGCGTTCAAGCCCGTCTCCTGAACTCCTGCATAGAGAGAGACTTTTCCCGGTACCACCTTTGCGACTGGCCCTGTCGCCGCACCCGTTAGCCCATACGCAAACACATCTCCACCGCTGTCCGTAAAGAGCAGCGTTGCATTTCTAGCAAACGTCGGCGAGGTCGTATTGCCCGGAAGCTGGGGCATGAACTTAATCGAAACATCGCACACTGTGCCCACCGAAGACTGGGTCACGTTATCGACCGTGCAGCCCGTGACCGACTGGATCGCATACTCGGCCGCTCCCGGAACTCCCGGCTGAATCGCGATCGACTTGATGGTCACCACCGAGGTCAGCGTCAGGGTTACGGTCTGGGTCAAGGATCCACCAACAGGAGTGGAGGAGAAGGTGTTGTTTGAGATCGTTGGGCCGGTCGTGATGGCGCGAGCGACGGTCGGTACTGCCATCGCCGCGATCAAAAGCACGAAACCCAGCTGAACGCGAAGATTGCAACGCGAACCTGGGTTGAGTATGTCGTTCATTGAACCGCTCACCGGAGCCTCCTTGTGTCCTCGCCCTGCCGAGGGCCCTTCGTTTTGCCTTGTTTTCCGGGTCCAGGACACGTCCCCTGACCCTCCCGGTGTCCCAGCTTCAGTGTTTGTGCCTTTTCCTCAGAGAGCGGTTCCGGTACAGGAAACATTGGGTTTCCGCATAAAGGACAGGTCTTCGGCCCGCTCCAGGACGTGCTCGTAAGTAGCACGGTGCTCTGCTGCTCCTGGACAGTCACCTCGGTCCGGACGCTATGCTCTGTTTCGTCGTCATGCGACTCGACGCGAAAGAACATTGCCCGTTCCTTCAACCATTGATAAAGTCGTGTCACCAAGCTCCTCGAATTTCAGCGTTCGCAAATTGTGCGGACGGCGACCAAAGAACGCCAGTGACCCGTTCTGACCAGGGGTGACAACTTGTGAATGGCGATAATTCCAAGCAAATGGGCGAGATATTCCAATTCGGTGAGTTCCGAATTGACCCTCTGGACCGCACCTTGCGGCGCAATGAGAGTGCTGTGCCTCTGCATCGCCGCGCCTTTGATGTGCTGCTCTACCTGGTTCAGAACCCCGGCCGAGTGGTCACAAAGGATGAATTATTGAAGAACGTTTGGCCCGACGCGTTCGTCGACGAGAACAATCTCACGCAAAGCATCTCCGTCCTGCGCAAGGCGCTCGACCAGCGCCATGGAGAGAACAGCTACATCACAACCCTCCCCGGTCGCGGCTATCAGTTCATCGTTCCAGTGCAAGTGGTCGGGCAGCGCGAAACGATTGAGCAGGGAATCAGTACCCGAGAGACTTTGGGAGCCGGTGGCGTTTTGCTTCAACAGCGAACCGTGACGACCAGTGTTGTCACGGAGGAGAGGCACCAGCATCGAGCGGGGTCATCGTTCCGCTGGATCGTTCTGCTGGCTTTGATCGCTGGGTTCGTCGCGATAGGTTTCGCGGGAGAAGCTGCATGGAAGCGCCTTCATCCAAAGCCGTCGCTGGCAACGGTCGTGCTGACCGATTTTGTCAATTCGACGGGAGACGCCACCTTCGACCACACGCTCAAACGCGCACTCGAGATTGACCTGGAGCAGTCTCCTTACATGGATGTGTTGAGCGAGCGGGCCGGAGTCAGCACACTTCTCTTTATGGGGAAAAAGAGTGATACGCCGGTTACGGCCGATATCGGCCAGGAAATTTGTGAGCGCACCAATCGCCAGGCGTTGCTCGCAGGCACGATCTCCTCTGTTGGCAAGAAATATCTCTTGACCCTTGAAGCATCGTCTTGCAGCACCGGAAAGCAGCTTGCGAGTGCAAAGGCCGAGGCCAGAAGCAAGGAAGAGGTGCTTGGGGCCCTGGACGCAGTCGCAGAGCGCGTACGTAGAGGGCTGAATGAGTCTGCCGAATCCGTTGAGAGCTACGAGGTGCCGCTGCGGGTGGCCACGACACCCTCACTCGAAGCTCTGCGAGCCTACTCCATCGGAAAATATCTGCAGTCTCAGGGCAAGAGCCGAAGTGAGGTTATGGCCGCCTTTCAGCGAGCCGTTGATCTCGATCCTCAGTTCGCGATGGCCTATCGCGAGCTAGCCGTTGAGAACGTCAATAGCGGACAGAGCGCCATCGGTGCTCAGTACTTCAAGAAGGCGCTGGATCTGAGCGACCATATCAGCACCTACGAACAATTTCTCATCCGTGCTGGCTACTATGCTTACGGGCAGCGTGATCTGATCGCGGGAATCAAGGCATCTCAGATATTAGCCTCGGCCTATCCCCAGGAGGTGAGTGGAACGGTCAATGTCGTCGACGAATATTTGAAATTGGGACAGTATGGCCCTGCGATCACCACAGCCGAGCGAGGCATCAAGCTATTTCCAACCAACGCTCTTCTGTATGAGAATCTCGCCGAGGCCTATAAAGACGCAAATCGTTTCGATGACTGTAAGGCGGCCACGTTGATGGCTGCGCGAGTGGGGAAAGGTGACACCGGGCTGCATCTCGACCTGTTTGAGATTGCCCTGGCCGAACATGATCAGAACGCGCTTGCCCAGGAAACACAGTGGTTTGAAACCCATGAAGATGGGACTACCGTCTCGTACTTTCCATCGTTTCGCGGCGGGGCTGCAGCTACGGAAGGAAGATATCGACAGGCTCGCGACCTCTTTCAAGGCGCTTATGAAAACGCGGAACGAGTGAACCTGCCGGAGACGGCAGATAAGATTTTGATCGATGAGGCCCTGGTTGAGCTGAAGGTTGGTCTTCCTGCGGCGTCTCGAGCGACACTTGACCGCATCCATCCCTCCGATGCGGGAACGCCAGATGACGCCCAACTGCGCGCAGAGTTGGGAGACACCTCAGCTGCGCAATTATTTCTTTCCACCCACAGCAATCCGTCGCCAGACACGTTGCTGACCTATGTGGACTTGCCTCGAGTTCGCGCGGTTCTTGCTTTGCAACGCGGTAAGCCGACGGATGCGATTGCCGCACTCGAGCTCGCAAGGCCCTACGAACTGCGTGACTACAACATTCTGTCGATTCGCGCAGAGGCCTATCTGAGAGCGGCACAGCCAGGCATGGCAATCAATGAGTATAGGAAGATTCTCGCGAATCCAGGGATCGATCCAACTTCAATCCTTTATCCGTTCGCGCATCTTGGCCTGGCTCGATCGTATGCAATGTTGGGGAACACGAGCGCCAGTCGAAATCAATATGAGGCCTTTCTCAGCGCATGGAAAGATGCAGATCGCGATCTTCCGGCTCTGAAGGAAGCAAACACGGAACTGGCCAGGCTATGAATCTTGCGAAATCTCCATCATCGATTCAGCCGGCAGCCAGACGTGCGTCAGTCGCTGGTGCATGCAGCCGCGGCCTCTTCTTCTGAGGAGAAGACGCCAAACAGGCTGAGTATACCGACCATCTTGAAGGTCTTGGACGCAAAGCTCGAGGGATTCACGAGCTTCGTATCGCCACCCACCTGGCGGCTGCGTCTCAGCGTGTTGACCACCGCGCCGATACCGGAAGAGTCGATAAACGGCATCTCCTGCAAGTCGAGAATGATATAGATGCAACCACTCGCAAACGCCGATTCCAGCGCCGAGTCGAACTCGCGGACGGATTCGGCTATAAATCTCCCTTTGATTCGCAGGGCACAGGTATCGCCGGTCTGCCGAATGTCGATATCCACGAGGTCTCCTGAGGTCGATTTTGCTTTACACAGAGTGAGGGCGCTTGCTACGCTCCGACTACCAGAGAATCAAGCTTCCCAACCGCTCTCGTCAAGCGGCATTCCAAGAATGGTATCTTGACGTTTCCCCATGCCCATTAATCGTACCCAGGAACTGGCAGAGTCGCTGTTCTCCGTGTCCGACTCTTCGACGCGTGCCAGACGCATCGCTCTGACGGTTGTGGATGTATTGCCCGACAGTGCCTGCGTGATCCATCGCTTGATTGCGATCGGGGATACTTTTTCGCTGATACCGGCCGGAGTGGCGGGCCCCGTCTCGCTCGGCGATGACTGGCTGTCGGTAGAGAGTCGCCTGCTGGTTCCATTGTTCAGAAGATCTACTGAACCGCTGGTGTATTCGAATGCTGAGGTCCAACGCGAAGACTACGCCCATCTGCACCTGTCTCGCACCGTCGCTTCTCTTGGGTATCTTCCGTTTTTTCTCAAGGGAGACCTGGCCGGCGTGGTCGAGGTCATTGCGTTTGGCACTCGGATCGGTTCCGTCGAGTTGGAAGCTCTGGCGCCGCTGGTAGGGCTTGCGGGTCCAGCGATCCTGGCAGCGGAGGAAGGTGAGCGGCAGAGACAAGACTTGCTCGATTCTGTTCATCGAATGACCCAGCTCTATGATCTCGAGAAGTCGCTCAACGCAACGCTCGAGCTGGATGCGGTCACCACCATGGTGCCAGAAAAGACGGCGGCCATGCTCGCCTGCCAGGCCATGCATCTGTGGCTCTTTGACGCCGGAGTTCTGCGGCTGATGGCCTCGCATGGGATGGATGCCACCGTTGAATCTGGTATGACCCAGGCCGAAGGCGAAGGCTATGTCGGCGACATGGCGGAGGACGGTATGTCGTTGCGGATCGTCGATCCTGCAGACGAGCGGCTGGTTCGACGAAACGCGGCACTCGAATCAGTGCCCCATGCGCAAAGAACTCCACCCATCTCCAATGCGCTGCTCGTGCCGCTGATGCAGGGCGAAGACGAAGTTGGCGTGTTGGAAGCGGTCAATAAATCGGATGGGGCGATCTTCGACGAGGATGACGAGTTCTTTCTCTTGGCGATGTCAGCAACGGTCAGCAATGCGCTGAAGAACTCGAGCTTGATGCATGCCGAGCGCAAGCTGGAAATTCTGGAAGCGCTAGTCCATGTGAGTTCGGAGATTACCTCTACGTTGCGGCTTGACCGGCTGCTGCAGATCATCGTCAATAGTCCGCAGAGCGTGCTAGCGTATGAGCGTTGCGCGATCGCTTTGGACAATCGCGGTACGCTGCAATTGAAGGCGGTCTCGGGAATGGCCAACATCCCAATGGGGGATGCGCAGGTCGATCGACTGCATACGCTGGTGCGCTGGCTTTCTTCGCAATCCTCGGTGTTCCACTTGTGCCAGCAGAATGACCCGGCGGAAAACTCTGATCTTCCCGAGGAGGTGCGGCGTCACTTTGAGGAGACAGAGTTTCGTGCGTTGTATGCGCTGCCGTTGATCGATGACCAGGGGCGGGTTGGGCTGCTGTTGTACGAGTCAACCGATCCGGATTTCCTCGATCTGCCGCACACGGAGATGATCAAGATCCTCGCTGGCCAGGCGACGGTGGCGATCCGCAATGCCTTGCTCTATCGCGAAGTCCCGTTGATCAGCCTGCTGGAGCCGCTCATGCAGCGCAAGCAGGCGCTCCTTCGAACCTCCCGCAGTCGCCGGCTGGTGTTTGCGGCTGTAGCTGCTGCTGTGCTGTTGTTGCTGGTGTTCTGCCCGTTGCCAATGCGTGTTGACGGGGATGCGGTGGTGGCTCCGCAGCATCTTGTGACCATTGCCGCTCCTGTGGACGGCGTTGTTTCAATGGTTGCTGCGCATGAAGGCCAACGTGTGGCCACGGGCGATGTATTGGGCGCGATGAGCGACTGGCAATGGCGCACAGACCTGGCCGCGGCCGAGGCAAAGTACCGCACAGCGCAGTTGGGTATGGAGGCGAGCCTCGCCCGGGGCTCTGCACAGGCTGGCGCAGACCGCGCGCAGGTCGAGTTCTTGCGTGATCAGGTCGCCCAGGCGCAGAGCCATTTGGACAGCGCGCAATTGCACTCGCCGATCGACGGCGTCGTGGCTACACCTGCGCTGCAAAATGCCGCTGGCGAGCATCTGAATGCGGGCGATACGTTTGCTCAGATACTCGATGTAACTTCGGTCGTTGTCGATGTCGCCGTCGCGCAAAGTGATATTGCCCTGGTGCAGCCCGGCGACGCAACTGCGGTCAAGCTGGACAGCTATCCGCAGCGCTCCTGGCATGGAGCGGTGAATGTCGTCAGTCCGCAAGCCCAGACAGGCGATGATGGTCGTACGTTTGCCGCGCGTGTCTCCCTCCCCAACGGGAACGCTGTTTTGCGAGCGGGGATGACGGGCCGTGCGAAGATTTTCATCGGCTATCGACCGGCAGGGTATGTTCTGTTGCGCAAGCCTGCATTGTGGCTGTGGCAGGTACTTTGGAATTGGATTGGCTGGTGAGCTGATGCGCGTTGATGTGACATTCCGTTTGTCCGTTAGACCCGTTGGTGTGGCTGCCGCAACCTTGCTTGCCGCACTGACCGTCACTGGCTGCGACTCACGTCCTCTCGCAGAGCCGAGTGTTGCCGCAAGTTCAAATTCTTCGGCGGCTTCGCCGTCGCCTGCGCGACGCGCAATGAATCCCGAGTCGACATCGCCCAAGCCATTTAGCACAACCGGTCCCCTTGTCGCCGACCAGCAGGCGGATGTCGCTGCCGGACGCGATGGGCTTGTCGTGCGCATCGCCGCAGAGATTGGCGACCATGTACAGCGGGGACAAACCCTGGCCATGCTTGATGACCGTCTGTTGCGTGCGGACTACGATTCGCAGAAAGCCAAGGTCGCTTCGCTGCAGGCCCAGGTGAAGGAGTGGCAGTCCGAGCAGCAGGTGGAGGAAGCCGATCTGCATCGAGCGGACGCTCTGCGTGCAGATAAGATCCTCAGCGACGAAGATTGGGAACACGTGAAGTACAAGCTGGAGGAGACGATCTCCGAAGTCGCTCGCTACCGAGCGGACGAGGCCGCTTCCGAAGCCAGTCTCGAGGCATCCCGTCTGCAACTGGAGCAGTCGCATGTGATCGCTCCGTTCGCCGGTGTGGTGGGGCGAAGATCGTTGCGCGTGGCGCAAGAGGTGAAGAAGGGGGATGTGCTTTTTTGGGTCACGGCCGTCGATCCATTGCGCGTTCTCTTTACGGTTCCAGAGTCCGCGATGGTGCAGTTTGAGCAGGGAGCTACCCTGGAACTGACGACACCGGATTATCCCGAGCTGCGCCAGTCTGCGCGAATCTACCGGATGAGCCCGGTGGTGGATCCGGCTAGCGGCAGCGTGCAGGTGATCGGCGAGGTCGTGCATCCTTCGCCACTCCTCAAGCCAGGGATGACGATGCAGGTGCAAGCCGCGGTGCGAACAGAGACACGGGCTGGGGCGAAGAACGCGCCATGAACCTAAGTGAGGCGCTGGACGCTGCCCTGCCGGAGATTCCGAAGGCGCGACTTTCGCGCAGCCGTCCCCCACGCCTCGATCCCGATCTCGTGGTCCGCGCGGACACGCTGGATGGCGAACCATTCTTCGGGATTCTGCAGCGCGGTAAAGGTAATTATTTTCGATTTCAACCTGCGCAGTGGCAGCTCGCCCAACTGTTCGACGGTGTCCGCGGCTACGAGGAGATCGCAGCGCATTTCAACGAAGAGACCGGGGGTGAGCTCACGGCCAAGGACATTGAACTCTTCGCCACCAATCTTGATGAAGTTGATTTCTGGTTCAAGACGCCGCAGGAAAAGAATCTTGCTTACAGTGCGCGGCTCAAGGCTCAGCGCGGTCGCCGGGCGAATCGGAAATCGAAGGTCAATCTCGCGCACATCAGCTTTTCCGCGTGGGACCCCGATCGCTATCTGACGTCGCTCGACCGCGTCGTCGGACGCTTTATTTATAGTCGTTGGAGTGTGCTTGCAGTGGTGCTGCTGTTCTGTTTCGAAGCGGTGGTCTTCGTTGCGAAATGGAAGGACTTTGGTCCCGATATTCCGTTGTATTACAACTTCACCCACAAGACGTTTCTCGACTTTGCAGAGTTCTGGTTGCTGCTCTTCGGGTTGGGATTCATTCATGAATCGGCTCACGGTCTCACCTGCAAGCATTACGGCGGCGAGGTCCACAGCATGGGCCTGATGTTCCTCTATCTCACGCCAGCGTTTTTCGTGGATGTCACCGAAAGTTGGATCTCCGCCACCAAGATCCAACGCCTGGCGACGATCATCGCCGGTATCTGGATTGAGATGACGGTGTGCGGCATCGCGATGATCGTGTGGACCAACTCGCAGCCCGGCCAGTTTGTCCATGACTTTGCGTACAAGGTCATTCTCATCACGGGTCTCGCGGTGATTGTGATGAACCTGAACCCATTGCTCAAGCTGGATGGCTATTACTTTCTCACCGAACTGATTGGCATTCCGGATCTCAAAGAACGCTCCACGTCGTTTGTCTCCGGATGGTTTCAGAGCCGTGTGCTGCGACTTCCCGCGGAAGTTCCATCCATTCCGCGGCGACGGGTTCCGCTGTTTGTCGTATATGCCGTGGTCTCCGGAGCGTACAGCTATCTCATGCTCTTCGCGGTGCTGCGGTTTTCTTACAACATCAGCTCGAAGATCATGGCAGAGTTTGCCCTGATTCCAGTGGGTGCGGCGGCCTTCGTGATGTTTCGATCGCGCATCGACTCACTCACGCGGGTCGTTAAGGAGATGTGGAGATCTAACGTCGGGACGGCCTTCCAGCTGCGTCCGCAATATCTCTGGATCGGCGCAGTTGTGCTCACTTTATTATTTGCGCCTATTTTCAGGGACCGCGAAAATGCGTACTTCGTCGTCGAAGCGGCTGATCCATCTACACTGCATGCCGTCATCAACGGCCGTATCGATGCGGTGTATGTGCGCGAGGGAGAACGGGTGCACCCAGGCCAGGCTCTTCTGCGTTTGAGCAGTACGGATGCTGCCGCCCTCACATCGAGTGCCGTTGCCGCTTCCAACTCCGCCCGCTTCCAGGCGTTCGAGGCGCAACTCGAAGGTCAATCAATTGGCAGCGCGGCTGCGAGTGAGGAAGCCGCAGCCCGCTCTGGATCGCTCGCGCAAGAGGCGAATGCTTCATTGGTCGTCAAAGCAACGGAGGAGGGAACTGTGCTTACTCCCGATCCCGCGTCTCTACTCTATCGGCATGTAGGCGCGGGAGAGGCCATGCTGACACTCGCGGCTACCAATGCCGCCTCCGCGAATGCCACCGGCTTTGAATCAGTGCGCTTGTTTATTCCCGCCGAAGCTCTTCGCCGCACTGAACCGGGGGCAGAGGTTGCGCTGGCGCCTCCCGGTCAGTTCTCCATCCTGCGGATGAAACTTCCGCCCATCGATGGAGAGGCCGTTTCTTTGCCGGCGGGCTTGATGGAGCATCAGGACTACAAGGGTATTGCGCTGCCCACGTTTTATACAGGACGCCTGCTTCTGCCAGCACATGCTCCGTCCCTGCCGCTCGGGATGGGCGGGAATGCAAAGATCTTTGGCCCAAGAAGAAGCCTCTTCATGCGCGTCGCCGATGTTGCCATGAGCACGGTTCGAGCTCATATCTGGTAAACAGAAAGGATCGGCACCCCTCCCCTGATGGGCCGCCGATCCTTTCTGCAACAACCTGGGAAAATCCGTCTATAGCTTCATCTGGAATGCGCCAGGCTATGCGCTATCTGTCCTCTACTACAGCGCAGAAATGCTTCTTGCGAAGGTTGCCTTTGCTGTCGTTGCCTTCGCGAGGGTGGTTTTTGCGAGCGTCGCTTTTGCTGTCGTTGCCTTCGCCATGCGCATAGCAGAGACCATCTTGGCGCTCTCAACGGTGGAGGCCGTGTTCGCATTGGGAGCCTTGGCGGCGGTGGACTTGCGGGTCGCGGTGGAGTTGATGAGAGACTTCTTCGAAACGGCCATGGGTTGATCCTCGCTTTTCCGATAGTGAATTGAATATCACTGCAACGCTTTTATAGAAAGCATTCCGTATGCCAAACTCCAGTGCAAACGATCATTCTTTCTATGTTGCTGATAAATAAATAGATATAGTCGGACGTCTTTCCGGTGAGGATCGACCCTAAAGACTAGAAACTTCGGATGGGTGAAAAATAAACCACAATAGGGTGAAAAATAACCCACTAGTGTGCGCGGCTCATCCGAGCGAATACTTTCGGCACAGGTACTTGATCCGCTGCCCATCGATCTTCAGCAGCCGAGCGGCGGCAGCTTTACTGCCTTGCGTTCGACGCAACGCCGCGGTCAACAGCGCTATTTCCATTTGTTCTATCTCCGCATCGAAATCGGTCCCAGCCTCTGGAAGCAGAACAGCCTCATTGGCGGCGAGGTTGGTGGCAAGGAGCTTGGGCGGTAGGTGACTGGCGCGGATCTCGTCTCCCCGCACGGTAATCACCAGGCGTTGAATCAGGTTCTCGAGTTCACGCACATTGCCCGGCCAGGGATGTTCCTCGAAGACTGCGAGGGCATTGTCTTCAAGACGCTTGATGGGCAGCCCGTTGGCCACGCAGTGCATCTGCAAGAAATATTCGCATAGCAGAGGAATATCGCCCAGGCGTTCCCTGAGAGGAGGCAGTTGAATCGGAACCACGTGAATACGGTAATAGAGGTCCTCACGGAATTTACCGGTTCGCGCCATTTCTTCAAGATTTTCGTTAGTGGCACAGATAAGGCGGAAATCGATCTTGCGGAGCGTGCG
>FTBI01000957.1_pt1 | contig 17486 bp, 15 predicted proteins | sample 1639171 | NCBI WGS metagenome assembly FTBI01 (sample SAMEA3914812, study PRJEB12502) | metagenome | biome: forest; material: soil | place: Canada | collected 2011-07-07 | depth 0.1 m | reverse complement strand
GGCTTTACCTGAACCCGTACATCAGCTACTCGCTGATGGGGCCAGGGTATTTCGTGATCCCGAAGATCCAGACGCATCTGACGTCGTACAGCCTGACGACGATCGCGTCGAATGCGCCGCCGGGTCAGCCGCGCGACGTGAACTCGTCGATCCCGACGTTCAGTCTCGATAGCGGGCTCGTGTTCGAACGGCCGGTGCGCCTGTTCGGCATGGATTTCATCCAGACCCTCGAGCCGCGCGCCTATTACGTCTATACGCCGTATCACAATCAGAATTTCCAGCCGCTGTTCGATACCGCCGAAGCCGACTTCGGCCTCGCGGAGATTTATACCGAGAACACCTTCGTCGGCAACGACCGTATCGCCGATGCGAACAAGCTGACAGTCGGGCTGACGACGCGCTTTATCAACGCAGACAACGGCGACGAGCGTGCGCGCTTCACAATTGCGCAGCAATACTATTTCACCCAGCAGCGCGTGACGCTGACACCGGACGAAACGATCGGATCGGCGAGTCATTCGGACTTGCTGCTGGGCTCGTCGTTCAAGCTTGGGCCGACTTTCGCGACCGGCATGGCGTTCCAATATAATGCGAGCGGCAATCAGCTGGTCCGCTCGAATGTCGGCTTTGCCTGGATGCCCGGCACCCGCGAAGTGCTCAATGTCAGCTACCGCTATACGCGCGCGACGGAGACGCTCGACGACCAGCCGATCAACCAGTTCGTGGTGTCCACGCAATGGCCGGTGACGCGCCGGCTGTACACGGTGGCGCGCCTGAATTACGACTTCAAGGCTCACCAGGTGGTCGACGGCCTGATCGGCATGCAATACGACGCCGACTGCTGGACGCTGGGTCTCGCGATTCAGCGCTATGCGAACGGCATCGAGACCTCGGGCGTGCCTGGCACCGGTACGCGCATTCTGGCGCAGCTGGAACTCAAGGGCTTTTCGAAGATCGATAACGGGTTGGTTGCGCAGTTCCGCGCCAGCGTCCCGGGCTATACGCCGACGCCGGCCCTGCCGCCGCCTGAATCGCGTTTCACCAATTATGAATAACGTCGGCGCAAGCTGTCGGATCGCAACCCCGCATCGCGCAGCCTCGCTGCGCGATGCGTAGCAGCAGAATTTAAACGGAGTCTCTGTTGGGAACCATGAAAACCGTAAAACCCGTGTGCTGGCGCCTGCCGGCCGTGCTCGCCGTTCCGCTGCTGGCACTGTCGGCGCTGCTGTTTACCGCTCCGCCGGCCCGGGCCCAGGCCCTTTCCGAGAGCCAGATCGCTCCGGTCGACCGGGTCGCCGCGGTCGTCAACAATGGCGTGATTACCCAGCGCGAGCTCGATGAACGCACGGCGCTGATCGTCGGCCGCCTCAAACAGCAAAACAGTGCGATGCCGCCCGAAGCCGAACTCAAGCGGCAGGTGCTCGATCAGATGGTGCTCGAACGCATCCAGATCGAAAAAGCGCAGGACGATGGCATCGTCATCGACGACGCCATGGTGCAGCGCACGCTGGAGCGACTCGCCGCCCAGAACCACATGACGCTCGATCAGTACCGTGACCGGCTGACGGGCGAAGGCGTGCCCTGGACCACGTTCCAGCGCGACGCACGCAACGAACTGATCCTGAGCCGGCTGCGTGAGCGTGAAGTCGACAGCAAGGTGCAGGTTTCGGATACTGAAGTGGCCTCCTACCTCGCGAGCCAGCGCGGTCCGGGCGCGCCGCAGAACGACCTGCATGTGCAGTTGATCGCCTTCAAGGCGCCCCCGGGCGCGGCGCCGGGTGAACTGGAAGGCGTGCAGGCGAAAGCGCAGGCCGTGCTCAAGCAGGCGATCGTGCCGGGCGCCGATTTCGGCAAGCTCGCGCAGCAGTATTCGGAAGCGGACAACGCGGCCAAAACCAGTGGGGATCTCGGCTTCAAGTCGCCGGGCGCCCTGCCCGAGCCTGTGGTGGCCGCCACCTCGACGCTGCGGCCGGGCCAGGTCGATACCGACCTTGTCAGGGGCGACGAAGCGATCTATATCGTGAAGCTGGTCGACCGGCGCCCTGCGCAGAGTTCGGCAGCGGATGCGCCGAAGATGGTGCAGACCCACGTCCAGCACATCTTGCTGCGCGTCGGCGGCAGCATGTCCGAACCGGCTGCGCGCCAACAACTGCTGGACATCAAGCAGAAGCTGCTCGCGGGCAACGGCGACTTCGCCACCTATGCACGTAGCTACTCGCAGGACGGCTCGGCGCAGCAAGGCGGCGATCTTGGCTGGATCAGCCCGGGCGAGACCGTGCCGGACTTCGAGCGCGCGATGAATAACCTCAAGGAAGGCGATCTGAGCGATCCGGTGCGCACCGAATACGGTTATCACCTGATCCAGGTGCTCGGCCGCCGCGATGCGGACGTCAACGTCCAGCAGCAGCAGGAGCTCGCACGTCAGGCACTCGGTCAGCGCAAGGCGGAACAGGCGTATTCGGACTGGCTGCGCGAATTGCGTGACAGCTCGTATGTGCATTACGAAGGCGACTCCTCGGCGCAAGCAGCGCAGTAAGCCGATGAACCCGGCCCCGTTGCAGATCGCGATCACCACCGGCGAACCCGCCGGGGTGGGTCCCGAACTGACCCTGCAAGCCCTGGTACAGGGTGCGCAGCGCTGGGCCGGGGTGCAGTTTGTCGTGCTGGGCGATCGCGCGCTGCTCGAAGCGCGCGCTGCGGTAGTCGGCGTCGATCTGCCCCAGTTGCTCGCGTGGGGCGCTGTCGCCATCGAACACCAGCCGCTGGGTGCGCCTGCGCAAGCGGGCGTGCTCAATCCGGCCAACGGCCGTTACGTGCTCGATCTGCTCGATCAGGCGATCGATGGCGCACTCGACGGCCGTTTCGCGGCGATCGTGACCGCGCCCCTGCAGAAAAGCACCATCAACGATGCCGGCGTGCCGTTCACCGGCCACACCGAATATCTCGCCGAACGCACTCACACGCCGCGCGTCGTCATGATGCTCGCGGGCACCGGCGAGCGACCCCTGCGCGTCGCGTTGGCGACCACGCATCTGCCACTCAAGGATGTCTCCGCAGCGCTGACGATCGACGGTCTGGTCGAGACGCTCACCATCATCGATCGCGACCTGCGCGGCTCGTTCGGCCGCTTCGCGCCTGCGATCCTCGTCACCGGCCTGAACCCGCATGCGGGCGAAAACGGTTACCTGGGCCGCGAGGAGATCGACGTGATCTCACCCGCGCTGGAACGCGCCCGCGCAGCGGGCATCGATGCCCGTGGGCCGTATCCGGCCGATACCCTGTTTCAGCCCCGTTACCTGCGCGAGGCCGACTGTGTGCTCGCGATGTTCCACGACCAGGGCCTGCCGGTGCTCAAGTACGCTACCTTCGGCGAGGGCATCAACGTGACGCTCGGCTTGCCGATCGTACGGACCTCGGTCGACCATGGTACGGCGCTCGATCTGGCCGGCACGGGCCGCGCCGATTGCGGCAGCATGATTGCCGCCATCGATACCGCCGTGGCCATGGCGCGGCACCGCGAGGCGGACCCTGCCGCACGCCCTCCCATCCATCAGACGGACGCGCTTTCCTGAGCGCGTCGTCGAGTTCGGCCCTCAACGGCCGGCGAGCCTGTACCCGATGAAGCTGAAATCCCACCAGGGCCACGTCGCACGTAAGCGTTTCGGCCAGAATTTTCTCGTTGATCACGGCGTGATCGATTCGATCGTCGAGGCGATCAATCCGCAACCGCACGAGCGCATTGTCGAAATCGGGCCGGGCCTGGGCGCGCTGACGAAACCGCTCGCCGCGCGGGTCGAACAACTCCATGCGGTCGAACTCGACCGCGACCTGATCGGCCGACTGCAGACGCAGTTTGGTGACAAGCTCGTGCTGCATGCGGGCGATGCGCTGGCGTTCGATTTCGCGCCGCTCGCCGAGGTGCCGGGCAGCAGCACCGCGCGCAACCTGCGCATCGTCGGTAATCTGCCGTACAACATCTCGAGCCCGCTGTTGTTCCACTTGACCGCCTTTGCCGAGCTCGTGATCGACCAGCATTTCATGCTGCAGGACGAAGTCGTCGAGAGGATGGTTGCGGAGCCGGGCACCAAGGCTTTCAGCCGCCTGTCGGTGATGCTGCAGTACCGCTACTGGATGGACAAATTGTTCGACGTGCCGCCCGAATCGTTCGAGCCGCCGCCGAAGGTGAATTCGGCCATCGTGCGAATGATTCCGCGCGCGGCGGAAGAACTCGCGCCGGTCGATGTGAAGACGTTGGGTGTGCTCGTGACCGCCGCGTTCAGCCAGCGCCGCAAGATGTTGCGCAATACGCTGGGGGCCTATCGTGACCGGGTTGATTTCGATGCGCTGGGTTTCGATCTTCAGCGTCGTGCGGAAGATGTACCGGTCGACGAATATGTGCGCGTGGCACAGACGTTGAAGTAGCGTGTTGAGTCGGGTGTCCAGTCGCGCCTCGGGCCTCGGACCTCGGACCTCGGACACCGTCCGCGCATGGGACCACGCGGGGCGCTCCCTCAATAGCAGCGCACGTGTCGCTTGCCGTTAGTCTGCAATCTCCGACACGGCATCTTTCGGGCTCACGACGACGGTGCCGATCCGCGGGCCGATCAGCTCCTTGACCGTGATGGTCGCGGGCTCGAAATCGACGACATGACCCGGCAGCGGCAACTCACCGATCCGATCGAGGATCATGCCCCCGACTGACTCCGCGCGCTGCTCGCCGAAGTGCACACCGAGCACGTGCTCGAGCGAGACGATCGTCAGACTCGCCTGCCCCTCGACGCTGCCATCGGGCAAACGCTCCCATTCGACCTCGGTGTCGCGCACATCGTCCTTGATCTGGCCGACCAGGGCGCTCGCTAGGTCCGACAGCGTCACGAAGCCGATCGGTGCAAGCCCTGGACGTCCGACCACCGCGAAGTGCGGCGCGCCACCCCGAAACAGCCTCAGCAACTCGAGCGCGGGTGTTTCCGGCAAGACATGAAGCACCGGTCGTGCGAGCGCCCGTAACGAGCCATCACTCGAACCTTCCGTACCGGTGCCTGCGAAAAGCAGATCCTTCAAGTCGATCATGCCGATCACGGAATCCCCGTCTTCGCCATAAAGCGGATAGCGGCTATAGCGCTGCTTGCGTGCGACGTTCATGACCGTTTCAAGACTGTCATCGACTTCGAAGCCGACCGCATCGCGCAGGGGCCGCATCAGGTCCGATGAGCTCAGCTTGCCGAACTCGAGCGAGTGCGACAGCGTGTTCCACTCGTCGCGCGTGAATTGCCGTGGCCGGCTGCTGCCGCGCAGGATCAGGCTGATCTCGTCTTCACCATACGGCGCATCGGCATGCTTGCCCCCTCTCAAACCGAAGAGTTTCAGGATCTGGTTCGCGCTCAAATTGAGCAGCGCGATCGCCGGATACATCAGCCAATAGAACAGATAGAGCGGCGCCGCGGTCAGCAATCCCGCTCGTTCGGGCATCTGGATCGCGAGAGACTTCGGCGCGAGTTCGCCCGCTACGATATGCAGGAACGAAATCAGCACGAAGGCCAGGATCAGGGCAATCGCATCGCCGACCGGCGGCGCGATGTGAAAACCATGAACGACGGGCTCGATCAGATGCGCGAACGCCGGCTCACCGAGCCAGCCCAGGCCGAGCGAGGCGAGTGTGATGCCGAGTTGGCAGGCTGACAGATAGGTGTCGAGATGGTTGTGCACACGCCGCAGCAAGCGTCCGCGCCAGCCGTGTTGCTTGGCGATGGCGGCCACGCGCGTACTGCGCAGCTTGACGAGCGCAAACTCGGCTGCAACGAAAAAGCCATTGAGCACTACCAGCAGCAATGCCGCGACCAGCGCGAGAAAGGTATCCATTCAGGTCTGGCGGGGCCCAGGGTTTCAGAGTGCGGGGAGCAATTCGGGCGGATGATTCTTCAGGGTGTGACGTGCCTCGCGGAACTCGGGAAAGATCGAGGCGACGGTGTCCCAGAAGCGCGCACTATGATTCATCTCGCGCAGATGGGCAAGTTCGTGAGCGACGACATAGTCGATGATCGACAACGGGAAGTGGATCAGACGCCAGTTGAGCCGGATCTTCCCCTCACTCGTGCAACTGCCCCAGCGCGTCGCGGCCGACGACAGACCAAAGCTTACATAACGCACGCCGAGCTTCTGCGCATAGAGATCGAGCCGCGGCCCGAAGATCCGCTTGGCCTCGCTCTGCAGCCAGCCCTGCACGCGGTCCTTGACCTGCTGTGCGTCGATGCCGGCGGGCAGGCCGAGTTCGAGCAAGCCCGTGCTTTCGTCAAACCGCAGCGAGCCCGAGGTGGAGCTCACGGCGACGCGGATGGTCTTGCCGAGATAAGGGAATTCAGCGCCGTCGACCCAGTCGATATCGGGTAGCGCGCGGCGCTCGGCGCGCCCCTGCCATTCCGTCAGCTTGTTGATGATCCACTGCTGCTTGTCGGAGATCGCGGTCTCGATGTCGGTCAATGTGACCCAGCGAGGCGAGGTCACCGTCAGCCCGGTGCTGTCGATCACGAAGCCGATGGTCCGGCGTGCGGAGCGCTTGAGCCGATATGGCAGCACGCGCTGGCCGAGCACGAGATGACGCAGCCGCGAGCCATCGGGCAACGTCGTCGGCGGCGGGATGCGCGGTGCGGCGGGCGGACGGTCATCGCGCGCGGCGGGGTGATGCGGTGAAGCGGGAGAGGACGGAGAGCTTGGCGATGAAGTCAGCGGAGACGTCGGAGAAGGCAGCAGGTCCGGCTCGCCGAAGAGCGGCAGGTCGAGCTGCCGGGTATCGAGCGCTGCGGTGCGCGGTGAGGGGGCCTGGGGCATGTTAAGCGGTACTCCGAAGCGCCCGGTGCGATGTCGCGACGGGTGCAGTCTGCGTTGAAGCCAAGTGTAGACGATTTATAAAGAATCGGCGAACCGGGCAGCGGGCACCGTTGTTCACAGTACGCCGTCTGCTCTTTGTCGCCCCCTGTCTGTCTTCAGAGGTCACGCATCCGGTCTTCGCGCGTGCGGCGCGGTTCCGTGGATCTGACATCTGGCACATAGGGACCGTCATAGGCCGTGGGGTCGATGCGGCGCATCTCGGTCTCGATCCAGGCTTCGACTTCACGGTTGACCTCGTCGACCGACCGGCCCGCAGTCGGGATCGGCTTGCCGATCGAGACCGTCACGAGGCCCGGGTATTTGATCAGCGAGCCCTTGGGCCAGAAGTGACCAGCATTGTGCGCAATCGGCACGATCGGCGCTTCGGCGCCGACGGCGAAGCGCGCGCCGCCGCTCTTGTACTTGCCTTTGCGGCCCACGGGAATGCGCGTGCCTTCGGGGAACATGATGATCCACGACTTGTCCGCCAGGCGCGCTCGCCCTTGCTTGAGCACCGAGGCAAAGGCCGCACTGCCCTGCTTACGATCGATGCGAACCATCTTGAGCATGCCGAGCGCCCAGCCGAAGAACGGCACATAGACGAGCTCGCGCTTGAATACAAAACACAGAGGGCGCGGCATCAGCGCGGGCAGCGCAATCGTCTCCCACGCCGACTGGTGCTTGACCAGCAGCACGGCCGGGCCATCAGGCAGGTTTTCGGCGCCTTCGATCTGATAGCGAATGCCATTGAGCGAACGCATCACCGCGAGCGAGACCTTGCACCAGCCCGCGGCGACCCAATAGCGCCGGTGTGCATTGAGAAACGGAAAGCTCAGGAAGCAGAAGGTCGCATACGGAACGGTGAAGACCGCGTAGTAGACCAGCAGCAGTATGGATTTCAGACGCATCATCAAGGGGTGACTCCGCTATGCATGCTTTTCTTCGCGCAGCCAGACGCGCGCGAACGCGAGCAGATCCTCATGGACCCGCGTGCCCTCGGGCATGCCGCCGGCTTCGAGCGTCTGGCGGCCTTTGCCGGTCAGCACAAGATGCGGCTGAAAGCCTTCCGCCGCCCCCGCCTGCAGATCACGCAGGGAGTCGCCGACGACCGGCGTGTGAGAGCGGTCGATGTCGAAACGCTCAGCAATCATCTTGAGCATGCCGGAGCGCGGCTTGCGGCAGTCACATTTGTCCTGCGCCGTATGTGGACAGAAGAACACCGCATCGATGCGCCCGCCGACCGAAGCCAGCGCCATATGCATCTTCTGATGCATCGCGTTGAGCGCGGCCATGTCGAACAGGCCTCGTCCGATGCCCGACTGGTTGGAGGCGACCACCACACGGTAGCCTGCCTGGTTGAGTAGAGCGATCGCCTCGAGGCTGCCCTCGATCGCGACCCACTCGTCGGGCGACTTGATGAACAGATCGGAGTCGACGTTGATCACACCGTCGCGGTCGAGTACGACCAGTTTGCGCGGGGCGGTCATCAGGCGGCCAGCTTCGAGATGTCAGCCACGCAATTCATCTGCGCGTGCAACTGGGCTAGCAGTGCGAGCCGGTTCGCCCGCAAGGCCAGATCGTCGGCATTGACCATCACGTCATTGAAGAAGGTGTCGACCGGGGTGCGCAGGCTCGCGAGCGCATTGAGCGCGCCGGCGTATTCGCGCGCGGCCAGTTGGGTCTGCACCGCCGGTGCGACGCTCGAGAGCCGGTCGTAGAGGTCCCGCTCGGCGGCTTCGCCGAGCAGCGAGGTGTCGACGCTGCCGGTGGCCTGTTCGGACTTGCGCAGGATGTTCGAGATCCGCTTGTTCGCAGCGGCGAGCGCCTCGGCTTCGGGCAGGCTCGCGAAGGCGCGCACCGCATCGAGCCGCGCGACGACGTCGTCGATGCGTGTGGGCTGCTGGCTGACCACGGCCTCGATCTCGTTGGCGCTGTAGCCGCGATCGCGCAGCAAGCCGCGCAGCCGCTCAAGCATGAAGGTGTAGATCGCTTCGACCGAGTCCGTGACATGGGGCTGCGTGGCGAACTGTGCGTAGCTCAGTTGCAGAAGCTGTCGAATATCGAGCGGCAGATGCTTTTCGAGCAGAATTCGCAGCACGCCGAGCGCATGGCGGCGTAGCGCGAACGGGTCTTTCTCGCCAGTCGGCGCGAGGCCGATGCCCCAGATGCCAGTCAGCGTTTCGAGCTTGTCGGCTAACGCAACGACGGTGCCGGTCTGGGTCGTGGGCAGCGCATCACCCGCATAGCGCGGCTGATAGTGCTCGGCGCAGGCCTGCGCAACGTCCGCGGCTTCACCATCATGCAGCGCGTAATAGCGGCCCATGGTGCCCTGGAGTTCGGGGAACTCGCCGACCATATCGGTCAACTGGTCAGCCTTCGCAAGATGCGCGGCGCGCTTGGCGAGCGTGATATCAGCCGCCATAAGCGGCGCGATCGTCGCGGCCAGCGACTCAATGCGTTCGACGCGTTGCAACTGCGAGCCGAGTTTGTTGTGATATACGACGTTGGCGAGCAAGGGCACGCGTTCGGCGAGCGTCTTCTTCTTGTCCTGCTCGAAGAAGAATTTTGCATCGGCAAGGCGCGGGCGCACGACGCGCTGGTTGCCTTCGATGATGTCGCCCGGTGTATCGGTCGCCAGGTTCGAAACGATCAGAAAGCGTGAGCGCAGCTTGCCGGCCGAGTCGGTCAATGCAAAATACTTCTGGTTCGTCTGCATCGTCAGAATCAGGCATTCCTGCGGCACCGCCAGGAAGGCTTCATCGAATGCACATGCATAGACGACCGGCCATTCGACCAGCGAATTGACTTCGTCGAGCAGCGCCTCGGGCATCACCGTCAAGTCAGCGCCAGCGTGTTCGAGCAGCGCAGCACGGATGGTGTCGCGACGCTGGGTATAGCTCGCCACGACCTTGCCTTGCAGGAGTTGCGCTTCGTAGCTGCCGGCATCGGTGACCTCAATCGCACCCTGCGAGAGGAAGCGGTGGCCGAGCGTCGTGCGTCCCGCTGCGAGACCGAGCGCGGTGACGGGGACAACGGTGTCGCCGTGCAAGGCGATCAGCTTATGAGCGGGCCGCACGAACTGGACATCGTCGCCGTTCGGGCGCTGATATTTCATGACCTTCGGAATCGGCAGCTTCGCGATCGTTTCGTCGAGCGCGGCCTGGAGTCCGTCGACCAGCGCGACACCGGGCGCCGTATAGCTGAGGAAGAACGATTCAGCCTTGCCGTCGGAGGCGCGTTCGAGATCGGCGATCGTCAGATCCGGAAAGCCGAGCGCGGCGAGTTTCTTGCCGAGCGGCGGGGTCGGTTCGCCTTGTGCATTCAGGGCGACGGAGACGGGCAGCACTTTCTCGCGAATCGCGCGTGCGGCGGCGACGTCGCGGACTTCGTGCACGAGCACGGCGAGCCGGCGCGGCGTCGCGAACGCGGTGAACGACGGCGTGCCGTCGACCAGCCCGCGTGTGGCGAGCCGGTCGGCGACGCCCTGGGCGAAGGCGGTGGACAGCTGGGCAAGCGCCTTCGGAGGGAGTTCCTCGGTCAGCAGTTCGACCAGCAACGAGGCGGTGGAGTGTTCTGTCATGGTGCTCAGCGTGGCGATAGCAGGGTCGGTTCAGGCGGCCGGGGTCGGCTCGGCAGCGGTGGCGTGCTTCGCCGCGGCCGCGCCATGCAGCATCGGGAAGCCGAGCCGCTCGCGCGATTCGAGATAGGCCTGGGCGACCAGTCGCGACAGGGTACGGATCCGGCCGATATAGGCAGCGCGCTCGGTCACCGAGATCGCCCCGCGCGCATCGAGCAGGTTGAAGGTATGTGCGGCCTTCAGAATCATTTCGTAGGCCGGCAACGCGAGCTGCGCGTCGAGCAGGCGCTTCGCTTCGCTTTCGTAGTGACCGAAAAACCCGAACAGCATCTCGGCGTTCGCGTACTCGAAGTTGTAGGTCGATTGCTCGACTTCGTTCTGATGGTAGACGTCGCCATAGGTCAGCACACGACGCTCGCCGTTTTCCTGCCACTCGGTCCAGATCAGGTCATAGACGTTCTCGACGCGCTGCAGGTACATCGCGAGCCGCTCGAGACCATAGGTGATCTCGCCGAGCACGGGTTTGCAGTCGATCCCGCCGACCTGCTGGAAGTAGGTGAACTGGGTGACTTCCATGCCGTTGAGCCAGACTTCCCAGCCGAGTCCCCAGGCGCCGAGCGTCGGGTTTTCCCAGTCGTCTTCGACAAAGCGCACGTCGTTCTGCTTGAGATCGAAACCCAGCGCCTCGAGTGAGCCGAGGTAGAGATCGAGAATGTTCTCAGGCGCCGGCTTGAGCACCACCTGGTATTGGTAGTAATGCTGGAGACGATTGGGGTTCTCGCCATAGCGACCATCCTTGGGGCGCCGCGACGGTTGGACGTAGGCGGCGCGCCACGGCTCGGGGCCGATCGCGCGCAGGAAGGTCGCGGTATGCGAAGTACCCGCGCCGACTTCCATGTCATAGGGCTGCAGCAGCGCACAGCCTTGTGCGTCCCAGTAGGCCTGGAGCTTGAGAATAATTTGCTGAAAGGTGAGCATCGTCTGTTCTGTGCGATCGCCGAGCGGGCGGGTCATGCGCCGGCGTCGCGCAGGGGCGCGGCGCTGGTCTGATAAGCGAAACGGTGAATTTTACCCGGAAGTGCGCGCGCCGCCGCGTTTTACGGCACGGGGCGCCGCGCGACTTCTCCTGGCTGCATCCCGGGGGTGCGATGTGAGGCTTCACGCCCCGGGCGCTCCAGGTTCGTGGTGCGAGCCTGGGACTTCAACTCGCTCTGCGCGTCCCTCGTGCAGGCTTCAGACCCGGGGCTGCGCCAGCTTCATCGCGCTCGCGTCTTCGCGACGAACGCGACAGGCGCGCCAGCCCAGCCCGAACAACAGCAGGAGCGAACCGGTGACGATGGGCCAGTTGCCGAACAGGATGTAGGGCGTGACGCCTTCCATGCCTTGCACGGTGCCCATCAGCGAGCCGACGGTGAAGGGTTCGAGGCGGCCGGCGACGACGCCGTTCGCATCGATCATGGCGGTCATGCCGGTATTGGTCGAACGCAGCATCGGACGGCCTGTCTCGATGGCGCGCATGCGCGACATCTGCAGATGCTGATCGAGCGCGATGGTGTTGCCGAACCAGCCCAGGTTGCTCGAGTTGATCAGGATGCCGGCCCGCGAGGTGCGGTCGCGCAGGGAGTCGGCAATTTCCTCACCGAAGATGTCCTCGTAGCAGATGTCCGGTGCGATCAGCGTGCCCTGCACATCGAACGCGGGTTGCACGGGCGTGCCGCGGTCGAAATCGCCGAGCGGAATCTTCATCATGCGCACGAACCAGTGGAAACCTTGCGGCACAAATTCGCCGAACGGTACGAGGTGATGCTTCTTGTACTCGTAGACCCCCTTTTGCTGGGGCGTCAGTCCGTAAAGGCTGTTGGTGAAATGCGTCGGACCTTCGGCGGTCATGACATCACCGACCGCACCGAAGAGAATCGCGGTGTTGGTCTGGTCAGCATAGTCGCGGAGCGTTTTGGCAAACGGCGTCGGGATGTCCTGGACCAGCAGCGGGATCGCGGTCTCGGGCGTCACGATCAGATCAGCCGGGTGGCCGGTGATCAGCGCCTGATACAGGGCGATCGACGAATCGACTCCCTCCTGCTCGAACTTCATGTCCTGCTTGACGTTGCCTTGGAGCAGACGCACGCGCAGCGGATGACCGGCCGGATGGGTCCACGGGATCAGCGCGCTGATCACCCCTGCCACGAGGAGCAGCAGGGCGAGGATCAATGGGGCCAGTCGCGCACGGGATGGCCGCGAACGTGGGCGTGACGATGCAGGTGCGGGCTCGGCGTCGGGACGCACGCTCGGGTCGCGGTCCACGTTAGCGCCGAGCTCGCCGCCCAGATCACCACCGGCATTGTTGGTGGATTCCCGTGTGACGTTGTTCGCCGTTGCGCTCGCGTCCGTGCTCGACGCCGATGCCGATGCGGATGCCTTGCGCGAACGCAGGCTGCGCGTCGTGCCCGCCTTGCGCGGCGGTGGCTCGGGAAGCAGGCGCCATCCAAGCAGCGCCTGCGCGAACAGCGCACCGACAAGCGCGACCATGAAGCCGACGCCATACACACCGACAATCGACCCGAGTCCCGCGAGAGGGCCATCGACTTGCGGGTAGCCACTGGCGAGCCACGGGAAGCCGGTGAAGACCAGTCCGCGCAGCCATTCGCCAAGCGTCCACGCCGCGGCGAACGTAAAGCTCGAACGCCAACCGATGCCGCCCGCGAACCGATACCAGAGCGCACCTGCCAGGGCAGGGTAGATCGCCAGATACAGGCTCAGCAATCCGACGGCCGCGGCCGCAAGCGGCGCGGCGAGGCCGCCGTAGTCGTGCATGCTCACGTAAAGCCACCAGGTACCGCTCGCCAGGTTGCCAAAGCCGAAGGCGCCGAGCCGCAGTGCCGCGCCGCGCACGCTGCGTGAGCCGTGCAACAGCACCACCAGGCCGGTCACGATCAGCAGTTCGAGCCAGCCGCCATTGGGCGTCGGTGCAAAGGAGAGGGTATTGAGCGCGCCGAGCAGGGTCGCGCCGAGAAGCGGTAACCAGGGCGCGGCGCGCAATGTGCGAGCCGGCCCGAGGGCCGCTTCAGAGGTCTTCGTCAGTGGCATCGGCCTGCGAGTTCTTGGGCGTCGGGTCGCGGCGGACCAGTAGCATGTGGATCTGTCGCGCGTCGCCGCGCATGATTTCAAACGTCAGGTCGTCGATCCGGACTTTCTCGCCCCGGTGCGGCACGCGGCCGAAACGGTGCGTGACAAGACCGCCGATCGTATCGACTTCGTCGTCGCTGTAGTGCGTGCCGAACACGTCGTTGAACTGACTGATCTCGGTCAGTGCACGCACGCGATGCACGCCGTTGGGCGCGGCAATGATGTTGTCTTCTTCTTCGTCGAAATCGTATTCGTCCTCGATATCGCCGACGATCTGTTCGAGCACGTCTTCGATCGTGATCAGGCCGGCAACGCCGCCGTATTCATCGACCACGATCGCGATATGGTTGCGGTTCACACGAAAGTCGTGCAACAACACATTCAGCCGCTTCGACTCGGGGATGTACACCGCGGGGCGCAGCATGCCGCGCACATCGAATTCCTCTTCCGCGTAGTAACGCAGGAGATCCTTCGCGAGCAGGATGCCGATCACGTTGTCGCGATTGCCGTCAAACACCGGATAGCGCGAGTGTGCTTTTTCGAGCACGTAAGGAATGAATTCCTCGGGCTTGTCGATGATATTGAGGGTGTCCATCTGCGCACGTGGCACCATGATGTCGCGAGCGCAAAGCTCAGCGACCTGGAACACGCCTTCGATCATCGACAGCGAGTCGGCGTCGATCAGATTTCGACTGTGTGCGTCCTGCAAGACTTCGAGCAGTTCGGCACGCGATTCGGGTTCGGGGGAGATGAGGTCAGTCAGGCGCTCGAGCAGCGAGCGCGGTCTATCGTTGGATCGTCGACTGGGGGGGTGAGGGTCGTTCATGTCTCGGCGTCCCGGGCGGGCCGGCGCGCTGTGGCGGAACGCACAGGATACACCATGGTCGTGACGCCAAATGCGCGCATGGGCGCGGTAAATTTTTCGCTGTAAGATCCGCCGACCAGACGGTGCGGGCGGGCCGCGGCAACAATCAGCAGTCAGCGGGCATCGACCGGCTGGCAGACATTCGGGGAGCACTTAGTCAGTATGTCGGAAGAATTTGAAGTGCATGGCCTGCACGATCACGCAGTGGAACACGCGGCCGAGCACGCCGCACACGACGGCGATTCGATGGGCTCGCGGGTCGCGGTGATGACGGCGGTGCTGGCGACCGTCGGCGCCATGGTCTCGTACCAGAGCGGCAATGCGGAAAATCTTGCGCTGTTCTACAAGAACGAGGCCGCGATCCGCAAGACTGAAGCGGCGAACCAGTGGGCGTATTACCAGGCGAAGGGCGAGAAGCAGAACCTGGCCGAGCTTGGCGCCGAGTTGTCGGCGCAGTCGTCCGCCCAGGACGCCGGGAAAACGGCACATTTCCTCGCGGACGCACAACGCTACAAGGGTGAGAAGGAGGGCATCCGCAAGCAGGCCGAGGACCTCGAAGCGCAAGTGAAAGAGGCCGAGGACAAGAGCGAAAACCTCTTGCACCGTCATCACCGCTGGGCGCAATCGATGATGATCGTGCAGATTTCCATCGCGATGGCGGCGATCACGCTGCTGGTGCGCCGGCGCTGGCTCCAGTTCTGCACGTATGGGGCAGCCGCCGCCGGTTTCGCACTCGCGGCGCTCGCGATGTTCAATCTCTGATTCTGATCAGCCGCAGCGTCGCAGCACATCCTCGAGCGCGAGGTCGGGCATGCCGCTTTCGCGCAGTGCGGCGACCGTGCGGGTGATGTAGTCGTGCGTTGTGCCGTAGCGGCCGCAGGCGCAGCCCATCACGTGGCGGATCATGTCGTCGGTGAGCTTGCCGGTGTAGGTCGGCGCTTCGCGCCGCATCACGAAGGAGAGTGCCGGCACGCGCCGGCCGTCCTCAAGCGTGCATGGCAGCCAGGCGGGACGGTAGGAACCCATCGCCATTTCGCGTTTCCAGAGCACATCGAGATGCGCGCGAACACCCTGCGCGGCGAGCCGGAAGGCGACCCCCGGGCAGGAGCCGCCGCGATCGAGCGCCAGCACGAGTCCGGGCGCATCCGGTGTGCCGCGATTCACGCGTGACCACAGGTAGAGGCCACGGTGGTAGCCATGCACGCGCGCATGGACGCTTTCGAGCGCCGGCATGCCCGGGTTCCAGATCAGCGAACCATATCCGAACAGCCAGATATCGGTATCCCCTTCCCAATGCGCGAGCGTCGCCTCGAGCGAGCCGTTTAACTCGGCCTCGGTGAGGTGACGTGCTTCGCCAAGCGCAGGGGGGTAGCCAGGGAAAGCGGCCGTATCCACGTGCGCCTCAGCGATAGGGGTTGGGAAAGCCGAGCGTGCCGAGCACCTCGGTCTCGATACCTTCCATTTCCGTGGCCTCGTCTTCGTCCTCGTGGTCGTAGCCTTGCGCATGCAGCACGCCATGCACGATCAGATGGGCATAGTGGGCCTCGAGCGGCTTGCCCTGTTCGTTCGCTTCGCGTTCGACGACCGGGCAACACAACACGATATCGCCGCTGACCGGATCGTCTTCCGATTCTGCATACGCGAAGGTCAGCACATTGGTCGCGTAGTCCTTGCCGCGATAACTGCGATTGAGCGCGCGACCTTCTTCCTCGTCGACGAAGCGCAGGGTGAGCTCGGCATCGGCGAACAAGGTGGCCTTGACCCAGCGCATCACGCTCGCGCGCGGCAGCAGGGCTTTATGTTCGGCGAAAGCCTTGGCGGCAAACTGCATCGACAAGGTGAGACGGGGTGCCTTCTCCATCGCTCAATCCTGCCGTGAGACCGCCGCTTTCGGGGCCGAACCGTGGCCCGGGTTATGACCCGGGTTGAGGTTTTGATGCGCCTCATAGGCGTCGACGATCCGTGCAACGAGCGGATGGCGCACCACGTCGGCGCTCGTAAAGCGAGTCATCGCAATGCCGCGGACTTTCTGCAGCACTTCCTGCGCTTCGATCAACCCGCTCTTCTGGCCGCGCGGCAAGTCGATCTGCGTCGTGTCGCCAGTCACGACGGCTTTCGAGCCGAAACCGATCCGGGTCAGGAACATCTTCATCTGTTCGGGCGTGGTGTTCTGCGCTTCGTCGAGGATGATGAATGCATGGTTGAGCGTGCGGCCGCGCATATAGGCGAGCGGCGCGACTTCGATCATCTGCCGCTCGAACATCTTGGCGGTCTTGTCGAAGCCGAGCAGATCGTAGAGCGCGTCGTAGAGCGGGCGCAGATAGGGATCGACCTTTTGCGACAGATCGCCCGGCAAAAAGCCGAGCCGTTCCCCGGCTTCGACGGCCGGTCGCGTCAGCACGATCCGCTTGACCTGGTCGCGTTCAAGCGCATCGACGGCGCAGGCCACCGCCAGATACGTCTTGCCCGTGCCCGCCGGGCCGATGCCGAAGGTCACATCGTGCGCGAGCACGTTCTTGAGGTATTCGCGCTGGGCCGGCGTGCGGCCGCGCAGGTCGGCGCGGCGCGTGTAGAGGGTCGGTGCCGCTTCTTCCGATTCTTCGTCGAGCGCGTCGAACGGATGATCGGGATCGTCGCCCGCCGGGTCGGCGAGCGCGCGGGCTCGCTGAGCGGTATCGGCCGACCGGCCGATCTGAGGCCTGAAAGCGGGGTGGCGCGACTCGACCAGCGCGAGCTGGATATCGTCGACCGTCAACGGCTCGCGGGCCCGGTTGTAGAAGTTCTCAAGCGCGGTGACCGCAACGCGCGCGGCCTGGCCACGCACGGTGATCTTGTGACCGCGACGTGAAATCGTCACGTCCAGCGCCTGCTCGATCTGCCGGAGGTTTTCATCAAGCGGCCCGCAGAGATTCGCGAGTCGCGCGTTGTCGTCCTTGGGGGCGGTGAATTCCAGGTGCGGGAGTGGTTTCATGCAGCGACGTCGCGCATGACGAGTGCGCCGCGCAGCGAGTGCGGATAGGCGTGGTTGATTTCGATATCGATCATCTGTCCGAT
>FTBI01001612.1_pt1 | contig 17540 bp, 16 predicted proteins | sample 1639171 | NCBI WGS metagenome assembly FTBI01 (sample SAMEA3914812, study PRJEB12502) | metagenome | biome: forest; material: soil | place: Canada | collected 2011-07-07 | depth 0.1 m | reverse complement strand
GGGCTGGGCCGCTGCACCGCAGCTTACTTATGTAGGAGCCATCACGCTGATGTTTGGCTCGTGCCTGAACGCATGGCGATTGTTGGTTCGATGATGTCCGCTTTGAATGGCGACCTCTGAGGACTTGAGATCTCGACGAGCTCCGACCCGCACAATACATGCAGCATTACTAGGGAGCCGCGCCATGCCAGCCTATGTCCACGTCAATCTGCGTATAAAAGATCCGGCCAAGCAAGCCGCACTGGCGCCGCGCTTTCAGACGGCGCTACAGGCGGCAGGTGGCCGCATCCTCCACTTCGGGCCGGTGGCCCAGATGCTGGAAGGAGACGTGGCGCCATTGCCCATGGCCGGCATTTTCGAATTCGTGACCCTGGCCGACGCGCTGGCGTTTTATCAGTCATCGGAGTACGCCCCGATCAGGCTTGAGCGCGACGCGGCGCAAGAGGCGCGCATGTTTGTCGTCGACGCTGGCTGAGGAGTTCATTGACGATCGTCTCCAACTGCTTGCGATCAGCCGAACTCACATGGACGGTGGCGCCCCATGTCGCCCGCGGCGAATCGCGGTCCGCATACAGGCGAGCTTTCGAAGCTCACTGGGCGGTTTTTAACTGGCAAGCCACCGACCGGCTGACAAAGGTCCTTGCTGGTATGGCCGTAATCCACTCAGTGCCGCCAAATGATGCTTTGCATCTATGCCCAGGCTCTAAGCGTTGACCAGTCCCATGCCGCGAGTCGCCGCAGCAGCGATCCGTACCACAGTGTTTCGCGAGAAAAAGCGCGGAAGCCATGTGGCAATGCGAACACTGATCCGCCCGGGATAAGTAGCCGCCCTGCCCCGATCAAATGCGCTCAATGTCCGTTCCACCACCGACTCGGCGGTATCGAAGTCCGCGGCCTTCATGCGGGTCCTGGTGCCCTCAAAGAAGTTCGTCGCGGTCGGTCCAGGACATGCCGCCATGACTTGCACGCCATCACGCGCGAGTTCGTAGCTCAGCGCTTCACTAAACGACAGTACGAAAGCCTTCGTCGCCGCATAGACCGCCATGAAAGGCAACGGCTGGAAAGAGGCATTGGATGCGATATTGATAATGCCACCCCGTTTAGCCGCCGCCATGCGTGATCCCAAAGCGTGTGTGAGTCCGACAAGCGCCTGGATGTTCAATTGCACACTGGCCTGTTCCGCATGGACGTCGTGGGAGAGGAATGCCCCGGAGTGACCCAGTCCCGCGTTATTGACCAGCAGATCCACCATCAAGCCTCGTGCGTCGAGCTCCTGTTCAACCTGCCGTGCGGCATGGGGCGCAGTCAGGTCGATCGACAGCGCGATACATGTCACTCCGTATTGAGATGCCAGGGACTGGACGAGCTGCTCGAGTTTTTTGGTGGAACGCGCGACCAGAACGACGTTCGCGCCGCGTGCGGCCAACGCTGTGGCAAAGGCAGTGCCAAGCCCTTTGGATGCGCCGGTGATCAGCGCCGTTGAACCCTTGTAAACAGTCACGGATGCAGTCCTCAGTGCTTAGGAGTGAACTTGGTTTGGGCGACTCAACCAACGCGCTGGTAATCGGTGTAGCCTCGATCGTCGCCACCAAATAGCGAAGCGCCGTCAAAGGGGGCGAGCGGAATGTTTTCGGCAAGCCGGCGCGGAAGATCAGGATTGGCAACAAAGGGACGGCCAAACGCCACGAAGTCCGCATAGCCCTGCTCAAGCACCCAATTGGCCTTTTCGAGGTCGTAATGACCGGCGACGATGATCGGCCGACGGAAACGGGCACGGATCTCCTTGCGAAACGCGTCCGTGAACTGCGGGGCATCGTCCCAATCGGCTTCCACGAGATGCAGATAAGCGATACCCGTCGCTTGCAGAAAATCCGCAGCCTCCAGCATGGTCGGCAGAATGTCTGGGCACGCCATGCCACGCGCCGTCAGAAACGGAGCAAGTCGAATCGCGGTCCGGTCCGCACCCACTTCACCGGCTACTGCGTTGATGACTTCGCGAAGAAAGCGCAGACGGTTCTGGCGCGTTCCACCGTATTCGTCCGTGCGCGTATTTGACGATGTCCGCAGAAACTGATCGACCAGATAGCCGTTGGCCCCATGAATCTCCACGCCATCGAATCCCGCATCCATGGCGTTGCGGGCAGCCTGTCGGTAGTCCTCGACGATACCCTGAATTTCACGGCGGCTAAGCGCGCGCGGGGTAGGTGAATCCACCATCTCCCCCAGACCCGTCGCCGGGTTCACTTTCCAAATCTGACCATCGAAGGGCACTGCGGACGGCGCAACGGGCAGCTCGCCATCATGAAAGTCGGGATGCGACATCCGACCGACATGCCAAAGCTGCACGAAGATCTTGCCGCCTTCGGCGTGCACGGCATCGGTAACCAGACGCCAGCCGGCTACCTGCTCGGGGCTGTAAATACCGGGGGTGAAGGAATAGCCCTTTCCCTGCGGCGAGATCTGCGAGGCCTCCGTAACAATAAGCGCCGCTGAAGCGCGCTGTGCGTAGTACTTGGCGTTCAAGGGCGTGGGCACGTCGCCGGGTTGCGAACTGCGAGCCCGCGTCATTGGCGCCATGACGACTCGATGGGGTACCGCATGGCCGGCGATGGTCGACTGGGTAAAGAGTGGGGATGTCATAAGTGCCTCCTAAGTTGAGGCACAATCTAGACTCTCTATAATTCGATGAGTATCCATTTCAAAGTGGATGGATACTCTACTTTTTGGAGATAGTCATGCTGGACGACATCACCGAGCTCCGCACCTTCGTTCGCATTGCCACGTCCGGCAGCCTTTCGGCGGCGGGTCGCGATATGGGCCTGGCACTTAGCGTGGTCAGCAAGCGACTGGCCACGCTTGAGCGCAAAACGAAAACCCGGCTCATTGCGCGCAACACCCGGCAGCTTTCGCTAACTGAAGAAGGCGCGAAATTTTTTGAACGCGCACAGCGCATCCTGGCTGAGGTGGATGAAGCGGAAGCCTCGTTGACGCATGGGAGTGTTGAGCCCCAAGGAACACTACGAGTGAGTGCGCCGGTTGCATTAGGCCGCATGCATGTTGGGCCGGTTTGTCGCGACCTTGCCAGGACCTATCCCGCACTCTCTGTCGAGTTGTCGCTATCGGACAGAATGGTGGGACTGATCGATGAGAATATCGATGTCGTCGTGCGTATAGGCGCACCACGCGACTCTGCGCTCGTCATGCGCAAGCTTGCCGACAATTACCGCGTGATCGTAGCCGCACCGGCATATCTGGATGCCTATGGCGTGCCGTTGACGCCGGCTGACTTGCCGCAACACCAGTGTCTTCACCATGGCGTGCTTCGCGTCGCGTGGCGTCTCGTGGGCCCCGGTGGGGAGGTGCGCGAGACCAGTGTCGATTCCCGGCTGCGCAGCGACAATGGCGAGGTGTCTCTGGATTGGGCGCTCGCCGGCAGCGGACTCATCCTGAAATCGCGGATCGATGTCGAAGCCGAGTTGCGCAGCGGTCGCCTCATACATGTGTTGCCGGAGTGGCGTAGCGAGGAAGCTCCCGTTTGCGCCCTTTTTCCGTCCAATCGACTTGTGCCCACTCGAGTTCGACTGTTCCTTGATGCGATGGCAACGCGGTTGGAAAACGTGCGTAACCTATGATGTTCACCACCGCCGACGAGGTTGACGATCGATACAGTTGTACTGGATGAATAATTCTCTACCCATCGGATAAAGAATTGAGGTTCATCGGACACGCAGTGTGGTTAGGAAAGACCCGATGGCCTGCTTCCGACCGCGGATTCATCCTGTCGCAGCAACGCAACACCTGCCCATGCAGCCTCTGGATGCTGCAGCGACCGCGGCCGAATCCGCAGTCGAAAGCGGATACCTTGCTGCCTTCAGCGCCGCGAGCGATCCGTCACGGAAGCCTCTTCGAAAGCCCGCACAATGTGATCAATCATGGCGACAACACGAGCCGTGTGCCGCAGGTCCTTGTGCGTGACCATCCACACCTCATACGCCACGACACCGGTGCGGTCTGGCCAAATGCGAATGAGGCCGTCGCGCTCCGCAATCGACACCGGGAGTTCGCCAAGGCCAAGTCCCCCGCGCACTGCCGCGCGCAGCGTCAGGCTCGAATTCAGCCCGCTCACAATTCGCCCGCCATGGATCGGCTCACCCGCCAGCGTGAGCGGCCGGCGTGCCTGCATGTACGGCAGGTAGCACACAATGTCGTGCCCTTCGAAGGCTGTGCCGGGAACGGGCACGCCATGCCGCTCAAGATACTCAGCCGACGCATAGAGCCCCATCGGCCACGTAGCAAGCTTACGGGCGAGAAGGTCGGGGTTTTCGGGCCTTATCGTGCGCACCGCTATATCGGCTTCGCGCTTTGCGAGGTTCTGCACCTGCGTCGAGGTGTCGAGCAGTATGCGTACGTTCGGGTGTTCTTCGTGCAGGCTCCGAATCGCGGACATTACGAAATCGAGCCCGATCGTGTCGGTCGTCGTTACGCGAACTTCGCCAGCGAGGCGCTCGTCAACGCCCTGGATCTGTCGAACGAGGTCGTTCGCTGATTGCTCCATTTTTTCTGCCGCATGCAGCGCCACCTCACCCACCGAGGTCAGCACATAGCCATTTGACGTGCGTAAAAACAGCGTCGCGCCGAGCGCATGCTCGAGCGCCGCAAGGCGCCTACCGACCGTAGCCTGGTCGAGCCCAACCATCCGCGCTGCCCCGCGCAAGCTGCGCTCCCGGTGAATGGCGAGAAAGATTCGAGTGTCGTCCCAGTTCAACGGCGGCCTCTACGATGATGCATATTTGCATCCATGGACATGAAAATCGCTGCGCGAATTCATCACGGGCCAAGCATATGCTTTTGCCACCCAACTATCACTTAGCTTGTCGCGAGGCTCACCATGTTCGACTCTCTCCCATCCCTGCCCGCCGCCATGACGGCGATTGAAATCAGCCAGCCAGGCGGCCCCGAAGTGCTTATCCCGACGCTGCGCCCGGTGCCGCAGCCTAAGGCCGACGAAGTGTTGATCCGGGTCCATGCCGCGGGCGTCAACGGGCCTGACGTATTCCAGCGCAAGGGCCAGTACGCGCCTCCACCGGGCGCATCCGACATCCCGGGGCTCGAAATTGCTGGTGAGGTCGTCGCCGTAGGCTCTGCCGTGCGACGTTTCAAGCACGGCGACCTAGTCTGTGCGCTGGTGACGGGCGGGGGATACGCGGAGTACGCCGTCGCCAATCACAACGTCACCATGAAGCTGCCGCCCGGCCTCGGCATGACCGAAGCCGCCGCGATGCTGGAGACCCTTATGACCGTATGGGTAAACCTGATTCAGCGCGGAAAGTTGCTGACCGGCGAATCGGTGTTAATTCACGGCGGCGCCTCCGGCATTGGCACCACCGCAACCATGATTGCGAAGGCCATGGGCGCGTCGAAGATCATCACAACCGTAGGCTCTGAGGCGCATCGCGAGCGGAGTCTGCTGCTCGGCGCAGACCACGCCATTCATTTCCTTGAGGAGGATTTCGTGACGAAGGTTGCTGAGTTCACGAACGGTAAGGGCGTGGACGTGATCCTCGACATCATTGCGGGAGACTACGTGGCGCGAAACTTCGAGACTGCCGCCATCAACGGCCGCATCGTACAAGTGAGTGTGCTCAAGGGGCCGGCAAAGGAGTTGAACCTGTTCCCCTTGATGTCTAAGCGTCTTACGCTCGTCGGCTCTACGCTGCGTTCTCGCACCTACGAAGAGAAAGCCGCCATCGTCGCAGAGCTGGAGGCCCAGGTTTGGCCGCTCATCGAAGCGGGACAGTTTAAGCCGCAGGTGTATCGAGCCTTCACGCTGGAAAACGCACGTGGGGCTCATGAGCTTATCGACTCAGGCGTGCACTTTGGCAAGATCGTGTTGACGACCCCAGCACACCTCAGCGCTTAACAGGTCGACCTCCGAAACCGCCTCCATGTCCAAGTACGCGATGCACCACGGCATGGGGCCGCGTCGCGCCTTGGCGGTCATGTATGGCGATTGCTATTTATTCAATCAAATGATTTAGTATCGCCATACGGCTGTCCCATCGACACTCCCTGGCGAGGCGAGCATCGCGTGAGCACGGATCTGGAACTCTTCATCGGGCAGCGGGTGCAACGGCGATGGATGCCCATCCATCGCCAACATCACCGCCATGGCGTCCATGCCGCGGAGGCGGTTTTCACGGCTTGCGAAAGGCGCGCCTTCGACGGAACGGGTCGCTGAGATGCGCAAAGACACGGTTTCCATCGGGGGCGCGAGTGGCTTTTGGGGCGACAGCGTCACCGGGCCAATGCAGCTCGTCGCCTCGGGCCGTATCGATTTTCTAGTGTTCGATTACCTGGCCGAGCTGACCATGTCGCTACTGGCCACGGCTCGCATGAAAGACCCGTTATTGGGCTACGCCACTGATTTCGTAAGCGTGGCGATGCGCGCTGTACTCAAGGATGCATTGGCGCGCAACATTCGCATCATCGCCAATGCTGGCGGCGTCAACCCGCGCGGTTGCGCGGCAGCACTACAGGCCCTGGCCGACGAATTGGGCTTGCACGTGCGCATCGCGGTGGTGGAAGGCGACGACGTGATGTCACTGCTGCCCGCGCTGCGCGATGAAGGAGTGCGCGAACAACAGAGCGGTACGCCACTGCCGGATAGAGTGGTCAGCGCGAACGCCTACCTGGGTGCGTTGCCGATCAAGGCGGCGCTGGACGCAGGTGCGCAGGTGGTCATTACCGGCCGCTGCGTCGATAGCGCGGTGACGCTTGGCGCGCTGATGCATACTTTTGACTGGTCAACGGATGACTACGATCGCCTTGCGGCTGGCAGCCTCGCCGGCCACATCCTCGAATGTGGTTGCCAAGGCGTAGGCGGCCTGCACACCGACTGGGAATCCGTGCCTGATTGGGCACACAGCGGCTACCCCATGGTGGAATGCCGCGCCGACGGCAGCTTCACCGTTACCAAACCCGAGGGCACCGGTGGCCTGGTGACGCCGGCAACGGTAGGCGAGCAGTTGCTCTACGAGATCGGTGACCCTGCCCGCTACGTGCTGCCAGACGTGGTATGTGATTTCTCGCAGGTTACCTTGACCCAGTCCGGCGAGCATCGCGTGGACGTGAGTGGTGCACGCGGCCACACGCCGACGTCGACTTACAAGGTAAGCGCCACGTACGCCGACGGCTATCGCGCGACAGGCCAGCTCACCGTGGTCGGTTTCGATGCGACCCGAAAGGCTCGACGTACGGCCGAGGCCATCCTGGAACGCACGCGCGGATTGTTCCGTAAGCTCGCGCTGCCGGATTACAGTGCTACGCATATCGAGACGCTGGGCTCGGCCTACCTGTTCGGGCCACACCAGCCGGAGGTGCCGCGTTTCGAATCGGTCATGTGGCTGGCAGTGACGCACACAGACAAATTCGCGCTGGAGCTATTCGCGCGCGAAATCGCGCCGGCTGCCACGTCATGGGCGCCGGGCACCACCGGCGCAGGCGGACGCCCCAGCGTAACGCCCGCGATCAAGCAGTTCGCTTTCCTGCTCGACAAGGCACGCGTGCATCCGCGGGTGATGCTGCTCGGCAGCGAGACTATCGACGTGAGTGTGCCCACTGGCGGCGCGCCGCTCGCAGCACCCTCCCCCGTTGCCACTGACGCATCGCCTGTCCCACTTATCAACTCCGGCCGGGAAGTTCCACTCATTGCCCTCGCCTACGCGCGCAGTGGCGACAAGGGTGACACCGTCAATATCGGCATCATGGCGCGCCGCCCCAAGGATCTCCCGCTGCTGCGCGCGCAATTGACCGAAGACGCGGTGGCCGCCTATCTCTCACATGTGGTGAAAGGACGCATCACGCGTTATGAGCTTCCGGGCATTCATGCGCTGAACTTCGTCTGCGAGCAAGCACTCGGCGGCGGCGGCATGGCCTCGTTGCGCAATGACGCGCTGGGCAAAGGCATGGGGCAAGTACTGCTGGCCATGCCGGTGCAGGTTCCCGCCGATCATCCATGCGTGGCCAGATGACTGCCTCCCGCACATACGCCGAACATTCAGACCTTGGCGCGAGCGCACGCTGCCTCGGTAAAACATGGCTGATGCCGCACATCGAGGATGCCACTGATGCCCACGCTTGAATCGCGCATCGTCCCGCAGAGCGAAACCTACCGTCAAAACCACGCTGCGCTCAGCAACCTCGTCGCGCGATTGCGCGCCTTGGAGGAACGCACACGCGAGAAGTCCGAAGCTTCGCGTGAGCGTTTTGAGCGGCGTGGCCAGTTACTGCCAGGCGACCGGCTCGGCCGTCTGCTCGATGCGGGCGCCCCATTCCTGGAGCTGTCCACGCTGGCCGGCTTCTGTCTGGATCATGCCGACCCGGAGCGTTCCGTTGCAGGCGGTGGCTTGATCGTTGGCATTGGGTGGGTGAGCGGCGTGCGCGCGATGATCGTGGTGGACGATGCGGGGATCGATGCCGGCGCGGTGCAACCCATGGGCATCGAGAAATTCCAGCGCGCGCAGCGTATCGCGCTCGATCAAAAACTGCCGTTCATCCACCTGGTTGAATCGGCCGGCGCCAACCTGCTGGCGTATCGAGTGGAAACCTTCATCCATGGCGGCAGCGGGTTCTACTGGCTTGCGCGGCTCTCGGCGGCGGGTATTCCGGTGATCAGCGTGGTGCACGGCTCCAGTACGGCAGGCGGTGCCTACATGCCCGGCTTGTCCGATTACGTAGTCATGGTGCGTGATCGTGCGCGAGCTTTCCTGGCCGGGCCGCCCCTGCTCAAGGCCGCCACGGGCGAAGTGGCCACTGAGGAAGAACTAGGTGGCGCCCAGATGCACGCCACCGTGTCAGGTCAGGCCGAATACCTCGCCGAAGACGATGCAGACGCGTTGCTGATCACGCGGGAGTTGCTCGCGGCGTTGGACTGGAACCGCGACTTGCCCCCCATCAACCGGCCCTATGCGTTGTCACGTCTCGACGCGGAAGCACTACTCGGCATTGCGCTGACTGACCACCGCAAGCCGCTGGATATGCGCGAGGTCATCGCGCATATCGTGGACGGTTCGGAGTTCCTCGAATTCAAGCCGGACTACGGGTCGGCCACCGTCACCGGGCATGCGGCCATCTGTGGCATACGGCTGGGCATCATCACCAACAATGGGCCGCTCGATCCGGCTGGTGCAAACAAGGCCACACATTTCATCCAGGCCTGCTGCCAGTCGGATCTTCCGCTGCTGTATCTGCAGAACACCACAGGCTTCATCGTCGGCAAAGCGTCTGAGCAAGGCGGCATGATCAAGCACGGCGCGAAGATGATCCAGGCGATGTCCAACGCAACGGTGCCGCGCATCACCCTGCATTGCGGGGCGTCGTTCGGCGCCGGCAACTATGGCATGTCTGGGCGCGGGTTCTTTCCTGATTTCTGCTTCAGTTGGCCCAACGCCAAAACCGCCGTGATGGGCGCCGAGCAAGCGGCCGACACCATGGCGACCGTCATGGCCGCCGGCATGCAGCGAAAGGCGCAGGCAGTCGATCACGCCGCCATCGAGTCGATGCGCGCCAAGGTTATCGACACGTTCGAGCGGCAATCAGATGCGTTCACCCTTTCGGGACGCCTGTTGGATGACGGCGTGATTGATCCCCGCGACACCCGCAAGGTGCTGGCCTGCGTACTCGCCGTGTGTGACGAGGCGCGCCGTCGCGTGCTGCATCCCGTCCAATTCGCCGTGGCTCGACCGTAGCGCCCTCATCTATCAGTCATCCAGCAACACCGGAGCGAGACACCATGCAGTTCACCCACGAGCACCAGGATCTGCAACGCAGCCTCAAACGCTTCATCGACAGCGAGATCAATCCGCATGTCGACGACTGGGAGACGGCAGAGATGTTTCCCGCCAAGGAATTGTTCAAGAAGATGGGCACGCTGGGCTTTCTCGGCATCGCCAAGCCCCCCCAGTTTGGTGGCCTGGGTCTGGACTATTCCTACGCCATGGCGATGGCCGAAGCGTTGGGCCACATCCACTGCGCCGGCGTGCCGATGGCCATTGGTGTGCAGACCGACATGGCCACCCCGGCGCTGTCGCGTTTCGGCTCAGACGACCTGCGCGCCCAGTTTTTGGCACCCGCTGTTCTCGGCGATGCGGTGGCGTGCATTGGCGTTTCGGAGCAAGGTGCCGGTTCCGATGTGGCTGCCATCAAGACTTACGCTCGCAAGGATGGCGACGACTACATCATCAACGGCAGCAAGATGTGGATCACCAACAGCCTGCAAGCCGACTGGATGTGCCTGCTAGCCAATACATCCGATGACGCCGCGCATCGCAACAAGTCGCTCATCATCGTGCCCATGGACACCAAGGGTGTGTCGGTCGGCCAAAAGATTCGCAAAATCGGCATGAACGCCTCGGATACTGGCCTGATCTATTTCGATGAGGTACGCGTACCCCAGCGCTACCGCATTGGCGATGAGGGCAAGGGCTTTACCTACCAGATGCTGCAATTCCAGGAAGAACGCATGTGGGCGGCGGCCAGCAATCTGCAGATGTTGATGACTTGCATCGACACCACCGTCGATTACGCGCGCGAACGCAAACTGTTTGGCGCCAGCCTGCTCGACAATCAATGGGTGCATTTCAAGCTGGCCGAACTCAAGACCGAAGTCGAGGCGTTGCGCGCGCTCACCTATCGGGCGTGCGAGCTGTACATCAACGGGCAGGACGTGACGGAACTGGCCTCCATGGCCAAGCTCAAGGCCGGTCGGCTGGCGCGTGTCGTGCCCGATACCTGCCTGCAGTTCTGGGGCGGCATGGGCTACACCTGGGAAAACCCGGTCTCGCGCTTTTACCGTGACGGACGCCTTGCCTCCATTGGTGGCGGCGCGGACGAAGTGATGCTCAGCATCATCTGCAAATACATGAACGCGCTTCCCGACAGGAAAAGCTGATGGCAATCCAGCACGCGGCGTTTCGCTCGGTGCTCATCGCCAACCGCGGCGAGATCGCGCTACGCATCCAGCGCACCGCCCGGCGGCTTGGCCTGCGCACCATTGCCGTGTATGCCGAGGCTGATCGCGATGCGCCGCACTGTCGGGCAGCGGACATGGCGCTGCCGATTGGGGCATCTCACCCACAAGCCTCGTACCTCAACATCGCCGCTATTCTGGATGCGGCACGCCGTTCTGGCGCACAGGCAGTGCATCCCGGTTACGGCTTCCTCGCCGAAAGCGCTGCCTTTGCACAAAGCTGCGTGGACGCAAACCTGGTCTTCATCGGCCCACCCGCAGCCGCCATTGGCGCCATGGGCAACAAGGCGGGTGCAAAGCGTTTGATGGAAGCAGCGGGCGTGCCTTGCGTGCCGGGCTATATGGGTGAGGATCAAACCGATGGCCGAATGGCGCAGGAGGCCTCCCGCATCGGCTACCCGGTGATGCTCAAGGCGGTGGCCGGCGGCGGCGGCCGAGGCATGCGGCGCGTCGACCATCCGCAACACCTTGTCGCTGCACTGCAATCGGCACGCTCGGAGGCCGAAAATGCGTTTGGTTCCGGCGAACTGATTCTGGAAAAGGCCATCATCGAACCGCGTCATATCGAGATCCAGATATTTGCTGATGCCCATGGCAACGTCGTTCATCTGGGCGAGCGCGACTGCTCAGTGCAGCGCCGCCATCAAAAACTCGTTGAGGAATCGCCATCGACCGCGGTATCGCCGCAGCTACGCGAACGCATGGGGAGTGTGTCGGTGGCCGCAGCACGGGCTATCGGCTACGTGGGCGCCGGCACGCTGGAATTTCTGTTCACGCCCGACGGCAGCTTCTGCTTCATGGAGATGAACACGCGGTTGCAGGTCGAGCACGCGGTGACCGAGGCGGTACTTGGTATCGATTTGGTTGAATGGCAATTGCGCGTAGCGCTGGGCGAAGTACTGCCGCTGACTCAACGCGACATCGATGCGCGCCGCGCAACCGGCGGCCACGCTATCGAAGTGCGCTTGTGTGCCGAAGATCCGCAGCAAGACTTTCTGCCGCAAAGTGGCACGATCACGCGCTGGCGCGCTCCACGTGAAGCACGCACCGACCACGCGCTCGCCGATGGATCTGTCGTCTCGCCGCACTACGATTCGATGCTTGCCAAAATAATTGCGCACGGCGACGACCGTGCAGACGCCTGCCGGCGCGTAGCCAACGCACTGACCGACTGCCTGCTGCTGGGCGTGCCTACCAATCGTGCGTTCCTACAACAATGCGTGACGCACCCTGCATTCCTGGCCGGCGATGTTTCGACGGCCTTCATCGACCAGCACCTCCCCCCATCGACACGACGGCCGCGGGCACCCGGTACGGCGGCCTGCCAGGCGGCAGCCGTGCTTCTCACGCACCAGCGCCAGGCTACCGCGCGCCGCTATCCCGCCGAGCTGCGGGGCTGGTCCAGTAGTCGCGCGCATGGCACGTCGTGCCGATTCACGCTCGATGGTCAGGCCTGGGAGATCCGTCTTCGCGCACTCGCAGGGCGACGCTGGGCGCTGGCATGGGACCAAGGCTCTACCGACGTGGAGGTGGTATCCGAGTCAGAGGGGCGAATGACCTTGGCTTTGGGCGACATGACCCACCAGCTTGATTACGCCTTTACCGACACGTGTTGCCAGTTTGCACTTGATGGCACCGAGCACACTGCCATCGATACCACCTACACCAGGTCAATGCGCCAGGGGCCACAAACCGGCGGCGGCCGCATCAGCTCGCCGATGAACGGCCGCGTCGTTGCGCTGCATGTTTCGCAAGGTGAGACCGTCCACGCCGGTCAGGCCTTGCTCGTGGTCGAGGCGATGAAGATGGAACACAGCATCGCCGCGCCGTTTGCCGGGGCGGTCAAGGGCTTGTTTATTGACGTGGGGGCACAAGTGACGCCTGGTGGCTTGCTGATGGAGATCACGGCGGCCTGAGCGGCAGATGCCCGCGTCATGGCTTCCGCGGCTGTATTCCGCTCACGGCGACACGCGCAGGATAAATCGTACCGCCTGATCGGCGAGCGCATCGATGCTGATGCCTGCGCCCGCCTGGTACCACTGGGCCGTCCAATTAAGCGCACCGAACATCAGTAGTCGGTCCACGGGTGTCGGCTGCGCCCATTCGCCCGATGCGTGCAGCCGCTCAATGACGCGCGTCCAGATCGATTCGTAGCGATCTTTCAGCGCAATGATGTGTTCCTGCCCCGATGCGTCCAGCGAGCGCCATTCGTACAGCATTACTGGAATGAAGTCGTGGTTCGGTGCCAGCAGCGTGTAAAGGTGCGCTCGCACAAGTTCGCGCATTGCTTCGACGGGAGGCAAGCCGTCCACGTCGATGGATTCGATATCGGCCAGCGCTACCGTCAGGCCATGTTCAATCACGGCCTGAAGAATGTCCTGCTTGGTTTTGAAGTAGTAAAACCAGCTTCCCGCATGCACACCCGCCGCGGCGGAAATATCGCGCACGGTGGTATTGCCGTAGCCCTTCTCGCGAAACAGCCGGGCAGATTGCTCGATAAGCTCTCTGCGTAAACCCTCGTTCGCGTCCTGCGCCGGACGCCCGCGCTTGCGCGGCGGCGCCGTATTGGCACTTGCGGTGGCCCGGGGTGAGGCTGAATGGGGAGGTTTGGGCATGCTAAGACCGAAAGAACAGCGTTGTCGCATCTTAGCGGCGCCGAGGTATTACGCGCATCTGGGCATGCTGCTGACCTCTGCGTCCGTTAAGCCAGATAGACGCCACGGCGAAAACCCCGGAGTTGGTCGAAAACGGACGGCGATTATCCGTGATGCCTAATTTCTACTCATTCCAAAACGGCCACTTCACGCCCTGAGCCGTTCAGTCAACTATGTGACGAAGCCAGGCCGGTGAGCAAGCGCGAGCCACGGCGCTGCAAGGCCTTTGCGTCCAAGTCGACACCTTCGCCCAATTGAAACGTTGATGCTCAGCCAGGACGCTTTTGCCCGACTCCGCTCGTATCCTCATAGGAGCTCTCCGTGGATCACACCTCCGAAAATCTCAGGTAAGCAGCCTAAGAGACGCGGAGGTACGGGCATTTTGGTAGTGCCCCTCCTTTTTCTGTAAACCGCGCATCAGGGAAGCACCTTCGCGAGAAAGGCCAGCGCCACGCTATTGAACTCATCCGGCCTTTGCAGCGGCGCAAAATGGCTGACGCCCCGCAAGATGATCAATTCGGCGCGGGGAATGCTCTGCGCAAGATACTCGGCGTACTCCGGCTTAATGAATTCATCGTGCTCGCTCTGCACGACCTCGACCGGTACGCGAACCGTTGCCAGGTCAGCGGCGCCGTAGTTCGGCTGCGTTTTCATCATTTCGCTGATGGCGCCAACGAAAGCGTTGAAGTCATTGGGCGTGCTTGAGAGTTGTGCGTAGTCTTTGGCATGGCGACTGAAACAGCGTTCAATGAGCGGCGTGGACACGAACTCCTTCGTGCCGCTTGGGTCCATATTGCAGCCGAAGAAAAAGACCCCCGCTACCCGCTCGGGCGCTTGCATGCCAACAATCAGCGCAATGCACGCGCCGTCGCTCCAGCCGATCAAGGCCACTTTTTCAAGCCGCAAGATGTCCATCACAGCAAGCACATCGGACGCCATCAACTCGTACGAGTAAGGCCGCGCATCGCGCGTGCTGCGGCCATGCCCGCGGCTGTCGATCAGCACCACGCGGTAACCTGCGCCGACCAAAGCTGGGACCTGGTAGCCCCAGTTGCCGCTATGGCCTAAGCCGCCGTGCAGCAGAATCACCGCAGGGCCTGCGCCGCACGTGGCGTACCAGATTCGGGCACCGTCGTGATCGATGTAGGCCGGTGCGATGTCCGGCGGCAGCGGGGCCGCGCCATGTGCTTCGAACCGCTGAAGGCTGTCGTCGTTGGCGTGCATGGGCGTCGGTAGGCCTGAGGAAAGTTGGAAAGCGTGCTTCGATCCGTTTTGGGTTTGTGAGCAACGCTCCCAGTAGGGGGGCGCCGCACTAGCTGGAAGAACTCGCCCCGATCACATGATCGCTCTTGTCTCCATGACCTCAAAGCGAAATGTCTGCTCTGGGTGGAACGGGTCCCTAACAGCATGGCGGCCTCGGCGACCGTGGGCAAGCCGAACGCCCTAAGAGCGTCGCTCGTCCAATGCGATCGTAGTCATCATCAGCTCGACCTCTGAGACGACTTCCAAGCATTTGGGTGCGATAGCGTACGGATGGCTCCCAGGCGATTAGCTATGGTTACGCATATGACGAACTCATGCGGAGAATTGCCATGCATCCGTCTCCCGTATCAGATCAGCGCATGTCGGTGGCGCTCGTGGGCGACTTGACGGCATTCCTCAAAAAATATGGCGAGCGCCTTGTCACATGTGGCCTTCTCGCTGCGCTTATCGGTTTGGCCATGGCTGTTCCCGCGGAGGGCGCACCGCTCCAAAGGCCCTCACTCGTCGCACTGCCAACTCAAGAACGTCATGTCGGAAAAGTAATCGTTGTCGAGCGGGTCACACCGAGTCTTGCATCGCATCAACGCGACATCCCGCGCTAGCTATCGGTCCGTTGTACGAGGGGCGGACTGGTAAGCGTTGCAGTATCGCCTTACGCCGTTGCTCTATAGGAAGTCGTAGATGACCGAGCACGCCATTTCTACCGAGGACGCGTCCTATCGCAAGCGCGTGCGCATCCTCGACACCGATATGGCCTATGTCGATGTCGGCGAGGGAGATCCCATTGTGTTCCTGCACGGCAACCCTACCCCCTCCTATCTGTGGCGCAACATCATCCCCCATCTGCTGCCCTTCGGCCGGTGCATGGCGCCCGACTATGTGGGTATGGGCAATTCAGGACCGGCACCGGACGGCGGGTACCGTTTCGTCGACCATCGACGCTATCTCGACGCGTGGTTTGAGGCGATGGATCTCACCAAAAACGTGATCCTGGTTGTCCATGATTGGGGCTCGGCGCTCGGCTTTGACTGGGTACGGCGTCACCCTGACCGCGTTAAGGCCATCATCTACATGGAAGGAATCGTTAGGCCATTCCTATCTTGGGATGAATGGCCGGCGGTTACTCGCGCCTTCTTCCAAGGCCAGCGTACGGCAGCGGGAGAGGATTTAATTCTTCAGAAGAATCTATTCATCGAATACCTACTGCCTCTTCGCGGCATTCCCAAAGAAGCGATCGAGGTCTATCGCCGCTACTTTCGCAACCCCGGCGTATCCCGCCAACCGATGCTGACCTGGACCCGCGAATTGCCAATCGCGGGCGAACCTGCAGATGTCGTCGCCATCGTCGCGGACTACGCTCGCTTTCTGTCCACCAGCCAAATCCCCAAGTTGTTCATCGACGCAGAGCCCGGCGGCTTCCTGATCGGCGCACAGCGCGACTTTTGCCGCGCGTGGCCCAACCAGGAGCAGGTCACCATTAAAGGCGCCCACTTTCTGCAGGAAGAGGCGCCCAATGAGGTCGGCGAGGCCATCGCGCGATATGTTGCGAAGGTACTGGCGGGACAGATTTTGTGACCATCGCCTTAGAGTCTGTTCAAAATCTCCCCATGGCCCGCGCCGGGGGCTGTTTGCGCGCCAGCCTGTGAGCCTTGCGCGTAGCGAAGCAATCCCCTCTCAATGGTGTCGCCATGGCCCTGGTTAACAAGACGACGTGCATGGCGTGGGCGATGTTGCGTCATGGCGCAAACTATCAACCCGAACATGTATTTGCGTGAGTAGACAGCGTCCTGCTAGTACAACCTCCAACATCATCCACGACGGCCTAGCCACGGAGGTTATTGAGGACAGCAACCGCAGCCCACGCGATTACAAGCGCCGCGACTCCCGCCCATTGAATACGGTCACGGGATAGCGCGCAGTCCTTGCGGGTCGGATACCGGCCTAATGTGACTGTGAGCAAGACAACGCGCCCCAGTTGGAAAAGCACGAAGTCCCAGATGATCACCTTAACGATGAATCGGGCGGTTGAACCTAAGGCATTCACTACAACCTCGCGCACCAATCCCCCTTGAAGCGCCGGCTTTAGGCGCTTGTTCCCAAGCATTGGGGATTAGCCCCGTGGCTTGCCGATACAACCAAAATGTCCGTTATGTTGGGAACCGGACGTAAGTCATCGACTAGTGAATTTCTGTCGTCGAGACGCCGTTATCCTTTCTCATTTGATGTTGTTCCAAGTAGCGCGGATTGTCTCCAGCCATACAAAGAAAGGTGATCTCAGCCTCTCCGCAGCCACCATGCAAAGCGCATTCTTGCGAGTTCTCAGTTTGCAGAAGTACTTCCTTACCCTGACCGGCGCAGAACCGATTAGCCTCTTTCAAGGCGTCGCCCTTGGCACCGGCAGGCCCGGAGAGGGGAACGCGTGTAGATATGCTGTAAGTGTCTTTGCCAATCTTTAGAGGGCCAGAGTCTGCGCAAGCGGCGAGCATCAGCAGAAGCCCCACGATGCCAGCGAGTCTGGCGATTGCGCCGTTCAATACCAGTCCGTTCATCCCTTTCACCTCCCCATGAAAGTGTCTGCTCCGGGTTGCGGATTCAGC
>FTBI01000636.1_pt1 | contig 17698 bp, 11 predicted proteins | sample 1639171 | NCBI WGS metagenome assembly FTBI01 (sample SAMEA3914812, study PRJEB12502) | metagenome | biome: forest; material: soil | place: Canada | collected 2011-07-07 | depth 0.1 m | reverse complement strand
CTGTACACGAACCGCATCGGCTGCCTGCCGTGATACCGGACGTCGCGCCAGATGCCGCGGTTCAATATAGGTCGGACTCTGTTCCGGCAGAACGCATTTGTAGCGATTTGCTTATTCAGATTCGCTCGACGTCAATGTTCACTACGCTTCCATCCACCCGACTAGAAACGCCGAACGAAGCGTGGCCGACGATGTCAATCGGATCGCATCTCACCCGCTCGTTCCCGCGTCGATTGCCATTTATGGCTATCAATACGATGTGCGGTCCGATCGGCTTATCAAGCAGACAGTCCCCTGCATCGTGATTGATGCGCTACCGCGAACCGTGATTTCGATTCCACAAATTCTTCGTTGAACCGATAAATTGCGTTTGATATCTTGCAGGGCTCTAATTTCCTCCTTCGATTATTCGAGTGTCCTCGGATCTGTCGCGCGCTGAAACGCCGCCCTCACGCACTGCGGCGTGGTATCTGACACGAAACCATTGGCTGAGCCAGGAGTTTCGTGAAAACTACCATTGGCTCACGGCAAGCGTGCGAAGGCTCGTCTACTCGCATGAAGATGCCGAAGATCTCGCGGCGTCTGCATTTACCGAGCTCGCGGAGCACGGCGATCCGTCGAGTATCCGTCAGCCGCGCGCGTTCCTCACGACGGTCGTGCGTCGCCTGACCTTCGAATTCTGGCGGCGACGGGACCTTGAGCGCAGCTATCTCGGCATGCTCGAGCGCTTGCCGCAGTACGAAGCCCCGTCCGCCGAAGCTTTGGCGAGCGTGGTCGAAGACATCGCGCGGATCGATCGTGTGCTCGGCTCGCTGCCTGCCAAAGCGCGCGAATCGTTTATCCTGAGCCAGTTCGAGGGCCTGACCTACGCAGAAATCGGCACACGACTCGGCGTTTCTGCGAGCATGGTCCGCAAGTACGTCGCGGACGCCCTTATCGTATGTGCGTTCCGATGACGATGACACATGTAACGGATTCCACGGCGGCCGAGCGCGCCGCCGTGGAATGGGAAGTGCTGCTGCGCGAAGGCGCACTCACCCCCGAGCACGCAAAAGCGTTTGACGCGTGGCTGTCGATCGACGCGCATCGCGACGCATGGTCAACCCTTCAAGCACGGCTTGGATCGATGCGCGCCTTCGCAAATGGTCGCGAGTCACAGATCGCCGCGACACTCCGGACCCCATCGCAGGCTCGGCGACGCTGGATCAAGGCCAGTCTTGGCGCGACCGCGTTTGCCGCGGTAGGGCTGGGTTCGCTCAGACTCGTGCGCGAACTCGGGCTCGATGCCGATTGGCGCAGCAGCATCGGCGAGCAACGCCGCCTCACGCTCGGAAACGGCACCCAGCTTTGGCTTGACGCACAGACGCGCATCTACGATGTGACGGGCTCGAGCGAGCGTACAGCCAGCACTCAGGCGCGGTGGCAGCTCGGCGCCGGTCAGTTGCTTGTTCGAGGCCGCGGCGCAATCGCCGTCGAGACACCCCATGGCGTGATCGCGACGCAAGACGCCGTATTCAACGTGGCTCGATTTCCCGGATATAGCGCCCTATCGCTGGAATCGGGTCTTGCCGTCGTGCGACCGTACGATCGACCCGCCATCGAGGTCGCTGCAGGCGACACGGTTCATTTTTCTGACAGACTCGCACACCGCCCGGACCTCTCGTTCGATGCAGCCACTGCGTGGACCCGGCGACTCGTCATTGCCGATCAAATGACCTTGCGCGACTTGCTCGACAGCCTAAGTCGCTACGACCACCGCGTCACGCGCGCGCTCGGCGCAACCGCCCAATTGCGCATCAGTGGCGTATTCAGACTCGGATCGATTGACGAGGCCATCGCACAGGTCGCTTCGGTATTGCCTGTCACTGTCACGCATATCGGCCCTTATCTGACGTTGCTAAGCTGAATATGCTTAGCTGAAACTCTTCTAACGCCGAACTGACGCTTCTTGTCGCTCGTTGCACATCCGTCCTGTGAGCCTTCTATCCGGTGCATCGCGTACTGCGCGTTGCCGATCCGAAGGCCATTCCGACCCAACAGAGCCAACAAGAGGTTTCAGTGCACGCGCTTCACGCTAAACGAGTTGCCGACTCGCGCTCGGCCCCCCTCACCCGCCGCGCGATTGCGGGACTGATTCTCGCGCCGTGCCTGGCGATCTCGACAGCCCACGCCCAAACGCCAGCGACCCAGGTCTATCATCTTCGCGCACAGCCGCTGAACAAGACGCTACTCACGATCGCCGGACAAAGCGGTATCGAGCTCGCCTATGACCCCGCACTCGTAGCCTCGATCGACGCCGCACCGGTCGACGGCAAGCTGAGTCCGGCCGAAGCGATCCGTCACGCACTCTCCGGAACGGGTCTTGAACTCGTCGAGCAGCCGAATCGCTCACTCGCGATCCGCCGTACACCGGCACCCGTGTTCGCGGCGCCCAAGCCCGCGCAGCCTGTTCTGCAGCAGACCAAGGCACCGGCAGCGGTGCCCGTCGTCGCGGTGGCCGATACGCCCGTTCAACTTGAAACGATCACCGTTGTCGCAGCACCGAACAATCGACGCGGAGATCCGCAGCGCGCACCGACCTCGACCTATCGCATCGAGGGCAGCGATCTCGCCGAACATCACGCGACCTCCCTTGCCGATTTGCAACAGTTCGTGCCCGGGCTCAACGTGCAGACCACCGATCCCTCCGATACGCAGTTGACGATTCGAGGCATTGGAGACGGTGGCGGACAGACAAGCGGCGAAGCGAACATCGGCATGCCGAGCAGCGTCGCGCTCTATGTGGACAACGTTTACCTTCCGCGTCCTGGCGCGCTCGGTGCAGTGCTCAGCGATATCGACTACATCGATGTGCTCAGTGGCGCGCAAGGCACGATTTTCGGAGCGAACTCGACGGGTGGAGTCGTCGATATTCATACGACGCCACCGAGCTTTAAAACGGAAGCATCCGAAAGCATTTCGGTCGGCGAGCGGGGCTTTCTGACGGACACGACGATCCTGTCCGGCCCGATCTCGGACACGCTCGCGGGTCGCATCGAGTATTCGCATGTCAGTACAGACGGCAACGTGACGAATGTCGCAGACGGTGACAATCTGAATGGACGATCGTCGAATGCCGTGCGCGGCCAGTTGCTTTTCAAGCCCGATGCGAGATTCAGCCTGCGTCTGAGTGGCGACTACACCAATGAAAACGATACGCCGACGGCGGTCACGTATGCCTCGCATACGATCGGGACGTCCAATCCCTATCTGACGCACTCCGCGCTGGTCGGAAACAAGGTTGTCTACGGCGGCGACAATCACGACGTGTTTCTCGACAATACGAACTCGATTCACTTCGTACAAACCGGGGCGTCCGCCGAAGCTGACTACAAGTTCGACAACGGATACAACATCCGTTCGGTCACGGCCTATCGATACTTCAACTATCTGCCGTCGTTCTCCGACAGCTTGAGCGTGCCGGTGTATGCCGACAGCGGCACACAGATCCTCGATCGTTCGTGGGAACAGGATATCCGGCTCGATTCGCCACACGGCGAATTCTTCGACTATGCGCTCGGCGCCACGTATCTGGGTGAAAACGAAGGCACGCTCGCCTACACGCGCTATGGGAACTCGAAACTCCCGGGGCTCTATTACGGAAGTACCTCGTATAACGGTCTGACGGTGATCCGCGACGGCACGCTCCACGACGAGATGTATTCGGGCTTCGGACAGGGCACGTTTCACGTGACGCCGCAGTTCGATATCGTGGCAGGCCTGCGCCTGTCCTACGACAAGAAGGGTGGCGAATTTATTCGATACAACAAGGCGCCGATCGATTCGGGCTACCTGATCCAGTACGACACGCTGCCTTCGGCGACGCTTGACTTCAAGTATCAGCTCTCACAGCGCTGGAGTACGTATCTTGCGCTGGCCTACGGCGAGAAATCCGGTGGCCTGAACGTATCGGCCGGCGCAGCCAAGACTGCCGGCGACGATAGCCTCTACATCCGCCCTGAACACACCAAGAGCGCCGAACTCGGCATCAAGGGCGATCTGCTCAATGGCACGATCAGCGGCAAGGCCGACGTGTTTCTCACGTATGTGAGCGACTTCCAGACGCAAGGCTTCGATCCATCGACCGATTCAACCTACCTGATGAACGCCGGCACGTTCCGTTCACGTGGCGTAGAAGGCACGGTCCAGTACGTGCCCGACAATCACTTCGAGTTCGACTTTGGGGCCGTGTACAACGATGCGCGGTACCTGCGCTACAGCGATGCAATCTGCGCGCCCGAAGTCGCACTGGCGCCCAATCCTCCGGCCTCGTGCAACCTGTCGGGAAGCCGCGTGTTCAACGCGCCGCGCCTGACGCTGACGACGACGGCCCGCTACGGCTTCACGATGTTCGACTCGCTCGAGTCCTATGTGAGCGCCCGATATTCGTATCGGACCTGGATGTACGGCACCGTCGACGACTCGTCTTACACTCGGATTCCCGGCTATGGCCTGGTTTCGCTCTCGGCAGGCACGGGTGGACACGCTGGACACGGACGCTGGAGCGCGCAGATCTGGGTCAACAACCTGTTCAACAAAACGTACTACACGCGCCTGGTCGAAAGCGACTACGGTTCCGTGCTCGGCTGGGTCGGCGATTCGCGTACGGCGGGCGTCACGCTCACGTATCAGTTCTGATCGCACGGAACGCAGACATGACCACGAATCTCAGCCGACGCGAGTTTTTTAAGCTGTCGTCGTTTGCCCTCGCATCCATGCCCTGGGTGCGGCTGCGCGCGCAGAACGCTCAGCATTCCGTTAGCCCTTCAGGCGACAAATCACAGTCAAGCGCGTGGCCGCCTTCGGGCATCGTGTCGAACCGCGCCGCGCCGCTCGAATGGCTCGACCACCTCGCGCCCGTGTCGTTCGAAGGCGCGACATGGGGCGTGCCGTGGGCCCAAGGCACCGTATCACGCGGCGACCGCTTCGAATTGCGCGGTGCGGGCAGCACCCTTGCGGTTCAGTCCTGGCCGCTCGCCTATTGGCCAGACGGTTCGCTCAAGTGGACGGCACATGCTGTGCCGCCGGATGCTCCCGGGCGCGGCGATACACGCGCCACGATGCCCGCCGACCTTCAACTGGTTGCCGCGTCTGGAAACGCCACACCTGAAGACACCGTCAGCGCATGGCTAACGGACGACGGGCACACCATTCAGATCGACACGGGCGTGCTGCGGTGCCGGATCGTGCGCGGCGCCGATACGGTTTTCGAAATGTGTGATCGACCTGGACACGCATCCGTTCGAAACGGTCGCCTTGTCGTCCTCGCGGAATCGTCTCAGACCGATGAGTCGAATTCGGGGCACGGCGCCACGCCACCGGGGTCTCCCGGGCTCGATCCGACGCCGTCACGCGCCTCGTCATCCCACGAATCGTTTGACGACGAGACCGCCGTCCTGGTACGCACGCGCTGGCTGAGCTTCATCGACTCAGTCTCGATCGAGCAACAAGGCGCCCAGCGTGTCGTGGTTCGGCTCGACGGACGCCACCGCAGAAGCGGATCAAGCGATACGGCGGGTGCGACGGGTACGTCAGGCACGTCGAACGCATCGGGTGCATCGGGTCGGTCGGATGCGTCCATTGCTTCTCCTGCCGCTGGCGACGACACCCTCTTGCCTTTTGTGCTTCGACTCTACTTTTATCGAAACTCGGCATCCGTGCGCGGTGTGCATTCGTTCGTCTACGACTGCGACCCGACCCGCCTCTCAATCCGGGGCATCGGCGTCCGTTTCGACGCGCCGCTAGCTGGCGAATTGCATGACCGGCACGTGCGCTTCGTCGGTGCGAACGGCGGCGTCTTCGCGGAGGCCGTCCGTACGCTTTCCGGTTTGCGGCGTGACGCCGGACCGGGCATTGCCGCCGCGCAAGTCGCGGGTCTCGCAACGCCACCGACCGATTCATTCGTCAAGGAAGTGCGGGACGATCTGCGCTTCGTACCTGCATTTGGCAGCTACCGTCTCTATCAATCGGGGCCCGACAGCTTCACCATCGACAAGCGAACCGGCCGCGCACAAGCCTGGGTCCATGCGGTGAATGGCACGCGCGCGGCCGGCACCGGTTTTCTAGGCACACCGGACGGTGGTGTTGCATTTGGTGTGCGCGACTTCTGGCAGCGCTTCCCGTCACAGCTCGATATCGACGACGCACAGACCGACCGTGCGACGGTGACACTCTGGTTCTGGTCGCCGTCAGCCCCCGGGATGGATTTACGGCCCTATCACGATGGCATGGGCGAGCGCAGCTACGCCTTGCAACGCGATGCGCTCGACATCACCTACGAGGACTACGAGCCGGGGTTCGCAACCCCCTACGGCGTCGCACGTACCACCGAATTCGAGTGGCAGCTCACGGATACCACGCCATCGGCATCGACGCTCGTTGAATACAGCCAACGTATCGCGACGCCGCCTCGCATCGTGCCTTCACGGCGGCATATGTATGAAGCTCATGCGTTTTCCTCTTACTGGGCACCCAAAGAAGTCATCATGGGTTATTTCCCGGGCGATACGGTCAACGCTGTCGCTGACATCGAAGGCCAAGCGGTCGCACTCGACGGCGGACTCGACTGGACCTTTAATTTCTATCGCGATCAGATCGCGCAGCGGCGTTGGTACGGATTCTGGGACTATGGCGACGTCATGCACACGTACGACGCACAGCGACATGTCTGGCGCTACGACGTCGGTGGCTTCGCATGGGACAACGGCGAACTGAGTACCGATATCTGGCTTTGGCACCAGTATCTCTACTCGGGGCACGCCGACCTGTTCCGGGTGGCCGAGGCGATGACGCGCCATCGCAGCGAGGTCGACGTCCATCATATCGGGCCATTCAGTCCGCTCGGCTCCCGCCACGACGTCCAGCACTGGGGCGACAGCGCAAAGCAACTGCGTGTGTCGTCGGTGGCGAACCTGCGCTTTTACTACTACCTGAGCGCCGATGAGCGTGTCGGAGATCTGATTCGCGAGCAACGCGATGCCGTCGAACGACTCCGGGAGGTGCTGCCCGGGCGCAAGATCGGCGAACAGTTTCCGACAGCCGATCCCGAACATCACGCGAACGTATCGTTTGGTACGGACTGGGGTGCGGTCGCCGCCGCATGGTTCGCCGAGTGGGAACGTACCGGCTCGGTCGCATATCGCGACAAGCTGGTCGCGAGCATGGAATCGATTGCCGCCCAGCCCCAAGGATTTTTTACGGGTGGCGGCATCCTGGACCTGCGCACTGGACGCTTCGAGATCGGCACCTCGAACGCGCTCTCTGTTTCCCACCTCAGCGCCATGTTCGGCTTGCCAGAGATCTGCAGCGAGTTGATCCGTACGATCGACGTGCCGCCATTCCGTGAAGCATGGCTTCGCTATTGCGTCCTGTATTCAGCGAGCGCCGAAGAACAGCAAAAGGCACTCGGCGAGAGTCTCGGCAAACTCAATCTGAACCAGGCTCATGCCCGACTGCTCGCATTCGCTGCCGCGCAATGCTCCGACCCAGTCCTTCTGAAACAGGCGTGGTCTCAATTCCTTGCAGGAAAGGCCGGATTGAAACCGTCCGATCAGATCATCGAACGCGTTCATGTTCCCGATGTGCTCGACGATATCGACGAGGCACCCCGCATATCGACGAACGCGGCCGCCCAGTGGGGACTCGGCGCCATCGGGCTGCTTGCGGCGTCGAGGGCATTTTCGCGCACCCCTCGCCTGCACTATGCAGGCTATACGTGGCGCGTTGAGGCAGAAGAGGCATCGCATCCCACTGGCTCGCCTTCCAAACCCGTCGCGTACGTTGAAGAGAATGCGTTGGTTCTCGATACGCCCAAGGGGCTGACGGTCTGGCTCGAACAACCACTCGAAGCTCACTACGAGATCACGTATAAGCGGCGCGTCGTCGACGCTGGCGGTGCCTATGATCGTGTGTCCGACTTCAACCAGTTCTGGCTCGCCCATGCGTCGCCCGATGGCCATAACGCTGTGTTCGGTCGCGATGGAAGCCTCGCCGCGTATGACGATCTGTTGCTCTATTACGCGGGAATCGGCGGCAACAGCAATACGACAACGCGCTTTCGCCGTTATGACGGCACGACGAAGCGCCCGCTGCTCAAGGAATATCTCGATACCGCGAGGCTGCTGCAAGGCAATCACACGTACGAAGTTCGCACCGTCGTCGATGGGCGAGGCACGCGCGTCTACCTCGACGGCACACTGCTATTCGAGGATGCCGGCCCCGTTCCTCTCCGAGGTTTTTTCGCGTTTCGAACCACGCAGTCGCATCAGATTCTGAGCGACTTCCAGATACGACCACTCGAGTAGTACGTCGCAGACCTGCTGCGAACACGTCGATACACGATTGATATGTTACGGCGCGACCAACACGCTACAGCCCATTTCATCCTCTTTATGAAAATTATGCATTGCTCTGCGAAACGCATGGCCGCTTCACTCACCGCACTGACAGCCTTCACGTTCGTCGCTTCCGTTGCGAGGGCGGCCGACGACAGCGCCGTGCACGTCGCTCAAAGCAGCGACACGTTCACGCTTTCAAACGATCACGTGCAGATCGAGGTCGACCGAGCCGACGGCACACTCAAACATATTCGTTCGCGCACTGCCGGCGTTTGGCACGATTTGACCGTCAATCAAACCCATGCGGCCTACGAGGCGCATGGCGACGATTTTGCAAACGATCCCAACAAAGCGCTGTACTGGGACGCCAACGCCGACGTATCGCCGGTGCCCACTGGTCTGAGTTTGGCCAAGAAAGGCTATTTCCGGCCTGACGATGGCGAGCCGCGCGTCGATCTGGTCCGCCAGACGTCTGATCGTGCCGAAGTCAGCGTGCGCGTGGCGCCGACGCCGCTGTTTCCGTTCGACGTCGACTTGCGCTACGTGGTCTTGCGCGGACAAAGCGGCGTGTATGTCTATGCCGTACTCCATCACGGAGAGGATCAGCCGGCGGTCACGTACTATCAAAATCGCTTTGTTGTGAAAACCGTGATGGACGGCACCTTCACGCAGTGGGCCATTGGCGACGGCAAGTTCTTGCCGATCCCGCAAGGCGCGATCACGAAGCAGCTCAGCGACGCCACGTTCGAGCTCGCGGACGGAACGATCAAGACCAAATACATGAACTCAGTGTTCTGGAACGACGTACCCGTCTATGGCTACGTGGGCGCACACGACGGCCTCTGGATGATCGAAGCGAGCCCCGAATATCACAACGGGGGCCCGGTCAAACAAGGCCAGACGCTGCATGACAATGTCATGTTGCGCGTCATGCAATCGGTGCACTTCGGCGCATCCGCCGTCGATCTCAAGGCCGGCGAACCCTTCGAGAAGGTGTACGGCCCGTTTCTCGTGTATGCGAATCATGGCGACGGCCCACAATCGCTCTGGCAGGACGCCCGTCGACAGTACGAGGTCGAGCGTTCGCAATGGCCGTATCGATGGGTCGCCTCCCCGGCCTATGCGCATGATCGCGGCGAAGTCTCCGGCACCGTCGCGCTCGACGGCTCACCGGTTCAATCTGCATGGGCTATCCTGACCCCGAGCGGCACCGATTGGACCCGCCAGACCAAGGGCTATGCGTTCTGGCAGCGTACCCACGAGGATGGCTCGTTTGACCTTCCTCATGTGGTGCCCGGCGTCTATGACCTCTACGTCAGCGGTGCCGACCAGCCGCACGACTTTGTCGCGCGACGGATTCGCGTTTTTGCCGGCGGCCACACCGAGCTCGGTGCCTTGAAGTGGGAACGTGAGTCGCACGGCACACGCGTTTGGCAGATCGGCCGCTTCGATCGATCCGCAGCGGAGTTTCGCGGGGGCGACGACGCGCGCAACTTTGAAATGTACAAGCGTTATCCGATTGCGTTTCCGCACGACGTCGACTTCACGATCGGCACGAGCGACCCGGCCCGCGACTGGAACTATGCCCAATGGACCACGTACAGCGAGCGACCCGACTGGCAGATTCACTTCGCCCTGTCATCGAACGAATCCACAACGGGCACCGCAACCCTGACATTCGGATTCGCGTCGGCGCAGCCCGCACGTGGAAAGTCCGAAACCGACCTTCGGGTCGTCGTCAATGGCACGCCCATCGCGGCGATCCATTTGCCCAAAACCGGCACGGCCGGCTATCGCGGCGGTGCGCAAGACTCCCAGTACAACGTGCGCACCGTATCGTTCGATGCCGCACTGCTCAAGACCACTGACAATGTGATCAGTCTGCGCCACGCGGACGCGTTGCCGATCGCGGCCTTTGAAGCCCAACAAAAGGATGCGTCGATTCCGGCAAACACAACGCCGGGCCAGGTCATGTATGACGCAATTCGTCTCGATGTCGATCCGAGCCAGACATTCGTCGGTCAATGACGCGGCCGTGACGACCCCAATGCCATAGGCCGATACTGCCCGTGAACTTCGGCAGCACGCCGGCCTATGGCACACGGATGCCGACAGAGAACGCCTCGCGGTTGCCGACAGGCGCTGATCGGTCGATGTGGCTCGATCCTTTTCTACAAATAAAGTGTTGAACTATGCTTCCCCCCCAGGCTCGATGCAACGGATCCCGCGCAGCGAGATCGCTCTCCAAACATCTTTAGATCGATACCGTCAATCTCGCATAGTAGTAGCCGCCGTTGATGCCGAACGGACTCAAGTGTGGATACAGATCGAAGTTTGCTCGTGCACTCGGGTTCGTTTCAGTCGGATACTTGTTGAACAGGTTGTTCGCTCCCACCGCAATCGTCGTATTCTTCGTAATCCGATAGGCAATGTCGAGATCCGTAATGAACGCTGGGTTGATGTTGTCCGCAAAGTATCCGCTATAGTCGGTAGCCCATTGTGTCTGCGACGATTTACCGTAGTAAGTCTCACGTAGCGTGACACGCCACGGACCCAGCGAATACGCGCCCGATCCCGAGATTTCGATCCGCGGCGTCGCCGTGGTGAGGTTCGAGATCTGAATATCGTCGAGCAATGCGACACCTGCTGCCTGCAACGACGCCGGCGTATTGATCGAGCGGATCGTCGTACGGTTATAGGTTGCATCGAGGTTCCATGCCACCCTGCCGTAACGTCCAAAATCCGATTTGTAATCGAGCGATGCGTCGATGCCGCGCGTGCGCGTATTGGCGCCGTTCGTAAAAAATTGCGCGTAGGTATTGGCGACCGCGTCGGACGGCACGACGGTGCCGTTGGCCGCAATCGCCGCGGCAGCCAACGACCCCGAGAGGTCACCCGAATCAACGATGCGATTGTCGATATCAATCTGATACGCATCCACGCTCAGATGAAGGTCGGGGATCGGTTGCGCAACGAATCCGAAACTGAACTGCCGCGACGTTTCGTCTTTGAGGTTCGGAGCACCCAGCACACGGGCACCGGCCGAATTGATCGGAATCTGGATCATGGCCCCACCGGTCGTGACGTTGGTGGCCGAATAGTTCTCCTGCACCAGGGTCGGCGCGTGCGTGCCGGTTCCGGCCGAACCCCGGATCCCCAATGCCGAACCGAAGTCATATCGTGTGGAGACTGTGCCGTCGACCGAAGCACCCAGGCTTTGATAGTCTTCCGCGCGCACGGCACCATCGATCTGCCAAGACGGCAGAATATGCGTCGACACATCGGTATAGGCAGCAATACTATTGCGATGCGAATCGCTTGCATCGGTGGGCAGATATCCCGGGAATGCAACCGCGCCACTTTCATAATACGAGGCAGGTTCACCCGCATTCAGACTGAAAGTTTCGTATCGGTGTTCGAACCCCACTGCCACGTTCACTGGCGAGGACCAGAATGGCAACGAGAAGGCGCGCTTGAAATCGAGGTTGGTCGTGAGCTCCGACGAGGTATAACCGCCCACGTCGAACGATGTGGGCGTCGAGCCGGTATCGGTCAGCAGGCTGTAATTGGCCGTATTCAGATTCGACAGGTTGATCTCATCGCGACCGTAGGTCGTACTCAGGTCCCAGTCCCAGTGGGATTGCGTCGTGCCCTTGATCCCCACTGTCACGCTGTAATCGGTTTCGTGGCTGCGCTCGATCGGCGAAAAGCCATTGGGGTAAATGGCCTCGAGCCCCGGCAAGTTATCGGCAAGATACGAAGGTGAGCGGTAGTTCTCATAGGCCTTGACCGTCCGATCAGCGACCGTGGCAAAGCTGTACAGTGTGAGATCGGCGTTAAGCGGCTTTTCGAGGTTATAGCCAAACGTCGCCAGATTCGTCTGCGGGTCGCCTTGTACACGCGCAGGCTCGGGACCACCGCTGTCACTGTCGCGGTCAGAGAAACTGTGATGCCGATACCCGGCGCTCAGCGTCAGAAAGCCGTCGTCGCCAAGCGCGAAGCCGTGCGTCAGATCCACCTGCCCGGTCGCACCCCCACCGTCGAAATAGCCACCGCCAGTGGCCGTGATCGTCGTCCCTTCGCTCTGGCGCTTGAGCACGATGTTCACCACACCCGCAATCGCGTCTGACCCATATTGTGCTGCGGCGTCGCCAAGCAGCACTTCGACGTGATCGATCAGCGCGAATGGAATCAGATCGAGATCCACGGCATTTGCGCCTTGAGACGGATCTTCGTCCGCGTACAAGGTTGCAGACAGATGTCTGCGCTTGCCGTTGACCAGTACCAACGTTTCGGCAGGGCCAAGGCCACGGAGCTGAAACGTGCGCGAGAGCGCACCGGCGTCGTAACCAACGGCCGGTGTCGTCAGCGAAGGCACGACGGTCTTCAGTGCGTCAAGCAGGTTGCCCTGCCCGGTGGCGATCAGCTCCTGTGCCGTTACCACCTGTATGGGGGTCGCACTGTCTCGCTGGCGCTGCGTGCTCGCGCGACTGCCCGTCACCACAACGGGGTTCAGCTCGACTGGCGCGGCCGATGCGGCAACGTCAGCTGCGACTGGTGCAACCGGCTGTGATTCCGCGCCTTGCGATGTCTGGCCCACCGCCATGGATGTGACGCCCATGGTCAGCAATGATCCAAGCCCAATGGTCAATGCGCCCCGTTTTGTGCTTCCCGTCTTTGTAGTCGAATTCATGAGTGTGCAGTCGGCACATCAGACACCGCGTGATGAAGTGTCGATGCAAAATGAAATTATAGTAAGTACAGTTGTTCAAAGTGATCCGTCAGGGGCATGCTACCTTCGCCACCGACTTTCATTTATGCCTGTTTAAGATAAGGAAATGCGCATTTGTTCTGCCCAAAACCGCTTCGACGGCTGTACGCGCCAGAGTGATTCGCTTAAGCTCTGAGTCCCCGCCTCACCGTGCACTTTCGCCGAACTCATGCCATTCGAAGACCGTTCAATCACCGACACCGCGAACGCGATAGCTTCGGTACATGAGCAAGGTGGCCGTGTGCTGCAAGGTTCTTCGGCTGTGGGCGGCAACGCTGCCCCTCCCTTCGATGAGGCGCGCAAGGCCACGAGGTTTCGCCTGGGCGTGCAGGTGACCTGGCTCGTCCTGCTAGGCCTGCTGACCGCGTTGCTCTGTGGTGCAGGCCTCGACTTTTCGTTGATCGGCAAGAAGCTTCCCTTCCTGCTCGGCGCTCATTTGTCGCCCGACGGGTTCATTGAAGGTGCGCCGCTCACTGTCGTGATCACGATCGTCTCGATCGTGTGTTGCGGAGCCATCGCGGTGCTGGTGGCCTGGGGCCGGATGTCGTCCAACCCCGTTGGATTCGCGGTGGCCACGTTCTACGGTTCTTTATTCCGAGGCACGCCCCTGTTGCTCCAGGTGCTCGTGATCTACCTCGCGCTCCCGCAGGTCGGCATCGTGATCGGGCCGATCACATCGGGCGTGCTTGCCCTGTCTCTGAACTATGGCGCGTATCTCGCCGAGACGATTCGCGGCGGCGTGCTGGCCGTGCCGCAGACTCAGCGTCAGGCCGCTCTTGCACTTGGTTTGCCGCGACACGTCATTGCATGGCACATCGTGGCGCCACAGGCATTGCGCTTCATCATTCCACCCGCAGGCAGCCTGTTCGTTTCGATGCTCAAGGATTCCTCGCTGGTGTCGCTGATGGGAGTCTGGGAGCTTAATTTCCTCGCGCAATCGTATGGACGAAGCACCTATCGATATATGGAAATGCTCATCACCGCTGCGGCAATCTATTGGTTAATGTCCATCGTCTGCGAACTCTTTCAGGCACGGCTCGAAAAGCGCTACGGGCGTGGATTCGAACGTCGTGCGACTGCGTGATTCCGATCAAATGATCCCGGCACAATGAACCGAAACTTTTTGAACCGATTCCTTTTTTTTGTTTTGAGCGCGTGCGCAATCCAGTTTGCTGGTGTGGTCCACGCTGGTACGACACTTCAGCGTGTGCAGCAGACACACGTCATGCACGACGTGCTCGTGAACGACTACCCGCCATTTGGTTTTATTGACGATGACAACCAGCTCGCAGGGTTCGACGTCGATGTCGCGCGAGCTGTCGCACAGCGCCTTGGCGTCAAGCTTGTGCTTGAGACGCCGGCGTGGGAAACGATCGTCGGCGGCCACTGGAACGGTCGCTGGGACTTGTGCATCTGCTCGATGACCCCAAATGCCGATCGAGTCAAAGTGCTTGATTTCGCTGCGCCGTACTACAGTTCGCCTGCGGTGCTCATCGTCAACAAGTCAGAGACGCGCATCCGTTCGGCGGCTGATTTGACGGGTAAAAAAGTCGGAGTCGGTGTCGGATCGAGCTACGAGAGCTATCTCCAGAAGTCGCTGGTCATTCCGGGCGCCAGGCCCATCGTGTATTCGTTCGGCGCCGTCCAGATCGTGCCGAGCGACGAATCGGTCGCATTCGAGAATCTGGCCATCGGACCCGGCGTTCGCCTCGATGCGGTCGTTTCCGATCTTGCGACCGCGAACGCGCGCCTGAAGCGCGCGCCCGTGTTTCGGATCGTCGGCGAACTGTACGCCGAACCCAACTGGGTCGCGACAGACAAGGGCGATCCTGAGTGGGACGCCAAGCTCGCCGCCACAATCAAGAGCCTGCGCGACGACGGCACTTTGTCGAAGATCTCACAGCACTGGCTGGGTGAAGACGTCATCAAGGACCTGCCCTGATGTCCGTCCCGCGTGAGTTCCAGCTCATCACCTATCTGGCGCAGTGGGAACACCAGGTTCGTCATGTCCTTTCGTCGTCGTACCCCGAAAGCCTGACCATCGACGCCTTGCTTGAACTCGCGAACGCTCAAGACCAACGCGCATGGCTCACGACGCCGCTCGACTACCCCCCTCTGCGCGGAGGTGCGAAACTCCTGCAAGCCCTTAGTGCACTCTACCGCACCATTGATGCCGACCATTTGGTGAGCTTTGCCGGGGGCGATGAGGCAATCTACGCGTCAATCCACGCCCTGCTCGATGGCGACGCACACGCGATCGTCCCGACACCCAATTATCAATCGCTCGAAACACTGCCGCTCTCCCTATGCGAGGTGACCGGCGTGCCACTCGATCCCCTGCGTGACTGGCAGCTCGATCTGGATCGCGTATGCGACGTATTGCGACCCAATACGCGACTGATCGTCATCAACTTTCCACACAATCCGACGGGCGCGGTACTCGCGAGGGATTCGCTTGATGCATTGATCGACGTGTGCCGCGCGCGTGGTATTTGGTTGCTCTCCGATGAGGTGTACCGGATGACCGAATACGATGAGCGAGATCGTCTGCCGCCCGTTGCCGATCTATACGAACGCGGAATATCGCTGAACGTCATGTCCAAGGCGTACGCGCTGCCAGGCCTGCGCATTGGCTGGATTGCTTGCCGCGACGCAACCCTGATCGATCGGGCAGTGCGCATGAAGCAATACCTTTCTGTATGCAATGCTTTGCCATCGGAACATCTCGCGTGTGTTGCGCTCTCGGTCGAACAGCAGCTTGTCGATCGGGTGATGTCGATTGCGCGTTCGAATCTGAACAGCTTGGACACGTTTCTGCAACAGCATTCGACACGGTTCGAGTGGCGTGCTCCTAAAGCCGGCGTGCTTGGATATCCGAAGTATCTGGGCGCGGACGGCACACAATGCTTCGCCGAGCGGTTAATTCGCGAGCGAGGCGCCCTGGTGGTTCCCTCAACCGTGTACGCATCTGCGCTTGGCGACGTGTCACCCGACTATTTGCGAATTGGCTTTGGCAAGGCGAGCTTCGGCGAAGCTCTCCTCGCGCTCAAGGCGTTTGTCGAAGATGATTGCAGCGCATATGCGTAACGCGCAGGATTGCGATTCTCCGGACCGCTCGTCGCTAAGCCGTGGAATACCCAGCGGACTGACGGGCGCCAATGATCGCATCTGCTCATTCCACGAAGCCGGCCCCCCCAGGGCCTTCTGTGATCCACTGCGGTGGAACCGACAACTGAAGCAGATATTCGGTAACAGTGCTGACGCCAATGGTATGGGCGAAGTACTCAAACATCGGCGCATCGTTGAGCGAGTCGCCCGAGTACGCGACGGTCCGCCTTGCGTAGGCGCTCCAGCGCCAGATACGTACTCGCGTGTAGTCGTCCTCGATAGGTTAGCGTTTCATCCATGTGCGTCAGGACGAACTGCACTGCGGCAAAGTGCGCACGAGGCGCTGACGATAGATGTTGCATGTTGATGGGGCGCGAAATGAGGACGCCAATTATGCAGTCCCGCCAGCAGCGCGTTATAACGGTTTCGAAATCGCTTATCAGCCACGCTGCTAATATTATGGGCGTCTTCGGCCCGGGTAACGAACGATGCGTTCTTGACCGGAACTTTATTCTTTAGGCTTGAGAGCCCATCCGATGGGAATTGAAGGCGTCGCGTATCTGTTCGGCTCATTTCGCTTCGTGCCGTCGCAACGGGTCCTGTTCGATGGCGGTGCCCGCGTGTCGATCAGCGGGCGGGCGCTTGAATTGTTAGTCGCACTGGTCGAGCGTCCCGGCGAACTGGTCACAAAGCGGGAACTGATGGATCGGGGGTGGCCGCGAACAGTGGTTGACGAGAACAATCTGAAGGTTCATATCGCAACCCTGCGTAGAATCTTGAACGACGGCCCGCAGAACGCACGCTTCATCGTCACTGTCGTCGGCAGAGGCTATCAATTCGTGGCCGCAGTCACGCGTGAACTGCTTCCACCTGCACCAACCGAGTCCGCGCCGAAATTTGCAAACTCGATTCCAACGCTGCTGGTGCGGCCGATTGGGCGTTTGGCGGTCATTGACGAGTTGTGCGAGAGGCTCTCTCAAGTTCGAGTGCTGACCATAGCAGGACCGGGCGGCATAGGGAAGACGACGATCGCGCTGTCGGTCGCGCATGCTTTGAGCGAGGCTCAAACGCACGATGTCTGGTTCGTCAATCTGTCCAGCGTGTCCGACCTCGACGGCATCTTGCTTGCGATCGCGAGATGCATTGGCATTACCAAACAGTTGGGTGACATTTCGTCATCATTGACCGACTATCTTCAACTTCGCCACAAGCCACAGCTTGTCGTGCTCGACTGCTGCGAACACGTGATCGATGGTGCGGCGATCGTCACCGAGAGATTGACCGCCGTCATTCCGCACCTTCATGTTCTCGCGACGAGTCGGGAACCCTTGCTTGCGATCGGTGAAAACGTCTACCGGGTGGGCCCCCTCCATACCCAACTGATCCTGACAAGCTCACGCTCGACAACGCCATCCAATATCCCGCCGTCGAATTATTTCTAGAG
>FTBI01001949.1_pt1 | contig 17785 bp, 11 predicted proteins | sample 1639171 | NCBI WGS metagenome assembly FTBI01 (sample SAMEA3914812, study PRJEB12502) | metagenome | biome: forest; material: soil | place: Canada | collected 2011-07-07 | depth 0.1 m | reverse complement strand
GCGGCGCGTATCCTGCGCAACGTTAGACACGGCGTCTTCCTTACTGGTGAGTGACGGGCGCAATCAGCGCCGAGATCAACTTCTGGCCGACCGACGACAACGACGAACGGCTCCAGCCCGTCCGGTTGCCCGTCGCGCTCCAGATAATCGCGCCGCTCTGCACGTCGATCACCTGCAGGGTCACGCCAGCGGCCGGTTCACCGTCGACGCCAACCTTGTAGCGCCATTCTTCGACCGCACCCGTCACCGCGTACTTGACGTTTTCCTTGCGTGCCCATTCAAGCGCACGATCGGTCGCGCCGCGTTCGGACGGATCGACCAGCGTCTCACGGTTAAGGTTGGCCGGATAACGCTTGACGTTCGAGAAGCCCGAGCTCGTCAGCAAACTCTGTGTGATCGCTTCCACGGCCAGGCCTGCCTGCGGTGTTTCCGTATAGTTGACGACCGGGAGGACCGCCCACGAGTCGTCGCGCGAGACCTTCGGCGCGCTGCTCGAGTCGATCGACGCGCAACCGCTCAGTGCGGCGAAAACCGCCGCTCCCGCGATCCACGTAGCCAGACCGCGCACCCAGTTGGCGCGCCCGGCGCCGGCAAAACGCTTGAACCCTTGCATGATGTAATCCCCTGATTCCTGACAAAACTTTTGTTGAACGACTGTGCCTCGGCGCGCTGGCCGCTCAGAACAGCCACCGATAACGTGCGCCAATCTCTGTCGTCGAAGTGCCCAGATGCGAGACCGCTTCGTGCTGGTAATACAGGACGGCGTGATCGTTGCCAAACACACTGCCGGCCAAGCCGACCAGGACTTGCGGACCCCAGCCGAAATTGCTGTCGTGGATCAGGCCGACGTCGAGAAACGGCCGCCACGCACGCGTATAGCGATCGAGAAGGTCCGTACCGAAGCCTGCCGCCACGCCGTACTGCGAATAACTTTGCGGAATGAAGGTGCTAGCCGTCGGAATATCGCCGACCGGCACCAGGCGCTGCAGGAACGGCACGTTGATGCCGTCCGCACTGTAGTTGCCGTGCGTACCGACCAGGCGCACCGTCCAGTCCGGATATTCGATCCGGAAGCGATAGCCAATTTCACCATCCACCAGCCCGCCGCTGCCGATGCGCTCGCGCTCCTGTGTATAGAAGCGATCGCCTTCCAGCGAACCGCGTACATAGACGCGTGGCAACACATCCCATTCGAGTTCGGCGCGCATGAAGTCTTTGACGCCGCCGACCTGGATTTCCTGCGACTCGTCGGCGAGCTGGTTACGTCCCGTCTGGAACGTAAAGCGCAAGGTCGAGCCACGGCCGAATTCGGCCGACAAGGCCTCGGCGTAGAACTCGGTGAGTGCGGTGCGCCGGCCGAGCGTCACGGAGATGTCTTCATCGTTGGTCTTGTAGTGGCCGATGAAGTTGTAGGTACGGTCAGTCGACGGCACGCCCGTGAGGATCAGCGCGTTGGTCGTTTCCTGGTTGAGCTGAATGCCCTCGAGGGCGACCGAGAAGTGATCGGTCAGCGCGAGTTCGGCGCCCGCTTTCCACTCGATATAGTCGAGCGGGCTCGCCACCACGCTGCGCACGCCGGTGTAGACGGACTGGTCACGATCGGTGGCCAGGTTCGTCAGGCGTTCGTGCAAATCATCGTTCGCCGGCGCGCCATTAAGGCCGGTAAATGCCAACGCTTCGGCTTCACCCTGGCGATCGGCCATTTCGTATCCATCAACCCGATCGGCGATCTGCGCACGACTCGCGCCCTTCGAATCGAGGATGCGATTGATCGTCTTGACGTCGTGATCGGCGAGCGCGACCGACAGCTCAGCGTCGACCGGACGGGTCAGCCGATTGGCGTACTCATGCGCGAGCCAGGCCTTGGCGAGCGGATCGGACTCCTGCGAACGCGCCCATGCGACCGCGACTTCGATTGCCGCGCTCGAGATCTGCCGTTGCTCGCGCAACTGCCCAGGCGTCATGCCGGCGGTCGTGAGCGGATCGACCGACGGTGCAAGCCCAATCTTCCCGCCCGAGACCTGCGGCGAACGGCCGGCGTGTGCGTCAGGCGCATCGGCCCCCGCCACCCCACCCGCTGCGTTCGGCGTATCGACCGGCGGCAAGCCGCCGACATTGCCCAGCACACTCGCCTGCAATTCGGTCGTGTCGGACTGTTCGCCATCGGCGCGCAGCATTTCGATCAACACGCGCTTGGACGTATCGCCGTTTTCGAACAACTGGCTCAGCGCGACACGGCGCTGGCGCAGTTCGTCGCGACGCTCAACATCGTCGTTCGACAGCGAAACCGAGAGATGCCCATGACGCGGCGCGCCGGCCGGCAGCGGACCGCTGTCGGGGTCATGCGGCATCAGGGTGGTCCAGACATAACTACGCAGCGACCATGCCGTGTCGTCGTGCCCCGCGGCTTCTTCCGCATCGGCGAGGGCCAGCACCCAGAGAGGGTCGCCCTTCGAGGAAGCCGCTTCACGGCGGAAATAGGGCAGCGCGTCGTTGGGCTGATTGAGCCGCACGAGGCCGGCCGCATAGGGCCCCCACAGCGCGGCGACCTGGAGCGAACGATCGCGCCAGCGCACGATGGTGGCGCGCAGTTCGGCGTCGTCGCCAAAGTCGACCAGCGTCCACATATAGGCAGATTGCACATCGGGTGACGCACCCGGCAAGCTCGCCGCGCGGCGCAGATCGCGCAGGGCTGCATCCGGCTGATGAGTCTGGCGCTCGTATTCGGCCACCATCGACAGCGCATCCGGCGTGTCGTCGATCACAGCCCGTTCCTTTGGCGTCAACGAAGCCAGCAGGTTCGCGACGCGCTGCCAGGCGCGTGCCTGTACGTAGTAGTAGATCGCGTCCTGCAGGGCCCTTGGCACACCGGTATTGCGGTACTGGAGTTCTGCGATACGACCCGCGTCGAGCGGATGGCCATCGTAGAAATAGGCCATGTCGCCGAGATCTTCATCGGTCGCGTGACCGCCCGCCAGCAATTGCCGATAGGCCTCGTGCGCCGCTTCGTCGTTCTGAAGCAGGCGCGCAAGCTGACCGTAGGTCCGCCAGAAGTCGGCATTGGCCGGCGTCGCGCCCGGCAACGCCACCTGAAGCGCGCCAAATGCGCCTTCGTAGTCGCGGTGCGCGTAATAGAGGTTCGCGAGCTGGAGCGAGTCGTCCGTATTGGGGCCGGCAATTCGCAACAGCTCGATGTAGGTCGCTTCCGCAGCGTCGTCGTGGCCCGAGCGTTCGGCTAGTGCCGCATAGCGACGCATGACCGCGACGCGCTGCAGGCCCACTGCGCGATGCTTGAGGAAGGCCATGGCGTCATCGGGACGGCCCAGCCGTTCATAGGCATCGACTACCGCGTCGATGCGCTTGAGGTCCCGCGGATTCTGGTCCGACTGGTGGAGCAGCGCGTCAACGTAGGCTTCGTCATCGTTGAGCGCCGGTGCGAGGCGCAGCACCTCTTGCCACGCGTCGGGGGCATTGGTCACTTTCGCGTCGGCGAGCCAGGCCTGCAAGGCCACCATCGGCTGGTTGCTCCATTCGGCGGCCTGGGCCAGACGGCGCTGCCAGACCGACGAACTCGGGTCCGCTGTGACACGACGCTGCGCAAGGCGCATGGCGCTCGGCACATCGTTGCCTTCGAGGAAAGCCTGGAAGGCGAGATCGTCATAGTGATCCCGATCGGCCGCACTCATCGACGCATGGATCGGCGCCGCAGCTGCCGCGCCGGACGCCACAGGGGTCGAAGCCGCCAAGGCGGAAGTGACTGGGCCCGATGCTGCCGGTGAGCCCGTCGATGAACCCGAGGGCAAGGTCGCGCTCACTCGCATGATGCGCACCGCGCCCATGTCTCGCGCCTGATGGCCGCGCATCGGGCCATCGGCGAATTGCCAGCCGCCCAAGTCGCTCGCATGCGCAATCGCCGGGTGCCACATCGTCCAGCGCGCCGCATGGCCATGGTCCGCCACCCGACGCGTGCCGCGCCGCGAGCTCGCCGCGCGCGCGTCAGCCAGGCGATCGCGGTCGTCCATCTGGCTTGGATCGAGGGCACTCGTGAGGTCTGACAGCACCTTCGCGTAGTGCCGGATCATGTCCGGACGGTTTGCCGAGCGCGCGACATTGAGCATCGCCTCGATGGTTCGGGGATCGTTACTGAGGCGACCGAGATGCTTCTCGCCTTCCGTCAGCGCCTGGTCGAGCAGACCACCCGCCTCAAAAGCCGCCAGTGCCGACATGAAGTACCGGCGCTGCTGGTCGAGGTCACCGACACTCGATTGCGCCGAAAAATACGCCTGTGCCGCGCGGTCATACGCCTGCGAGCCGAGTGCAAGCTGCGCGATGCGCATTTGCGTGTCGACGCCGCTGGTGTGATCGGCGGTCGCGAGTTCCTGATAGAACACGATGGCGGCCTGCGACGCACCGGCTGCCGTCGCGCGTTCAGCCAGGGTGCGCAATTCAGGCGCCTGCCACTTGTAGCGGGCCGCATCGTCGAACTGACTGCGCAGCCGGTTCATGGCTGCCGGGCGGTCCGGGTTGTCCTGCGTCATGCCGTAGGCAAGCGCTTCGCCGACACCGGTCTTGACCAGCACCGCCGAGCGCTGTTCGTCTTCGTCGCTTGACTGGGCCATCCGGTCAGCCAGATGTTCGGCGTCCGCAAAGCGGCCCACGCGCAGGTACTGCGCGGCCAGCACACCGATGAAATCACGGTCGTCTGGGGCCACCCGCAACCATGCCTCGAGGTAGGCGACCGACAGCGCATTCGGCTTGTCGCTCTCGAGCAGGCGCCGCTGCAAGGTATTGCGCGGGTAAGCGGCCGCGAGCACGCCGACCACCGCGAGCGCGAGCAGGATCAACAGCCAGGGCTGCAGGATCCGGGCACGTTCGCGCGTGACGACGCGCGTGCCCTCTGGCGCGGAGCCCTGGCTTGCGTCAGGAGCCACAGTTGACCTCGACTTGGTGATATTGAATGTCCTGTCCGCCCGAGGCCGACAGATCGAGATGCAGGTCGTCTGGGCCCCGCCGCGCGACCGCCTTGCCGTCGAGACTGACGCGGCAGGCGCCGGCGTTCGCGAGATCAAGCGAAGGCTGGTAATAGCCACCCGCTTCGAAGGTCAGCGAGCGCGGGCCGCGCACCATCTTGCGGACGTAGGCACTCGCAGTCTTCACATAAGGTTGCGCACCGGCACTCGGCGCCAGCGAGAAACGCGCGCTCGAGTCCGCCATGTGGATATACGTGCCGTCCGGCGCCGGGGTGAAGCCGGCGACGTTGTTGGCTGTGCCCAGGTCAGGCGTGACAGCCGTGGGATAACGCAACTCGCGCAATGCCCCGTTGCCCCGCACCAGCCAGCCATCGCCATCGCGTGCGACTGCAAAGTCTTCCCAGTCGAGCACTTTGCGCGTGTATTCCGAGGTGTAGATGGGGAACACCGACTGCTTGAGCACGCTCTGGTAGATCTGTTCGAGCGCACGCAAGGAGGCGATCTTGGTACCGCTATACATATGGAAATAGAGGTCGATCGGCTTGAAGCGGCGCGGCTCGTCTGTCATCGCGAACGTTTCGAGTACGCGCGTGAAGCCGTAGAACGGGCCCTGCCAGTCGTCGGTATAGACGTTCTCGTCCTGGTTCGGCGCGTAGACCTGGAACGCGTTGGGTCCCTTGTCGACACCGATCGGGGCGATGTTGGTCCAGCTGTCGGCGGTCTTCGTGATCACCGTGTCGCCGCCGTTGATATTGAGCGCGCCGGCTTCGTACGTCATCCGGACAGCCACGCCCGGCGGCTCGCAATTGCCCGACCACTGGAGGATCTTGACCTTCTTCCCCGGTGGCGCGAGACGCGAATTGATGTAGTGAATCGAGCCGCCGATTTCGCGGTCGAGACTGAAGGTGTAACCCGGTATATTCAGGGAGAATGCCGAATCGCCCCCGCCTTCGTCGACGTTGTGTTTCAGGCGCTCACCCGTGCCTTCCTGCACGTCTTCCCATTCGAACGGATGCGAATACGTATGGGTGCCGATTTCGACATTGGGCAGCGCGAACATCGCGCGGGCGATCTGTTCGAGGCGCGGCGACAGTTTCGGATAGAGACCCGTGGGTCCGACTTCGCCTTCGATGACCGACAGGGTGGTCGGCACGCGATACTTGCTGAAGAGCTGTTCGTAGAGTGCCTGCCCCGAATAGTCCGGCCCTGGAAATTCGCAGCGCGAAGCAAACCCGTCGCCGTCGACGTGGACCATGAAGAAACGGCGGCCATTTTCCGACGTTGTGTCAGGCATCGGCATCGGCTGGAGCGCCAGCGCGCGGCGCATGAAGTCGAGCGGCTGGATCGCCCAGCGCTCCTGCCCGATGGTGTTCAGCGAGGCGATCGTGTACGGCGACAGCGCGTAGCCGCCCCACCGAGTCAGTGCAACCGGGTCGTAGACGAAATCGCCGGCAGACAGGCGCAGCAGCGAAGTGTCGTCCTCGCCGATTTCAATGCCGTCGGCATCGCGCGCATCCGGTGCAGGCATCACTTCGAAGCCGACCATCGGGTCTTTGCTGACGACCGACACCGGACCACGCGGCCGGCCGTCGAACACCTTGAGGCCCAGCGTTTCCGCCGCCTCAGGATTCATCTGGAAACCGAAATCGCTAAAAAACACCGCACGCACGTTGTCGGCAATGCGGCCGAGCACCCAATGCTCCCAGACTTCGCTGCCGTCGACCGGCGTGCGTTCGAACCAGACGACGATGCCCGCATAGCGGTCAGGCGTCACATGGTCGGGAAACGGATGGCCGAGGTCGGCGTACTCGATCGTATAGCCGAGATAGTTAAGCGGCATGGCGAGATCGCGCACCCCAGCGCTCTCGTCGATCGGTTGGGTGCCGTCGCGGTCCTGAACGAGCAGGATCTTGCGCGGCATGACTTCGATGCGACCAATGCCGATGGTGTCGAAGGTCGGGTCAGTGACATAGGGAATCAAGCCAATCGGCGCACCCGCGGCGCGCACGTCCTTGGCATCGTCACGCGCGCAAACCCGATCCGTGGCCGCACAGAAGTCGATCGCTACGACGGGCACCTGGAAATCATGATGGATGCGTTGTGCGTCGGCGAGCGTCGCCGCACGCTGGGCTTCGGGCACATTGACGAAGGCCTGCCGTGCCACGTCGAAAGTGTGGCCGACCGAACCTGTCACGTAGGCATAGAGGTGAGGATGGCTCTGGGGCAGTAAATCCGCGCCGCCGTACTGGACGATCCGCGCGTTTGAGAAATGCTGTGCGACCGTGTCGATCAACGTCGCCACATTGTGTTCGCGTGTCGCGCGCACTTCCGGGCTGGTCGAGGCGGCAAACAGCTTGTCGAGGCCGTCAAACGCAAAGCCGCGGTAGCCCTGCTGCCATAGCGGCGCAAGGGTCTGGTCGACGAAACTGCCGGAGAGGTTGGTCGTATCCGCCGCCACCCCCGACAGGTCGACACGGGCGATCCAGGCCGTATGCGGCAGCGCATGGGCCGACGGCTGAAAATCGCTCGAAGGGCCCACGACGACAGCGTCATATGCCTGCAACAGCGTGACTACAGTGGTGGGATTGCTATAGAAGAAAGCGATATTCGGCGACGCATCGGGCAGCGTCGCGCCAGCGGAGGCCGCCTGGATGCCGGCCGCGTCCACGAGAGGCAAGATATTGGCAATCTGGGGAACCTGAGCCTGCACAGGCAGAGCGAGCGTCAATGCCGCGGCCCACGCCCATGCTGCAGACCGGCCGCTGCACAAGCTGCGCCCGAACCCCGAAACACGTGTCGCCCTGTAAAGCCCCCGAACAAATCCAAGCGTATTGCGATGCATAAATTCGTACGACCGTTTAATTTTTGTTGCGGGCGCAAAAACATGCCGCCCGGACCCCGTCGCCACTCGCGACGTTCAAACGGCCATTCATCACCCGATATGTGAAGGCAGCCGTGCCGACGCAGTGCAGCCTGTATCGGCTGCTTCCTGGCAGGTTTGTCGAGACAAATCGGAAAAGCGGACAATGAGGCGCTCTATGGCGCTTGCCGGTTAACGAATCTTTTACCGGACTACCGCTGAAGACCGCGATTAACGCACCTTAACCAGAGGCCAAGGACGCTAAAGGGGAGCGCTTGCGACGAGCGCGCAGTGGGTGCGGTCATACCGAGTCTTAAAGGCTCAAACCCGGGAGCGATTGTGTTTTAACTTTCAGTTCAACGCAATCATTTTTTCCATATTATCGCGGCATACACGAGTTTCAGTTTCAATTTAGTGCGCTGGCGCACATATTGTTATCGACACTGACACACACGCTTGATTCCCGTGTAGGAACTGGCTCACAAGCGAGGCGCCGCGCGGGTCTTGGCCGAGCCTTTTCCAATTTCTTCTTACACGGGTTAACGGCAGACCTGTAGGAAGAATTAGTCTTTCTGATTAATACGAGGTATTGCCGACTCCCATCGTCTGCAGCCCGCCATCGGCGACCCAGGGCAGCATTCCCACTGCACGGATTCGCGCCGCTGTGTCCTCGGCACAGGCGGTATCAACCGGATCGCAGTAGTCGATTGAGATCAAAGGCAAGCGGTAGCGCTCGCGAATCGTGCTTGCCTGGCCAAGCAGCCAGTCGCGGTCAGGCTGGGAGACCTCGACATATTGCTGCATGGTCTGATTCCAGCCGCGATACAGGGATTCAAACGCCACGGCATCGACAATGTCGTGAATCGCCGGAAGCAACTCGAATCCGCGATTGAGGATCAAGTAGGCGCCCGGAAACCGAGCGTGGATAGCGCGGATCACGGCGATGAGACCGGCTTGCTGAGCGGCGCGCGCGGCATCGGTCGTCGCGACCAGTTGATAAGAATCCAGCGTGTCGAGGAAAAACCCGCGATAGCCCTGCCGCCAGAGCGGCGCCACCACCTTGTCGACCACGAAGGCCGGCCAGCCGGGCACCGTCTGATCGACCACCGACGAATGCCACGCGTCGTTGGTGCCGTGCAGCCAGCCAGCGGGGAGGTCCGCGAAGTAGGCCCGCGACGGGTTGACCTCACCCACGCTCACGTAGGCGTACCAGGTGGGTTTTGACGGCGGCACGCTCGGTGCGGGCGGCACGAAGCCGTGATCGGGCTCGATCACGGCGGCCTCGTAGTGCGAGAGCGCGTCGACGGGTGGGTGTTTGCCGTAGAAGAAAGCGATCGAGCGGAGTTCAGCGGCCGGGTCGGCGCCGTCGGTGTCGGCGAGCGCGGTGCGGCCCATTGCAAACCATGCCGAAACCACGCAGATCAGCGCACGCGCCCGTCGCCCCATGGAAAGTCGCCCCGGAAAGTGGGCGCCGGCGGCGCCTCTTGTGTTGAGCGCGCATTATGCCGGAGCCGAACGCCCGTACTGGACACTTTATTCGGCGTCTTGCTCTGCGAAGACTTTCTGCGCAAGATGGAACGCCGAATTGGCGGCCGGCACGCCGCAATAGATCGCAGTCTGCATCAGGATTTCCTTGATCTCGTCGCGCGTCACGCCGTTGTTTTTTGCGGCGCGCAGATGCAGCCCCAACTCCTCGCTGCGGTTGAGCGCCACCATCATCGCGATCGTCGCCAGGCTGCGCGTGTGACGCGGCAAACCCGGACGGGTCCAGATATCGCCCCACGCATGACGCGTGATCATGTTCTGGAATTCGCTGGTGAGCTCGGTCAGGTTCGCAAGCGAGCGCTCCACGTGGGCGTCGCCCAGAACCTCACGGCGCACCTTGAGCCCGGCTTCATAGCGTTCGTCTTCCGTCATCACGCTTGCCCCAGGAAGTCGAGCACGGCCCCGTTGAACTCGCCGACCCGCTCAAGGTTCGAGATATGTGAGGCGTCGAGTTCGAGATAACGGGCGCCCCGGATCGATTCCGCGAGCTCCTGGCCCTGCGCGGGCGTTGCTGCCAGGTCGTGGGTGCCCGTGATCACCAGCGCGGGGGCGAGGATGTTGTGCGTCTCGCCGCGCAGGTCGGCCACTCGCAGGGCATCGCAGTTCGATGCGTAGCCTTCGCCGTGGGTATGGACGAACACGTCGCGGATCTGCGCAAACATCAAAGGCTCGCGCTCGATGAAGTCCGCCGTGAACCAGCGCGGCAAGACGGCGCCCGCCAGCGCGGCCATCCCTTCGTTGCGCGCTCGATCGGCGCGCGGACCCCAGACTTCGTCCGACCCGATCTTTGCCGCCGTATTCGACAGCACCACGCGATTGACACGGTCCGGATAGCGTGCCGCGAGCGCCACACCGGTGAGGCCGCCCATCGATATCCCGCAGAAATGTGCGCGTTCGATATGCAGTTCGTCCAGCAAGCCGATCACGTCGCCCGTCAGTTGCTCAATCGTATAGCTGCCAGCGGGCGCTGCCGAGTGACCATGGCCGCGCGTGTCATAGCGCAGCACGCGGTAGTGCGTGGCGAACGCGGCGAGCTGCGCTGTCCACATCGAGAGGTCGCTGCCCAGCGAATTAGACAACACGAGCCACGGCGCACCCGATGCGGTGGCCGCGGCGGCATCGACGACGGGGGCGCCGACCGCGTTATCGGCACCCGCGGGACCATCGACCCGGTAGTGGAGATCGACGCCCTTCACGCTCACATACGGCATAAGTGGTTTCCTTTCACGGCTTGAACGCTTGATGGGACGCCAGCGCCGCATCGACCATCGCGTGGGCCTGGCCTACGTAGTGTGCCGGATCGAGCAGATGTTGCAACTGCTCCCGACTCAACTGCTCGCTGACCGCGGGGGTGTCGCCGAGCACTTCCAGCAGGCTGCGGCCCTCCTTGACGGCGGTCTTCGAGGCTTGCTCGACGAGATGATGCGCATCGAGCCGGCCGATCGAATCACCGAGCGCCAGCATGACCGCTTCACCAAGAATCAGACCGCGGGTGATGTCGAGGTTGCTGGCGAGGCGCCCCGTGTTGACCTCGATGCCGGTCACGATGTCGCGGATCTGCGCGAGCGCGCCGCCTGCGAGCCTCGCAAGGTCAGGCACGGCGTCCCACTCGGCCTGCCAGCCGCCCAGCGCGCGCTCATGCTCCTGAACCATCGCCGAGAACACCGTGGCGACCAGACCCGGGGCGCGCGTCGCCGCCGTGAGCACCGCCGCGCAACCGACCGGGTTGCGCTTGTGCGGCATGGTCGACGAACCGCCCTTGCCTGCGGCGGCCGGCTCAGCCAGCTCGCCGATCTCCGTCTGCATCTGCAGGGAGATATCGCGCGCGATCTTGCCGAGCGTGCCAATCAACATACCGAACCAGGCAGCCGTCTCGGCAATACGATCGCGTTGGGTGTGCCAGGGCAAGGCCGGCAGTACGAGCCCGAGGTCGTCGGCCAGCGAGTGCGCCACTGCAGGTCCGGCCTCCCGCAGGCTCGCCAGCGTGCCCGCTGCGCCGCCGAATTGCAGCGCCAGTACGCGCTCGCGCAGATCGAGCAGGCGAGCGCGATGACGCGTGAGCGCATCGAGCCACTGCGCGAACTTCAGGCCGAGGGTGATCGGGAGCGCTTGCTGAAGCCAGGTCCGTCCCACCATGGGCGTCGCGCGATGCATGCGCGCCTGCAATGCGAGCGCATCGCAGGTGTGCCGGAGATCCTGATCGAGCAAGGCGAACGTCTCACGCAACTGCAGGATGAGACCCGTGTCGATGATGTCCTGGCTCGTCGCTCCCCAGTGCACATACTTTGCCGCGTCTGGATCGACCTGCTTGACTCGCGCCGTCAGCAGCTTGACCAGGGGAATCGCGAGGTTGCCGCCAGCCGCTGCACCCGACATCAGCGCCGCACCGTCGATCCGCTCGGCGCGGCAGGCGGCTTCGATCACCGCCACGGCGCTGCGCGGGATCACGCCATGCGCGGCCGATGCCCGTGCCAACGCGGCTTCCACATCGAGCATGCCCTGCACTGTCGCGCGCGGCGACCAGACTGCATTGACGGGCCCGCTGCCGAAAATCAGGTCGGTCAGTCGGCCGCTTGCTTCGAACATCGCTTCAGGTGTCAAGTTCGGTACCCACCGTCAGAAGTCGAAGAACGCGGTCTCGGCATGGTCGCCGACACCTTGCACGACGACATTCCACGTCAGCGTATCCGCCGCCTCGGCCTGCGCCACGAGGGTCGCACGTCGCGTCGGAGGCACGGCGTTGAGCAGCGGGTCACTCGCATTGGCCGGCGCATCGGGAAAGTAGACGCGCGTGTGCAAGGGCTTGAGCAGCCCGCGCATGGCGACCTGTACCGCAATGTGCGGCGCCTGGGTCTGACCGTTTGGCCCGGCGACCGCGCCCGGCACGATCGTTTTCAGCGCGAAGCCACCGTGGGCATCGGTGCAGACGCGGGCAAAGCCGCGAAAAGCCCGTGCGGGCTTGCCGTCTTTGTCGAGTGTGGGGAACACGCCGTTTGCATCTGCCTGCCAGAATTCGAGCACCGCGTCGGGCACGAGGATGCCGTTGCCGTCGATCACTTTGCCTCGGATCGTGACGCGTTTTCCGGGGATCTCCGTCGTGCTGGCGTCCTTGATGAGGTCGCCGCCATCGAGCCATTCGAGGCCGATCCGCAGATATGGACCGACAGTTTGTGAGGGTGTGCCGAACATCTTCTTATTTCTCCATCGGCGTCGCGTCGCGACCCCGCAAGACGATATCGAACTGGAAGCCCAGCGCCCATTCGGGACGGGTATGTTCCCAGTCGAAAGTTGCAATCATGCGCTCACGTGCGATTTCATCGGCGGTGCTGTTGTAGATCGGATCGAACTTGAGCAGCGGGTCACCCGGAAAATACATCTGCGTCACGAGACGCTGCAGAAACGCATCGCCGAACACCGAAAAATGGATATGGGCCGGGCGCCACGCGTTGTGATGGTTGCCCCAGGGGTAAGCGCCGGGCCTGATCGTAATGAATTGGTAGCGGCCTTCATGATCGGTCATGGTCCGGCCCGCACCCGAGAAGTTCGGATCGAGCGGCGCGTCGTGCAGGTCGGCCTTGTGAGGATAGCGGCCCGACGCATTCGCCTGCCAGACCTCGACGAGCTGGTGGCACACCGGCCGCCCGTTTTCATCGAGCACCCGGCCCGATACGACGATTCGCTCGCCGAGCGGTTCGCCTGCATGTTGACGCGTGAGATCGGCATCGATCTCTCGCACGGTGTCATGACCGAACGCGGGCCCGGTCAGTTCGGACAAGGTTTGCGGCACGATGACCAGCGGTTCGCGGGGTGCGCGCTTGACGCTCGAACGATACTGCGCGAATTGATGTTCCGGCTGGCTATTCCAGTAAGGCCGGCGGTACTGCCCAAGCTCTGACGACATGCGGTCTCCTTCCAGATCAAGATTCCAGGCGGCATCGAGGCCGCCCTCAAGTGATATCAGGCTGCAAACGGCAGGCCGACATAGTTCTCGGCCAGCGAGCGCGCCGCGGCCTGCGATGACGAAACATATTTGAGCTCCGACATCTTCAGGCGATTGACGAATGGGGTCTCGTCGAACGACGGATGCAGCATGTTCGTCATGAAATACGAAAAGTGCTCGGCGCGCCAGACTCGTTCGAGGCAATGCGTGGAATAACCGTCAAGCAGATCTTCGCGGGCCTCACGATAGCGCGCAGCCAGCGCTTTCGAAAGTGTACGCACATCGGCGACCGCGAGGTTCATGCCTTTTGCGCCGGTCGGCGGCACGATATGCGCGGCATCGCCCGCAAGAAACAGGCGGCCGTATTGCATCGGTTCGGTCACGAAGCTGCGCATCGGCGTCACACTCTTCTGGGTGATCGGGCCACGCGCGGGCAGCCAGCCCTGGTCGTTTTCGAAGCGCGTGAAGAGCTCGTCCCAGACGCGGTCGTCCGACCATTGTGCGAGGTTCTCGTCGGGCTGACACTGAAGATAGAGGCGCGTCACGCTTGGCGAACGCATGCTGAAGAGTGCAAAGCCGCGCTCATGATGGGCATAGACCAGCTCGTCTGCCGATGGCGGCGCATCAGCCAGTATGCCGAGCCACGCATAGGGATAAACACGCTCGTAAGTCCGCAAGACGTCTGCCGGAATCGCCCCGCGTGAAATACCGTGGAAACCATCACAGCCTGCCACGTAGTCGCAGTCGATGCGATTTTCAACGCCAGCATGCGTGAAGAGGACAGTAGGATGGTCGGTCTTCAGATCATGGAGCGAGACATCGGCCACATCGAAAAACAGCGTGTGGTCGTGCTGCTGCGCCGCGGCAATCAGGTCTCGCACGACTTCGTGCTGCCCATATACGGTAATTGCCCGGCCGCCTGTGAGTTCGCTCATGTCGATTCGGTGACGGCGACGCTCGAACAGAAGCTCGATACCGTGGTGCAGCAAACCTTCGCGTTGCATGCGCTCACCGAGGCCGGCTTCATTGAGGGTATCGACAGTACCTTGCTCAAGCACCCCGGCACGCACGCGGTTCTCGCAGTAATCGCGCGAGCGGGTTTCGATGACAACGGAATGGATGCCTTGCAAACGCAAGAGGTGGGAGAGCAACAAGCCCGCTGGGCCAGCGCCAACGATCGCAACCTGGGTACGCATGAGTGTCTCCTCAAACCGCTTATGGAATTGTTGCGCCTGATTCTCCACGCAAATCCCACTATTCGACAGAGCGATTTAGGAGATATGCTTTATACGCCAAAACGATAATCACCCCAGAGATGACAACCCGTGCATGATCTCGATCTGAACCTGATCCCGTTTCTCGTCGCCCTCGACGAGAAACGCAGTGTGAGCCGCGCCGCGCGTGCTCTCGGTGTGAGCCAGCCGCGCGTGAGTACCGCACTCGGGCGATTGCGCGAGTATTTCAACGACCCGCTCTTTGTAAGAACCTCGCGCGGCATGGAGCCCACCCCGCGAGCGCTTGCCCTGGTGCCTTCCGCACGCGAAGCCCTCGACCGGATTCAAAAGGGCATGGTGGAAACCCAGCGTTTCGACCCTGCAACAACGCCCGATACATTTTCGATCGCGCTGTCCGATGTCGGCGAAATCGTCTTCCTCCCGCAGTTGCTGCGCGCCTTCGGGGAGCTCGCACCGAACGCGAGTTTGCGATCGGTCTCACTGCCGCCGGTTCAGGTCGAACGTGGACTTGAAAGTGGTGAAGTGGATCTTGCGGTGGGGTACTTTCCCGATCTCGCCGGGACGAACTTTTTCCAGCAGCGCCTTTTTACGCACCGCTTTCTTGTGCTGATGCGCAGTGAGCATCCTTTCGCCTCGGGCAAGCTCACGATCGAACAGTTTGCGAGTTGCGGCCATGCTGTCGTGCGGGCCGAAGGTCGCAGCCAGGAAGTGCTGGAAAACTACCTCGACCGCAACCGGATACGTCGACGGGCAGTCCTGGAAACTTCGCATTTTATGAGTCTGCCTTTTATCCTCGCGAAAACCGACTTGATCGCCACCGTGCCACACGCCATCGGGTACGCCTATGTCGCCGAGCATGCTTCGATCACCTTCGTCGAGCCACCGTTTACGCTGCCTCGTTACGACCTCAAGCAACACTGGCATCGGAAATTTCACAACGATCCACGCACGACCTGGTTACGCCTGTTAGTGACCAGCCTATTCAACGACGAAAAGGACGAGTGGCCAAAGGAACCTGCCGATCGCGCAAAAAAATCGCCACGTCCCGCTTGAGGGAACGTGGCGATTCGGGAAGACAACTACTCCATCCAAACCAGGCAATTGCCTCGTTTAGTGATGGCCCGTCATCCGATGCCAAGCGTCGCGGACCACACGCTTCACATGATCCCATTCTGAAGAGTCACGCGTGCGCATCACATCGCGCCCACGCGAGTCCACGAAATCCGCGTCGCCTTCATAGCGACGGTCGTCGTCATCGTAGGCATCAGCCGCGATCGGCGCGCCATCATCCAGCGCCCGGCGCGGAATGCTCGACCGGTCGTCGAGCGGTGAACGCAAGCCGAGTTCGGCCCGCAGGTCCGTGGCCGGATCGACCGGCGTCTCGGTGTAAGCCGTGCTTGATGTCTGCATACCGGCCGAGTCGAGACGTTCGGCATTGAGGCGCTCGAGGTTCATCCGCTCGGCATCGACATCGCCCGCCTCGAGGGCTTCCGCTTCATAACGAGCGGTGCGTTCGTCCATGGCTCGCTCGTCCATCGAGGCGTAGTCACTGAGCGTTTCCTGGCGCACTGCTGTTTCACGTGCGGCCAGCGGGTCTGTCGTTGAACGGCTACTTGCCAAATTGTCTTCGCGGGTGATGAACGCACTTTCGTCGCGCATTCCCTCTACCACGCTTGACCGCTCGCCCATGCGCGAAGCCATACGGCTATCATCACGGGGCGTTGTTGCACCGCGATTCAGCGCATCGCTTTCTGCACGCGAGGCGAAGCTGCTGTCATCCTGAGTCGCCGCGTTGCGCAGGGTGACGGGATCATCCGCTCGACGTGAATAGATGCGTACATTGCGGCTGATCGGTGAACCCGTGGCATCGCCCGTTTTCGGGGTCGGGCTCGTGGTCGACGTTGAGACCTTCAGCGCCGGCGTGAACGCAGCGCCACTTAATTTTGAGGTCGATTGTCCCGAGGTCGATTGCAAGGCGCCCGGCGTGGCTTGGGTCGCTCTCAACCCGTGGTTGTCGCGACGCAGAGTTGCATCGCGGTTATCCACGAACACCTCGCCGCCCGAGGCCAAAAGATGGTCCGCCTCACGGCTCGACACAAGTTCGTGATCAGCCGCATTAGCGTCAGACCAACTCGCACGTTCGAGGGAGCCGCCTGAAGTCGACGCGGACGAGACCACTCCGCTCGAGGCGGCCGGCGCGACCGTGCGTTGCGTCTGACTCTGTATTTGCCCCAACGACTGCATCCGATCCTGAGCTTGCTGTTGCACGCGTTCGCGCACACGCTGAGCCTCGATGCGCTCAGCCTCGATCCGGTCTGCGGCCCCGCGATCTGCCTGCGGACGCATTGCCTCGATGCGATCGGCTTCGTCGCGCTGGAATTCGCCTGATACCGGACTCATACGATTGAGCGCGTCACGCTCGTCTTCCATGCGATCCGCTTCAGTGGGGATCTCCGCCATCCGGCTCGCTTGCAGACGATCCGATTCCAGGTAGTCGGCCTCGCTGCGCCCAGCACTTGAATAGCGTGACGGCGCGCCAAGAGGCGGAGCATCCAAAGAGTCGACTCTGATGCGATCCGCGTGTCTGCGGCTCACCTCCATGCTGCCGGTGTCCAGCGGGCTGCGCGCGGCGCGATCGCCCGCGTACCCCGTCGGATCAGCAGGGTTCATGCTCGCTACATTGCCTGGCGTGGCCACTGAGCCCATCACCATACGCTGCGTCGAGCCACTCCCAAATCCATCGTCGTAGCCGGCACCTTTGTCGCCGACCTGCAGTGGCCTGCGCCAGCTCGCCACACGTTCCTCGAGATCGTAGGCACCTGATCGGATGAGAATATCGGAGGCCAACGACTCCTCGAGTTCATCCTCGACATTCACCGCGACCAATGCGCCCCCCCGCCGAATCGCCTCTTCGTATTCAGCCATCTCAGCTCGTTCGTCATCCGGACTGAACAACTCCCGGAAAAAATCCGAGAGCCGATCAAGCGGACCCTCTTCGGGCAGGGCATTTCCGGCACGGCCTTCCATCGCGGAACCCAGCCCGGTGCGCCGGCCATCGGATGCTTCGGTCCCAAGGCCCGGTGCGGCCTGGTACGCCATGCCTTCATCGACACCTCGCGGTGTGCCGCCACCGCTTACGCGGACTGAGGCGGGCAGAAATTGCGCGTCCAGCAGCGCAGCTTGCGCGCGACGAGCTTCCTCGGAAGTCTCGAATACACCTACGACGGTCTGTCTC
>FTBI01000938.1_pt1 | contig 17875 bp, 14 predicted proteins | sample 1639171 | NCBI WGS metagenome assembly FTBI01 (sample SAMEA3914812, study PRJEB12502) | metagenome | biome: forest; material: soil | place: Canada | collected 2011-07-07 | depth 0.1 m | reverse complement strand
TGGCCTGGGAAGATACGGTTCATGTTTGCCGCATCGATCGCCGAGGTTCGCCGCCCGGCGAGAAAGGCGGGAAAGTTCAAACCCGGAACGACGATCAGACGTCCGTTGATCTGCATCGACGGCAGGCGTTGCAGCAGCTTCATCAATGCGATGGGACCTTCGTACTCGTCGCCGTGATTGCCGCCCGTCAGGAGCGCGGTGGGACCGTTACCGTGCTTGAGCACGGCGATTGGAATGGGGATGTGCCCATAGGCAGAGCGGTCCACCGAATGCGGCACACGCAACGTGCCGGTCTGAAAGCCTTCCTGTTCGAAATCGATGTCCGTCGAGATGCGGGAACGGTCGTTTACCATTGTTCGTCTCCTGACGTAGGCATGCCGCGCGCAACGGATGTGAAGGTCGCGGCGATGTGTCTACTATCGGAAAACGAGGGGATTTACGCCAATGCCGATTGATGGCCGGTGTGATGCGTTGGAGGCATCACGGCGCGCGGCGCATGCGCGCAACTCTATCGGATAAAATACCGCCCGCCATGCAACTTCCCGAACCGACGGAGTACTTTCAGTGATTCAACCGAGCAACGTATTCAAGGACAACCTCGCGCAACTGCCTGCCATTGACGGTATCGAGCGCATCGATCTGGTCGACGGCAAGGGTGCCGTGGTGGCCAGCATCGAGAACAAGCCGGGCAAGCAGGGCTCGCTGGCGGTCTACCACTATCTGCGGCAGGCATTCGGCACGCTCGATGCCACGGCGGCCGAACATGGCCTCGCGGTGTTCGCCGAGCACACGGCCGACGCGCGCAATCGTCCAGGTGCCCACCCGAACGTCGACCACCTGCTTGCGATCGTTGCTGGCGGGCCAGCGCTGCGCATCGACGTCGTCACAGCAGCTTGAGCACGGCTCGCATCGCGCAGCATACATAGCGTCTCAGACCTGCGCGTAGTAGCCAGGTTGGTCGATGTCGGCTAGAAGAGCAGGACCGCTTGGCCGCCAGCCCAACAGTTCCTGCGTCCGTTGGCTGGAGGCCGGCACGTCCATTCCCGTAAACATCGCGAACCAGCCGAAGTGCTCGTTCGCTTCGTCGGGGCGCATGCTGACAACCGGCACATTCAGGCGACGGCCGATCACACCGGCAATCTCCTTGAACGGCACGCCCTGTTCGGCAACCGCGTGATAGCGGGCTCCAGCCTCACTCTTTTCAAGCGCCAACCGGTAGACCGCAGCAGCGGCAAGCCGATGGACACCGGGCCAGCGGTTGAGTCCGTCACCCACATACGCCGACACGGCTTTCTCGCGCGCGATCGCAATGAGCCTCGGAATAAAACCGTGGTCGGCGACGCCGTGCACCGATGGCGCGAGGCGTACTACAGAGGCACGTAGGCCGCTCGCCGTTAGCGCGCTCGCCACCTCTTCCGGATCGCGCGGAAGCGCGGGGTTGGGTGCGCGCACATCTGCCTCGTTGGCGATGCGGCCCGGCGCCAGCAGCGCGACCCCCGAGGTGACGATCAGCGGCCGCTCGGAGCCTTCGAGCGAGGTGCCGATCGCTTCAAGGGCGCGCCGTTCTGCCGCGGCGTTCTCGGCGAACTTCGAGAAGTCGTGGTTAAAGGCCGTATGAATGACACCGTCCGCCGCGAGCACGCCGCGGCGCAGGCTGTCGAGATCCTCTAACGAACCGCGCAGCACCTCTGCCCCAGCCGCAGCCAGCGAGGCCGCTCCCGCTTCCGAGCGCGCGAGACCGAGCACCTTATGCCCCGCGTTGAGCAGTTCTTGAACAACAGCAGAGCCGACGAAGCCGGTTGCGCCAGTAACGAAGACACGCATGCAATCCTCCAGATCAACGATGAATGGAGGTCAATGTCGGCGCATAATCTATCGGGGTAAAGTAGTGACGTTACACGGGTATACCGACTAACAGGATGAGCATGCCGGCCGCGAACGACAATCCGCTTGGAACCTACCTTAAGGATCGCCGCACGAAACTCGATCCTGCGGCCTTCGGCATTGAATTGACCCGCAGGCGCACGCCCGGACTGCGGCGCGAAGAAGTGGCCCAGCGCGCCAACGTCAGCGCGACGTGGTACACGTGGCTCGAACAGGGCCGTGGCGGGGCTCCCTCGGCCGACGTACTCGAGCGCATCGCCCGCGCGCTGATGCTCACAGACGTCGAGCGCGAGCATCTGTTCCTGCTAGGCCTGGGCCGCCCGCCGGAGGTCAAGTACCACGCAAGCGAAGGCGTGACGCCCCGGCTGCAACGCGTGCTCGATGCATTGGAGTTCAGCCCCGCTGTTATAAAGACCGCCACGTGGGACGTGGTCGCCTGGAACCGCGCGGCAGCCGCCACGTTGACCGACTACGGCGCGCTCCCGCCCGAACAACGCAACATCCTGCGCATCGTATTCTGCGACCCTCGCGTGCGTGCCGCGCAGTCCGACTGGGAACGTGCCGCCCGATTCGTGGTGGGGGCATTCCGCGTGGATGTGGCGCGCGCCGGGGCCGCGAGCCAGGTGGGCGATCTGGTTGACGAACTGAGTCGCCTGAGCCCCGAATTCGAGGCGTTGTGGCGCGACAATGACGTCCGCACGCACGGCCGATTGCCGGACCCATTGCATTCGAGTATTCGACCTTTGCCGTCGACGGCCGGCCCGATCTCAGTCTCGTGATCTACAACCCGGTCACGCCAGCCGATGTCGAATTGATCAGATCGCTAATCCGGCGGCGGTGACGAAGCGGGGCGCCTCCGTCAGCTTCGAGCTGACTACAGCGGCCGGGACTTTGCGCGACGCAGCCTCATCAATCGAGGCTGGAAAGCAGTTCGATACCGTCAAGTTGCGCAGCGCAGGTGTCGCGCACAATCGAGACGAAATCGTCGAAGTAGGGCCGGCCAGCGGTACCTTTGGGCGCGATCGCGTACAGCTCACTCCACAGGCCGTCCGCGCCCACACGCTTTGCCAGCACATAGTCGTGGTCGACGTAGTTCTTCAACCCCCAGTTCGGCAACGCCGCGATGCCCCTGCGGCTAGCCACCAGTTGCATGATCGCGATGGTCAGTTCGGCGGTCCGGCGCTCGAGCCGGATGCCGGCCGGCTCCAGCACTTCGCGAATCAGGTCGATGCGTGATTCGGGAACCGGGTAAGTGATGAGCGTCTCGCCTTCCAGATCCGCGGGATTCACACGCCGCTTGTTGCGCAGACGGTGTTCGTTGGCGATCACCACCTGAATCTCGAACCTGAAGAGCGGCGCAATGTCGAGATTGCGCCGGGTGGCGGGCTTCGAACCGATCACTACATCCGCTTTCCCGTCATTCAACAGCCTCATCGGATCGGCGTGAAACCCCGCGACCAGGTCGACCTCGACCTCCGGCCAGCGGCGGCGAAATTCGTCCATGACCGGCATCAGCCAGTCGAAGCAGGTATGACACTCCAGCACGATTCGAAGCTCACCCCGAATTTCGCCCTTCAGGCGAACCATGTCCCGCTCGGCTTCGGCCACTGCGGCTACCGTTTCGCGCGCGAGCGCGAGTAGCCGCTCGCCTGCCACCGTAAAGCGCAAGCCTTGCCGGGTGCGCTCGAACAGGGACACCTCGTAATGCGCCTCCATGTCGCGAATCTGATGGGACAGCGCGGACTGACTGAGATTGACGCGCTCGGCGGCGGTGACCAGCTTGCCCGAATCGGCGATGGCGATCAGCGATCGGAGGTGACGCAGTTCAAGCATGGTGCTGCCTTGCGAGGCCTGGCGCTGCCAGGTGGGTGATATGAATGTGGCTCATACGATAATGAAAACATGTCGCTTGATGAATCATAGCGCGACTTTCAAACTGTGCGCCATTCAGTCAAGGATCCGCTATGGCTCGCACTCACATACATGGTTTTCCGCGCATCGGCGCCCATCGCGAACTCAAGTTTGCCCAGGAATCGTTCTGGCGCGGCGAGTCCGACGATGCCTATCTGCGCGGCGTCGCGAAGGAGTTGTGCGCCCGTCACTGGGAACAGCAGCGCGCCGCCAGGCTGGACTTCGTGACGGTCGGCGATTTCGCGTACTACGACCAGATGCTGAATCTGACTGCGCTCCTCGGCGCTTTGCCTGAGCGCTTCGAATTCGAGCCGATGTCCCTGTCGCTGGCCCAGTACTATGAACTGGCGCGCGGCAACAAGGCTCAGCCGGCGATGGAAATGACCAAGTGGTTCGATACCAACTACCACTACCTCGTGCCGGAACTGGGACCGGAGACGACCTTCAACGGCGGGGTGGACTGGTTTTTCGAGGAGGTCGACGAGGCGCTCGCACTGGATCTGCCGGTCAAGCCCGTGCTGATCGGACCGATCACTTATCTGTGGCTCTCCAAGAGTCAAACACCAGGATTCGACCGGCTGTCGTTGCTGCCGAAGCTCGTGATCCGCTACCTGCGCATTCTAGACAAGCTGCAGCAACGGGGTATCGAGTGGGTGCAGATCGACGAGCCCGCGCTGTGTCTCGATCTCGAAGACGAGTGGCTCGAAGCGTTTTCCGCGGTGTATGACGTGCTGGGCGCATCCGGCGTCAAGGTATTGCTTGCGACGTATTTCGACACCGCCGCCGATCACGCGGCGCGGGTCGCGACGTTACCGGTGCACGGCGTGCATATCGACCTGGTCCGCGCTCCGCAGCAGCTGGATGCATGGCAGAAGACGCTGCCGGCGGACAAGGTGCTGTCGGCCGGCGTGATCGATGGGCGCAATATCTGGCGTGCCGATCTGGGCGAAATCGTCGGCTCGCTGCAGCAGCTTCATGCCGAACGCGGCGAGCGTCTCTGGATTGCGCCGTCCTGCTCACTCCTGCACGTGCCCGTCTCGCTCGCCGCAGAAAAGCGGCTGGATGCCGACGTGAAATCGTGGCTCGCCTTCGCGACCGAAAAGCTCGAGGAAATCGGCACCATCGCTCTCGCGCTACGCGATCCGGCGGCGGCTGAGCCCGCGCTTGCGGCTGCGGACAGAACGCTCGACGCGCGGCGCAGTTCAAGCGCCGTCATGAACGTGCTGGTGCAAAGAAAGGTGGCGGCCGTGACGGACGCAATGGCGAGCCGTAAGAGCCCGTTTGAAGACCGCAGTCGCGTGCAGCGGCATTCCTTGAAGCTGCCGCTGTTGCCGACCACCACCATCGGCTCGTTCCCGCAGACGCCCGCGATCCGCCAGGCGCGTGCCGCCTACAAGCGCGGCGAATTGCGCGCGCTGGACTACCTCGAACGCATGCGTGCGGAAACGGCCACGGTGTTGCGCAAACAGGAGGAACTCGGGCTCGACGTGCTCGTGCACGGCGAGGTGGAACGTAACGACATGGTCGAGTTCTTCGCCGAAAAGCTGTGGGGGTATACGTTCACGGAAAACGGCTGGGTCCAGAACTACGGCTCGCAGTGCGTGAAGCCGCCAATCATTTACGGCGACGTCTATCGTCCCGAAGCGATGATGGTGGATGCGGCGTGTCACGCTCAGTCTTTGACGGACCGGCTCGTAAAAGGCGTACTGACCGGCCCGGTCACCATGCTCGAGTGGTCGTACGTACGTGACGATCAACCGCGTTCAACCACCGCCTTGCAATTGGCGCTGGTGATTCGCGACGAAGTGATCGACCTTGAAAAGGCTGGAATCCGCATCATTCAGATCGACGAACCTGCGTTTCGTGAAGGTTTGCCGCTACGCAAGGCCGATTGGACAGCGTATCTGGAATGGGCGACGCGGGCGTTCAGGATCGCGTCGGGTGGGGTCTCGGATGCCACGCAGATCCATACGCATATGTGCTATTCGGAGTTCAACGACATCTTGCCGTCCATCGCTGCGCTCGACGCGGATGTGATTACAATCGAGACCTCGCGATCGTCGATGGAATTGCTCGACGGCTTCGGCGCGTTCGCCTATCCGAACGGAATCGGCCCCGGCGTATATGACACTCATTCGCCGCGCGTGCCAAGTGTCGAAACGATGCAGCGCTTGCTCGAGAGTGCGTGCGAGGTAATCCCCGCCGAACGCCTGTGGGTCAACCCCGATTGTGGTCTGAAGACGCGCGGCTGGCCGGAGACTGAAGCCGCCCTCACGAACATGATTGCGGCGGCCAGGATGCTGCGGCAAAAGCTCCGGGTGGACCCCCCCGATGCGGCGGCTGCCTGATTGTTTCGCACTGCTCGATGCTCCCGCACGTGATCTCATTACGGACGGGGTTGGCTTCACCTATGCGGAATGTTCACCGGTGTAACGACGACCACGGACGACGAAAGTCCAATGGCGGAAGCCGGCAGCAGTCTATGAAAATGCATGATGTGGCGACATGCCGTGCGCATGTCTTGCCGCAGATCGTGGTGCAACACGGCGCTGAGCTTTCCCTCTTTGAGCAGTTGGACGTTGTCCCTGTCGAGATCGTGTCCTATGAAGCACTTCGGCGTTTGACCGATTGCCTTGAGCGCGCGAAGGATCGCGATGTTGCCGCCACCCATTGAATAGACGGCCGCAATCTTGCGCGCTGTTCCCACAGCGTGCCGCACACGCGCTTCCGTCTGCAGATCGAGGCCGTGTCCTCCGCTCGCATCGATGAGTGTCAGGTTCGGATGGCGTGTGCGCAACTCGTCGCGAAAGCTGAGCTCACGTTGCTCTTCGCCCCTGAAGCGGTCGTCGCTCATGGTGACGAGAACGTTGCCCGCTCGCCCGCCAAGCCATTGACTTATCAGATAGGCGGCGGTCGCGCCTGCCACGCGGTTGTCGAGTCCTGCATAGGCAATGCGCGCCGACCCCGGAATGTCCGTGAAGATGGTGACAACCGGAATACCTCGTCGTTGCAATTCTGCAATCGCGTCGGACGTGGCCGGCACGTCGCGTGCCTTCAGGAATACACCATGGCTGCCTCGCCTGCCTATTGCCCGGAGCGCTTCGACGACTTCAGCGGTCGTCATGGTGTCCTGCATCAGGAAGCGCGGCCGAAATACCGCTGGCAGCAGGGCGGGTAATTCGGCTTCCAGCGCATCACGTATTTCATCGGAAAACCTGCGCGGCGCCTCGACAACTACATCGACAACGAGCTTCCGGCCGCTCGAAGCCAGCTGGAATTTTTGTTTCTCGAGTTCCTTGATTGCCTGCTGAACCCGCTGACGCGTGTGTTCGCGCACGTGTTCCCGGCCGTTTAGCACGCGGTCGACGGTGGCCATGCCTACGCCTGCCTGGAGCGCGATCTCCTTGATGAGAAAGCGATGAGCCATGACTGAAACGTTCCGATTTGATGTGTTTTTGATGTGTTTGATGGTAACGCAGGACCTCAGTGAAGCGCTATGCTTGGAGTACTGATGGCGGAGACACCATGAACCACAACGACACGCGCTCCGGCGCAAGACAGGACACCTGGTATCGCGAGCAGGACTGTTCGCTCGATGATTTTCTGGCCGTACTTCGACCGCGCCCCGAAGATAGCGATCTGCGGTTTGCTGCCGAAATACGTCAGCACATTCCGATCTATGACTGCCGCGAACTCGGCCGGGACCTCGATGCCCCGTCCCGCCGCCGCGACTTGCAGACCGAGTGGACGGAAGTGATGAACCACGGCGCGGGCGTTCTGGTACTGGAAAGCGCCTTCGCCGATACCACGCCAATCGACGAAGCGACGAAAGTCTTCGAAGCCATCATCCATGACGAGCGCGAAGCCGGCACCGCAGTGGGAGACCACTTCGCGAAGGCTGGCGCCAACGACCGTATCTGGAACGCGCAGGAGAAGCTTTGCCTGCGCGCTCCGGCTGTATTCGCGCGCTATTACGCCAATGCTGTACTGGTTGCCGCCGCCGAGGCATGGCTGGGTCCTTACTTCCAGGTGACTTCCCAGATCAATGTTGTCCGGCCCGGTGGAGCAGCGCAGCAGGCACACCGGGACTATCACCTCGGATTTCAGAGTGTGGCCCAGGCCGAGCGATACCCCGCCCATGTGCATACGATGTCGCCTTTTCTCACCCTCCAAGGGGCGGTCGTGCATAGCGACATGCCCGTTGAGAGCGGTCCCACCAGGCTGCTACCGTTTTCGCAGCGATATGCCGCGGGCTATCTCGCCTGGCGTCGCGAGGATTTTCGCGCCTACTTCGAGAGTCACTTTGTACAACTGCCTCTGAAGAAAGGCGATGCGATCTTCTTCAACCCAGCGCTCTTTCATGCTGCCGGTTCGAACCAGACCTCGTCGATTCAGCGCATGGCCAATCTGTTGCAGATGTCTTCGGCCTACGGTCGTGCGATGGAATCGTTAAATCGTGCACGGATGTGCGAGGTGATGTATCCGCTCCTGCAGCAGAATCTCGCCTCGCAGCAGATGACCGTGGTGGAGGTCGATGCAGTAATTGCATCGTGTGCCGAAGGTTATCCATTTCCCACCAATCTGGACCGAGACCCGCCTGTCGGCGGCCTTGCGCCGGAAAGCCAGCAAGAACTTTTCCGGCGGGCGCTCAGGGAGTCGTGGGCGCCCGAGAGATTCACGGGCGAGCTTCGCCGCCAGGACGCACGACGAGAGGCTTAGCGGCGTTTGCGGTAGACCATTTGATGCTCGTGCAGACCGCGCGGCTGTGCGAGCCACCATGGCTTTGACTTTGGCAAACAGGCTTGTTTGCTGCCTCAAACTTCCGCTCCGGTACGGAACCGTACCGACACACTCCACGCTGGACCTTATGCTTGGAACGATGCTCCGGTCACGACATCTGGGTGTCATAAAGAGGCACCGGGAACTGTCATGCCGGATTCTGCCAGGCACGCTGTCGCGGATACGCCTGATCCCTACCGCGAAGGTCCATCTTGTTCTCTACTCCCCTTACATTCTTCTCGCACGGCGTGCTTTCGCTGTCATGGTGGCAAATTCTGCTGACCACGCTCGTCTTGACGCACGTGACGATTATCAGCGTGACTGTGTACCTCCACCGCTGTCAGGCGCACCGCGCGCTTGAACTGCATCCCGCCGTCAGCCATTTCTTCCGTTTCTGGCTGTGGATGACGACGGGCGTGACGACGGGGCCGTGGGTTGCGATTCATCGCAAGCATCACGCGAAGTGCGAGACCGAAGCTGATCCACACAGTCCGCAGGTTCGTGGAATCTGGAAGGTGCTGCTTGGCGGCGCAGAGCTCTATCGCGCTGAAGCGAAGAACGAAGAGACGTTGCGCAAATTCGGCCATGGTACGCCCAACGACTGGGTGGAACGCAACCTCTACGCGCGGTATCCGGATCTGGGCGTCAGCCTGCTTATCGTGATGGATGTTGCGTTGTTCGGATGCATAGGCGTGACCGTCTGGGCCGTGCAGATGATCTGGATTCCGTTCCTCGCAGGCGGCGTGGTCAATGGCGTCGGACATTTTCTGGGCTATCGCAACTTCGATTCCGCAGACGCAAGCACGAACGTGTTTCCCCTCGGCATCCTGATCGGCGGGGAGGAACTTCACAATAACCACCACGCCTATGCGACGTCGGCCAGGTTGTCGAACAAATGGTATGAGTTCGATCTCGGTTGGGTGTACATCTGCGTGCTCTCTGCGGTGGGTTTGGCGAAGGTCAGGAAAACGTCGCCGAAACCGCGTCTCGTGAAAGGAAAATGCGTGCTCGACGACGATGCGGTGCAGGCCATCATTCGCAGCCGCCTTGAGGTGATGGCGCGTTACTCGCAGACAGCCGAGCGGGCGTACCGCCAGGAACTGGAGCGAAGCGCGCACCTCAGCCGCCGCGAAAGAGCCGCGCGGATGCGAGCGGTACGCAAAGGCCTTCGCTGCGCACACACGGCACAGAGCGGGCTGCATGAGCAACAGTTCAAGAAAATAGTCGAAAGCAGCCAGAAATTGCGCACCTACGTCGAGTTGCGTGACGAACTGCTGGCGATCTGGGAACGGTCGACGCGCTCGAGCGAGCAGTTGCTGTCGCAGTTGCAGGATTGGTGCTGTCGCGCTGAGCAGAGTGGCAGCAAGGCACTCGTGGAATTCTCGCTGAGCCTTCGCCAGTACGCTTGAGAGGCGGCACCGTGCAGCGTGCAGAAGGGCCACACAAAGCGGCGGAATAGAACACCCGGTTTAAACGCACGCGCCGAGTGCGGTTGTTATTACTGACTTGAACGCTACCGTACAGACTTACCGCTTCGTTCGTGGGACTCTGTTATTTCACCTCTGCGTAGCGGTGAGCTTCCGATCGCTCTCACGCGGCAGGCAACGGCCAACTGCCGTCCATCGATCCATCGCTCCCACAAGGGGCGGGATTTGGGGATCAACATGTCCACTCATTCTGGTTCTTTCCGCTGGTCCGTCGGCACGCGTGCGGCGGGCTATGCACCTTTGACCGACGCCATACTGGAGCAGCCGCAGCAGCGACCCACCGGTGCTTTCACCAAGCCCGCTTCGCAGCCCGTTCGTCAATTCGATGCGTTGCGGCTCAAGGACGAAATCCTGGCGATGGTGGCACACGAGCTTCGCGGACCTTTGTCGCCGCTGCAGCTCGCGGCCCAACTTATCCGCAGGGCATCGGCAGACCGGCCGGAGGTGCTCCGCTCAGTGGACATGATCGACCGGCAAATCGCGCACATCGTGCGCTTGTCCGAGGATTTGATGGACGCCATGCGGGTCGAGCATGGTGCGTTGCGCGTGAGCAAGGTTCAGGTGGACGTGGTGGCGGTGCTCGCTGCTCCGCTGACCGCCGCCGCGCTAGCAGCGGCCCAGCGCAGCCAGACATTCGCGGTGCAGATTGCGGACAGGGCGCTGCGCGTAGAAGGCGACCCGGTTCGTCTCGCGCAGGCCGTCAACAATCTCCTGCATAACGCGATTAAATACACCCCGGAACATGGCCACATCGCGGTCAACGTGCTCGCGGACCATCATGTTCTGGTCGTATCGGTGAAAGACGATGGCATGGGGATATCGGATGCGCTTTTGCCGCATATTTTCGATCTGTTCGCTCAATCCTGCAGAACGATCGGGGCCAGCGCGGGCGGTCTGGGGGTAGGACTTGCGGTCGTGAAGGCCGTTGCCGAGTCACACGACGGAACGGTATCGGCGATCAGTGCGGGTCCCGGCGCGGGAAGCGAATTCACGCTTCGACTACCCATCGTGGTGCAAACGCGCTCGTTAGACCCGCTGGGACGATTTTGACAGGGATTCCCGATGACTCATCTAAAAGCTGACCTGATGCGCGCGCTGCGAGACGCCTGTGCGATGGAACGGCATGCCGAGTGGCTACTGCGAAGTCACGTAGCCGCAACGACGCTCTATCCCGAGGTCAACGAGCGCATTGACGCAGACCTGACGGCTACGCTTGCGAACCAGAAAGCGTTGGCAGGATGCATGGAGCGTATTGAAGGCACCGACGGTAGCGACGCCATACTGCCGACACTGCCTGATGAGGTCGCTGGTGCTATCGAAACGGGAAGCATCGCTCAAACGGCGGAAGAGTTAGCCCGTAATCTGGCCATTCTGATGGCTTTCAAACGCTATGAGATTGCGTCCTACACCTCATTGATTGCCGCTGCCGAAGCGAGCGGCTTCTTTGAAACCAAGTTCACCTGTGAGGGCATCCTGAGTCAACAGGTTGCCATGGCGGATTGGCTGTTTGACTGTGTCCCCTCAAGCGGTGACACCTCGACGGGGCGCGTGCGTCCCTCGGCGAGCGCACCGCCGCCTTCTCCTTCTGTTCACTGACCGATCCAGTCTATCGAGGGTGGGGCGCCGCCTCCACCCACGTCGTCTCGGCCGATCCGGCGCACGATAACCGAGAGCTGACCCACCATGACTCCCGCAGCAGTGATCGTGCCGCAAGAGGGCGCAACTAGCCAGCCAACGACAGCACCGTCCGGCGGCCTGAGCAGTACGCAGGCGCGTAAGGAACTGGCGGCGTCCGGGCCGAATACCATGCCGGATACGTCGGCGCATCCGCTGCGTGTGGCGCTCGAAAAATTCTGGGCGCCGGTACCGTGGATGCTCGAAGCCGCCATCGTGCTGCAATGTGGACTCGGCAAGTACGTCGAGGCGGGGATCATTGCGGGGTTGCTCGTGTTTAACGCAGCGCTCGGGCTATTGCAGGAGAGCCGTGCCCAGGCGACGCTCGCGGCGCTGAAATTGCGCCTCGCGCTGAGTGCGTCGGTACAGCGCGACGGCAAGTGGTCGATTGTCCCGGCTGCAGACCTGGTGCCCGGCGATGTGGTCAAGCTGTCGCTAGGCGGCGTGGTTGCAGCCGATATGCGCCTCACTTCGGGCAACGTGCTGCTCGACCATTCAATGCTCACGGGCGAGTCGGAGCCGATCGAAGCGAGCGCCGGCGTGCAGACCTTTGCCGGCGCGCTGGTACGGCGTGGCGAGGGGGTGGCCGTCGTCACGGCAACGGGCTCTCGAACGCGCTTCGGCCGCACCGCGGAACTGGTGCGCACCGCGCACGTGGTGAGTTCACAGCAAAAGGCCGTGCTGCTCGTGGTGCGTAATCTTGCTGCGTTCAACGGCGTGGTTATCGCGCTACTGATCGCGTACGCGTTTTATGTTCACATGCCGGTTGCGGATATCGTGCCGCTGGTGCTGACAGCTGTGCTCGCATCGATTCCTGTTGCGCTGCCCGCCACTTTCACGCTGTCTGCGGCGCTCGGCGCGCGAGCCCTGGCGAAGCTGGGCGTGCTATCCACACGCCTTACCGCGGTGGACGAAGCCGGCACCATGGACGTGCTGTGCGCCGACAAAACGGGTACGTTGACGTGCAACGGGTTGACCGTCACCTGTGTGCAGGCCATGCCCGGTTTCGATAACCCCCACGTGCTGACGCTGGCGGCGCTGGCGAGCGCGGAGGGCGGACAGGACCCCGTCGACACGGCGATCCGCACGGCCGCCGAAGCCAGTGCCGTTGCTGACGCACCTAAGCTCGTCAACTTCACCGCGTTCGACCCCGCGAGGAAAATGTCCGAAGCGCTCGCCACGGCGCCCGGCGGCGGCACGCAGCGCGTCGTCAAGGGTGCCTTCGCGGTCGTTTCAACATTGGCTGCGCCATCGCCGAATGCGGCGGCTCAAGCGAACACGCTCGAAGAACAGGGCTTCCGTGTGCTGGCTGTCGCGGCTGGCGCCCCGGACGCGTTGCAACTGGTCGGACTGGTTGCGCTCAGTGATCCGCCGCGCGCCGATTCGGCCGCGCTCGTCACCGAACTCCATAGCCTTGGGGTGCGCGCGATGATGGTGACCGGCGACGCACCCGCGACCGCCGCGATTGTCGCGCATGCAGTGGGTCTGGACGGCGCGATCTGCCCACCCGGGCCGATTCCGGAAGGTGTCGCGCCGCAAGCGTTCGCGGTGTTCGCGGGCGTGATGCCGGAAGACAAGTACAAGCTCGTCAAGGCGTTCCAACAGGCCGGCCATATCGTCGGCATGTGCGGCGACGGCGCCAACGACGCGCCTGCGCTGCGTCAGGCGCAAATCGGCATCGCAGTATCGACCGCGACCGATGTCGCCAAATCGGCCGCTGGCATGGTGCTGACCGAGCCTGGCCTCGCCGGGATCGTTGCCGCGGTGAAGGAAGGCCGCATCACCTTTCAGCGCATCATGACCTATACGCTGAACTCGATCCTCAAGAAGATCGTGACTGCGCTGCTGGTCGTATTCGGCCTCGTCATGACCGGTCACGCGGTACTGACGCCGTTGCTCATGGTCATCCTGATGATCGCAGGCGACTTTCTTGCCATGTCGCTGACGACGGACAACGTGGACCCTTCGCCGTCGCCAAACGCCTGGAAAATCGGCAACCTGACGATCGCAGGCATCGTGATGGGCACAGCGTTGCTGGCCTTCTGCACGTCGATCCTCGCGACCGGCCGGTTCGAGTTGCATCTGGGTATGACTGCCTTGCAAAGCCTGACGTTTGTCACGCTCGTATTCGGCAGTCAGGCCACGCTATATGCGATCCGGCAGCGTCGGCGCATGTGGGGCGCACCGCCGAGCCTCTGGCTGGTCGTGTCGTCAGTGACCGATGTTCTGATTGCTTCGGTTCTCGCCATTGGCGGAATAGCGATGACGGCGTTGCCGGCCATGACGGTGATTAGCGTGCTGGGGGCCGCCGTGGTCTTTGCGGTGGTGATGAACGCGGTGAAGATCCCAGTATTCGCTCGCCTGAGCATTGCCTAGCGTCCAACGCCTGTTACTGCTCGTGCTGAAGCAGGACAAAACCTGGTACGCCACCGTACCGACCTCAGTGCGCGGCAGGCGCACCGTGTTCGTAAGCGCCTTTGCGCTTCCATTCCAAAGGCGCTCGAGACAGCCTAGCGCAATGTGATTCAACCGGACCACTCGTCTGTGCCGCCCCGCTTTAGCCAGGGAGTGGCCATCATGCCGTACATCCGAGAACACTACTTTTGTCCGCCACGCACATGGCGGATAGCGGCGCTGCGATGCAGTAGCGCAGCAAGGCAGTTCACTTTGCGTGACGCCGGTCACGCCGTCGTTCTGTAATACCCAGCACCGCGGGACGCGATCCAGTTGTTGTGGCTGTAGGGTCCGCGCCTGCTCCGTTTCATTGCTTCACCTTTTGCAGCAAGGATATTCATCATGACAACGCCCGTCCATTCCGTCATCGACTTTGGCAAGCTGATCGAGCAAGTGAAGCTGCCTGGGTTCGATATGGCCTCGGTGATCGAAATGCAGCGCAAGAACATCGAAGCGCTTACTGCAGCCAATCAACTCGCGTACGAAGGCATGCAGGCCCTGATGCAGAAGCAGGCGGAGATGTTCAACGAGCGGGTTAAGACGATTCAGGCGGCGGTCCGGAAAGGCAACACCGGCAATCCTGTCGAAGCACTCTCGCAGCAGGGGCGGTTTGTACAGCAGACCTTTCAGAAGATCTTCGATGACATGCGCGAGCTGGCCGAGATGGCGCAGAAGTCGCAGACCGAGACATTGGCAGCCATCGGCCAGCGCGCAGCGCAGGATATGGCCGTGTCGAAGATGAACTGGAAGCGCGTGTAGGCGCGAACCTAACGAGACCATGGCAGACTCGTTCGCTCATCGCTAAACGCAACCATTACCTGCTAACGAAGCATCCCATGCCATAACTTGAACCTCGACGCTCCGGCCTGATCGCCACAAGGAAAGCTCGCCATGTATATCAACGTTGCCGTTTTGACGGAGACCCGGGCACATGAGCGCCGTGTGGCGCTGGTGCCTTCGGTGGTTCCGAAACTGGTCAAACTGGGTGCCCGGCTGCACATGCAGCCGGGGGCGGGCGCAGCCATTCATCTGGACGATACCGCGTTCGAGAGCGTCGCGTTCATTGCCGACCGCACGGCGCTGGTTAAAGACGCCGATGTCGTGCTCGCCGTGCAGCCTCCCGCGCTGGAAGTGGTCAGCGCGATGAAGGAGGGCGCGATCCTCGTTTCATTCATCTACGCGCACAACGAACCGGCGCTCGTGAAACGCCTGCTCGAAAAGAAGATCACCTGTTTCGCCATGGAGCGAGTGCCGCGCATTACGCGGGCGCAGTCCATGGATGCGTTATCGAGCCAGTCCGCGCTCGCCGGTTATTACGCAGTGCAACTTGGTTCGACGCATCTGGCTCGCGTGGTCCCCAAGATCACCAGTGCAGCAGGTTCGATCGGACCGGCCCATGTGCTGGTGATGGGCCTCGGCGTAGCAGGGCTGGAGGCCATCGCAACGGCGCACCGGCTCGGGGCGGTCGTAGAGGGTTACGACGTACGGCCCGAGACCCAGGAGCAGGCGCTCTCGCTTGGTGCCACCTTCGTCGATACCGGGATCGACGCGCGCGGCAAGGGGGGTTATGCCCGCGAGTTGACCGCCGATGAAAACTCCAGCGTGGCGGACGTGCTGACAAAGCACATCCAGAGCGCCGATCTGATCATCACAACCGCGGCGATTCCTGGCAAAGCGTCACCGAAGCTCATCAGCCACGCGCAGGTAAGTGGCATGAAAGCGGGCTCCGTGATTGTCGATCTGTCGGCCGAGGGCGGTGGCAATTGCGAAGACACGCGTCCCGGCGAGACCACGCGGATCGGCAACGTGACGATTGTCGCGCCGCTGAACGTGCCATCGCTGCTCGGTGAGGACGCGAGCGAGCTGTATGCGAAGAATCAGTACAACCTGCTCGCGTTGTTCATGAAGAACAACGTGGTCGAAATCGACTGGAGCGACGAGGTGCTCGCCAAAACGGTGCTCACGCATGCGGGCGAGAACAAGGCGGACCAGAGCGACGAGGCGGCGAAGCCTGCCGCTGATGCGAAGACGCTGCACGTGAAGGCGACACACGCCAGGCCCGCTACGCCCGTGACTCCAGCATGAGCACGCTCCGACTGAGGACATAGAGATGGACTTCCAGATCAGCATTTCCGGCTTTGTCGCGGTTTATATCTTCATGCTGGCTGCGTTTGCCGGCTGGGTGATCATCGGACGCGTGCCGGCCATCCTCCACACGCCGTTGATGTCAGGCTCGAATTTCGTGCACGGCATCGTAGTAGTGGGCGGAATCTATGCGCTGCTGAACGCGAGTACGGTGCAGGAGCAGGTGATTGGCTTCGTTGCCGTGCTGTTCGGTGCCGGCAATGCAGCGGGCGGCTATGCCGTCACCGACCGCATGCTCGCGATGTTCAAGACCAGCGGGCACCCTGCGGGGCACGGCGCACATAGCAAGGCCGGTACGGTGAAGTCCATCCACGCAAAGAAACATTGAGGATGCCGACATGTTGACTCTGATCTCCCATATCGGCATTGGCGCAGCCGATCTCGCTGCTGCCTTCCTCTTCCTGTATGGCCTGCACCGCATGTCGTCGCCGGTGACCGCGCCCTCGGGCATCTTCGTTGGCGGTATCGGCATGGCAGTCGCCGTATTGGCAAGCTTCCTGTACGCGTTCGATGTGAGCGCGGCCGCACGGCCCAACCTGCCGATCAACCTGGGGTTGGCCGTGGTGGCCTTGGCACTGGGCGGAGGTGTGGCCTGGTGGGGCGGCCGCAAGGTGGCAATGACCGCCATGCCGCAGATGGTGGCGATCTACAACGGCATGGGCGGCGGCGCGGCCGGTGCGATTGCCGCGGTGGAACTGTTCGGCAACAAGGCACAAGGCGCAACCGCACTCATCATGACCTTGCTGGGCGCGCTGATCGGCGCCGTGTCCCTGTCGGGGTCGCTGATCGCGTGGGCCAAGCTCGACGGCGTCATCAACAAGCCGGTACGCGTGAAGGGGCAGCAGGCTTTCAATGGGCTGGTGCTGCTGCTTACCGTCGCGCTCGGCGCTTACATCGTCGTCGCTGGCGCGGACAATGCGGCGTTGATTCTGACTATGCCCACATGGATCTACCTGTTCTTCGCTTGTGCGCTGGCACTCGGCATCCTGATGACGCTGCCTATCGGCGGCGCGGACATGCCGGTGGTCATTTCAATCTTTAACGCCTTCACCGGCCTCGCAGTAGGCATTGAAGGCTACGTGCTGCAGAACCCTGCATTGATGATCGCAGGCATGGTGGTGGGCGCGGCCGGTATGTTGCTGACGCTGCTGATGGCCAAGGCGATGAACCGCTCCGTGAGCAATGTGATCTTCACCAATTTCGGTGACGTGGTTGCGCACAAGCAGGGCAAGATCAAGGGCAGTCTCAAGCCCACGCAGCCGGGCGACGCGGGCATCGCGATGCGCTATGCCGCGTCGGTGATCATCGTGCCGGGTTACGGCCTCGCGGTCTCGCAAGGTCAAGGCAAGCTGTACGACTTCGTCAAATTGTTGCAGACGGGCGGCGTATCGGTGAAGTTTGCGGTTCACCCGGTGGCGGGCCGTATGCCGGGCCAGATGGATGTACTGCTGGCCGAGGCCGGCGTGCCCTACGACCTGATTTTTCAGCTCGAAGATATCAACGACGAATTTGCCAGCACGGATGTGGCGCTGGTAATCGGC
>FTBI01000914.1_pt1 | contig 17991 bp, 8 predicted proteins | sample 1639171 | NCBI WGS metagenome assembly FTBI01 (sample SAMEA3914812, study PRJEB12502) | metagenome | biome: forest; material: soil | place: Canada | collected 2011-07-07 | depth 0.1 m | reverse complement strand
GGTCGAACCCGGCCCGATCGAGAACGAACCCGCGCCCACCGCCACTGAGCCCGAGCCATAACCGACTGCGGCGGTGCCCACCGCCACGGCGTCGTAGCTGCCCTGCGCAATACCGGCGCCGTAGCCGACCGCCACGCCATACGAACCGCCATAGGCAATGGCGTTGGCGCCGATGACCACGCTGCCCGTAACCAGCTGCGCTACGTCACCGCCCGTATCACCCGAGTTGGTTTCCACGGCTTCGGCACCATTGCCGATCACGATGGTGTTGGGCGAATTCGGGGCGGCATAAGCACCGCCGCCGTTACCGCCGCCACCCGCGATCACGATGCTATTGGCGCCCTGTGCCAGCGCATTGCTGCCCAGAGCCGTGGAGCCAGCAGCGGAAGCACTCGCACCGCTGCCAACCGCGACCGCAGAGTTGGCAGATGCATTCGCGCCATAGCCGATCGCGGTGGCATACAGATCCGTCGTGGAAGCCAACGCGCCAAGTGCCGTGCCGTAGCTCGCCGAAACCGAGGACTCATAGCCGATCGTCGTCGCCGAGTCGACCAGCGACATGGCCTCGGTGGTCGTATTGAGGTTGCCCTGAATAGTGGTTTGGGCACCGATGGCAACAGAGTTCTTCGCGCCAGCCATGGTGGCGGCGTAACCGATCTCCGTGTTCTTGGTGATGCCGTAGAGCGTCGTGCTGATCGGCGTGTTGGTGTTGTAGTCGTATCCCGTGCTGACGTTTGTTATTGAAGCCCCTTCGCCCATGATCACGGAGCTGGAGCTGGAAGTATCGGTGGCTCCGGTGCCAACCACGATGGAGTTGGAGCTGATGCCAGTGATCGCAGCGTTGGCACCGATCGTGATGCCGCCCGTTGCGCTTGCCGTCGCGCCACTGCCAAAAGCCATGCTGTTGGTCGAGGTCGCTTGCGCACCGTTGCCCAGCGCCATGCTGTTGGAGCCACTGGCCGTGGTGGCAACGCCCCCATTGCTGTTGCCGATGGCGACGGCAGCGTCGCCGGTAGCCTGCGCACCCTGGCCCACGGCCATGCTCGAGTCGGTCGCCGCGTTGGAGCCCGTGCCGAGAGCCATACTGTTCATGCCTGTCGCAGTCGAGTTGGCACCCAGCGCGACAGCTGCGTTACCGACAGCGTTGGCGCCGCTGCCGACCGCCGTGCCGTTATCGCCCTGCGCCTGCGCATTGGTGCCCATCGCGGTACCGTTGCTGCCAAGCGCCGCGGCGCCAGAGCCAACGGCAACGTCGTTATAGCCATCCACCACCGCACTTGTGGTCGAGCCGCCATTCGGGCCCGACACCGTGAGAAAGCCCGTGGCATCAGAAATGCCGGTACCGCCCGTCGTGGTCGTTGGCGGCGTCACTGCTTGCACGCTGGCGAGCGTCAGCGCATTGCAGGTAAGAGCATCATTCGGGTTGGCGACGCCGCTGCCCGGCCAAGCCACCCCACCGCATGCACTGGCGGCAAACGGCAACATGGCAGCGCCCGCCAGCGCGGCCAGCACGACGACCTTGCGCACCGTGCCCTGCCGTCCCTTACCGGCGGAACGCGCATGCTCGGATGCCACCACCACGGCGCCCAGCGACGGGCTCCAGACTTTGCTGAAAATCGTATTCACCAAGATTTCTCCCCTAAAACCGTTGGCTACGTGGCCGCTCCCCGCGGCACAACAGCAGGCGTCCTCCCCACAGGACGGCACCCACCGACGCTGGCTTTCGGCAACCATGAAAGCGGGGCGCGAACCAGCCCCTCGTTTGTGATGCCGTTCGAGAGTCGATGAGGGGACCAGTACAAGTCACGCACGCTCCCACACGTGCAACACCTGCCTCACCAACCTCACATAACCCGCACTTGATCGCAGGCGTAAGGAAGTAAAGAATGCTGAAGCAAGCAACCGTTTTACGAGGCGAGTGATGTGACCATTCCAGGACTACGAGCGGTGAGGGAATGGCTTGATCGAGCCCCCACGAGCAATCCGGTCGATCGTCTCAACGCTCGGTTTATTCAGTTGCTGATGATGGCAATCGGCCTGGCTCTGGTGCTTGGCCGGCTCTATTACATGTACGCAGAGCCCGCCGAGGCACTGCCCGCGCATTGGTCGCTGGAGCAAGCCACCGACCTCGCCACCGATGTAGCGGCCACGCTGGCTGCATGGGGTGGCGTAGTGATCATCCGCCGCGGTCATTTCAACCGCGGCATCCAGATTTTCCTTTGCATCTACCTGCTATCGGCCGCGGCCAACTACGCGACGACGGGTTATCGCCACGCGCCACCTGATCCCTCGCCCACGCTGATGCTGGCCATCGGCGGCGTCGTGCTTGGTCGTCGCACACTTTGGGCCGTCTATACCGCCGTCATTGCGATGTTTGCGCTGGGCCAGTTGGCCGATGGGCTGTGGCTACCCGGGCCAAGGATGAGCTTGGGCGATGCGTTGCACACACTGCCCATGCTGGCCGTGGCGTACCTGCTGGTCAGCTTCGCCATTGACTGCACGACGCGCGCGCTGAGAACCATGCTCGCAGAGGCCGAGCAGCGTGGCGCGGCGCTCGCCAGGACCAACGAGCTCCTTCGCAACGAAATGGAAGAGCGCGAACGCACGCAGCTTCAGCTCATCCATTCGCAAAAGCTCGATGCCATCGGCCGGGCCGCCAGCGGCGTTGCGCACGATTTCGACAATGTGCTCAACGTGGTGCTCGGCTATGCCTCGCAGCGCGAGCAGCTGGCAGACTTGGGCGTTCCATCGCTGCTCAACGCCATGGAAGGCATTGAACTCGCCGCACTGCGCGCACTTACGATCAGTCGCAAGCTGCTCAACTTCAGCCGGGAGGATGTCGGCACCACGCAAGTGTTCGACGCAGCCAGTGCGCTGGGCGAGCTCGAACCGATGCTGCGTCAGATACTCAGGCAGTACATTCAGCTCGACCTCCAGATCAGCGCACATGACCTGCCGGTACTGCTGGATCGCGGCCAGTTCGAGCTGATGGTGCTCAACATCGCTGCCAATGCCCGCGACGCCATGCCCGATGGCGGGCGCTTCACCGTGAAAATTGAACAGCTCGACGAGGAACCTGCGCTGCAGCTCACGCTGACCGATACCGGCATGGGCATGACGGACGAAGTGGCCGCCAGGGCATTCCAGCCCTTCTACACCACCAAGGCGTTTGGTCAGGGCACCGGCTTGGGTCTATCGGTGGTGGCCAGCATGATCGAAGCGGCACACGGCACCATCGATGCGTCCAGCGCGCTGCAACAGGGCACGCGTTTTCGTATCCGGCTGCCGTTGTACCGCGAGGCCATCCCCGCATCGAAGGGGGGCGTGCCCGGAGAAACCGAAAGCGCTCAGGCGTCGCCGGCGAACAGATAACCCTGTCCGCGCGAAGTCAACAGCGGCAACGGCTGGCCAGCGGCATCCTGTGCCTTGCGACGCAGGCGATGCACCATCATTTCAAGGCGGTGCGGGTCGAATTCGTAGATATCGGACGTCAACGCGCTGATCAATCGCTCGCGCGATACCGGCTCGCCACGTACCGCCATGAGGATGCGCAGAATGCAGCGCTCAGGTGCCGTCAGCGGCAGCGTCTTCCCCGCCGGCGTCACCAGGCACCAGTCATCCGTATCCATGCGCCAACGTCCGGAGCCGCCAATGAACAAGGAGGCGTTGCCCGTGTTCGGGGCCGCCGCTAGCCGGCGACCCACGCTGTGCAACGTGGCAGCCAACACCTCGATGTTCACCGGCTTGTTGAGGAACGCATCTGCGCCACGCGTGAGCGCGCTGACATGATCGCCCATGCCGGTATTGCCGGTAAGCATCACGATGCCAAGGTTGGAAATCTCGCGCAGATGCTTGACCACGCTGAGCCCGCTTTCGTCGGGCAGGCCGATGTCCAACACCACCATGTCGAAGCGCTGGGTCAGCATGTGGCGATACAGTTCCGCCGCTGAGCCCGCGCCAACCACCTCGAACCCGAAATAGCGCAAGCCAGGGATGATGATCCCTTCACGCAATTGCGCGTCATCTTCCAATGCGCCCACGCGCCACGCACGATCCAGTGTTCGGGTGCCCATCTTCAAAGTTCCGTCATTCATGCGTGGATGCCGCGATTTCTTGGCCAGGTCTTTATCCATGCGCGGGGAACGTCGCCACCGATGCACGGAACTGGCCGACACTCTTAGTGCCCCGCCACCCACGGCGTCAAGCTTTCACCGCTGTTTTTGAGCATTTCCTCCGTTTGGCGTCGATATGGCGCGTGCGCGACGGTGCACTGGGTGAGCAAGCGTGAGGAAGGGTGTGGGTGCGTGCGTGTGTTGTGCGCCGCGTTTGGCCGAAGCTGATCTCAAGCTGTCGACTGGCTAGCGTGTTACCGCTGCAAACCAGGGGGGCTCCTACACAGGGGCACGGGGTTCTCGGGATCGTCGTTAGCCATGCGAGCTTTTGCGACGCGTCGTCATGGCGCATTTCGAAATGAGGTCAGCGCAGACGTGAACGTCGCGCGCCCTCGCATACCCGGGGATCGAAAAGATGTTTAGCAGAACTCGTACGTTGAAGACGGGTGGCAAGGCCTTGCTGCCGATGGCACTGGCGCTCGCCTTGAGCCCGATGGCATCGCACGCCGCCACCACTTGGGCGCCCACGGGCAGCCACTCGGCATTGCTCAAGACGGTGTCAACCTCACCAGCCACGCCTGGCAAGCTCGCGGTTACGCAGACCAACTATCTGCTAAACGTGCACGGCAAGCCGCAGGTGCAGGAACTGGTGTCGCCGCTGGATAGCAGCAAGACGCTGCACGTGGCCGTCAGCCTCAACCTGCACAACGCCACCGCGCTGCAGGCGTTTATCAAGAGCGTGAACACGCCGGGCAATGCCTCCTACGGCCAGTTCCTCACTCCCGCGCAATTCAAGGCGAACTATTCGCCGACCGATGCGCAGGTGCAGGCCGTGGTGGCGCATCTTCAGCAGTCCGGCTTCACCAACATCTCGGTGTCGCCAAACAACACGCTCGTCTATGCCGATGGCAATGCCAACACCGTGGCGACGGCGTTCAATGCCACCATGAAGACCTATACCCACGGCGGCAAGCAGCGCTTTGGCAACGATGCCGACGTGATGGTGCCGCAGGCACTGAGCGGCATCGTGGGTTCCGTGCTCGGCTTGCAGAACGTCAGCCAGAAGCATGTGATGAGCTACCTTGGCCCCAAGGTATCCGCGCAGGCTACGACTGGTACGCAGGCGACCGCGACGTCGACGGTGACGCATTCGCCCACCGAATTCCCGGCCATCTACGACGTCGGTAGTACGCCAACGGCGTTCAACACTACGGTAGGCATCATCACCTGGGGTGACATGACCCAGACCGAGAGCGACCTGTCGGTGATGACCACCGCTGCGGCGATGAAGCCGGTCAATGTGAAGGTGGTGCCGGTCATGCTCGGCAGCGCGGTCGACTTCTCCGATGACCCCGATTCGGATACCGAGTGGAACCTCGATTCGCAGTCCATCACCGGCACGTCCGGCGGCGTCAAGCAGTTGATCTTCTACGCGGCTGCGAATGGCAAGGATGGCGCAGCCGACGAAGAGCTCACCGACGCCGGTATCACCGCAGCCTATAACCAGGCCGTGGTCGACGACGTGGCCAAGGTGATCAACGTTTCGCTGGGTGAAGACGAAACCGGTGCGAACCAGGCCGGCACGCAGCAAGCTGACGACGCCATCTTCGCGCAGGCGGCTGCGCAGGGTCAGACCTTTTCGGTCTCCTCGGGCGATCAGGGCGTCTACGTCACCACCGGCGGCGACTTCGAGACCAACGCCGGCGCGGCGCTTCCCTCGCCCTTCAGCCTCAGCACCTATTCGATCAGTGAACCGGCCAGCTCTCCGAACGTGATCGCCGTGGGTGGTACCGAGGTGAGTACCAATGGCGCAGCGTGGGCGGGCGAAGTCACCTGGAACGATGGCGTCGAAGACGCAGGTGATGGCAACAACCGCATCTGGGCGACCGGCGGCGGCAAGAGCCTGTTCGAAGCTGCCCCGGCGTGGCAGCAGACGGCGCTTGGTGCCACCGTGCGCAGCGTCCCTGATATTGCCTATGACGCCTCTTCGGTCACCGGTGCGCAGATCTTTATCGGCGGCGAGCGCTATGCCGTAGGGGGCACCAGCCTGGCTTCACCGATCTTCGTGGGCGTGTTTGCCCGTGTGCAGACCTATGCCAACAACTCGATCGGCTTCCCGGCCAGCATGATGTACCGGGATTTCCCGAACAACCCGGCGGTACTGCACGACGTGACCTCCGGCAATAACGGCGTCAATTACGCGGGCACGACCTACGGCTATAACGCTGCAGCGGGCTGGGACTACACCACCGGTTACGGCTCGATGGACATCAGCAAGTTCAACGCGCTGGCTTATACCTGGGGCAATGGCGCACCGCCCGCCACGACTCCGCCGCCGGCCGCGCCGACCGCACTGACCAACGGTACAGCGGCCATCACGCAGGGTCCGGCTGGCTCCAGCCAGCAGTTCACCCTGGTGGTGCCGGCTGGTGCGACCACGCTCACCTTCCGCACGTCGGGTGGCAGCGGCGATGTGTCGATGTATGTGAAGCGCGGCGCGACGGCCAGCTCCACGTCATACGACTACGCATCGGCACACCCGAATACCAACACCGAATCGGTGGCGATTCGTGCGCCTGCTGCTGGCACTTACTACGTGACCGTTACCGGCGCCGCAGTCTTTACCGGCGTAAGCGTGCTGGGAACCTACAACTAAGCCCACCGGATAGCGCGACATCGACGCGGACCTTCGGCAATCGCCGGGGTCCACTGGTCCGGGCGAGCAGCCACTCCAATGCATGCGGCGCAGTCAGCTCTACACAAAACCATGTTTGCGTGGACGTCCATACGTCCACTCACGGTGCCATGCCACGACATCTCGTGGGCGACGGGGAGTCGCCACTGGCGCCGCTGACCAACCTTTTGGGGAGAAAGCAATGAACAGAATCCACAGCACGATATGGAACACATCGCTTGGCGCGCTGGTCGTGGCAAGTGAGTTTGCCAAGGCGCAGGGCAAGAGCAGCAGCGTCAGGCGCGTGCGCGCCAGCCTGATGGTGGTGTCACTCGCGGCCGGCATGATGTCGTGGGCTACGGCAGCCTTGGCCGCCGATCCCGCTGCGCCGACTACCACGACGGCCGCCACGCCAGCCAAGCCGTTGCTGACCCTGCAACTCGCGCAAACGACGCCGCAGGTATCAAGCCCCGCGGATCCCTACTTCTCAGCCGATGGCGCGGGCGACGGCAGCGATAGCGCATTGTCTTCCGGCACCTACAGCGTGGCCGCTGGCGCCATGAGCACGGCGCTCGGCAACGAGAGCATTGCCATGGGCCACAACAGCTGGGCGAATGACGACTACACCACGGCAGTAGGCGGCAGCAGCTCTGCGTTTGGCATCGGCTCCTCTGCCTTCGGCAACAGCGCAACCACCGGCCTGGCCTATGGCACCGCGCTCGGCTACGGCGCCACTGCCGCCAACTACAACACCACCGCCGTGGGCGCCAACGCGCAGGCCACGGGCCTGAGCAGCGTGGCCATTGGTGGCTACGTGGTGGATTCAAGCGGCAACGCAAAAGACTTCGACATTTCCGGTAACCCCCAGGCCGCCGCAGCCACCGGCGACTATGCCACTGCGGTGGGCCCGGGCGCATTGGCTACGGCGCACGGCGCCACCGCCCTCGGTGTGGCGGCCAATGCTGCCAACACGAACAACGTTGCCATTGGCAACAGCGCCAACTCCACCGGTGGAGATGCTGCTGTTGCCATCGGCACGGCCGCACAGGCGGTCGGCGACACGGCCGTGGCTGTGGGCTACCAAGCTGCGGCGCTCGGTGACTTTGGCGTGGTCATCGGCACCCAGGCGCAAGCAACCGGCACCGGCGACACTGCCGTCGGCGTGGGTGCGAACACGAGCGGCGACTATGCCGTTGCCATGGGCTACGCCGCGGGCTTCCAGGGCCTCGGCACCCAGTCGATCGGCATCGGCGCCGGCGCCTCTGCCCCGACCGACAACTCGATCGCCATCGGCGCCAGCAGCTATGTCACCGGTGCGCAGTCCGTTGCATTGGGCACCAGCGCGAGTGCAACCGGCGACAACGCCGTGGCAATCGGCACCAATTCGCTTGCCGATCGCGACAACAGCGTGTCGGTAGGTGCCGTGGGTGCAGAGCGCCAGATCACCAATGTTGCCGCAGGTACGTCCGGCACCGACGCGGTGAACCTCGATCAGCTCAATCAGGGGCTCGCCAGCGTGAGCGGCGGCAGCAATCCCTTGGCCGTCAACTATGACGCCACCGACAAGGGCAACCTCACGCTGGCTGGCGCCAGCGGCACCATCATCCACAACGTCGCGGCTGGCGTCGCCGACAATGATGCGGTGAACATGAGTCAGCTCAACGGCGTCATCGCCAAGGAAAGCCAGGACATCTCGACGATCGACACCGAGCTCAACACGCTGCAGACGAATGGCGGTGCATCCATGCCGGGCACGATTGCAGTGGGTGGCAGCGGCAACGCATCGGTCGCGTCAGGCTCGAGTGGCGTGGCCATCGGTAGCAGCGCCTCGACCGGCGGCAGCAACGGCACGGCCGTGGGCGGCAGCAGCTTCGCGGCCGGCCCGAACGACACGGCACTCGGCGGCAATGCCAAGGTGAACGCCGACGGCAGCACCGCGGTAGGCGCCAACACCACCATCGCTCCAGCCGCGACAAACGCCGTTGCCGTGGGTGAGAGCGCGCAGGTGACCGCTGCCTCGGGCACCGCCATTGGTCAGGGCTCCTCAGTCATCGCCGCCAACGCAGTGGCCCTGGGTCAGGGCTCGGTGGCGAACGTAGCCAACACCGTGTCGGTGGGCTCGGCCACCAACCAGCGCACGATCACCAATGTCGCGGCCGGTGTGAATGCCACCGACGCGGCCAACGTGGGCCAGGTCAACAGCCAGGTCAACGCGGCCATTGCCACTGCCAAGACCTATACCGATGCCAGTGCCCAGCAGACGCTGAGCGCCGCCAACGCGTACACCAACCAGGCCATTGCCAACGCCAACCAGACCTCGGGTGTCGATGCACTGCGTTCGCAGGTCAACGACCAGTTCCAGCAGGTCGACAAGCGCATCAACGACACCGGTGCGATGAGCGCCGCCTCGACCCAGATGGCGATCAATGCGGCGGGCGCCACCGGCATCGGCCGACTGGCGGCTGGCGTGGGTTACCAGGGTGCGCGGTCGGCCATTTCGGTGGGCTATGCGGCGCCCGTGGGCAGCGCCGCGCATATCAGCATCGGCGCCACCTCCAGCGGCTCGCAGACGTCGGTGGGCGCGGGTTTCGGTATCGACCTGTGATGACCTGAATCTTCAAGCGGCTCGCCGGCCAAAGCCGGCCCGCTTGAGGCATGGATGCCGAGCATCAAGAAGCCCTCCGCGTAACAGCGGGGGGCTTTTCCTTTGTGTGCCGACCACTTCTCACCGGCGAGTCTCGCAGCGATTGCGATCACCTCGAAAAGCCCGTGCCAGCTCGAGCATTGCCTGAGAAGGTGCAAGTAGGCGCTAAACTCAACACCTGCCGGACCGGGGTCGAATCATGGAATCTGGGGACATCGAGCAAGCCGTCAAGCTCATCGGGCGCCTGGAGTCGATTCCGATGATTCTTGAGGTGGTGGCGCGCACGACCGGCATGGGGTTTACGGCGGTGGCGCGGGTAACCGACTGGTCGTGGACGGCGTGCGCAGTGCACGATCGTATCGACTTTGGCATCAAGCCTGGTGACGAGTTGGAGCTGGGCACCACCATCTGCAACGAGATCCGGCAACATCACCAGCCGGTGGTGTTTGGCCGCGCCAGCGAGGATCCCCACTTCTCCGGCCACCCCACGCCAAAGATGTATGGCTTTGAGAGTTACATCTCCATTCCCATCATGCTTTCCGACGACTCCTTCTTCGGAACGCTGTGCGCGGTCGACCCCACGCCGGCGAAGCTTGACGACCCCAACCTGGTGCAGACCTTTCAGCTCTTCACCAAGCTGATCGCCTCGCAGTTCGAAGCGGAACTGCGCCATGAGAAAGCCCAGGCTGCCTTACTGGATGCGCAGGAAACAGCCAAGCTGCGCGAACAGTTTGTGGCGGTACTGGGGCATGACCTGGGCAACCCGCTGCAGTCGATTGTGATGTGCGCCGAACACCTGGGAGAGACGATTGCCGAAAGCAGCGACCAGCGCCACGTCCGTGACATTCTGGCCAGTTGCCGGCGCATGGGCGAGCTCATCCACAATGTGCTGGATTTCGCGCGCGGCCGCCTGGGCGAAGGCATCGTCATCAACGGCGATTGCGGCGACGATCTGGCCTGCACGCTGGAGTACATCGTTACCGAAGTGCGCAACGTCTATGCGGATCGCATCATCGAGCTGACCGCTTCGCTGCAGCACCCGGTCGAATGCGACCACCAGCGCGTGGCCCAACTGCTGTGCAACCTGTTGTCCAACGCCATGACGCACGGCGACCCGGAGGAGCCGGTAAGGGTCGCCTGGTCCAGCGATGCCACCGCGTTTGAGGTACGGGTGGAAAACGCCTGCAAGCCGATCGACCCGGAGACGCTGCGGCGACTGTTCCGCCCGTTTACCCGCGGTACGTTCAGCCAGCCCAGACCAGGACTTGGCCTCGGGCTGTTCATTGCGGCGGAGATTGCCAAGGCGCATGGCGGAACGCTAACAGCCACCTCGGATGCCACCGCCACTCGATTCGTCTTCTACCTGCCCCACGCCAACTCGAAGCTGTCGGTGCTGCAACGGCGTAACGCCTGACCGCCAGCCCGGCCTGCGCCCCGTGCCCTTCGGCACCATTGTGTCGCGTGCGGCGTGCCCCCAGCTCTCTCGGTGTAGTTGACCTTTCCACTGAACGCGAATCGACCGCGCGGCGATTCGCGGGCTCACCGAGGTAGAAGATGGCACTGTTTACCCGACACGCCAAAGGGCTTCGGCTCGAACGCATGCAGGCTTCCCGCCAGTACTCGGACGGGGGCTTCGTGAACACTTATCCGTCCAGCGCGGTGCTGGAAGTGGAGAACCGCCCGTCGCTCACTGACTTCGTGTTTCGCGGCGAGGGACGCACGCCGGCCAAGCCGCTGCCTTCGTTTGATCCCCGACCGGGCTGGACGCGGCCGGTCGATACAGGCCTGCGCGCCACCTGGCTTGGGCATTCCACCGTGTTGCTGGAAATCGACGGGGTTCGGGTGTTGACCGACCCGGTGTGGGGTCCGCGGGCGTCGCCGTTTTCGTTTATGGGGCCGAAGCGTTTCCAGCCAGTGCCGGTGGATATCGCGGCGTTGCCTCCGCTGGATGCGATTCTGATTTCGCACGACCATTACGATCACCTGGATTATCCAAGCATCCGCGCGCTAACGTCCTTGGGCGTGCCCTTCATCACGTCGCTGGGCGTCGGCATGCACCTGGAAGCCTGGGGCGTACCTGCCAAGCGCATCATTGAGCTGGATTGGTGGGAGCGCACAACGCTGCCGCGCGGGCTCACCATCACCGCCGCACCTTCGCATCATTTCTCCGGGCGCAGCCTGCACGATCGCAACGCCACGTTGTGGTCGTCGTTTGCGTTGCGCGGTGAACGTCATGCGGTGTTCTTCAGCGGCGACACCGGTCTTTCGCCACTCTTCACCGAGATCGGCCAGCGGCTTGGCCCGTTCGACCTGGTGATGATCGAGGTGGGCGCATTCCACCCGTCATGGGGCAGCGTGCACCTGGGGCCGGACAATGCCCTGCTCGCCTGGAAGCAACTGGGTAGCGGACGCTTTCTACCGGTGCACTGGGGCACCTTCAACCTGGCCATGCACCCTTGGGCGGAGCCTGCCGAAGTATTGCTGGCGAAGGCGCCTGAAGGTCTGGTAATGCCACGGCTTGGCGAGCCGTTCGAGCCGGCCCGCGTGGAAACCGTGGAACCTTGGTGGCGCGCTGCGGGCGAAGGTCATTGGCAGAACTCCGCGCTGCAAGCGGCAGAGTTCATGGTGCTTCCTGCCAAGGATTAGCCGTCAGCTATTTGGCCGCCGGCTCCAACAGCAGCAGATAGCTGGCGGCCGACCAACTGAAGTTGGGCGATTGATAGCCGCGCCCGGTCAGCGGGTCGTAGTTTTCATACATCGGCGCGTCCTGCGTGAGGCCGTGCGCGTTGAGCACCAGTCGTCGCGCCATCTCGTCGGCTTGCTGCCTGTAGCCATAGCGCCGTAGCGCCTCGACGCCGAAGTAAGCCTGGTCAAGCCACACGGGGCCGCGCCAATAGCCCTTGATCGGGGAGAAGCGCGGATCGTCTTTGGCCAACGTGGGAAACGGCATGACGGTCGCGAACTTATTGGGATCGAGCATGACCCGGCTGACAGCGGCCGCCTGTTCGGGAGTAGCTACGCCAGCCCACAGCGGAATCCAACCCTCCGAACCATAGACCTGCACGAGATCATTACGGCCGAGCCTGGCATCGAAAAAGTATCCACGGTTCTTGTCGAACATGCGTCCGTCGATGGCGACCTTCAGTGTCGCAGCTTCCTTCAGCCAGATCTGCTGATCCTGGATTTTGCCGAGCACACCGGCGATCTCGGCCAGATCAAGTTTCTCTTTGTAGAGATAGGCGTTGAGATCGACCGACTCCTGGTTCAAGGACCACGCGCCCTCGCCGTTCTTGAGCATCACCGCGCCATCGAAGCGAACCGCGTTGTCCATGCCGCTTTCCCAGGCGGCGGCGATGCGGGTGCCATCGGTCGAGCCAAATTCGGCCAGGCCGTTTTGATCATGGTCGCGCGCCTTGAACCACCAGCGGTGATACAACGCCAGCTTGTCGTACATCTCCGCCAGGAACGCCTTGTCGCCGGTAGCGCGATAGATTTCCAGCGTCGCCCAAACCGCCAGTGGCGGCTTGGTGTCGCGCCAATTGTCGTTGGCCTTGAGCAGATAGATGCAGTCGGGAACCATGCCATCGGTGGCCTGGTAGTCGAACATGGCGCGCATCTGGTCACGCGCAAGCGCAGGCGCAAAATGCGCCAAGGCCGCGGCATGCTTCCACGAATCCCACGCCCAGAAGCCGTTGAAGTCGGGATTCGAATACGACGGAATGACACCGTCGTGATGCAGATCGCCACGCGCCGCCCGCCAGTTTCCCAGCAGGGTCAGCATGGCCTTCAGGGAAACGCGTTGCGCCACCGCATCGGGCAGGCCTTGCAGATGGCTGGATGTGAGCGACGCCAGATAGCCATTCCACCGCTCGCGATTCTGCGTCCAGGCAGTAGCGTCTTCGACCGGCGTCGGCGCATCCGTATGTACGTCATAGACCAGGGCCTGATCAACGAACACGACCGCGGTCTGGTTAGCCTTCAAATGCAGGGGCTGGCCCAGCTCGATGCGATAGTCAGTGCCCGAGACGCTGATACGACCGGTGCCGATGCCATCGGCATGAACGCGCGTGCTCAACTGGGAATCGGAATGGGCGAAGCTCTGCGTCACCGCATCGCCATCCTTGGCGAGCGCCGCCTTGGGCATGACGCGCCCTTGCACGGCAAGCTCAACGTCCTGCCCCTGGGTCGAGGTCAGCTCGATGCGAACCAGCGCGTGCCAGGAATTGGCGAAAAACAGCGTCTGACGCACGGACAAGCCGGGCGCCGAGAAACGACGCACCAGATAGCCAGGGGCAGCGTGACTGTCAACTGGCGCCAGCGTAATCGCCTGCTGGTTAGCGGCATCCCTCAGCGCGAACTGCGCGAAGCGCGCGCCAACCCATTGGCCATCGCCGAGGCTATGGACGAACGGACCGGTGAAGCCGGTTGCGGCATCACTGGTGGGCGGCAGGCTATAGCCATGCCACGCACCGGCGTCGAAGAAAATGTTGAAGCTGCGATCCGTTGGCGTTTTAGGCGAGCCGTGCAGATCGAGCACATCCTGATAGCGCGCATCGTCGGTCGTCTGATCCGATGACTGCGCATGTACGCCACCCGCCAAGGCGAATACGAATGCGGTGGCAATAAGCAGGGGCTGCATGATGGGGCGCATGTGTGTCATTCCTTGGAGCCTGTTCATGTTCTCCCGGCATGGGCACGACAGGTCCGCCATGAAACCATGCCCCAATGCGACATGGCGCCGATACCCCACAAGGCCTGGATGCATTGCCTGCCCGACGGTCGGTCGGGCAGGCAACACGCCATCCATTAGAACTGGTATTTCGCCTGGAAGTTGACCTCACGCCCCTCGATCGAACGGGCGAGAATCACGCCACCGCCGCTGGCAAAGCCGAACAAGCGCGCGTTGCCTTCGGTGATGCCGATCTGGTTGGTCATGTTGGTGCCACGCAAGGTCAGCACCCAGTTCTGGCCGATGTTGGCGATAGCGCCGATGGCCAGATCGTAATAGCTGCCCAGCGGCTGCTGCTCGAGCTGGTCGCCGTAGCGATCACCCACATGCTCGTAGGTCACCCAGAACTTCATGCTGCCCCAGGTGGTGGGAATCACGTACGACGGCGTCACGCGATACTGCACGCGTGGCTGGCGATCCAGATCCATGCCATCGATGCTGGTGCACTGGTTGCTGCCGTCCTGCGCGACATAAGGCACGCAGCTGTTGTAGCCAGAGTAGTGGCCGTCCATGTAGTTGCCGCTGAGCGCGACGGTAAAATGCTCGAATGGCGTGACGGCGACCTGCGCATTTAGGCCCTTGGTCACCGAACCATAGACCAGGTTGACCTGTCCGCTCTCGAGCTGGATAGAGTACGGCACGCCGTGGAACAGTCGGCGATAAGCGCCGATATCGGCAGAGATCCAGGGCGACTGGTACTTGAAGCCCACTTCCATGTTGTGGATCTTCTCGATCGGCGTATCCGGAAGATTCACGATATCGTCGAAGCTGGGCAGGAACACGCCATCATTGACGCGCCCGTAAACGCTCATATTGGCGTTGATCGCGTAGTTGGCGCCCAAGGTCCACGACGGCGCACTGCGCGAACTCGACGGATGCTGGTAGCTGTTGGTCAGGTACTCGGCATTGTTGTTGTAGACCGTGTACGGGTTTGCATCGAGGTCGCCGGAGGTGGTGTTCTGGAACCAACCGCCGATGTCGTCATGCTGGGTACGGATACCGCCATCAAGGCGCCACTTGCCAATGTTCCACTCGTCAGCAAGGAAGAACGCGGTGGTGGTGGCATGCCAATGTTCGGCAAAGGCCATCCACGACTGCGGCTGGCTGTTCCAGAACAGGCCTTGCGAGTCGGTCAGCGCGTAGTTGTTGGTGCCGTCGCTGAGATTGACCACGATCGGATTCGGATTGTTTTTGGCCTGCAGCAGCTGGTTGAGACCGTCCGCTTCAGTGTGGTCTTCCGAGTACACCGCCGTGTAATTGCCCAGGGTCAGCGTATTACCCTCGAACAATTCCTTGCTCACATGGAATTCGTTGCTGGCCGACTGGATCTTCTTGTGGATGTATTCCGGATTCTGCACCGTGACATTCTGGTTCATGTCAGCCGGCTGGCCATTGGTGTACCTGGCCGTGGCCGTGAGGCCGGCAGGCAGCCCGTAGTCCGACGCGGCGCCCGCGATATAGCTCGACAGTGTGGTGGGGTTGTCACCGGTGCTGAAGAACGCCGTCGTATCCATATTGCCGGCGACAAACAGGAACTTGTCGGAGATGCCCCAGCCGTTATCGAAGTCCAGGTCCAGGTTCGCACCCAGCATGTGCACATCGCCGCCCTGGCCATTGGCCATGTCGATGTTCTGGCCGGTCGGCGTGCAGCCGGCGGTGAAGCAGGGCGTGGTCTGGAAGAACTGATAGCGATCGGCGTTGCTGCCGAAGGTGCCGGTCAACGGGCTGAAACCGGGATAGTCCGAAAACTTGCCGGGAGCCGGATTGAGAATCGGCGTATCGGTGACGAACTGGTTCTTGTCCTTCAAATCGCGCGCATAGAACATGATCGAGCCGTGCTCAAGATCATGGCTCAACGTCGCGGTGAGCTGGCCGCCATCATCGGCCGGGAACTGCGGATCGCGCACACCGTCCGACTTGCGCCAGAAGCCGCCGATGCTGCCGTACCAGCCGCTGGTCGGGCCACCAATGGGGAACCCATAGAAGCCATCGAGGCGCACCATGCCTTCGGAACCGTAGGTGATGCCGATGTCGCCCTTGGGAGTCGACGAGCCTTCGCGCAGAATGAAGTTGGCGATCAGTCCTGGCTGGCCATTGCCGTACAGCACCGAGGGGCCGCCCTGTAGTGCCTCCACGCGATCGATGGTGTCATCGAGGCGGAACATGGCATCGGTGAAGTAATCCCACTTGGGGAACAGCGGCGAGTCATTCATCTGCAGCGTGACGAAGGGCGCACCGCTGTCGGAGGGGAAGCCGGCCACTTCTATATTGGCGCCGGTCTGACCACCGGAGGATTCCGGATACACACCCGGGGAGATCTTCAGAAGATCAGCCACGCTGACCGGATTTAACTGCTTGATCTGGTCCAGCGTCGCGGTAGTGATCGAATAGCTGGCGTCGATGCGCTTGATGCCGCCGGCCGTCGAGTTACCGGTGACAACGACTTGATCGAGCGTCTGCGTGGACTTTGCATCGGCCGGCTTTTGCTTGCCGTCATCGGTGGTCGGCTTGGCCGGGGTCGACGCATCCTGAGCATGAACCACGCCAGCCATCAGTACGGCGCCAATGGCAGCCGTCAGCAACCGACGCTTGATCCGCTTGCAACTTTTCATGATGAATCTCCTCCCCGAGACGTATGAATGAATTTTTTTCCCTGGAACCGATGTGTCAGCGCATGGCGCCCGCTGATCCCATCTTTTGCTTGACGCTGCCAACCCCTACCAACTAGCCGGGTCGCAGCGCACACATCGGCGGCTGCATCCTAGCTCAGAATTTCTATTTGTCCTACAATAGTAACATACGCCAGAAAAAGCGAGGGCCGAAGGTCATGCCTTCGGCTCGGCAAACTTTTCTCGTCAGGACGCCGCGCGTTGTGCAGCGCAAAAGTGAGGTCGCGATATAGACACGCACCGTCGGCTAGCGATGGCCGCGACCATGCGATGAACACGATGCGTGGCCTCAGGAAGAGGCCTGACGGAAACGACGATGTGATCTGGAACGACGCAGCTGTGCTCGCCGTCGTGCAAACTTCACATGGTACGTTTGTATGATAAATTCTCGGCGCCGCTGCACCGCAACATGTGGCGATGCTCGACTCCAACGGCAAGCCATCCTGCGCGCCTTGCGCGCGCGACCAGCCCACAAGCGCCACTCTGCGGAGAGAAGTTGATCATGAAGGCTACGGATACGCGCAGTTTGCACGGCCATGTGGTTCGTGAACTGGGCAGGCGAATCGTTGTTGGCGATTTGCGGCCCGGCGATGTGCTGCCGCGCGAGGAAGTGCTGGCCGAAAGCATGGAAGTAAGCCGTACCGCCCTGCGCGAGGCATTGAAGGTGCTTTCCGCCAAGGGCCTGATTGAGGCACGCCCCAAGACCGGCACCCGCGTGCGCCCCAAGGACGCGTGGAATCAACTCGATGCCGACGTGCTGTCCTGGCGCTGCGCCTCGATGCCCACCGACGACTTCATCGAGAAGCTCGTTGAAATGCGCGAGATCATCGAACCCGCCGCCGCCGCATCGGCAGCCAAGCGACGCACCGCGGCGCAATTGGCCAAGATCGATCAGGCCTACCGCAAGATGGAAGCTGCCAGGGATCCCGACGAATGGGCCGTGGCCGACCTCAGCTTTCACGATGCGGTGCTTCAGGCGACCGGCAATGAATTGCTGATATCACTGTTCTCGGTGATTGAAAGCGCGCTGGGCATGTTCTTCGTGCTGTCAGCAAAGACCGCCGGCGACTTCAAGTATTCGCTGCCGCATCACCTGAAGGTGCTCGAGGCCATCAAGCGCAGTCAACCTGAAGTTGCGCGCAAGGCGATGCAGGGCATGGTGG
>FTBI01001249.1_pt1 | contig 18021 bp, 17 predicted proteins | sample 1639171 | NCBI WGS metagenome assembly FTBI01 (sample SAMEA3914812, study PRJEB12502) | metagenome | biome: forest; material: soil | place: Canada | collected 2011-07-07 | depth 0.1 m | reverse complement strand
GTACTCCGCGCCGCTCAGGGCCACCATGGTGCCCTCGGCGTCGAGCAGGTGGCGCGCGGTGGTATCGAGCCGCCAGTCGCCGAAGGCGATCATCGGCGCGATTTCCGTCACCTGCATGCCGGGCGGTAGCATGCGCGCGCGGCGCAGCACGGAACGGATGCGCGCCAACAGTTCGCGCACTGCGAACGGCTTGGAGAGGTAATCGTCGGCGCCCATCTCCAGCCCGACAATGCGATCCGTCTCCTCGCTGCGGGCGGTCAGCATGAGCACCGGAACCGCGCGGAACTTGCCCGCGCGCAATTCGCGGCACAGCACGAGGCCATCTTCGCCCGGCAGCATCAGGTCCAGCACGATGAGGTCGGGGGCGCCCTGCTCCAGCACGGCGCGCATCTGGCGACCGTTCGCGGCGAGCGAGACGCGCATGCCGTTCTTCTCCAGATAGCCTGCGATCAACTCGCGAATACCGCGGTCGTCGTCGACGATCAGCACATGGTCGATGTTGTCCATCAAGCGATTATTCCTTCCGGAGATTGAGGCGCACGCGGTTTACGTTGACCAGCGAACACTGCACGGGATGCGCCATTTCCGCTGCAAATCCGCCCGCGAGGAAGACGAACATCGCCAGCAGCCGGCGCATCCGTCCTCCACGGCGCACGGGCTCGTGCGCCTGGTCAGAATGACCTCCAGCGTATACGGATCGATGCGGTACAGGCAACCGGCGTGCAGGTGCGAGGGCAGCGGCGCGTTGTGTTGATTCGGTAGTCATAAAGCGCTCCAGGGTAACTCATATCTGCTTTATAGCCTGGCTCGCTGAGCGCTATGTATCCCAATGTATCTGGACCTTCCCGGGACACAAAACATTGCACCCATGGAGCCCGGGTGCCCATGTTGGATACGAACGGGCGTTCAAATCGTCCCATCCCAGCCGACGAAACGCCCACGGTGCGCAAAATGCCCGATTCGTATCGCACTGTATCCAGCGAGCGAAGCGATACAGAACATTGCAATTCAGGGGGTTTCTCGACACAAGCCGGATACGTCCGGACGCTTTAATGCATCAACGCCGGATGACAGACACACGCAAGACCGCAGCGCTCAACCAGACTGCCGCCCCCTGCTCCCTGAAATCTACGCGCCTGACTTCCTACTTTTAGTTCACGGAGAATGACATGAAAGCTTCCCTGATTGCTTTGGCCTTCGCTGCATTTGCAACGACTGGTATCGCTCACGCCGCGGATTCGGCTGCGATGAACGGCGGAGTATCGAGCGTCGCACAAACGCAGCAAAACGGTGTCGCGCCGAAGACGCGTGCAGAGGTCCGTCACGAACTCGCGCAGGCGCAGCAAGACGGCGAACTGGCCCGTCTTCAGAGCCTCTATCACGGCAGCTGATTACCTGGTCTTCAAGACCACGCACCGTTTGGTTTCACTAAGCAGTACTGCCGGTAATCGGAACCGACACGCGGCAGGATTGACGTGGCCCATGACGGACCGTGCATTGCGCATCGCTCAGATGACGCAATGCGCGAATGTCACACGTCACACGCCTTCGACGAGAACGGCGCGATAGCGCGAACCCTTGAAGCGGTGCTGCGCGACTTCCTGATAGGCGGGACTGTCGTACCACGCGCGCGCCTCCGCTGTGGAAGGAAACTCCACGATTACGACACCTTCGGGTCCATCGCCCTCGAGTACCTGCTGCGGCCCGTAGGCGGCCAGAATCTTGACCGGATGACCCTTGAAGGTAGGGCCAACCTTGCTTTGGTAAATATCGAGTTCGTTCTGGTCCTGCGTGCTTTCCCGCGTGAAGACGATATAAGTCGCCATGGCGTACGCTCCTGCCGTGCTGTGAAGGTGCGTTAGATGATGCCACGAAGGCTGATTTGGCGTCGGCTCGCGCGGTCAGCGATGCAGGCAGGCGCACCCGCGAATCCGGAGCGTGCCTCGGTGCGGTGCACGACACCACGAATGCCCGGCCGTTGCGATAGACTGCTGTCGTACCGGAGGGTGTCACTGTGTCGAACCTAAAATCCAGACTGCTTCGCAGCAATATTGCATGCGTGCTGGCCTGCATATCGTTCCTTGCGTACGCAGCGTCGCCCGCGGCGGCAGCATCGCCCGCGGCGGCGTCCACTGCCAGTGCCACGAGCGCGGCAGCGAGCGCTGCCATCGCGGAGGTCCTGTCGGGCCGGCCTATCGTGGGCGACGACCCCGTTGCCATTCGAGACGCCTTGGCCAAACACAGCATCCATGGCAACGCGCCGTCATTGCGCGACCGCATCCGTGCGCTGATTCCGTCCCGGAAGACCCCGCGCGACCGCGACCTGACAAAGGCCAGCCTCGACCGTGAACTGGTCCTCGTCGTACCGATACCCTACGGCGTGCTGTACCGCTCGCAGACCCACGTGCTGACGATCAACGCGGACCTGGCAAGCGAGGACGCGCCCGGCGCAATACTGCTGAAGAAAACCGTCACCGGACCGGACGGCCGGGGCCTGACGGTGGCAGCGGAAGCGAAGGCGAAGGGCTACATCCAGCAGATCGATCTCATCGGGCTCAAGCCCGACGCAACCAGCAAAACCCGGATCCGCGGACATCTCACGCTCCCGCCGTCGACCTTCGCCAAAGTGGATGGCGACTTCGCGATTGCGCTGATGTGCAGCCTGAGCCCGCCTTACCTGAGCGATCAGAGCGAGCATAGCGATCCGACCGACGACGAACCGACCGACATCACGACCCGCACCTCGTTCCTCTACACCGACGTTCAGGCTGTCTGGTTGATCAGCCCGCAGACGGGCATGGTGTTATCGAAGAATCTGCATTTGTCGAACTGAAACATCGAAGCGCCCCGCCCGCACGTCTTAGGCCGGTTGAATCTGAAACTCCGCCGTCGACCCCGCGAGCGCCTTGCGGAGTGCCTGCGCCAGTTCGCCGGCAGCAAACTTGGCGATATACCCGTTCGCGCCCGCGTTCCTAACGTGCGCTTCGTTGGCCGCCCCCGTGAGCGACGAATGAATCACGACCGGGATATCGCGGGTCCGTGCATCGCCTTTGATATGCCGCGTCAGCGTAAAGCCGTCCATTTCCGGCATTTCAAGGTCGGTGAGCACCAGCGCAATCTTGTCTCGCACCCTCACCTTCTCGGTCTGGGCTTCGCGTGCGATCTGCTGCAACATGGTCCACGCCTCTGCCCCGGTCTTCGCCATGATGTACTCGGCGCCGATCGCGCCTAAGGCCTGCTCGATCATTTTGCGGGCATACCCCGAATCGTCGGCCGCGAGAATTTTTGCGCCAGCAGGCATGCGAAGGTGATCGCCGACCGACTTGGGATCGACCGCCGGATGTTGTGCAGGGAAGACATCGCGCAACACCTGCTCGACGTCGATGACCTGCGCGAGACGCGAGTCGCCGGTGTTGCCGTCGATACGCGCGATGCTCGTGATCGACTTACCGGCGGTGGCGCCTTCGGCGGTCAGCACCTGATTCCACTCGAGGCGCACGATGTCGTCCACCTCTTCAACCGCAAACGCCTGCGTGGAGCGCGCAAATTCCGTCACCAGCAGGATGTTCAAGCCACGCGTCGGCTCGCACCCCATCAGCCGCGGCAGATCGATCACGGGAATGATCTGGCCGCGAATGTCGACCGCGCCCATCACAAACTCCGATGCGCCCATAATCGGCGTCACAGACGGCATCGTCGAAATCTCGCGGATCTTGAAGACGTTGATTCCGTATAGCTCGTGCGCATCGCTGTCGGGGACCGATCCAAGGCGAAACAGCAGCAATTCGAACTTGTTCGAGCTGGTCAAGCTTGTGCGTTCGTCAGCCACGCGCAGATCTGTCGCCATACCTTTTTCTCCGGGTTCGATTTCCGGGCACAGCGCATTGATGTCGCCGCGACACCGATCGAACGCCTCCCTCATAGTGGGTTATCGGCCCGGAACGCGCAAAGTTCAGCGCTGAAAGTCATTTGATACGGCTTTTTGCGCAGATTCAGAGTGCGAGCAACGCGCAAACGATTGCGCTCTACGGTCAATCATTAGACAAAAGTACCGGGAGTCCTGATCAAAGGGCAGTCACGATTCTTGCTGGCGTTCTTTGAAATTACGACGATATCGACAAGGGAAGTCATGAAACTCTGCACGCTTGCCCCGTTGGTTCTTGCGTTGGTTTCATCCGTTGCGCTCGCCGAGGGTCAAGGCTCCGCGTGCGGCAGGCTCGTAGGCGCAAGCGGCGCGGCACAGCCCGGCGGCAGCTTCCGGCTGCGCGGCGGCGAAACTGTCGACTTCGTCGGCGGCGGCAGAACCGTGCACGGGGCGTTGCAGGTGTTCTTTGACGGCAGCGTGTATCGCGCCTATTGGAAGCCCGAGGGTAGCCACGAACTCTATGTCCTCGCGAGCGCCGGCACCAATAGCACCCGCCTGATTTCGACGCCACCGCAAGGTGAACCTGCCGGCGACGGACAGCCCGGCACGACGCTTCAGCCGCTGAACGTGCTGTCGTGTCCGGCGCTGTAAGCCACGTGGCGTGGCATACTCGTTTGAGCATCTGGCGCGGTTGCCGCCCTCATCATCGAGTGCCGGCGCCCGTGCCTCGCACCCCATGAAACCGGCCAGGCAGGAGTCGATTCAATGCAGCAAGCCATTCGCCATTTGCACGTCAAGGCGCCCGTACGCGGACTCGTCGAATTCACGGCGGACGTACGCGAGTTTGTCCACGAGCAGTCGATCGAGACTGGCATCCTGACGCTGTTTTGCCGTCATACATCGGCCTCGCTCCTCATTCAGGAGAATGCCGATCCGTCCGTGCGACGCGATCTGGAAACCTACTTCGGCACGCTCGCGCCGGAAGACCGCAATCGCTACGAGCACGATACGGAAGGGCTGGACGATATGCCCGCGCATCTGCGTACCGCCCTCACGCAGGTGCAGCTATCCGTGCCGATCGAACACGGGCGCTTGACGCTCGGCACATGGCAAGGCATCTACCTGTTCGAACATCGGCGCCACCCTCAAAGCCGCGACATCGTCGCGCATATCATCGGCGAATGAGCGGCGACGAGGGACGATATCGGTCGTAGTCAGGACACTTAGGAGCCCAGACGCTGCGCCGCACGTCCAAACAAGGTTCGATCGGCAATCCATACTGCGAGCATGCTAGTGCCCATCAGCGGAAACAGGACGCCAAGGAATACCAGACCCGCTTTCCATGCACGCATGGGCGGTGCAGTGCGCTCGCGGCCTGGTGCGCCGAGAGAACGTGCAGGGCGGCGTTTCCACCACATCACGCAACCCGTCACGGCCATCGCTGCAAGACCCAGCGAGATCAGCGCGCACAACATCTGATTGGCCAAGCCGAAATAGCGACCCATATGAAGCGAGGTGCCGTAAGACACCGCTTTCGACACCGCACCATAGTCGCCATAGCGAATGTCCTTGAGCACGGAGCCGCTATATTGATCGATATAAAGCGTGCGCTCCTGCTTCGGGTCAGGCGGAAAGTAGGAGACGGTGTAGACGCCCGTCGCCGATGCGGGCAGCACGATTTCGTAGCCGCTCGTTCTTGCCACACCGAGCGACGCCATCAGCGCCACTACGCGCTCGAGCGGAAAACGCCCTTGAGCGTCATCGCCACGCGAGCGGGGCACGGGGACGTTACCGACCGCCCACGGCATAGTGGGCAGCGGCAGGTCGTCCATCGTCATACCGGGCATCGACTCCATGGTGGATTCGTGATGAGCGGTAGTTGCAGGGGTAGCTTCCGCATGGTTCCCAGGCAGCGTGGACTGCATCGGCAGCCCACCCCACGAGCCGGGCGGCGCACCGAGGTTGGCGCTGGTCGCTAGCGCCTTGAACTGCTTTCCCCATGACCCCGACCAGGGCAGCCCGGTCAGCACGAAAGCCAGTGCGCCAAGCGCAAGCCAGATGCCTAGCACCGCGTGCACGCTCTTCCAGAGCGCACGGCCCTTGAGCGCAAAGTGCGGCCATAGCGTTTCGCGCAGAGTCGTTGTCTCGCGGGGCCACCACAGGGCGATGCCGGTACCGATCATCACGAGCGTCCAGCAGGCGGCCAGTTCCATCAGCAGTTCGCCGGGTTTGCCCAGCAGCAGCTTGCGATGAAGCATGCGATCCACCTGCATGAAACGGTGCTCGACGCTAAGCGTCCCGAGCAGCTCTCCCGTATACGGATTCAGATAGACGCTTTGCTTTTCCCCGCTGGGTAAGCGAAACACAAATTCGGCACTGCGCGCCGGATCCTGGTTGATAGTAGCGGTCGTCGACAGCGCGCCTTCGGGCATCGCCTTGCGGGCGCGATTCAGCAACACGTCTTCGCTCAGTCGCGGCGCCGCTTGCGGTTCAACGATCAACCGATCCTGATACAACAGCGGTTCGATCTGCGGTTGAAAGCAGTAAAGCGTGCCAGTGATCGCGAGAATCACCAGGAACGGCATCACGAACAGACCTGCGTAGAAATGCCATCGCCATAAGGTTCGATAGCCGGAACCGGTCATGCTGCTTGCCGGAGATACCGGGCGCGTCGTGGTCACAGACATTCAATTCTCCTGATTAGCTATACGTAGGCCGGTACTCGGACCAAACTTCACATCCGCAATTTGCCTTCGACGTAGAACGTGCGGCCTGGGTACGGGTGATAGACGAAGTACCGCTCATCGAAGAGGTTATCGATGCCGATACCAATCTCACTGAGCTTCGAAGGCTTGAAGGTGTATTTCACGTCGGCAACGGTGTAGGTACTGGTCCCGCCGAAGACGTCCGGATTGGTGTCGGTATTGGTCAACGTGTTGTATTGCCGGCCCGAGTAGTGCACGCCGGCGGTGATCGTCGAGCGGCCGTCCAGGTGGTAACTCGCCACGAGGTCGGCACGCCACAGCGGGATGCGGTAGAAGTACTTGCCGACCGTTGCTGGGTTCTGGGCATTCGCAAGGATCTTCGATTGCGTATAGGCGAGACTCGCCATCAGATCGAGCCCTCGCACCAACACGTCCTCCCCCTCATAGCTCGTCTCGACGCCGCGCGAGCGCACCTTGCCGATGTTCTGGAAGTTGGTGACGTTAGGCACGACCGTCGTATCGGTCTGGCTGAAGATCGTATTCTTGACGTCGTCCTGGAACAGCGTGAAGCGAAACAAGCCGTTCCAGTGAGCCCATTCTGCGGTGAGCTCCTTCGAAAGATCGTTTTCCGGTTTCAGGTTCGGATTGTTGTTGACGATCGAGAAACCGTTGATTTGCCCTTGAAACAGCTCACTGACGGTCGGAAACCGGTAGGCCCGACCGACAGATGCACGTAACGTCAGATCGTCGGTGAGGTCGAATGAGAGCGATGCTTTGGGTGAGACATGCTGGTCGCTCACATTGCTGTAGGGAACCCGCGCGCCGGCGATCGCTTGTGAGCCATCGTAGGCTCGCCAATCCTCATATCGCACTCCATACACGAGCTTCCAGCGAGGTAGAAAACGCCATGCGTCCTGCGCATATAGCGCCTGAGTCTGGGTCTTGCCCGCAAACGCGTTGGCAAATGCGGCGCCTGCACCGTCGCGCCAGTTGAGCGTGTTGTACGTGGCGTTGTCGAGGAAGTAGTTGTCGTAGTGGTAGCCGAAGCTCAGCGCATGATTCGCAAGACCCGCGGCCGGCGTCGCGGGCATATAGGCTGTCTTCAGATCGAGCGTCTTCCAGCCAGTGCCGTCGCCGAACGTCACGCTCCCAGGGCCGTTGCCCGGCGCCCCAGAATTGGCAGTGCGTGCGACGCTGCTTCCAATATCGTAGTAGGAGGCAATTGCTTCGCCATTCCAGCCCGTCGTGTTGCGCGTTTTCAGCGTCACGCCATAGAGCCAGTTTTCGCTGTAGCCCGAACTGGGGGCGAACTCGGCCGCGGGAATCTTGTACTCATAGCCGCCGATGTTGACGTTGCCGCTATAGACCGGGTTGCCGTTGGCATTGCGCAGAAACGTCGACGTCTGGCTGTTATAGCTGTGATGCCAGTAGCCAAGCGTAAAACCGCCTTGCAGCGTCGGCGTGAAGTCGTACTGCATCTTCAGCTTGAACTGGTCATTGATCGAGTGCTCGACACCTTCTCCATTCACACCGAGTACCGCTGTCGGCGTGTTGGTCTGGTTGTTGTAGAAATACGCGCCGGTAACGGGAATGTCACTGGCAGTCGCCGGCGTATTCGATTTGGCAATTGTCCCGAACTGCAGCGGCTGGCTGCTGTTTTCGAGGTGATTCACGTCGAGCAGATACGAGAACTTGCCGATCTTGTCGCCGATCGACGCACTCGTCTCGCCGCCGTTGAAGTTCCCGTTCACGCCGAACAGATTGAAATGCTGCGTAAATCCCTTGATGTCCGCCTCGACCTGAAAATGCGTCGGCATGCGCGTGGTAATGAGCACCGTTGCGCCGAGCGAATTGCCCGGATAAGCGGCGGAGAACGGGCCGTAGATAACGCTTACCTGCTGGATCTCATCAGGCGACACCATCGACCATTCCGGCGGAAACGAATAGCTGTTACCGAGCAGATTGCTCAGCAACATGCCGTCCGCGTAGACGAGTCCTCGCGCGCTTTGACTGTTGCTGGTACCGCGAACGGCGATGATCGAATTCAGGTCGCCGATAAAACGCTTGCGAACCGCGAGGTTGGGCATGTACTGCAGCACGTCCTCACTGTTCACCACATTCCAGTTCTGAAACTGGGCGGGCGTCACCGTTTCAACCGTGGCCGGTAGGTTAGGGTCAACTGTGACCGGGTTGGGCGCGCTCGCCGTGATGGTCACCGAGGGCAACGTAACGCCGCTCGCCGTATTGTCGGCCTGAGCGAATGACGGCATGACGGAAAGCGGCAGCAGACCAAGTGTGACAGGCGCGACATGGCGCGCCCTTTTGCGCGCGCAAAGGGTCCGCCTTCGCCAGGCGAAGTTGAACATGGAAGTTTCCTGAGTGCATTGGACAAGCGGCCGCGCGCGCCCTCCATGGACGCATGGCTATGCACGGCCAGTAGTAATAACGGCGATCAGGAAACGGCAGGCGGGTCGCGTGGACGACCGGAAGGGAAGGCGCCGAGTGGCGTAAAACGGGTGTCCAGCACCGGCGTGGCAGCCGCGCTGACGAGCACCAGGATAGAGAGCGCGACGGAGGGAATTGGCGGCGCCGCCACATGATGCGTCAGCAGGTTGCAATAACCGCAGGCGTCCAGTGAAGTGACGGGGTCGTGATGTTCGGGAGTACTGGATTGAGCGGCAGAACAGAGCGCGGCGACGGGTTCATCCGCGCGTGCCGAGGCGACCAGTTGGCTTACGACCGGCGCGAATACGATGAGCCACATGGCGATCAGGCCAAGCCATGCGGTCAGGTATTTGCGGTTGTAGAAGGTCATGTTTTTGGGCGCAATAACGCGGCGAAGTCTATCACCTCGATACGAACATTTCTAGATGAAAGGTTTGGTTGCGCGGCATTTTGACACGCTGCCTGACCGGCCTGGCGGCCTGTAGAACGCCCCGGAACGTCAAATGTCCGAAATTCGAAAGTGCTTGACCTATCGACCGAAACCCCGCGCGATAGAGTGCGTCAGGTAATCAGGGCACGGTAACGCACCAACCTGCCCACGCTCAACTACGCTCGGGAGAATGCAACGTGGATGCTTTGAATTCGATGCGAGTCTTTGTAAAAGTCGCGGAGTTCAACAGCTTCGCGCGGGCCTCGGAAGCGCTTGATATGGCCGTGCCGAGAACCAGCCGGGTCATTTCCGAACTCGAGGATCACCTTGGCACCCGGTTGCTGCAACGAACCACACGCAAGATGTCGCTGACCGAGCCCGGGCGGATCTATCTGGAGCGCTGCCGGCAGATCCTTGGCGAAATCGAAGAGACATACCTCATGCTCTCGGCGAATGCGGTCAGCACATCTGGACGTATCCGGGTCGCCGCGCCTGCGCTCTTTGCCCAGCGCAAGCTCGCTCCAGTGCTGGCCGCTTACCAGCGCGCCTACCCCGATGTCATCGTGGACCTTGTCCTTGCGGATCGCCCCGTGGATCTGATCGAAGAAGAATTCGATCTTGGCATTCTCGCTGCGCGTCGCATCAATAGCGTGAGCCTCGTCTCGCGCCACCTCGCGACCACGGACTATTACATCTGCGCGGCACCGAACTATATCGCCGAGCACGGATCCCCAGTGCACCCGTCGGAGTTGGCCAATCATCCGTATCTCGCCTTCCGCACCGAGCACAGCAGCGAAGACGTGGTTTTCCATGCGGCCGACGGTGCGCCGATCGTGGTGCAGCCAAAAACGGCCTTTGTGTGCAACAACATCGGCATGGTGCGTGAGAGCGCACTGGCTGGGATGGGTATCGCCACGCTCTCAGCCTACCTCGTTGAAGACGACATACGAACGGGCCGCTTGCAACGCATCATGCCTGAGTATCACCTGGCCGATAGAGAGTTTCGAATCGTCTACTCGTCGCGGAAATTCCAGTCGCTCAAAGTCAAGGCATTCATCGATATCGCCGTCGAGCATTTCCGTCAGGCAAACGAATAAAGCTGCTGCTCTGCGCACGCCGCGTCGGCGTTATTGATTTCGCTTCGATGAGAGGAGTCTACGAAATCTACGATCGTCGAAAAATGAGCGCGCGGACAACAGACAATTTCCCATGCGAGAAGTATCGGCGCGACAGCCGCTCATTTCTAAATTTAAAACGCGATCCCATGGAACACGCACCAATACGAATGGCGGTGCTGGCTTCGTTAGCAGCACTCCTCGTTAGTTCAAACGCCCATGCACAGAGCAGTGTGACGCTGTTCGGAATGCTCGACGTAGGTGTGAGCTATGTGTCGAATGAGGGCGGCGGCCACGCCCTCGAAGCGAGTGATTCCATCTACACGCCAAGCTTGATCGGATTACGTGGCTCGGAGGATCTGGACGGTGGCTACAAGGCGGTGTTCGAATTCATGTCGCAGTTTTCGCCAGATACGGGTGCCGGCATTCCCGGTCCGGGCGCCGACTTCAGCCGTGAAGCGTACGTAGGACTAGGTCGAAACGACCTCGGCACGCTCACGTTTGGCCAGCAGTACAACCTGATGGCGGACTTTCTGTTCTTTCCACCAGGCCAATTTGATGCGTCGTTCCTGTATGGTGGCTTTTACAACATGCGCCAAGGGCCTTTCGCCGCGCTAGGCATTCCTGACAATCCAACCGGGGCCTCGGATCTCGACCAGATGGGGCAAACCTCCCGCGTATCAAACTCGGTGAAGTTCACGAGCGCGACATTCGACGGCTTTAAATTCGCCGCCCTGTATGGTTTCGGCGGTGCCGCCGGCTCGCTCTCGACGGACAACACAGTCGGCCTTGCGGCGGACTACACTCGCGGCAATTTCGGGTTTGGCGCGGCGTACAACGAGACCCGCTATGCATCGCTTGACGATGGCCACGACGGTATCCGCAACTTTGGAGCGGGCATTCACGAGACCTTTGGCAACCTCTATCTGAGTGGCCTCTATACCAGTACGAAGAACACGCTAACCGGCGGCGGCGTCCAGGTCGAGCAGGTCGGCGGCCTCTACTCGTTCAACCATGTGCTGCGCCTTGGCGCCAATTATCAGTATTGGTCAGGCAACGCCCAGCTTGAACACAACAAGGCGCAGCAGATCACCACCGCGCTGCAGTACTCACTGTCGAAGCGGACGATCCTTTATGTCGAGGGCGCCTATCAGTGGACTGGCGGCGACGTGAGCGGTGGACACAACGCATGGATCAACGGGACCGATCCGTCCAGTTCAACGCGCCAGGCGATTGGACGTATAGGCATGCAAACCACCTTCTGACGCCGCACGTCCACCTCGACCGCCACCTCCCTGCAGCGCCCTTCCAGCATGCCTCCGCCGTAGCCTTTCCTGGCAGGAAACCCTGCTTGAGAATCCATCGATTATCACGCTCCTTGAAATGCAGCAGGATGAAAGCCAAGACGCGGTCTTCCGGAACAGCGTGCTTTCGTTCAACAGGGAGTTTGCAATGCCATTGATTGACCACCTTGATCATCTAGTCCTGACTTGCGTCGACCCCGGGGCGACCCGGCATTTCTACACGAAGGTCATGCAAATGGAGCTTGAGACGTTCGGCGCCGGCCGGCTGGCGTTCCGGTTCGGCAACCAGAAGATCAACCTCCACGTCCGGGGATCCGAATTCGAACCCAAGGCGCACGTCCCTGTGCCTGGCGCACTCGACTTGTGTTTCATTGCCTCGGTTCCGCTCGACGACGTGATCAAGCATCTGAACCAGGTGGAGTGGCCAATCATCGAGGGACCGGTCGAACGAACCGGTGCCACGCAGAAAATCCGCTCGGTGTACGTGCGAGACCCTGATCTCAATCTGACCGAAATTTCAGAGCTTTTGAACTGAGTCGCCATTTCGATTCAACTGAAGTCGCCAGGCTGATCGATTGATTGCACAGCCAGCACCGCACCAGGCATAAGACCGTGGGCGGCATAACAGCATGACCCGATAAATCAAGGAGACGCCATGAGCGCCAACAATCTGGACCTGGGCCGCGGAGCGAGCGCCCAGTCCGCTTCCCCTGCGTCCGCCCCCGGCGCAGCACTCGATGCGGCACCCTCGCCGAACTCCGATGCGCTGACGGTGGGCGGCTGGATGGACAACATGCCGGTGGGCTCGCTGCATCGATTTGTCGTGCTGGTGATCGGCATCGGCCTGTTCTTCGACATGTACGAGATCTTCCTCGTCAGCTCTATCGGCACGGCGCTGCAGGGCGAATACGGTATCGACAGGCACAGCACCGACTTTAAGCTCCTGCTAGCATCAGCTTTCATCGGCATGTTTTTCGGTTCCCTTTGTCTGGGCAGCATGGCCGACCGGATTGGCCGGCGCAAGGCATTCCTGTTCAACCTGGTCTGGTACAGCGCCTTTTCATTGGCCGGCGCGTTCTCCGTGAACGCCGAGATGCTGGTGATCTGCCGTGTGCTGACAGGCATCGGCGTGGGTGCGATTTACCCCGTCGCCGATAGCTTCCTGTCCGAGATCCTGCCCAAGGAACGCAGAGGCCGGTTGGCCGCGTGGGCCTACACCACGTCATATGTTGCTGTGCCGCTGGTGGGATTTCTCGCAGTGTGGCTCAATCCGATGCACTTCGGCGCAGTGGCGGGCTGGCGGGTTATTCTGGCCATCGGCAGCCTGGGTGCCGTATTGGTTCTGATCGTGCAGCATAAACTGCCCGAAAGCCCGCGCTGGCTTCTGGCGCAAGGACGCGTTCAGGAGGCGCACGCCATGCTTCGGCGGTTCGCCGCAAGCGCGGGAGTGACCATTTCGGGCATCCTCCCTGAAGCGCCGAACACGCAGCACCCGATTACGTTGAGCGAGCGCGTAGGCTTGCTGTGCCGCTCACCCTACGGCAAGCGCTACCTGATGCTGACCATCTTCCACCTGCTGCAGGGATTCGGTTACTACGGCTTTGGCACATTAGCCAGCACGGTAGTGAAAAGCCGCGGATACGATGTCACCGACGGAACCTTGTTTATTGCGCTATCGTTTCTGGGTTACCCAGTCGGCTCTCTGCTTTCGATTCCGCTTCTCAACTGGATGGAACGCCGTACCCTGGTGATCGCATCCATCCTGTCCATCGCAGCCTGTGGCTTATGTTTCGCCTATTCGAACAACTCCGCGTTGATCGTTTTCTTTGGCTTTTTGACTACCTGCGCATCGAATGTATTCAGTAATGCATACCATGTGTATCAGTCTGAGATATTCCCGGCGGGCGTGCGCTCCACTGCTATCGGCAGCACCTATTCGCTGTCGCGCATCGTCAGCGGCATTCTGCCATTCGTCCTGCTTCCGGTATTGAACGATCAGGGCGCAGGTGCAATGTTCGGCATCATTGCCGCTGCATTGCTGACGGTGGCCATCACCGTGCGCGTGCTGGGCCCTTGCACCACGCGGCGTAGTCAGGACGAGATTAATCCGGTGTGAAGAGCGCAGGCAACCGCGGCGTGCCCGACATAGCCATGACACGGATCAACTCGATTCACAGCTTGCGCCTGCGCCTCCCAGCAACACCTCCGTCACTTCCTCGGAAAACCGTTTGGGCCGACCTTCGACAAGTAGCCGTTCCGGGTTTGACGGATCCCGCTCCACCTTGGGGAGTCCATGAGCCACAAGCGCGCGGGCACAACCGATCCAGTCGGGGTTCTTTGGCCCTGTTGGCTCGTTGACCGAGGCCCACGACAGCGTACCGAGCACATCGTCTCCGAAGCCCTGCGTCTCACGCCAGCTTGCTCCGTGAGAGAGCAAAAAGGCCGTGAGCTCCGCATCGCCACGAAAGACCGCGTGGTTTAGCGCTGTGGCGTCCCAGTCTCCTCCCCGCGCGGCGATCGGCCAGCCGAGTTCGACCATGACCTTGACCGTAGCGCTGGATCCCCATGCTGCGGCGTCGGGCAGTAGCCTAAGCCGATCCTCCGGCAGCGAGCCCGGCAGCTCCGGATGGCGGGCCTGAATGCGACGCGCCTCGATCGCGTCAGCTAGGGAACAAGCCGCCACGAACTCATCGTCCACGCTTAGGCTCTCCTCTACCCCGTAGGCGCGCAAGAGCTCCACGACCTCCGTTAGACCGACCTGCGTCGCCAGCCGCCAGGCACTGACGCCAGCAGGCGTGCGCGCCGTGGGATCGGCGCCGGCCGCAAGCAGCGCGGCAATATGGCGAGGCGATCGGCTCACGGCGATCGCACGGAGGAGCGGAGCCCCCCACACTTTCGTGGGCCCCTCTCCGGCCGGTTCGTCAGGGTCGCCGCCATGAGCCAGCAGCAGTTCGAGCGCGACCGGATCCGGCACATCAAGCGCTCGCCGTAACGCATTCGTGCCGGCAACGCGCGCGCCGTACCGGAGCAGCAGGCGCGTGCAATCCGGGTTCTCCAGCGAGTGATAGAGCGATTCCCCGTCATTGGGATCGGCGCCGGCCTTCAGGAGCATCTCGGTGAGAGTCGGATCGCGGATAACGCCAGCCGCACCGTAAAGGGCAGACAGTGGCTCCATCTCGTCGGGGGATGCCAGGGAGGCCGGTGGAAGCCGGTTACCGATACGCTGATTGGGATCGGCCCCGGCCTGTAGAACATGCTGCGCGCACTCGCGCAGCCGTGCCGTGAACTCCGGCAGTAGTCCCAGGCTCGACTGTGTCACGGCGACAAGCGGCGGCAGGTTCAGCGCTCCCCCGGCGCGGTTGATCCAATCCGGATCGGCTGTGATTGTCCGGGACACCACCTCGAGCTGCCCCGCTGCGCAGGCGACATAAGCGTCGGTCGCGAGAAGGTCAAGGTGTTCCCGCAAAAGCTGAACTGCGACGCGTGGCCGTGCCGCGTTATAGGTGCCGGTGACGTCGCCGCCATAGGCGAGGCCAAGCCAGCGGCGAATCAGCACCGCCTGTTCGTGATGCGCGAAGGCGCTTGTTTCGACATACAGGGTGAGATCCGCCCAGGAAGAAAAGCCATATTCGCGCGCGATGCAGGACTGCGCATCATGCAACCGAAGTTGCAGAGCCATGACTTCACTATCTGTGCGGTGCGCGGCGGCGGGAAGGTTTTGGGCGAAGCGCGCGCTCGCTGTTGCGTTGCCGTTGCGATAGAGACGCAACAACTCCTTCGCCTGCTTCTTCAAATGATCGAGATTGGCCTTGGGAGGCAGCTTTTTCATTGCGAATCCTCGTGCATTGAATGGCCGAAGGTCCGCAATACCGCCAGCACAAAGGATGGTGAGATATGTGACGCACTGCAACAGGTGGGTTCAACCCTTTCCGCGGACCCGGAAGCGGCCTGCACCGCTACTCGGAATGCTATGCGATGGCACGCAACTGCGTCAACCCGGATGCGATCAAACCGCCACGAATCCGGGTCTGTTTCCGTTCGGACGTCTTAACAATTTACGCGGCTAAATATACGCAGCTAAAGATGGGGATGATGATGGTCCGCACTAGTTCGTTAACAACGTGGGACATTTTCAGCAGGCTTTTGTCAAAAAAACGACACTCCTTACCGGAACTTATTGCAATGCACATCCTTATCGTAAAATCTGACCGCGGCTAAAGAGACACTAAGGGGACCATGTCGCGCTCGTGCAAAAAGGCACTAATGTCCATTGGTAACTTCCCTCGAAGGAAGTTGCCCGGACCCTTGCGCCAGCCAGTCAGGCATGCCCTGAAATTCAATTCGCTCAAATTCAATGAGCATCAAGCGCATGCGATGGTGGGTGATCACGGCCTCGCCGTTTCACCCACAGGGCCATCGCAGGTGTCTCGAACGCCATCCAAAAGAAACCCATTCTTCTACAAGAAACAGATGGAGAGACAGATGAAGAAAACCCACATCATGACAGCCACGGGTGCAGCAGCACTCATCCTGTTCGCCCCCAATGTGTTCGCCCAGAGTTCGGTCACGCTGTACGGCCTCGTCGATACGACCGTCCGTTACCTGACAAATGCAGATTCGGCGAACAACGGCCAGGTCGCGATGGGAGAAGGTGTCGAAACTCCTAGCCGCTGGGGCTTGAAGGGCAGCGAAGATCTGGGCGGTGGCCTGTCGGCTATCTTCAAGTTGGAAAACCAGTTCCAACTCTGGTCGGGCAAGCTCGACAACAGCAACAACACGCTGTTCCAGCGTAACGCTTACGTCGGGCTGTCGAGCGACCAGTACGGTGCGCTGACCTTCGGCCGCCAGCAGACGCCGTTCTTCGACCAGATGGGCAATACGTACGATCCGCTGACCGTCGGTGACTTCTGGCAAGACAGCTGGGTGTACAACCCGGTCGGTCCGTTCCTGTTCACGAACAGCTCCGTCAAATACAACGGTCACTTCGGTGGCCTGAATGTCGAGGGTATGTATGGCTTCGGCGGCGTGCCGGGCAGCACGGGCGAAAACAGCATGTACGGCCTTACCGCGTCGTACGCGCTTGGGCAGCTGTCGGCTGACGTAGGCTTCCAGCAAAACGACGTCGCGGGCAAGAAGTTCAACATCGTGAACGTGGGTGCCGTCTACACGTTTACTCCGACCGTCAGGGTGCTCGCAGGCTGGCTGCACTCGCAGGACCAAACCGGCCTGGCCGATGTCGACATGCAGCAGGCAGGCGCGCCGGCGCTCCCGAGCGTGAGCCCGAACCGCATCGACGACAGCTTCTACGTCGGTTCGACCTGGCAGGTGACGCCGCCGCTCGCGTTGACGGTGGCAGGCTACTATGACCACGCGCGCAACGCGGCCATGCTCGACGGCGGCCTCGGCGTGGGTATCAACTACTCCGCCACGTTCCTCGCCGAATACTCGCTGTCCAAGCGCACTGAGGTGTACGGCACGGTCGACTTCACCCGCGGCAACGGCGCGTTCCTCGCCGACTACCCGGGCCGCAATAACCAGACCGGCGTCGCAATCGGCCTGCGCAATATTTTCTGACGCAGCGTCGTATCCGACCGGCGGCGGTTTGATTTACGCCGCCTCGTCGGGCATAAAAAGCGGCGTATTGCCGGTATGGCAATACGCCGAGACGCGCCTCTCGTGGCTACGTGAAAAGCATCGGCAGCCAGGCTGCCGATCAAAGTTAGAACGAGTGCTGAATGCCCGCGTACACACCAGTCTGGCTGTGTCCCGGCACCGGATTCTCATTGAACGAGCCATCGGTCAGGCCGCCAGGGCCTTCGCTGTTCGCATCAAGTCCGAAGTTCGCCGTCGAGCTATTGCGCACCGTCGCGATCTGGATGTCGAACAACGTCCGCTTCGACAAGTTATACGAGCCACCGATCGTATAGATGGTCGCATTGCCACCGCCGTTGTTCGTATTGACGTGATAGACCGCTGCGATCAACGCGGCAGCCGGCGTGGCCTGGTATGTCACGCCACCCCATTCCATATCGGCCGTCGTCGGTGCATTCGGTGAGCCCGTCGGCGTGATCACGCCACCCGAGGTCCGCTCAGCCGTGTAAGCGGCTTGCACCTTGAATTGCCCCAGAAACAGGTTCGCGCCGACGAAGTACTCACG
>FTBI01002096.1_pt1 | contig 18078 bp, 12 predicted proteins | sample 1639171 | NCBI WGS metagenome assembly FTBI01 (sample SAMEA3914812, study PRJEB12502) | metagenome | biome: forest; material: soil | place: Canada | collected 2011-07-07 | depth 0.1 m | reverse complement strand
CGTCACGCCAACCAGAACCAGCTTGCCTCGGAGTTGCTCCGCCGGCACGTCGCCCGCCATCACGCTGGCGAACGAGACTTTTTTGTAGTGCTCGGCGTTAAGGCTGAACGGAATCAGAAAACGTGCTTCGTCACCGCGTTCCCGCGTGCGTTCCAGTTCATGCTCAAGCGCATGCGCATGTTCATTGTCGTGCTCAGGTTCGTGTTCAGGTTCAGGATCATGCTCAGCTCCGGCCCCACGCGCAGCGGCTAGCGGCGAAGCGCGTTCAGGTTCAGGTTCAGGCTCATGCTCAGCCCCAGGCGCGGCGGCCAGCGGCGAAACGCGTTCAGGTTCAGGTTCAGGCTCATGCTCAGCCCCAGGCGCAGCGGCTAGCGGCGAAGCGCGTTCACGCTGGTTCAATCCTCCGTTTGCTTTTTGCAGGAGGCGCACAGCGCCGCTTTGAACCGCACGCCAGACGGGCACCATCAATTGCGGCCAGCGCGAATGGGCGTCGCCTTCAAAGAGCGCCACGCTGCGCACGATGCCATCATCATCGACTTCGAGATTGATATGGCCCAGACCCGCCGCCGCGTCCGCGAGCGGCTTCACCGGCTTGACCACTTCGCGCGCGCCGTTGCTGTCTTCGGGACTCAGGAGCACCGGCAGATAGGTCGGGCTGCGCGCAACAGCATGGGCCAGTTGCGCGTCATCCGCGGAAGGCTCCGTGAACAGCACGTCGTAGATAACCGCTGCGGGTTTTGCCCGGGCTACTTGCTCGAGCAGGTTCGCATGGACACTGCGCGGCCACGGCCAGCGCCCGAGGCGCTCAATACTGGCGTTGTCGATTTCGACCACCACGATATCGGGCGATACCGGCTGCGGATGCAGCATCAAAAAGCGGTCATAGACCAGATGATCGATGCCCACCGTGACACGCGCGAGCGCGCTCAGCAGGATCACCGCAATGCCAAGCCAGCCGATCGCCGCCCATTCGACCAGAAAGCGCCGTCCAGCCGGTTGCCCAAGGCGTGCACGCGGATCGAGACTCATGCGCGGATTTAATTGTCCTGACGGGTCAGCGTGAACGAGCGGATCGAACTGCTCTTCTCGTAAAACCGGCCGTTTTCGAACTGCTCGGCAATCACGGTCCAATAATAGACGCCGGCAGGCAGATCCGTCACGACGATCTCGCCGGCAGGCAGGTCGGTCCGGTCAACCACCGGGTTGCGCAGATCGGCGCTCAAGCCCAGCACGAAACGAAAACGCGTCTCCACGCCCGGACGGCTCGCGAACCACCGGAACGTGTAGTCGCGGCTGCCCGCACGGCGCTCGGCCGAAGCGCTGAGACCGAGTTGACGCCGCTCGAACGCATAGGTCTGCGGCAGGCCTTCCAGCCCATCGCTGCCCAGCGCCGCGATTCGCACGAAATAGGTGCCGTCGGGCAGCGCGCCGAAATCGGCGTGCGGTTCGCTCACCCGCGTGTCGCGGATCAGATCGAGCAGATCAGCATCACGCGCGATCTGTACGCGGTAACCCGCCGCTTGCGCTTCGCTGACGAGATCGAACGCAACGGTTTTGGCATCCTGCGTCTTGCCTGGCTCGCTGAGCGCGGGTGCCGGCAGTAGTTCGACCGGCGCGCCAATGGCGCCGCTCGCGCTTGTGACGTTGCCGAAATGCGCGGACACGAGTTGCTGCGATGCTTGCAGTGGCACGCCAGGCGCCGGCGCCGCCATGCTGGCCGGATCGACGCCGACCGCCCCGTCGAGCACTTCGACGGCGGTCCGCTGCGCGTCGCTGTCGTAGTCGACCCGAAAGCGCGTGCCACGCACTCCCGCCACCACGGAAGGCGAGCGGATCTGGAAGCGATCGTCTTTCCGGGTCGCGTGCGTGACCTCGTTGTCCACTTCACCCTGCTTGAGCTGGATCACGCGATCCGTGGATTCGGTTAGCGCCGTTTCGCGCAGCTTGCTGATGGTTACCGTCGTATCCTGCGACACGCTTACGTGCGAGCCGTCCTGCAGTTCCAGCGTAACGAAGCCGTCATGACCCGTGCGCAACTGATCCGCTTCGCCTAGCGTCATGCCCACGGCGAGCGGCGTGTAAAGCCCGGCGCCAAACGCATGCTCGGCCGGGCCGCTCGTCGCCACGACCCGCACCGACTCCTGATCCTGTCGCAGCAGCGCTGCTGGCAGGCGTATCGCCACCCCCGCCTGCAGATGGCGCGGCGCCGGAACCTTGTTCAGGCGGCTGAGCACGGTCCAGTCGTGCGGGTCGCGCAGATAGCGTCGTGCGATCTCATAGAGCGTATCGCCCTGGGTGGTCACATAGGTCACGTAGACCGGTTGCAACGACGGCCCGTGAGACGCCTGCGTGCCGGTGTGCGCGTGAGCCATCATGGGACCCAGCGCCAGCGCCGCGGCGAGACAGCGCACGGCACCCGGCAAACGCACCGCTCGCGCCGGTTGCGTAAGGCCACGCCGCGCATCCACCGCCGATGTCTTGCCGAAGTGCCCGCTCACGCCTGCCCCTTTTCCATGCGTTCAAGCCGGTAGCCATAGCCGTAGATGGGCGTCAGGCGATAGCCGTTTTCGGGTCGCAGACCGAGCTTGGTACGCAGCACCGACACATGGGTATCCATCGTGCGCGACGGGATGTCGGTGGCCCGCTTCCAGATCACGTCCAGAATATGTGCCCGCGACAGCGGCCGGCTCAGGTGCTGGAACAGCAGCAACGCAAGGTCGAATTCCTTTTGCGTCACGGCGACGGGCGTGCCGCGTACCACCACGTGCCGCGCGCCCAGATCGAATTCGTAGTCGTCGAAGATCTCTTTTACCGCCGACGTATTGATCTGATACGCACGCCGCAGCAAAGACCCCACCCGCGCCAGCAAGACGCCAGCGGAGACCGGTTTGACCACGTAGTCATCGGCGCCCGTGTTGAGAATCGACGTGATGTCGGTATCGCGGCTGCGGCTCGTCATGAACAGCACAGGCAAACGATCCGACAGGCTCTCTCGCACCCAGCGCAATACTTCCTCGCCGGACATGTCGGGCACATTCCAGTCGAGCACCAGCAAATCGAAGGTCTGACGCCGCAACTGTTTCACCAGCGCGCGGCCTTCAGCGTAGGCATGGCAGATATGACCCGCAGCCGATAGTGTTTCGCATACCAGATCCGCCTGAGCCGGATCATCATCCAGGACCGCAATTCTCATAAAACCCCGCAACGCAATACCGTTTTTCGTATCTTCATGGCCGGTGACAGGCTGGAGCCGGCGAGCGCCCGGACTACGGGAATCGCCATTATTGTCGTGCAACGCGGCACCCGCTTTTGCCGACCGTTGCAACGCTGTTTTCCCAACAGGTCACGCTATTTATCGATTATTAGCTGCGCACCACGAACCCCTGTTTTAGACAGGTATCCGACGTATCTCTAAAATGAAAGGCAATTCGCCTGTTCATTCATTCGGCTAGAGGTGTTTTATCATAATCAAACCCGCCTGGGGCCTGTAGATTCAACTGATACGTCGCCAAGGCCGCTTATGTTCGCTGGAATGTCGGCAGAATTGACAATCTGACGGCACAGTATAAGAACTGTCTTGAAATAAATCGTTTAAATATTGTTAAGCCAAATCCTGCAGGGCGCGCGTGCGCCTGTAGAAACACAAAAATCATGGCGCAATCGTTTTCCGCAAGGAAACTGCTCGAAAAAAGACGCAAAGGTATCCATGAAGTTCGACGCCAGAACTGCGAAATAACTGCTGCCCGAAAGACATATCGGTTAAAACCCTTCCCGATCCGGCTGAGCATGGACATCCCAGGCAGATGCGTTGTCATAAACGATGTGGCGACGCCAGTTCGGCAACGGGTCCGCCCGCACTTGCCCTCCTCTGCGTTTCGAGGGCACGGTACGGCATGGGTCTGCGTCTGCAACACAGAAAAATACAAAGCAACCGTTTTGTCTCCGATCAACAACGGTTTATTGGGGCTCGATTTAATGGGCCAAATCATGGCATCGCGAGCACGCGGTCCAGGTTAGGATATTTAGAGATAATCCTCTAGTCAGTCGCCATCCGATGTTGCAAGTCCCTTTGTCTGATGAAGCATGGCAGCAGGTTTGTCATATGTTCGAGCCTGTTGCAACCGGCCGTGGTCGGCCACGCAGGCCGTTTCGAACCGTTCTTAACGCGATTCTCTGGGTTCTCGACAATCGCGAACAATGGCATCGGCTCCCTGGCACCTTTCCGCCGTCGCAAACCTGCTACATCAAGCGGCTTGAGTGCAATCGCGACGGACTCATCACACGCGTGCCTGGCGAGCTTGATCCGGAGTGCCAATCAATTTCAGAAGGTCTTGATCTGTAGAAAACGATAGCGCACGGACACGGCTCGCAATCCTCACGGAAGCACGGTCATTTTCAGATTTTACCCACCGGATAAACATGTCGATCAATGCAGTGGTAATGCTCTTTGAAAATACCAATCTGAAGACGGCGGACCAGACCCACTCGATGCCGGGTCGGAATGCTCGTGCTGAAATCGAGGTGTCTCGCGTGGCTGGAGACAACCTTCAGCAGATCGAATCTGATGGGAATGCCGCACAGGTCGTCGCGTTTCCTCAAGCACCTGATCCCATCACGGCAAATATTTAACCTGCAGCGGCAAGCGCCTAAAGACAGCAGCCTTGTCGCATTTTCCATGCTTACATCGCTCACGACTCGAGCGCTTGGGCGCTCCTGCGTCCGTTCGCCCGAGACGCTGCCCAGCACTATTGCCTCAATCGCGAAATGCTCGTTCCGCAAACCGGTAAAGCATACCGCGCGCCCGTTTGCCATCAATACTGAATTGCGGCTTTCGTAATACCGTCTGACCAACCGCGCAGCTAAAATTGTAAGGTTGGACAGACCCTATTACAGCCCCAAGAACCGCACGAGCCACCGTTGAGAGGCAAGCCATCATGAAAACACTGTTCTATGCGGCATGTGCTACCGCAATCCTCGCTGCCCCAATCGCAACGTTCGCGCAGTCGAACGCACCTTTGACCCATGCTCAGGTGGCAGACGAAATCGTCCAGCTCGAAAAAGCCGGCTTTAATCCGGCCAACGCGAACACAGAAAACTTCCCGACGAATTTTCAGGCTTCCACTGCGGGTGGGCAGGACTCTGGATATGGGCCCGCTGGGACCGGATCATCGCAGGCTGGACGCTCGGCAAGCGTGCCCGGTTTGAAACCGGTGTTCTTCGGACAGTAAGCGGCCGCCCTCGCTGGGCGGTCACGCGCAGTGTTTGAGAATGACGGACGTTTAAGAATGACCGAGTTAGCGACCGGAAACTGTAAGCCATGTCGCTCACGCACGATTCAACTCGCGCGGGCAATCTCCGGCATGGGCGCAAACAGGGCATCGAGATCGTCGTCGGAAAATTTAACGCTTCCCGCAGCGTCTTCAGAAAGGATGCTGTCGGCTAGTGCGGCCTTTTTCTCCTGCAACCGGACGATCTTTTCCTCGATGCTGCCGGCAGCGATCAGCTTATAGACAAATACCGGCTTGTCCTGGCCAAGCCGATGCGCACGGTCCGTAGCCTGGTTCTCAGCCGCCGGATTCCACCACGGGTCGTAGTGAATCACCGTGTCGGCGGCGGTAAGATTCAGGCCAACTCCGCCTGCCTTGAGGCTGATCAGGAACAGCGGCACTTCGCCTGCCTGAAAGCGGTGGACAGGTGTGGCGCGGTCGGTCGTGTCGCCGGTTAGCGTGACGTACGGAATCGCCGTTTTGTCCAGCGCGGCGGCGATCAGGGCAAGCATGCCGGTGAACTGCGAGAACAGCAGCACGCGCCGGCCTTCTTCAATCAACTCCGGCAGCATCGCCAGCAGCAATTCGAGCTTGGCCGACTCCTTCACACGAGCGGCTTTCTCCAGCTTGACCAGGCGCGGATCGCAGCAGACCTGACGCAGTTTCAGCAACGCATCGAGCACGATGATGTGGCTGCGCGCGAGCCCCTGCGCGCTGACCGCCGCGCGCACTTTCGCCTGCATGGAGGTGCGCACGATTTCGTAAAGATCACGTTGCGAGCCCTCCAGATCGACGGTGCGTACGATCGTGGTCTTCGGCGGCAGTTCCTTGGCGACCTCGTCCTTGCGGCGCCGTAGCATGAACGGCCGGATGCGCCTCGCCAGCAGATTGCGGCGCACATCGTCGCCATTGCGCTCGATCGGATTGCGCCAACGTCGGGTGAAATCTTTCTGTGTGCCGAGAAACCCCGGCAGCAGAAAATCAAATTGCGCCCACAATTCGCCAAGATGATTCTCTAACGGCGTGCCGGTCAGGCACAGCCGATGGCGTGCGCGCAAATCGCGAATCGCGGTGGCCGACTTGGTGGTCGCGTTCTTCACGTACTGCGCTTCATCGAGAATCAGCAGGTGATATTCGTGTTCGGCCAGCACCGCGTGATCGCGCCACAGCAACGCGTAGGTGGTCAAAATTAGTTCGTGCTGGCCGATCAGTTCGAAGCGTTCCTTGCGTTGCGGTCCGTTCAGATCCAGCACCTTCAGATCCGGCGCGAAACGGCGGGCCTCTTCGCGCCAGTTGTGCACGAGCGTGGTCGGCACGACGATCAGCGCCGGACGATCCAGACGTCCCGATTCCTTTTCGGCCAGCACATGCGCCAGCGTCTGCACGGTTTTGCCGAGACCCATGTCGTCAGCCAGCACACCGGCCAGATTGTGTTCGCGCAGGAACTGCATCCAGCTCAGGCCCTGATGCTGATACGGTCGCAATTCCGCTTGCAGGCCGCGCGGCACCGGTACCTCCTGCACCCCGGCTCCGGTCTGCAGCCGCTCGGCCAACTGGCGGATCGACGCGTCGCCCTGAAACTGCCAGCGGCCCGTGTCGGTCAGCGCCGCCAGGCGCCCTGCATCGAGTTCGGGAATCCTGATGTTGTCGTCGCCCTTCCAGCTGCCGATGCCGTCGAACAGATCCACCAGCACGCGCACCACCGGCTTGAGCCGGCCGGCGCGCAGACGCAGGCGTTCGGCACGGTCGGTGGTCAGTTCGATGGCTTCGTCGTCGGCGATACTTTCGAGCGCGCCGCTCAGCCAGCGCCGGTCGCGCCGGAACAGACCGGCCAGCAGCGGCTCCAGACGCACCGTGCGATCGCCGAGCGTGAAGCCCATTTCAAGGTCAAACCAGCCGTCGCCCGACTGCCGCGCCGTGCCTTCAATGGCGTCGATTTCAATGACGTTGTGGCGGAATGCCGGTGCCATCGTCACCCGCCAGCCCTTGTCGGCCAGTTCGGGCAACGCGTCGTCGACGAAGTCGGGCCACGCGTCGGGGTCCGACAGCGCGAGCATCGTTTCCGTCACCGCTTCCCGCGCATAGCCGCCGCTTGCGGGGATAACCTGCAAACCGGTTTTGCGCAGTTCGAGCAGACGCTGCTTTTCCGCGTCGTAGCGCCGCCGGATATGGATCACGCTGCCGCCCGGCACCGGCACCAGCGTGGCACTGCTGTCGGACTTGATGCTGACGCCTTCATAGTCGAAGCTGACCGCCGCGTAATCCAGCACGTGAGCGCGCAGGGCATGCTTGCCAAAACCGGACGCCTGCATGGGCTGCGTATTGAGCGAGAGCACGGGCACAGGCTCTGTATCGATCACGCGCACCCTGGCATTGTCGAGCGCGGGCGGCAGCGGCAGATCGGGCGCGACCTCGCGCAGCACCGCAGCGACAAGCGGCGCCTCGGCGAGCGAAATGGGTGGCATCGAAAGGTAGTCGGGCAACTGCTGGAACGGCAGCGAAAGTTCGACGATGCCGGCTTCGCCCGCGGCGGCATCGACGTACCAGACCGGCTCCGTGGCCAGCACCATCGCCGCTGGCGGATCAGTGCGCAGGACCGGCCGCAGACGGTCGTCCGCCTGAGCTTCCCATTCGATGTGACCGGTGCGCGTCTCGCCCATGGACAACGCGCGCAGTCCGCGTGGCCCCATCGCATCGGCTGCAGGAGCCGGAAACAGACGCCCGGTCGCGATCAGTTTATGTAGCACCTCGCCGCCATTCGCGCCGCGCAGGATGAAGTGGCCATGGTTCTGACGCGAGTGTCCGAGCCACAGACTGCGCAGGATCACGAGATCGTCATCGGTGACAAACCTGGGCGGCTTGATCAGTGCCGCTTCCACGTTGCTCCAGGGCTCATCGAGCGTGTGGATTTCGCCATCCTGGCTGCGCCGCGTTTTGAACAACTGGATTTCGTGGCGCTGTTGTTGCCGCGACCAGCCCAGCCGGTAAGCGAGTGCAGTGACCATCGTCACTGATTGCTGGACGCCGTCCGCCTCTGTTCCGGCGCGAGCGCGGAAGGTTTCAAGCCATTGCACGAGTTCGGGACGCACGCCCGGATGGGCCTCGGACGATTTCTCCTCGAGGCCCGCAAACAGCACCGCCGCAATATGTTTGCACTGGAACCCGACCGGGCACGAGCAATCCCCTTCCACCCAGAGTTCGTCGCCGACGTCATGAAAATGCACATCCACGACGTAGGGATAACGCTGCGTGCCCTGTACTTCGCCGCTCAGGGTGTTGTTTTCCCAATGCAGATTCGATACTGCATGGGCGTAGTCACGCGCCTTGGCGACCGTTCTCGCTCCTAACCATTTCGTAACGTCTGCAAGATCATAGAAAACTGACGACATCCGGGTGACCCATCCTTGCGTATTCGGGCGCACGGTTAGTGGCGTGCGGCTAGTGGCGTGCGGCTAGCGGTGCACGGCTACTGGCGTGCAGCCAATGGCCAGCGGCGCGCGACTAGCGGGCTAGCGGCGTGCGACTGCACCAGATCCAGTTCACAAAACCTGAGGCTTGCGACACCCGCCAGCTCTGGTCCGGTTCTGCTCGCCGTTGATAGCGTTCCATTTTACGCGCTGTCGAATTATGAGATTTGATGGATATCCCTCGTTCTGCGCAAACTGTCCCGCTAACCGGAAATCACCTCAAGTTTCGCTGCGGCAAACACCTGCCCGAGCGCCGGCGACGGGCCCTCGTCGGTGATCAACAGATCGAGCCCGTCCGGCCCGAATGCATGCACCAGCGCGCTATGCCCGAACTTGCTGTGATCCGCGACCACGACGCGCCGCTCCGCCTGCGCAAACGCGGCGAGCGAGTACGACACGTCGTCCGGTTGCGCATCCATGAAGCGGCCCTGGGCGTCAATTGCAGTCACCGAGACGATCGCAAAGCGCACGTGAAACTGACGAAGAAAGGTCAACGTGCTTTCCCCAAACGCGGCCGTATCGTCGCCGCGCACTTCACCGCCCGCGATAAACACGCGGTTGCCGTTACGCGGCGCCAGGGTGCGGGCAATTTCCGCCGAGTTGGTGACGACGGTCAGACGCGAACGGACGCACAGCGCCTGCGCGATATGCACACAGGTCGTACCGCCATCGAGAATCAACGAGTCGCCGTCGTGCACCATGTCGCAGACCCGCGCGGCCATGGACCGCTTGGCGGACAGGTTCTCCTCCAGACGGCGCTGGAACGGCGGCTCGTCGAGGCGCTCGGGCAGCATCACGCCGCCGTGCACCTTGATGAGGACGCCGTCGGCAATCAACGGCTTGAGATCCCGGCGAACGGTTTCGTCAGAGACCGTGAACACCTCGGCTAGCTCGGCGACCGTACACGTTTGCCGGGCCCTGACGAGACGCAGGATTTCAGATTGTCGTTGCGTCGAGAACATGCGGCGTGAGGAAGAAAATGATCGGGAATGGCGGTTTGTCTTGCAAAGGCAGGCGGCCAAAGAAACCCATTTCCACACACTTCCAATCAAATCAACAACGAACGAAAGCCCATTATTGGCAGTGATTTCCGCTCAAGAAAGGCGTGAATTTTCTGTGACATCGTTGCAATTTATGGCATTTTGTTGCAATCTATATCGACATTTTTCCACGCATATCAACACTTATCCTAGGACCCTGTGCATGTCTAACCCCATCCCCCAGCACGCCCGCGTAGTGATCATCGGTGGCGGCATTATTGGCTGCTCGGTGGCCTATCACCTGACCAAACTGGGATGGACCGACGTCGTTCTGCTCGAACAGGGGCAGTTGTCCTGTGGCACGACGTGGCATGCAGCCGGGCTCGTCGGGCAGTTGCGTGCGCAGGAAAGCATGACGCGGCTGATTCGCTATTCGACTGCGTTGTATGCCGAACTGGAGGCCGAGACCGGCCTCGGCACCGGCTGGAAGCAGTGCGGCTCGCTTTCGGTGGCCCGCACGGCCGAGCGAATGACCCAGCTCAAGCGTACCGCCGCCGTCGCGCGCGCTTACGGCGTGACCTGCGAGGTCATTAGCCCGCAGGAAGCCGGTGATCTATGGCCAGTCATGCGCACCGACGACCTGCTCGGCGCCGTCTGGCTGCCGGGCGACGGCAAAGCCAACCCCACCGATCTCACCCAGGCCCTCGCCCGTGGAGCCCGCAGCCGTGGCGCGCGGATCGTCGAGAACACGCGCGTCACTGCGATCCACACCCAGCAAACGCGGAGCGGCGCACGCGAAGTAAGCGGCCTCGCCTGGCGCAACAAGGATGGCGCCGAAGGGACGATCGGCGCGGAAATCGTTGTGAACTGTGCCGGTCAATGGGCCAAGGCGGTGGGCCGGATGTGCGATGTCACCGTGCCGCTGCATTCGGCCGAGCACTACTACATCGTCACTGAACGCATTGCCGGCGTGCACCCCGATCTGCCTGTCATGCGTGACCCGGACGGCTTCATCTACTTCAAGGAAGAAGTCGGTGGGCTTGTGATGGGTGGATTCGAGCCGGATGCAAAACCGTGGGGCATGGATGGCATTCCAGAGAATTTCGAATTTCAGTTGTTGCCCGATGACTGGGATCAATTCGAAATCCTGATGAAAAATGCCTTGCAGCGTGTGCCCGCGCTCGAGACCGCCCAAGTCCGGCAGTTCTACAACGGGCCCGAGTCGTTCACCCCGGATAACAACTTCATGCTCGGCGAAGCGCCCGAGTTGCGACGCTTCTTTGTCGGTGCGGGTTTCAATTCGATGGGAATCGCATCCGCGGGCGGCGCCGGCATGGCGCTTGCCGAATGGATCGTCGCGGGCACGCCAACCATGGATCTGTGGCCGGTGGATATTCGCCGCTTTGCGCGCTTTAACGGCAACGACACGTGGCTGCATGACCGCGTCAAGGAGACGCTTGGTCTGCACTATGCAATGCCCTGGCCTAACCGCGAACTCGACAGCGCACGGCCATTTCGCCGCTCGCCGCTATACACCATGCTGCGCGATGCGGGCGCCAGCTTTGGCAGCAAGATGGGCTGGGAGCGGCCTAACTTTTTCGCGCCGAGCCCCACCGACGCAAAGATCGACTACGCATTCGGCCAGCAGAACTGGCTACCCTGGAGCGGCGCCGAGCATCGCGCTTGCCGCGAAGGCGTGGCGCTTTTCGACATGAGCTCGTTTTCAAAATTTCTCGTCAAAGGGCGTGACGCGGAAGCGGTATTGCAAGGCATCGTTGCCAATGATGTGGCCGTGCTGCCAGGCACAACCGTCTATACCGGCATGCTCAACGAACGCGGCGGCTACGAATCGGATTTCACACTCACCCGCCTCGCGCCCGACCAGTACCTGATTGTCTCCGGCTCGGCGCAGACCACGCGCGACTTCGACTACATCGAGAAGTCCATTCCCCACGACAGCCATTGCACGTTAGTGGATGTCACCGGCCAATATGCCGTCCTCGCGGTGATGGGGCCGCGCGCCCGCGACCTGCTGCAAAGCGTATCGAAAGCCGATTGGAGCAACGCGGCCTTCCCGTTCGGGCAGAGCCGCGAAGTCGACATCGGCTATGCGACGGTACGCGCCACGCGGCTCACCTACGTCGGGGAACTCGGGTGGGAACTGTACGTGCCCGTCGAATTCGCTGCCGGCGTGTACGAGACGCTGCAGCATGCCGGCGTCGCATTCGGCCTCGTGAACGCGGGCTACTATGCAATCGACTCCCTGCGCATCGAAAAGGGCTACCGTGCATGGGGCCGCGAACTTACGCCCGATACGAATCCGTTCGAAGCGGGTCTTTCGTTCGCCTGCAAACTCGACAAGGACATCGAGTTTTGCGGCCGCGCTGCCTTGCTGAAGCTGCGTGAGGAGCCGCTGCGTCGCCGCATGGTCGTGCTCACCGCGGACAGCGCTGCGGATCGCATGCTCTGGGGCGGCGAAGCCATTCTCCGCGACGGCAAGCCGGTCGGTTTTGTCAGTTCGGCGGCGTTTGGACATACCTTCGGGTGCCCGGTGGCAATGGGCTACGTCAACAATCCGGACGGCGCAGCCGATACCGCTTATCTGACGAGCGGACATTATGCGATCGATGTCGCAGGCGACTTGTTGCCCGCGACCTTGCATCTGAAAGCGCCGTACGATCCCCGCTCCGAACGTGTGAAAAGCTGACCTTCCAGCCAGCAGCGCGCAGCGTCAGGCGCGGCGTACGACGCCGCGCGCCATGCTTGAAAACACGCCATCGCGCCGGATCAGGCCATGGAACAAGGCCGCCGCCAGATGCCCAAGCACCGCAAGAAACAAGGCGAACGCAAGCCACGTATGCAATGCACGCAACAACGCATAGAGCCTGACATCATGCGGCACGATGGCCGGCAGATGCACAGCGCCAAATAACGTCACCGGATAACCCCCGGCTGACAGCATCGACCAGCCGATCAACGGCATGGCAAGCGTCAGCGCGTACAGCCCCAGATGCGACAGCTTTGCGACCATCTGCTGAAACGCGGGCATATCGTCGGGCAGCGACGGACTACCGCGTTTGAGTCTCACCGCAATACGCAGTAGTACCAACAAAAGAATTGCGATCCCTAACGGTCGATGAATGGCGAGCAGCGTGCTATGCGCGTGCGAGACCGTTGCGACCATGCCAACGCCGACAAACAGCATCGCGAGAATCAGCAGCGCCATGCTCCAGTGCAACAGCCGCTGCAACGGCGTGAAATGCGTACGTGCCGGCTTCATGACCGATCTCCATTGTGCTGCGCCTCGCGCAGCTTCGGGTTGAGCGCCTCCTCGCGGGTGCGCCGGTTGTAGGAAGCGGAGTACGCCGCAGATCGCGCCGCGAGCAGCGGATCGTCCGATGTCTTGATGCCCACAGGTAATACCGTGGGATCGAAGTTGACGTCGCGGCAAGGGCCGTCGTCCTGCGAGGCTTCACGCTCGATCATTAGCGTACCGGCGTCGATCTGCTCGCGCTCAGCCGGCCATTGCTGCGTGGCATCGCTACTGGGGTCGCCCGGCGCGGCCACGGTCACGATCAGATGCCAGCGCAGCGGACCCGCTTGCAGACGCTGGTCGAGATCGGCGTCGAGGAAATTTTTCGCGCTCTTTTGCGCATCGGAGACGGGCATAAACGGCGTTTCCGGCACCATTGCCCAGCGCACGAAGCGGGTCTGCCCGCTCGCGTTGATAAAGCGAAACGCGTTGATGCTGTAGTAGCTCCCGTTGGCAAAACTCGACGACGCTGGATGGCCCTTCACCCACGCCTGAAACGGCTTCGTTTCCGGGTTGGCGGCGTAGAACGCAGTGAGCACGGCAGGGTTCGGCTTGCCGGTTGCCGGATCGGGCTTCGCTGCGACCAGTTGCTGGTAGAACTGCTCTGGAGTGCGAACCGCAAACACCGGCACCGAGTTCATTCCGGTGCGCCACTCTTCGCCGTCATGCAGCGAAAACAGCAACGCCATGCTGCGGATAGGCACGCTGATGTCGGGCGCCGAAGGATTGCCGCCCGGAATCGCAAAGCGGCCAATCACCGGTGTTACACCCGCCGCAAATACCGTTGCGCTCGAAATGGCTGCGGCATTGCCACTGCTCTCGAAGTAACCGGACACGCACACGCCCTTCGAATGATTGCGGCGATAGCCCGGATGCACGCCGTTATCGGTTTCGAACGCATTGATGATGCGATGCGTAGTCAGGCGCTCGGGCGTCAGCCAGCCGGCCACGTAGGCAAAACCGGCGGCAACGCTCAAGACGACGGCGCCGATCGCCGCGAGCCGGCATGGCACGCAGATTGGATCGGGCGGTGGAAGGGATGACTGGGTCACGTGGGCTCCTTGGCTTTTACCTGCGGTCTACAGGCGCACTAACACGCGACCATCGGGCTTTATTCCAGCAGCGCGAACGGACAGCACCTCGCATGGCACGGCGCATGCATGGCACGGAATAAAAATGCATCGCACGTGTTAGCCCAATCAAGTACCTCTGGCACGCAGACGACATGAACCGCACCGACCCTCCTCACGACCCGCCGCTTTCCGAACAGGATATTCAGGCCTATGCAGATGGCCTTCTCTCCCCGGAGCGCACGGCCCATTTGCGCGCCTATCTGGGCAAGCGGCCCGGCGAGGCGCGTCGGGTGGCCTTCTACGGCAAACTCAACGAGCAGATCCAGCGTTCGTTTGGCCCTCCTGATGAACCGCTGCCGACGCGCGCCTCCGACCGGCATTGGCTGACCAGGGCGGCGCGCAAATGCCTGGCATGGCGCGCAAGCGCAGCAAGGTTGCAAGCAGTACGTACGAGCATGGCCGTGTTTTTCGCGGTCGTGCTGGCCCTGATCGCCGCGAGTGGATGGATGAGCGCGTCGCAAGTCTCCCCGGAAGCGCTGAACAACGCGGCAGTGATGGCGCTGATGCAGGCGACCAGCAATCATGCCGGCAACGCCCAACCGCTCGGCGAAAGCAGCGGCAGCAGCGCAAGCAGCACAAACGGCGCGGCAAGCGGAACGGTCAGAACCACGGCCGCGTCCTCCGTCGCTGCGGAGCCGGATAACGTGCCGACTCCGAGCCTTGCGGCCAGTCAGGACCCAGCCGCGCTGGCGGCGTCCGCGCCGAACCTGACGGCAGTCGGCATGCACCTCGTCAGCCATCGAACGATGAAACTGGGCCCGTTTGCGCACGCGTCCGAATACCTGTATCTGAACGCCGAACGTCAGCCGATCGTGCTCGTCAAGGCAGCCGCGCGGACGGCCAGCGCCCAGCCCCAATGGAGCGCGCGTCGGGTCGGTTCGTTGCGCTTGCTGGGCTGGACGGCGCACGGCGAGCGCTGCGTGCTGGCCGGCACGGCCGACGCGCGCGGCCTGATGCGCGCCGCCGATGCCCTGACCACCCATTGAGCGCGAGCGGCACGGACCACATCAGGCATCACGCATCATGCGGGAAGCGGTAAGCGGGAAGCGGTAAGCGGGAAGCGGGAAGCGGACAAAAAGGATACAAATAGCGGCAAAAAGGGTGAAATAGAGACTCATTCCCCCCTTCAGCGAAAACATGGTCCCGCTAATCAAATTGGGTGGGAATAAAATGGGGTCCAGCGTGTTTGCATCTGGAATGCCGTCGTTCGCCGTGACCGGCGCACTACGCTGAACACCTCACTGGTAGGAACAATGGACATCCGTGACGAGTTGATGGAGCACGTCCCGCGTTTGCGGCGCTATGCAAGAGCGCTGATCAACAATCGGGAACTGGCCGACGATCTGGTCCAGGACACCCTGGAGCGCGCATTAGGCCGGACCGAATTGTTCCAGGCCGGCACCGACCTGCGCGCGTGGCTCTTTACGATCATGCACAACGTCTTCGCGAACCAGGCGCGCAAGGCATCGGTGCGAGCGGTGCACGTCTCCGTGGACGACGACAGCATCGCGGAAAGTGAATTTGCCGTGCCTTCCGACCAGACCCGGTCGCTGGAAATGCGCGATCTCGACTACGCGTTGCAGCGTCTGCCTACCGACCAGCGTCAAGTGGTCCTGCTGGTCGGTCTCGAAGAAATGAGCTACGCCGATGTGGCGCTGGCGCTGGATATTCCGATCGGTACAGTGATGTCACGGCTATCACGCGGACGCGAGCGGCTCAGGGCATTGATGGCGGGCACACAGCCCGGTGCGAAATTACAGGTGGTGCGATGAACGAACCAGTCTCGCGAATCGGCGAAGAAGAACTGCATGCTTATGTGGACGGCACGCTGTCGGACGAGCGCCGCGCCCAGGTGGAGCGCGCACTCGAACAAAACCCCGAACTTGCCACGCGGGTCAGCGACTATTTTTCTCTGAACAGCATGTTCCATGAGCGCTATGACCGGGTGCTGAGCGAACCGGTGCCCAAGCGCCTGCAGGCGCCCGCTCCGAAGCGGCGCTGGCTTGACGCGGCAAACTGGCCGCAGTTCGCCGGGATGGCGGCCGCTCTGGTGCTAGGCGTCGGTATTGGTGTGGGCACACAAATGGGCAAGAGCGTGCCTGAGGCCGTGCCGGGCATGCCCGCAACCTCGTCGGATACGCGTCCTGTCAGCGCCGATGCGTCCGATGGCCTTGCGCGCCAGGCCGCAGTCGCGCACGTCGTCTATATGCCGGCGGTGGAACGGCCCGGTGCCATGGATACCGCCGATCACGAGCAGGATTTCGTCCAGTGGCTCTCGAACAAACTCGGCACCGACGTGCATCCGCCGATGCTCGACAAAAGCGGCTTTGTGCTGAGCGGCGGGCGCATACTGCCTGGCGCGGATGGTCCGGTTGCGCAGTTCATGTACCGTGGTCCGTCAGGCGAGCGTGTGACCTTGTGCATCTCCCATCGCAAGGAGAATTCGAACACCACCGCATTCAAGCTGTATCAGGATGGACCGGTGAATGTTTTCTACTGGGTGGATGGGGACTTTGGCTATGCGGTCTCCGGCGGCATCGACAGGAAGGTGTTGCTGCAACTGTCGCATGACGTCTATGCACAGTTGACCGCGAAGGGCTGATGTTCAGGGGCCTTAGTGACGCCGCGCTCAGCCCCTGCCCTTCAGCATGTCTCGCGGCGTCGCTCCGAGCAAACGGTTCATCCAGTGCGCCATATGACTCTGATGCGCGAAGCCCGTCTCCAGCGCGACCTGGCTCGCGCTCAGGCGGCCTTCGAGCAGCAGGTCACGCGCCCGCTCGACGCGCCGTTGCACGACATAGCGATGCACCGGCATCCCCAGCGTCTCGCGAAACAGCACCTTGAAATGCGGCACGCTCAAGTCCGCGAGTGCGGCGAGTTCTGCCAGCGTAAGACGCTGCGAGAGATTGCCTTCAATAAATTCGACGACCCGCGCTGCCAGTCGCGGCGCGAGCCTCGCAGTTTGTTTGCGCTCCAGCATCGGCTCGGCGTTGATGAGCCGCACAAGCATCGCCATGCACACGCTCTCCGCGTAGAGGGGGTCGGACGCATCGTCGGCCTCCAGTTCCGCGCGCAATGCCCATATCAGATGCTGGAAACGCGGGTCACGCATCTGAAATCGCGGACGGATCTGCGCAACGTTCGGGCGCAGATCCATCTGTTCGAACGTCCGTTGCGCTAACGCAGTGTTAATCCACACGCTGAGAATGGTGCAGTCGGATTCGTCGCTCCACTGCCCATCGAGACCAGCAGGGATCACGTCGGCATCTCCATGCGACTGCAATCGCACCAGACGCCGCTCGTTGCACAGGCAATGCGCCTTGACCGGAGCGCCCACGTGCACGCCCACCCGATGATGGGGCTGGGCCGGAATCCGGTGCAACCCAGCGCCGATGCCCATCAGGTCCGCGCCAAAGCCTTGCCATCCAAGCCGTGCGCTCGATCGCAGACTGACTCGCGCGGCGCCATGCGGCGTATGGCCCGGAAGCGCGACAGGTAGTGCAGTTGATGAAGCGGAAAGCACGGCGTTCATTGCAGCCCTCACGGATAGCGACAGACGTGCGTGCATTGTGCGACGTTTTTGCCTGCGTTGCTTGAGCCGTGCTCTCGCGCAGTCCGCTCGGTTTGGCTCGGACTCCCACACCTGGAAATACGATCATCCGTATCTGCTCTGCTCCATCCAGACCCGCGCGTATCGAAAGTCATACCCTTCTACGATGAGTCACACCTCACTCATCAGGAGCGCAATGTGTTTGTGATATTCGGAGCATCCGGCAACGCCGGCAGCGTCACCGCCGCCACGCTGCGTCAATTGGGCCACAAGGTGCGCGCCGTGGTTCGCAACGCACGACAAGGCGAGCCGCTCGCGAAAATCGGCTGCGAGATTGCATTGGCCGATTTGACGGACTACGCGTCGGT
>FTBI01001687.1_pt1 | contig 18078 bp, 15 predicted proteins | sample 1639171 | NCBI WGS metagenome assembly FTBI01 (sample SAMEA3914812, study PRJEB12502) | metagenome | biome: forest; material: soil | place: Canada | collected 2011-07-07 | depth 0.1 m | reverse complement strand
GTGGCTTGATTCTGGCGCTCACCTGTCGGCTCCTGTGGCGTCGGTGGCGAGCCTACCTGGTAGTTGAGGAGGTATTTGCTATCGTTGAGACGTTCCGCCTTACAGTCGTTGCCATGGAAAAAGTATCGGCCGAACGCAAGTTGACTATCAGTGCATTGGGAGAGGATCTGCCAGTCCCCGAAGCAAGAATAGCGGTACTCGACAATGCGCGTCGCGAAAGCCAGCTTGCTGCTGAAAGGCTGCTCACGCCACTCGGTGCTGAGGCCTACCGTCTGTACACGACAGAGCGCGCTGCGGTCAGACAAGCTAAAGGTGATTTGCGATTGGCACGTGCGAACGCGGACCGGCTCCTCGAATTGCCACGTCAACACCGTAGCCAGCCGGCGCTGGACGAGGCGAGTGGCGAGTTGGTCAACATCATTGCTCAATTCGTACCGATTGCCGACACCGTTGGACTGAACATCGCCAGGGACGGCCCCAATAAATTGGACGCTCTACAGATTGCACGCGTTGCCGCCATGCTTCGTGGGCGTGACCCAGCATCTGCCTGGTGAACACTTTTCGCAGACGATTCGTCGCGCTATCGCCGCTTTATTGGAAGCAAAGGACAGCGAACGCAACAGGTGCGTGTTCACGACGGATGACTTACCAGAGCATCCATAAAAAGATGGTAATTGACGCTTTCGCGAGACATTTCCAATTCCGATAGCGATAGCGTGGCGACTCGCATGAGCTGGTCCTGGATGGCTGGAGTAGAAATCAAATGGTTAAGACAAGAACACTCAACAGGGTATGGAATCGCATTAGCGAGCAAGGCGATTTCCCCATGCTTTCGCAATCGCTGCGCACGACTTTGATCGCCATGAGCCAGGCTGAGGTCGATTTCGCCGCTCTCGTACAGGTTGTCTTGTCGGATTTCGCGGTAACACAGAAAGTGCTGCGTCTTGCCAATTCGGCGATGTACATCACGTTCGGCGGCAATATCACCACCGTGTCCCGCGCGCTGACGGTGCTTGGCGTGGACACTGTCGTACATATCGTGATCGGGATGAAGATCCTCGACCATTTTCAGCACCGTGTGCCGCGCCGTATCGATGCAGAACTCGAACTTCACCGCACCATATTGGCCGGCTGTATCGCACGTGAGCTCAACAAGGACGGTGATCTGCTTGCCGCAGAAGAAGCGGTAGTTTGTACGCTGATGCGCCAGATCGGGAAACTGCTCATGGTCTTCTATCTGGATAGCGAATGGGACGAGATTTGTCGTCACGTCGAAGCGGGTGTGGACGAAGCCGAAGCATGCCGTGCAGTGATCGGTGTGACCGCAGAAGAGCTTGGACTGGAAGTCGCGTTGCGCTGGCGTTTGCCGGAGATCATCCGCTCCAGCATGAACGTATTCGATCCCCGCATGGCACAGGAGTCACACCGTCTGCGACGTTTGTGCGCAACCACCAATTACTCGACCGACGTCTCGCGCGTGCTGACGCAGCGAAATGTGCTCGACGAGCACCGCGAAGCTGCTATTGCCGAGCTCGCGCAACGGTACGGCGGTGCGCTTGGCGACGATCCGGACGCATTGGTCGTGATGAGTTGCACGCTCGCGCGCGAGGGGGCAGGCGCTAGCGTCATGCGCGAAATCGATGAGCTGCATGCCACCGCTGAGGCGAGCACCCGTCAGGCGCTCGACCCGCGAGCGCGTATCGACGTTGGTCTCAGCGATCTGCGCGCGCTCTCCGCGACAAGTGCGCTCAGGACCGTTCTCGCGCTGGCTTGCGAAGTCGTGCACGAAGGACTCGGGTTTGCGCGCACGGTTGCGTTTGTGCGGGACGGCAATGGGATGTTCACGGCGCGTGTCGGCTTCGGGTCGAAGATCGATGCGGTTTTACCCGCTTTGTCATTTGATGCGGCGTTTGAGCCCGACATATTTCATCTGGCGATCGCCAATCCGGTGGGCATCTTCATCGAGAATGCGCGAGCGCCGCGAATAGCCGCGCGGCTTCCGGACTGGTATCGCCGGATATTCGACGATATCCGCTCCTTCGTGCTGCTGCCCGTCATGATAAAGAACCGGTCAACCGTGGCACTGTTGTATGGCGACTGGTCCGAATCGCAGAAGCCACGCCGGGTTTCTCAGGGAGAGATGGCGGCGTTGAACGATCTCGCGCGTGAGTTGAGACGGTTCTTTGTGGATTCGCCGGGATCGCAGGTCCTGGCATCCTGAAGGGCAACGTCACGTTCGAGCGGTGATCGTCAGCCCGGTCACTCCGATCGTTACATGCAACGGCCGCTCAACGTGTAATGGCCAAATTCATGCAACGACGCCGCATTGCGGCATCGTTTTAGCAACCGGCATCAAGGCCTTGCTATGTGGTTTGAACAGTTGAAGGCAACGAATGATTTTTGACGGAAAAGGCATGGGCATCAGAGCACAGATTTCGTTAAGAATTGCGGCCATTCAATTTGCCGCCGCCTTGTCTATTGCCTTCGTGTCGTACTCTCTCGTGGTCAATGTGATAGACGCCTGGGGGACGAATTATGCTGCACAGCAGGTTCGATACAATAAAAGCAAAGCTTTGCAACCCATCTTGCGGGAATTGGCGTTGGCTCGGCAGTTAACACGCTCTCCCGTCATTGTTGCCTGGGCGTCGGATCCCGAGAACCTGGCACTTCGGAAATCGGCATTACGTGAACTGGAAACGTCGCGGGAAAATTTCAAGGATCAGAGCTATTTCGTCGCGCTGAAGAAAAATAATAAATACTATTACAACAATGCGCATAATGATTTTCTGGGCAGGGAGCATCGTTATGACCTTGACCCCGAGTCTCTGAGTGATCAATGGTTCTACACGCTTTTGAAACTCAATCAGGGCGAGCAGATCAATATTTCACATGACGTCAAGCTTGGCGTCACCAATGTCTGGATGAATGTCGCGATTCGGAATCCTGGCAATGGTGAAATTTTAGGCTTTGCCGGAACCGGATTGAATCTGGATGATTTCATTCACGATTTCGATGACGGCGACGTGCCTGGTGTCAAGTCCTTACTGGTTGACGACACCGGCGCCACTCAGGTCTATCGGGAGAGAGGCTTAATCAACTATGCATCTTTAACCACGAAGCCGGAAAGCCGGCGGACGTTTTTCGATCTTCTCACCTCGACAGCGGACCGGGACGAAATTCGGCGCGCCATGAGTGAGTTGCAACGTTCCCCCAACTCCGTTTTGACAAAGAACGTCCGGATTGGAGGCGGACGATCAATTCTTAGTGTTGAATTTATTCCAGAGATAGGTTGGTACGACGTCACCTTGATTGATCTGGGTGAAGTGTTGCCATTAAGCCGCTTCAAGAACATTGCCTTGATCTATGGCGTTGCCACTCTCCTGGCATTGCTGATTATTGTTATGTTTTTAAACAAGGAATTGATCGCGCCGATAGAACTGCTACATGGTGCCATGCGCCAATTGTCTTCGGGGTCTGTCATCGGCGAAAATCTTCCTAAAAAAGGCGCGACCGAGATTCAGGGCCTGGTGAATGCATTTGCCAAGATGGCGTCAGAGATTTCTGCGTCCAGGCATGAGTTGGAAGAAAAGGTGCGGAGTCGAACCGCTGAGCTCGATAAGTTGACTCGGTCTGATGCGCTGACCGGACTGCTTAATCGTCGAGGTATGTCCGACGAACTGGAGCGGGCCGTGTCCGATTTGAAGCATGGGAAAAACGGCGTCGGCTTGCTCTGGTTTGACGTCGATTATTTCAAGGCTGTCAACGACAGCTACGGCCATCAGGTGGGAGATGAGGCGCTGAAGTTGATTGCCGGCACGATTAAAAGCCACGTCGCTCCTGGCAGTTCAGTGTCTCGTTGGGGAGGAGATGAATTTTTGGTACTACTTTCACCCGCTGAGGAGCACGAAGTCGACTTAATCGCTGAACAGGTATGCCTGGCGATCCGGGCAGTTTCGCTCATGACGACGGAAAGAAAATGTATCCGGCTCACGGTCAGTATCGGTGGCTATTTTTGTAAAAAAGCGGACAGCCTCAATTCCATGCTCGAAAAAGCAGACCAGGCGCTTTACGCAGCCAAAGACGCTGGTCGCGATTGTTATCGTCGGCACCAGAATGGAATTGCTGACGGGGTTCGTTCAAAGCCAGACTGACCTCGGGGTTTGTCGCATGCCGATCACGCGTTTATACGCTACGCATACAAACGCTCAATTTTGTAACGCGGTTCGTCGAAGGTCTCAAGTTTTTCCAAACGCTGCCGTTCTACAAAGAGGATTCCGGTCTACGGACGCATCAGCACTTCATCGTGAAGCGGCAAGGCAGCAATGTACGACGATCAGATGGTGACATGTGCGAGGTGGCTTTTCTCTACCTTTGGGTAGGGAGCAGCCTGATCGTGGGCTTGATGTTTGAATAACCCGGCCATCGTGGCCACCTCAGGATGTCGACATGATTCCACTTGGTCTGGCAGCAACTCTGCTCGGTGACGTGGGTAGCGCAGTGGGCAGCGCAATCAGTTCCGGTCTGTCAAAATTGAACGGGCAAAGCTCTGCCAGCGAACCCAGCCAGCCTAGTTTTGCTGCGCACCTGAAGGCAGCCACCTCGCACAGCAGCCTGGTTTCGGCAAGTAACGCCACCGAAGGCATCCTGCACCATCACACGCATAGCGCAGGAAAGGCGTCGAGCACTTTGGCCGATTCTTCGCAAACGACGTCGCCAACGACGGCGCAAACCGGAAGTGCGATCGCTGCAATCGGCTCGATCGTCAATACAAAGGTCTAAAACACCCGCGGATTCAACCCATGGGTGCAACGATTCGCATATAACGAGAGCCCGCGACCAGCCCTGAACAAGCTTGCGCTGTGTAAGAAACCGGCTGCCAACCGGCTCTCCAAAATCCCGCTCAGCGAGCCTACTCGCCGACTGTCAAAAGAATTTCTCGGCGAAATGCGCGCCAGCGCACAGAGCCGATTCAAATTCTCAACCTACATTGCTAGATGCCGCAACGCCTATGCCAGACTTTTCTCAGGCATAGGCGCGTAGTATTTCTACACGTCTTTCGCACGCACCCGCTTTACGGGCAATCAGTCAACGATCGCCCGAAGCAACACCAGGCCGATATCGCCGAGCCGCGCCATCCGGCGCAAAGCGGCGCTTACGCAATCAGGTGCCACCGATGCGTCTCCAAGTCATCAGCTATGCGTTGACCCTTGCGTGCGGGTGCCTGGCTGCCGCCGATGCATTGGCCGACGATGCCGCCGGCGTCGTCAAAACCTTGAAGGGCACGGTGCAGATCGAGCGGCCAGCAGGCAATGCGGGCGCGGCGGTCGGCAGCGAAGTCTATGGCAGCGATCGCATCGTGACGGGTCCGCAATCGTCAGTGGGCATCACGTTGCGCGACAGCACCCAGCTCTCCGCCGGCGCCAACACCATCCTCGATCTGAACAAGTTCGCCTTCAATACGACGACGCATGATGGCGTGCTCGACGCCACCGTCAAACGCGGGTCTCTCGCCGTGATTTCCGGCAAGCTGGCAAAGGCGAATCCCGATGCCGTTCGCTTCAGCACGCCGACCACCACGCTAGGCGTGCGCGGCACGGAATTCATCATCGAAGTCGGTGATCAAGGGGAGGGCGCACGTTGAGAGCCGCAAGCCGAAGTCGAAGACGCGTAGCGGGTGCGGTATTCGTCGCGCTGGCATGGCTCGCCGGATGCAGCACGCCGCCAGACCGGATTATTTTATTGCCGGACCCAGAGGGCAAAGTCGGCTCGGTGATCGTCCATAGCGCCACCGGCGAGCAGACCATCAACAAGGCTTACGCCGGCGTCGATGTCAAAGGCAGCGGTGCCATCGAGGCCACCATGGATAGCCAGGCGGTCGTGCAGACACGCTATGCCGACTTACTCGCCGCGCGGCCGCCTCGTCCGGTGACGTTCACGATTTTCTTTCTCTTCGACTCCTCCACTGATCTCGCGCCCGAGTCGGCCGCCACGGTCAGCAAGATGAAGGCGATCCTCGCGAGTTGGCCCGCGCCCGAGGTTCAGGTGGTCGGTCACACCGATCTGGCGGGTTCTCAGGATCACGACGACAAGCTGTCGCTGCGGCGCGCACAGACGGTGGCGGCGTTCCTCGTCAAGCAGGGCATTCCGGCCCAGCAGATCGAGACCGCCGGGCGGGGCAAGCGCGAGCCGCTCGTCCCCACGGCGGACGGCGTGCCCAACCACATGAACCGGCGCGCTGTCATCACCATCCAATGACGGTGACGCTCATCGACGCTGCGTGGTGTGTGCCTCGATGAAACGCTTTTACGACGCGTGGATTGCCCGATTCAAAGCCCTGTTGACCACCGCGCAGGGGCGACCGGTCGCGCTCGTCGTGCTGTTCGGCCTGAGCTTCATCAACCTGTCCAGCGAATGGCCGAGCGATATCCCCCGTCCGTCGTTCGTCGGCTCGCTCGACGAAGCGCTGCCCGACTCCTTCAAAACGGCCCGGCAACTTCTGTTCGACCAGTATCAACGCCGCTTTCCCAGGGTGCCGACGGCTCAGCCGGTGACCATTGTCGAAATCGACGAACAGACCCTGGCGACGGTCGGGCAATGGCCGTGGCCGCGCAACCGGCTCGCGAACCTGATCGACGCGATCGCGGCGCTGAAGCCGCTGGCCATCGGGCTGGACATCTACATGCCGGAACCGGATCAGACCTCGCCCGACAAGGTCGCCGCCAATCTGCCGAAAACGGCGGCGGATCTCGCCGCCGGCTTGCGGGCGCTGCCCAGTCACGAAGCCATTCTGGCCCAGTCGTTGCGCGCGGCACCGACGGTCCTCGGCGCCGCGGCGCTCGATCACGACGCCTTCGCCGCCAGTGTCGATTTGCGTAGCGCGCCGATTCTCGTGCATGGCAGCGATCCGCTCCCTCACGTGCAACGCTTCGACTATGTGCTCGCTAGCCTGCCGGAATTGCAGGAGGCGGCGCACGGCGAGGCGCTGCTGAGCGTCTCGCTCGAACAGGGCGTGGTCCGGCATATTCCCCTCGTCATGGGTCTGAGGGACAAGCTCGTGCCCGGTCTGCCGATGGAAATGCTGCGCCTCGCCACGGGGTCGGCGGCGATCGACGTTTATGCCGGCACGTCGGGCGTGCAGGCCGTAGGTGTCGCGGATGTGGCGGTGCCCACGCAACCCGGCGGCGACATCTGGTTGCATTTCGCGTCGATACGCTCGACGCTGAACCGCTACGTGTCGGCGCGCGACATCCTGCAAGGCACGGTCGATCCGGAACGGATACGGGGCAAACTGGTGCTGGTGGGCCTGACCGGTACCGGTGTGACCGACATGCGCACGACGCCGCTGGGCGAACTCGTGCCGGGCATCGAAATTCAGGCGCAAGTCATCGAAACGATTGTCGAGGGACGATTCCTGCGCCGCCCCATCTGGCTGAAATGGGCGGAGAGCGCCTTCATCATAGGGTTCGGGCTGTTGATCATCTGGTACGTGCCACGCGCGCGCTCGCGCTTCGCGTTGTTCATGAGAATGGTGCCAAAGGCATCCACGGTGCTGGGCGTTTGCCTGCATCTGCTCAATATCGTGTGCTGTTTCTTTATTTTTGTGCGGTTCGGGCTGCTGGTCGATGCCGCTTCGATTTTCATTATTCTGTCCGCGGTCATGGGCTGCTTTTTTTCGCGCATGCTGCTTCACACGATCGAACAGTCGAAAGTGGAGGCCACGCCTGCGCAGGAGTCCAACACCAACGGGGAGACCAACGCAGAGACCGGCAAGGCACCCGGCCCGCGAATTTGAGCCGCCCTGATTGCATGCGATCATTTGCCATCAATCCGATAGAAGCGATCCGCCATGAACCTCGCCCCTTTGAGCGACCACCAGATTGTCGACTCATGGAAGCGCAACGCCGCGCCGTGGACGCACGCCGTGCGCGGCAAGGAAATCGAGAGTCGGCGCCTCGTCACCGACCGCGCAATACTCGACGCGGCGCTGGCTTGCGAGCCGTCGACCGTCATCGATCTGGGCTGTGGCGAGGGCTGGCTTTCGCTGGCGCTCATGCGCAACGGGATCGGGGTCACGGCGGTGGACGTCGTGCCCGCACTGGTCCTCGCCGCGCAGCAGGCCGGGGTGATCGACAGCCGGGTTCTGTCCTACGAAGAGATCGCAGCCGGAAAGCTCGACCTGCGCGCCGACCTCGTGATCTGCAATTTTTCCCTGCTCGGCAAGGAGTCCGTGGACGCGCTGCTGCGGGCCGTTCCAACTTTACTTAAACCCACTGGCACGTTGCTCGTGCAAACGCTGCATCCGCTGGCTGCCTGCGGTGATCTGCCCTATGTCGACGGCTGGCGTCCCGGCTCCTGGGCGGGTTTTAGCGACGCGTTCCGCGATGCGCCGCCCTGGTATTTTCGAACCCTGTCGACCTGGCTCGATCTGCTGCGCGCGAGCGGATTGACGCTTCAGGCGCTACAGGAGCCGCTGGATCCCAGAACGGGCAAGCCCGCATCGGTGATTTTTCGTGCATCCGTTTCCGCCGTCGCTGCGTAAATCCTCACAAGGACGCGCCATCCTCGCCACACCCGCCATACCCTTTTAACCGCCGCGCGTCTCTCGACGAGGAGACGCGCCATGAGCCACGCTGCACCGACCCCAGCATCCCCGCGCGGCTCGCGGGTCGCGGTCATCGGCGCCGGTATTTCAGGGTTGGCGAGCGCCTATCTGCTCGCGCGCGAGCATCGGGTCACGCTGTTTGAATCGGCCGATTACGCGGGCGGCCACACCAACACCGTGGACGTCACGCTCGACGGCCACACGCATCCCGTCGACACCGGCTTCCTGGTATTCAACGAGTGCACCTATCCGAATCTGATCGCGCTGTTCGGCGAACTGGGCGTCGAGTCGCACCCGAGCGATATGACGTTCTCGGTTTCGCTCGACGAAGGCCGTCTCGAATGGGCCGGCACCAGCCTGAACACAGTGTTCGCGCAGCGCCGCAACCTGTTTTCGCCGACGTTCATCGGCATGTTGCGCGACATCATGCGCTTCAACGGCAGCGCCGAACACAATCTCGTGATCGCGATGCAAACTCGCGTGTCGATGGGCGAGTTGCTGGCGGCCGGCGGTTACGGCGGCGCGTTCCAACGCCATTACCTGCTGCCGATGGCCGCCGCCATCTGGTCCAGCGCCACCTCGGACATCCTCGCGTTTCCGGCGACCACGTTCCTGCGCTTCTGTCTCAATCATGCCTTGCTGCAAGTGAACCGCCGGCCACAGTGGCGCACGGTGGTCGGCGGTGGTCGGGAGTATGTGAAGCGCATCATCCACACGCTCGACGATGTCCGCATCGGCACGCCGGTGCGCGGCGTGCGGCGCGACGCGGACGGCGTCGACGTCTATACCGATGACGGCACCGAACGCTTCGACGCGCTGGTGCTCGCCACCCACGCACCGACCACGCTGCGTCTGCTGGAAGACGCGGAGCAGGACGAGCGCAGCGTGCTGGGCGCCGTGCGCTATCAGCCGAACGTCGCCGTGCTGCATACCGATACGACGCTGCTGCCGCTGCGTCAGCGGGTATGGTCGGCGTGGAATTACCTGGGTCGGGGCGGGGCCGATGGCAAACATCCGGTCTGCGTCAGCTATCTGGTCAATCAGTTGCAGCCGCTGCCGTTCAGCACGCCGCTCGTCGTGACGCTCAACCCGGTGACGCAACCGGCGCCGGGGACCGAATTGCGCCGCTTCCACTACGATCACCCGCTGTTTGATCTGGCCGCGATCGATGCTCAGCAGCGCTTGCCGTCGTTGCAAGGCAAGCGCCGCACGTGGTTCGCGGGCGCATGGACTGGCTACGGCTTTCATGAGGACGGTCTGAAATCGGCGCTGCGCGTCGCCGCCGATTTCGGCGCGTTGCCGGGCTGGGCCAAGCTATGAAGGCTGTTCACGCCAACCGTACCTCTATCGCGGGCGACGTGCGCAACCGGGCCGCTTTGTGCCCCGACATCACGCCGGCCGCCTGGCTCCTGACGGGGCACGTGATGCACGCACGCTTGCGACCGCGGCGGCATCGCTTCACCTATCCCGTGTTCTACGTGCGGTGCGATCTGGATCGGCTCGAGTCGCTCGATAGTGGCTGGTTCGGCGTGGACCGCTGGCGTGCTCTGAGTCTGTTTCGACGCGACCACGGTCCGCGAGATGGCAGCGATCTCGCCGCGTGGATGCGCAAGCAACTCGCAGCGGCGGGTATCGGCGAGGCGGACGGCAAGATCTGGCTGCAAGCGTTTCCGCGCATGTTCGGGTATGCATTCAACCCGGTCAGCTTCTGGTTCTGTCACGACCGCGACGGCCGTTTGCGCGCGTTGCTCGCCGAGGTGCGCAACACCTTTGGCGCACGCCACAGTTATCTGCTTGGCGCAAAAGACCACGCGCCGATCACCGGCGACACTCCGCTCATCTGCAAGAAAGTGCTGCACGTGTCGCCGTTTTGTCGAGTGGAGGGGAGCTATACGTTTCGCGTGAGGGAGAGCGCTGGGTCCACTTTGGCCTCGGTCTCGATCGATTATCACGACGCCGACGGTCTTCTGATCCGCACCGCGTTGGCCGGCCGTCTAACGCCTTTAACGCGGGCGAGCGCCGTTGCTGCGCTCATCCGTCAGCCGCTCCTGACGGTTGGGGTGGTCGCCGGAATTCACTGGCAGGCGCTGCGCCTCGCCCTGAAACACGTGCCGTTCTACGGCAAAGATCCCGCGCCGGTTCGCTTCGCCGACGCCAGTCCCGACCCTGAATCCGCAGCCGCAGCCGTCACTCAGCCGCGCGCTGCCGCGCAGCCCATTTCGTCCGATTGAGGAGCTTCAGCCATGGCGATTTCTCGAACCCTGAGCGGCCACCAACCTGTTCCCGCGTCGGCAAGTCTCTTTCTGTCCTTGCTCGAACGTATCAAGGTCGGGCATCTGGTGCTCGTCACGCCCGACGGTCAGCCGCGCGTGTTCGGCGATCCGCATGCGGCGCCGGGGGCGCGTCTGGAGTTGCGCGACTGGCGCGCGTGCGGCGCGATTCTGCGCAAAGGCGATATTGGTTTTGCCGACGCATGGCGCTCGTTCTGGGTCGATACGCCCGACCTGGCCGCATTGCTGCGCGTTGCGATCCGCAATGAACGTGCGCTGCAACGCACGGTGTACGGCGGCTGGCTTGCGCAACTCTGGTATGGGCTGCGTCACCGGCTGAGGCCCAACACGCGCTCGGGCAGCCGGCGCAATATTCATGCGCACTACGACATCGGCAATGCGTTTTACGCGCAATGGCTGGACCCGACGTTCACCTATTCGAGTGCGGTGTTCAACGGCAATGTCCATCAATCGCTCGAGGACGCGCAGCACGCGAAGTATCAACGCATCATCGATGCGCTCGGTTTGCGCGCGGGCATGCGGGTTCTGGAAATTGGCTGTGGATGGGGCGGCTTTGCCATGCACGCCGCACGCCAGGGCATCGACGTGCATGGCGTGACGATCTCGCCGGCACAGCTCGAATTCGCGCGGGCGCGTGTGAGCGAAGCCGGGTTGAGCGGCCGCGTGCAACTCGAATTGCGCGACTACCGGAGCCTCGCGGGACAATACGATGGCGTCGTGTCGATTGAGATGTTCGAGGCTGTCGGCGAAAAATTCTGGCCGGCGTACTTCGGCATTCTGCGCGAGCGTTTGCGGCCCGGTGCTCGCGCGCTGGTGCAAACCATTACGATCGACGACTCCCATTTCGCCGCTTATCGCGCGACGAGCGACTTCATCCGCGAGTTTATTTTTCCGGGCGGGATGTTGCCGAGTCCGCAACGTTTCGTCGAAGCGGCGTGGCGCAGCAAGCTGGTGGCGTGCACGTCGCTGGCGTTCGGGCGTGACTACGCGGAGACTTTGCGCCGCTGGCGCAGTGCCTTCGAAGCGCAACTCGATACGATCCGCACGCAAGGCTTCGACGAGATTTTCGTGCGCACGTGGCGGCTGTATCTCGCGTACTGTGAAGCGGGTTTCGACGAAGGCCGCACGGACGTGATGCAGTTCGTGCTCTCAAAGGCCGAGTGAGATGCGCGGGCTGACCGCTCCCGTCGCTGGCAGTGTGGGCATGCACGGCCTGCGCTGACTGGCAAGGCGACGTGCAGCCGGCGAAGTGCTGTCCGGTCGTGATCGATGCAGTCGCCATGACACGTGACACCGCACGACACCGCGCCACATCAAGCCTCACCCCGCATGAAACGGCGGCCACGGCGAAATCCCCGCTACCTGTAGCAGCAGAATCAGATTCAACGCCAGCACGAGCACCGTTCCTGTTATCGCGGCAAGCGTCGTCGAGCGACGGTTGCGGTAACCGCCCATCAAGTCACTGCGCGAAGTGAACCACACCAGCGCGATCATCGGCACGGGCAGCGCGATGCTGAGCACCACCTGACTCAACACGAGCGCGCGCGTCGAATCCACCCCACAGGCCACCACGACGAAGGCGGGCGCCATCGTCATCAGCCGACGTGCCCACACTGGGATATGGAAGCCGACAAAGCCCTGCATGATCATTTGCCCGGCCATCGTGCCGACCACCGAACTCGACACGCCCGAGGCGATCAACGCCGCCAGAAAGAGCCCGGCTGCTGCGCCACCGAGCAAGGGCGTGAGCGTGCGCCACGCGGTTTCGATACTGGCGACGTCCGCGTGGCCGGCGTGAAATGCGCTCGACGCCATGATCACCATCGCCATATTGATGAGGCCGGCGACACCGAGCGCGGCCACCACTTCGATATTGGAAAACCGCAACAGCTTGACGCGCTCGCCTTCATTGCGCGGCGTCACGCGATTCTGCGTGAGCCCCGAATGCAGGAACAGGACATGCGGCATGACCGTCGCGCCGATCATGCCGACCGAGATCGTCAGCGCATTGCTGTCGGGCACGGACGGCGTGAACGTGTGTTTCACCACCGATGGCCAATGCACTGGCGCGCTCAGCAACTCGGCGAGATAGGACAGCCCGATCACGCCGATGAGTGCCGCGATGACCAGTTCGAGCGGACGAAAGCCACGCTTCTCCAACTGTAGCAACCCGTACGTGACGGCTGCGGTGATCAGCATGCCAGGCATCATCGGCAAACGCGTGAGCAGCGACACGCCAATCGCTGCGCCGACGAACTCGGCCAGATCGGTGGCCATCGCCGCCACTTCACTGATGCCCCACATCGCGAGCACGTATCGGCGCGGCAACGCCGCGCGGCATAGCTCGGCAAGGTTGCGGCCGGTTACGAGTCCGAGTTTGGCCGACATCGACTGGAACAGCATCGCGACGATGTTCGCCAACGCCACCACCCACAGCAACGTGTAACCATAGCCGGCGCCGGCCTGAAGGTTGGTCGCGAAGTTGCCAGGGTCCATGTAGGCGATCGAGGCCACCACCGCAGGCCCAACGAACGGCAGCATCGCGCGCAGGCCGCGCCGCCTTCCGGCCAGCGTTTCGCGGATATCGAAACACGTCTGCTCGGTGAGTGTGGACGGCGCGGCGGGCGGACTCAACGTTTCGTTCATGACTGTTCCTGTGCGGCGTCAGGCATTCAAGACAAGACCGATGAAGACTGAAGGGGCGCGCTCGCGACCCTTCATGGCCGGTTGTGCCGGTTGCGCCGGTTGCGCCGATCATGCGGTTGTGCCGGCACGTCTGGCACGACGGGCACAACCGGTACAACAGCGCGCCCGCGTCAGGCGCTCATGTTGAGCGTCCCGTTCACGCCATTCGGGAAGAAGCCGCCCTTGGTCGCCGCCGAACTCGTCAGATACACGATGTTGAGCACGTTGCCATAGCCACGGCTAAAGGCGAGCCCATTGCTGTCGAGCGGCACGATGTTCGACGTACCGGCGCTCGCGCCCGTGATGCCCTGATCGTCGTGGCCATTCTGATCGAGGCTGTTGCGCGCAGCGGAGATCGCGTTGGCCGCCGTGACAAGACTCGTCATGTCGATGCCTTTCGAGTACAACACCGTGCGCACCAGACCCGCGTGATATGCCTCGGCCGCTAGAATGCCGGCGGCTGCTTCGAGGAAGGTCTTGTTGGTGATGAGTGGCGAGGCACCCTTGTAGGCCGTTACGCCCACGTCCTCGAAGATGAACGCGCCGAGCAGAAAGTTGTTGTCGTTCGCATACGGATTGAACGCGACTCCCGCACCGACGAGTCCCGCTGCGCGCGCGGCATTCGAGAACGCGCCATTCGGATTGGTGCCGCCGATATCGATGGAGGGCATCGCCACGGCCGCCGACCCCAACGCGCCGCGCAGAAACGCGACGTGCTCGCGTTCGTCGTTGGCGATCTCGTTGGCGTAGGCTTGAACCACAGGGTCCTGGAACGGCACCTGCTGTCCCGGGATCACCGTGCCCATGGTGCCGACGCCGGCCGTCATGCTGGCGGCCAAACCCGCGCCCGTCGTCGCATAGGTATAGAACTGCGATTCGAGGTATTCCAGATTCAGGGCGAAATTAAGGATTTCCGCGTCGGTTGGTGCGCTCGCTGCCGCCACGCTGGAACCAGACCCGCCGCCGCACGCACTGATCAACGTGCCGCCGACAAGACCCAGACCCAGGCCGCCCGCGTTGCGAAAAAACTGGCGACGCTGCAGGCGACGCTCGACACGACGATCGAATACATCAATAAGGGATGCTGATTTATTGCTGGTCTCCGACATGACGATGCTCCTCTGATGGTTCACTGCGCAAGCCGCACATTGGCGGCGCATACACCCGGACAGCCGCTATTTACGCCAAGCTGAACGCGCAGGACGCCAGGCGCAAATCGCGGACGCAAAGAGGTCCCTGTTCTTCCAGGAAGAACTTGTTGATGCAGGGGAGAAGAAGAGCCCTCAATCGCCTCTACGGCACGAAGTGTTGACTAGATGCAAAGCGTGCGAAAGAAATTCGCGTGCGCTCGCAACATGCACTCGCGATGGGTAGGCAAATGAGGCAGAAATCGAGCGTGCAACCGAGTCCGCAACCGAGTCCGCAACCAAGTCCTCAACCGACCCCGCATCGCATTCCAACCCCCGTCCCGCACCATGGCGAATTCGCCCGGATCAGGCGCGTTGCGCCCAATTCGACGAGGGGCGGGCGCGATCCTCTGTACAATTGGCCGATCGCTTCACCGGCTAGAGCACAATTTGCCGCGCCGCTTGCGCGGCAGAACGGCAAAACCGGCGCTGCATTGCCGGGTGCACGTCTCTCTGTATGCGCGTCGTGGCGGCGCGCGCGTTGAACCGCGAACTCCATCCGAACTACATCGACTGAATTCATGGCCATTACCTACAAGACCCCCGACGACATCGCCAAGCTGCGCATTTCCGGCCGCCTCGCGGCCGACGTGCTGGCCATGATAGGCGAGCACGTCAAGGCCGGTGTCTCCACCGACGAACTCGACGCACTGTGCAACGACTACATCGTCAATACGCAAAAATCGATTCCGGCCAACGTCGGCTATCTGGGTTTCCCCAAAACGGTTTGCACGTCGGTCAACTCGGTGGTGTGCCATGGCATTCCGAACCGCGGCGAGATCCTGAAAGACGGCGACATCATCAATATCGACGTGGCGATCATCAAGGACGGCTACTTCGGCGACACGAGCCGTATGTATTGCGTCGGCCAGCCGAGCCCGGTTGCGCGCCAGTTGATCGACACGACCTATGAAGCGATGCTCGCCGGTATCCGCGAAGTGAAGCCGGGCGCCACGCTCGGCGATGTCGGCTACGCGATCCAGAAGGTGGCGCAGCGCGACGGCTTTTCGATCGTGCGCGACTACTGCGGGCACGGCATCGGCAAGGTCTATCACGAAGACCCGCAGGTGCTGCACTACGGCCAGCCGGGGCAGGGCGTGCGTCTGAAGCCGGGCATGGTCTTCACCATCGAGCCGATGATCAACGCCGGCCGCGCCGGCACGTCCGTACAGCGCGACGGCTGGACGGTGGTCACCAAAGACCGCTCGCTGTCGGCGCAATGGGAGCACATGATCGCCGTCACCGACGACGGCTACGAGCTGCTGACGCCGTGGCCCGACGGCACCGGCCGCTACGAAGCGCCTTGAGCATGTCGCGCACGCGGCACGCTCGTGCCCTCGCCGGACGCCGGCTGGGTAAACGGCTGCCTGATTCGTGCGCGCTTCGTGCCGATACCTCGCGCAGGGCAGAATCCTGTCAATAATGAATTGACTCGCGCGCCGGTTCGGTTAAAGCTACGCCTTAGGGTTTCAAGGGGTTTTCGTCTGCATGATTCCGTCATTGACCGTTCGCCGTATCGCCGCTGATCAGGGCGCCGTTTTCCGCGAACTTCGCACTGCGTCGCTACGTGAGGCGCCCTACGCCTTCGGTGCGACGCTCGAAGACGCGTTGTCGGCGGATGCCGCCAGCTTCGACGCCACCGCCGCGGAGCGCGCGGTTTCGTTTTCCGTCAGCACTTTCATCCTTTACACCGAGGGTCATCCGGCCGGCCTGATCGAAGCGCATTTCGACGACACCGCGGCGCGCCGTGCGTTCGTCTGCGAATTGTGGGTGGCGCCGGCCGTGCGTCATCTGCGCGGCGGCGAGTTGCTGGTCGACACGGCCAGTAGCTGGCTCGCCAACGAAGGCGCCACGGAAATCTACGCGTGGGTCGCCGACGCCAACCGCAATGCGATGCGCTTCTACGAAGCCCTTGGCTTCGGTCCGACCGGCGAGCACCGGCGCGTCACGCGTGCCCCCGAGCAGGCCGAAAGCCTGCTGGTGCGCCACGTGCCGACTACGTCCCAGGTGTATCAGCAGTGATCCCGAGAGCGGCGCAACAGTCTGCCGCTCGATTCCCATCCGCGTCTGCGCAGCGTTCGTGGCCAGGTGAGCGGGCTTGTACCGCCCCTCGTCGGCCCGTTCATTCGACGCGTCACGCGGTGAGCTTTTCGTGAGTTCCGACCCTGCTGGCCGGCGCCTGTGTGCGCTGCCTTCGCCACGGCTCGTTCTCACGGCAAAAAAGCTCGCCGCTTACGTGGACGCCTGTAAAATACGCAAAATTTTTTGCCGAACGCTATGTCGCCCAAGAAATCGCCCTTTTTCGAACTACGCAGCGGCTCTGTCGATACGCTCCTGTTTGTGGTCAAGACAACCGACCTCGACGCCATGCGTGCCGAGCTGACCCGGCGCTTCGAGGCGACCCCGGAGTTCTTCGCGAACGACGTCGTCGCGATCGACGTGCGGCGCCTCGCCGCGAACGAGCGCGTGCCGCTTGCCGAGATCGCGCAACTGCTCGAGAGCGTGAGCATGCGCCCGGTCGGCGTGGTCGCCAATGCGCAGCAGGGATGGGCGGCGCAATCGGCACTGCCGCTGCTCGAAGCGCGTGACCGCCGCGGTGGCGCTGCAAAATCCGCGGAAGAGGACGGGGTGCCGGTGCCCGCCGCTGCCGGCACGAACGCCAGCGCGCCGCACGCTGCGGCTCAGGCGAGCCTGCTTAGCCCCCACACGACCGCTGCCGCATCCGGTGCTGCCGCCGCAGTCGAGCCCGCGCCCGCCGCGGAGCCGGTCAAGCTGGCCACCTCGTCGCAAACCATGGTGGTCGACAAGCCGCTGCGCTCCGGCCAGCGCATCTATGCGAAGGGCGATCTGGTCGTGCTCGGGCTGGTGAGCTACGGCGCGGAAGTGATCGCGGAAGGCAACATCCATATTTACGCGCCGCTGCGCGGCCGGGCATTGGCCGGCGTGCAGGGCAATCACGACGCGCGCATTTTCTGCACGTGTCTCGAACCGGAACTCATCTCGATCGCGGGCATCTATCGAACGACCGAGTACCCGCTGCCGCCCGACGTACACGGCAAGCCGGTGCAGATCTGGCTCGAAGAAGAAAAGCTGATGATCGAACCTCTGCGGCTCACGTAATCGGTGCGGCATTCGCGCGGGCCTGAACGATTCAGGCGCGCGAAGTCTCACGATAAATATGGCCGCACATAATTGACGAATTTGACGAACACAAGGTAAGGGTAATGGCAAAAATCATTGTGGTGACTTCGGGCAAGGGTGGCGTGGGCAAGACGACCACGAGCGCGAGTTTTGCATCGGCCCTCGCGTTGCG
>FTBI01000593.1_pt1 | contig 18424 bp, 17 predicted proteins | sample 1639171 | NCBI WGS metagenome assembly FTBI01 (sample SAMEA3914812, study PRJEB12502) | metagenome | biome: forest; material: soil | place: Canada | collected 2011-07-07 | depth 0.1 m | reverse complement strand
CGCACGCCGATCCGGTCGGCAATCCAGCCACTGATCGGGATGAACACGGCCAGCGTCAACAGATACGACGTAATGCCAACACTCAGTTCGACTGGTCGCACATGAAACGACTGCGCCATCTGCGGCAACGCGGTCGCGATGATCGAGCCGTCCAGGTTCTCCATGAATAACGCGGCGGCGACCAGCGTAGTAATCAACGACGAGGCGCCGGAATGCGTGGCGGCGGGGGATGAAACCGACATCGGCTAATGCTCCTGAATCGAAAACGCGTCTCCCATGACCGGCAATGGTCCGAGACACGTAGGCGGATTGTCGGTGATCCGAATGCCGACGTCGACTGATCGCTCATGCCTGGCTACTGTCCAACGCCCTGTTCATGGATCGTCGCCGCCAGGGACCGCGCCGCTTCTGCTTTCATCTAAACTGCCATACGGGCGCTTGCCCCGAGTCCCCGTGCTGGGGGAGGCCACACCTGACCAACAAGAGAGGGTTCGCGATGCCCAGACCCGATCCAACGCTTCATCGCGTTCAGAAGGTCCCCATGACGCGGCGGCGACGGCGCATGCTGATCGTCTGCGCGGCAGTGCTTGTGGCCGCACTGGGGTGGCTGCTGGTGAGCGCACTCAAACCCGCCTTCCAACGCACAATCGTCATCACGACCGGTGCGGACAATGGCATCTATCGCGGCTTCGCCAATCTGTATGCGCCGATCCTGAAACGCGAAGGCATCACGCTCGATATCCGCAGCTCGTCCGGATCGGTCGAAAACTATCAGCGGCTGACGAATCCAGACAGCGAATACGAAGTCGGCTTTATTCAGTCGGGCACGACAAGCCCTAAAGACACCGATGGTCTGCAAACCATAGCCGCTGTTTCATACGAACCGATCTGGGTGTTCTATCGGGGCGACGCAGTCGTCACTCAGCTGGCGCAACTGCGCGGCAAGAAGATTTCCATCGGCGTACCCGGCAGCGGGCTGCTCAACGTCTCGCTCGTCCTGCTCGGCTATAGCGGCGTCACTCACCAGAACACCACGCTATTGCAACTGGATGCGCTCAAAGCCTATCAGGGCCTCGAAAACGGCCAGCTCGACGCAGCGTTCTTTATCGGCAGACCGGACGCGGACATCCAGAGAACGCTTCTGAACAGCGACCTGAAGCTGATGAGTTTTTCTCAGGCCGATGCGCTGGTGCAGAAATTCCCATCGCTATCCAAGATCATTTTCCCGCGCGGATCGACCAGCATCGCCAATGATCTTCCGCGCACTGACGTCACCCTGCTGGCCGCCACGGCCTTGCTCGTGTCGAAGGACACGCTGCACCCAGCACTGGTCTACCTGTTGCTGGACGCGGCCAGGACGGTCCACGGCGGCGAAGATTACTTCACACCGCTCGGCACGTTCCCCAACCTGAACACTGAAGAATTTCCGATTTCCGACGAAAGCACCCGCTACTTCAAATCCGGCCGTCCGTTCCTGCAACGCTACCTGCCGTTCTGGCTGGCCAGTCTGATCGAAAGGCGATTGCTGATTCTGGTTCCTTTCGCCGCCCTGTTGATCGGCTTACTGCAAGCCTTGCCGCGCATGATCGAGGCGCGCATGAAGAAGCGGCTGGTGGTCTGGTATCGGGAAATCAAATCGCTCGAAGATGAAATCTGGAAGAACAATTCACCGACCCGCAGCCAGATCGCGAAATGGCGCGATGAAATCGAGGATATCGATGCGCACGCCAGCCAGATACGAATTCCGCATCGCTATTTTCAGGACGTTTACGCGCTCAAACAGGCGATTGGCGTGGTGCGCAACCGCATTGCCCAGGTGGCGGAGAAGATCAGGGAGTGAGTCGCTGTATGGCGCCTGCGGCGCGCCTCACGAAAATAATGACAAAGATTCGGCCGCCGCCATGCGGTCACGACGCGGTGCCGGCGCAGCGCGACGACTGCGCGCCGCCACGTGCCCGCCCGACGACCCAAGCCGTCGATTCAGATCGAACAGCGCTTTGCAGACCGACATGCCGGCGGGTATCCCCGCCAAGGTCAGTTCGAGCTGGTCCAGCAATTCCGGCAAACTCGCTTCGCCTGCCCGGTTTCTTGCCAACTTTCGCTTGTGCATGAGCCCGCTCCCTGATTCCGCCGACGACGCCTTCAGGCGTCACCTTCGCCAGCCATCGTCAAGCGCCAGTGACATCCGCCAGCATCGACTGACGACATCCCGCCGACGCACACCGGCAAGCGTACTGGCTCCGAATCTCCTCATCCAGAGGTTCCTCGACTGCCAGTAGATATTCAATGAAGAGTTCTTCGCCCGCGCCGATTGGCCGGAGCGTGTAGATAAAGATGCGCCCGGCGTCTTCGATGGTCTCGCAGTTCGGCACGCAGGCATGGTTCAGCCAACGGGCACTATTGCCGCCACGGCTGCCGTCGATCACACGCCCGTCCGACAGTCCAAAAAGAAACGTGTGACCCGCGACGCCCTCGCGCCGGTGACGGCGCACGGCATCGCGCCACGCGGTTCTTTCTCCTTTGTATTCAAGCACGCGCTCGCCCGCCGCGAGCGGTTGCATCGCGAACACACCCTTACCGTGAATGGACGAACGCCGGACGATCACGCGCCGCATGGTTTCCTCGACTGATAATCACACCAGTATAGAAGCGGCCAATTGATGAAGCCACCTCTTCGTGAGGCGCAAGTAGCGGCTGCGCGACGACGCAACGGCGGTCAACGGTGCGCGGAATGGAACGGGCGGACACGCGATCAGAAAAGCTGGGCGCCGAGCTCGCGCAGGTTGTCCCACTTGACGGTGCTGACAAAGGGCCGACCCGTGTTGTCGAGCGATTCGATCATGGCCCGTTGCCCGCGCGCTTCGGCAACCACGCGGACGATGCGCGCCTGGTAGCGCCGCAGCGCGCCGATGGGTGGGCACAAGGCCTGTCGGCCAATCCGCGCTCGCTTCTTTTCCATACCGCTATTTATCGAGGAATCCAGCCGGTTACAGGGCCGTGGTATTTCACGGCATCGCTGCCCCGAATGCTACCAGGTCGGTCCGAACCCGTCCAGGCTGGCCTCAGGTAGAACGTGCAGGCACAACGTCACGCCTGCCAGGCCGGCCCCTCAGGAAAATCATATTGATCGAGCGACCCCGCAAGCATTTCGATGCTGTAGCCGGGGCGCTCAGGCGGCATGTAACGCCCATTGCGGATGACGACAGGGTCGACGAAATGCTCGTGCAGATGGTCCACATATTCGAGCACCCGATTTTCCAGCGACGCCGACACGCAGATATAGTCGAACAGCGAAATATGCTGGACATACTCGCACAGGCCAACACCGCCCGCGTGCGGACACACGGGCACGCCGAATTTGGCCGCCATCAGCAGCACGACGATCACCTCGTTCAGACCGCCCAGGCGGCAACTATCTATCTGACAGAAATCGATGGCGTTTGCCTGCAGCAACTGCTTGAACATCACGCGGTTATGGCAATGCTCGCCTGTCGCCACGCCGATGGGCCGAAGCCGCTGGCGGATGGCCGCGTGCCCGAGAATGTCGTCGGGACTCGTGGGTTCTTCGATCCACCACGGATCGAATTCCGCGAGGCGCCGCATGTTCGCCACCGCTTCGTCGACATCCCACACCTGGTTCGCATCCATCATCAGCTTCAGGTTTTCGCCGATTTCTTCCCGCAGAATGCGCGCGCGCCGCATATCTTCGTCGATATTGCCGCCCACCTTCTGCTTGAAATGCGTCCAGCCCTGAGCAACGCCTTCGCGGGCGAGCCGGCGGATCTTATCGTCGTCATAACCCAGCCAGCCGGCCGAGGTCGTGTAAGCCGGATAGCCGTGCGCGCGCATTTCCTGTTCGCGCTCGCTGCGGGTCTTCGCATGGCGGTGCAGCAGCGCAATGGCTTCTTGCGGTGTGATCGCATCGGTCACATAGCGGAAATCGAGGCATCGCACGAGTTCTTCCGGGCTCATGTCGACGAGTAGTTTCCACACCGGCTTACCCTGCGCTTTCGCCCAGAGATCCCAGGTCGCATTCACGACGGCCGCCGTCGCCAGATGAATGGCGCCCTTGTCCGGCCCGATCCAGCGTAACTGGCTGTCAGAAGTGAACTCGCGCCAGAATGCGCCCATGTTCGCAGTAATATCTTCGAGCTTCCTGCCGACGATCAACGGCGCCAGCGCGTGCACCGCACTCACGCAGATTTCGTTGCCCCGCCCGATCGTAAAGGTCAGGCCATGGCCCGTGAGCGCGCCTGGCGCATCCGTTTCGAGCGTCACGTAGGTCGCGGAATAATCCGGCGCGGCGTTCATGGCGTCGGAGCCGTCGAGCGAACGCGAAGTCGGAAAGCGGATGTCCCGCACGGACAGCTTGGTGATCGTGGTCATCTGAACACGCTCCTGGGCGACAGCTATCGGTTTCCGCCAATGAACCAAGGCGGAACGGTTTGCTACGCGGCAACCTCAACGTCCAACGTGCCTGCCGTGAGGCAAGAGATGAAAGAGGAAGGGGGCGCCCCTTCCTCTTGCGTCACGCCTGAATGGCAGCGGTCAGTCGGGTCAGTCGTAGAGCACGGCGGCGATCTTCGGATCGTTCATGTTGCTCTTGTCGTACCAATAGAAGCCCGTGTCGACCTTCTTGGGCAGTGTCTCGCCCTTGAGCGCCTTCACCGCCGAGTCGACCACGCACCTGCCAATGCCGACGGGATTCTGCGTAATCGCGCCGAGCATCACGCCCGACGTGATGTCCGCTTTCTGCTCCTTGCCCGAGTCGAAGCCGATCAGCACCAGCTTCTTGCCCGACTCCCGCACGCCGATCGCCGCACCTTCCGCCGAACCTTCATTGGCACCGAAAATGCCTTTCAGGTTCGGATTCGACTGAATCATCGCCTTGGCGATTTCGGCCGACTTCAAATGGTCGCCTTCACCATATTGAACGGAGACAATCTTGATGTTCGGGTACTTCGCTTTCATCTGATTCAGGAAACCGTCGCGGCGATCAATGCCGGTGCGGCTCGTCTGGTCGTGCACGATCACGCCGACTTCGCCGGTGCTGCCGATCGCCGCAGCCATCTTGTCGGCGGCGAGCGCGGCTGCGGCGAGGTTATCCGTCGCGCAGGTGGTGAGCGGAATGTCGCTGTCGACACCGGAGTCGAATGCGATAACCGGGATTTTCGAAGCCTGCGCCCGCTTCAGCAACGGAATCGCAGCCTTGCTGTCAAGCGCCGCAATGCCGAGCGCCTGAGGCTTCTTGGCCAGTGCGGCCGAAAGCATGTCGATCTGCTTATCGACCATCGCCTCGGTTTCCGGTCCCTCGAACGAAATCCTGACACTGTGTTCCTTTGCCGATTGCTCGGCGCCGGATTTCACGGCCTGCCAGAACTGATGCTGGAAGCCTTTCGAAATAAGCGGGATATAGACGTCATCCGCATGCGCAACATTCGCCCCCCCGATAAGCGCGCCCAGGCCAACCACGACACCGAATATTCTTCGATTCAACATGGAATTTCTCCTCCTAACGTGGACCATCACCTTCAGCCGTTGGGGAAGCCTGTTTGCGCTCCCCTTCTTTGAAATTGTTCTGTACCGCTTCAGCTCTTCCTGCGTCGCAAGATATCGGCATAGACCGCGAGAATGATGATGAGGCCGGTCACCACGATCTGCCACTCCTGAGCGACGGACATGATGCGCAAGCCATTGGTCAGCACGCTCATGATGAAGGCGCCGATGATCGTGCCCAGAATCGTGCCCGACCCGCCGCTGAGTGACGTGCCGCCGATCACCACGGCGGCGATCGCTTCGAGTTCATACCCCTGGCCCAGCGCCGGTTGAGCCGAATTCAGCCGGGAGGCGATGAGCAGCCCGGCGATACCGCAAATCGCCCCGCTCAGGCCGTAAATGCCAATCTTCCAGCGATCTACATTCACACCGGAAAGGCGCACGGCCTCTTCGTTACTGCCGAGCGCAAACGTGTAGCGCCCCAGCGCCGTGCGATTGAGCGTGATCGAACTCGCGACCGCGAGGAAAAACAGGATCAGCACCGCGTTCGGAATAGGCAGGCTCGGTAGTACATAGCCGATCAACGAATCCTGCGAGATGCGGTAGAAATTTTCAGTGTCGGTGAAATAGATCGGCTTGTCGGCGGAAACAACGAGCGACAGCCCTTTTAGCAACATCATCATGCCCAGCGTGGCGATGAAGGGCGGTATTTTCATTTTCGCCGTGAGGGTGCCGGAAATGGTCCCGCAGATCCCGCCCGTGGCAATCGCCGCCAGCACGCCAATCCACATCGGCAAATGCCAGAAGGTGAGGAACACGCCGCAAATGACCGCCGTGAACGTCATCAACGTGCCGACGGACAAGTCGATGCCGCCGGTAATGATGACAAAGGTACAGGCGATCGCCAGCACGCCGTTGACCGCCGTCGCCTGCAGAATGCCGAGCATGTTGTCCATCTGCATGAACGACGGCGAGGCGAAGCTGAAAAAGATCAGTAGAAGAATCAGGCTCGCGAAGGCAAGCAGCTTCTGCAGCGCGGTCGGCGAAAAGAGCCGGGCTCTGAAGCCGGAAGCGCGTCCTTCTTTGCCAAGCGCCGACGTATCCGATTGCAGTGTCATAGTGTCCTCTTGAACTCACGCCGCCGCTTTCAGGGGATCGCGCTGCGTCGCCAGATGCATGATGCGCTCCTGCGTCGCCTGCGCGGCCGAGAGTTCGCCGGTAATGCGACCCTCGCACATCACGACCACGCGATCGCTCATGCGCAGAATCTCCGGCAGCTCCGAAGAGATCATCACGATCGCCTTGCCCTCGTTCGCGAGCGCGCGCAGCAGCTTATAGATTTCGTTCTTGGCACCGACGTCGATGCCGCGCGTGGGCTCGTCGAAGAACAGCACGTCGCAGTCGCGTTCAAGCCATTTCGCAATGACGATCTTCTGCTGATTCCCGCCCGAAAGCAGCCGTACCTGCTGCACCGCTGAAGGCGTCCGAATCGCGAGCAGATTGATGAAATGACTGGCTGTGCGGCGTATTTGCGCCCGGCGCAGAAAAAATCCGAACGCGAGGAATTTGCCCAGATTGGACATGACGATGTTCGACTCGACGTCCATGCCGGTCGCGAGACCGAAGCGCTTACGGTCTTCCGACAGATAGCCGATGCCCCTTGTCACGGCGTCGCATGGCGTGTTGATCGTCGCCTTGGCGCCTTTCACGATGATTTCGCCCGATTCGATCGGATCGGCCCCGAACACCGCACGGGCCACCTCGGTGCGCCCTGCTCCCATCAAACCGGCAAAGCCCAGTATTTCGCCTTTGTGCAGTGCAAAACTCACGTCCCTGACCAGCGGTCCGGCGTTCAGGTTTTTGACTTCGAGCGCGACGTCGCCTTTTTCCGTCGTACTGCGAGAAGGCTCGACGTCGCTCAAGGTTCGACCGACCATCATGCCGATGATCGCTTCGACGGTCGTGTCTTTAGCCTCGACGGTGGCGACGTATTCGCCGTCTCGCATCACGGTGACGCGGTCGGCAATCTGCTTGAGCTCATCCATCTTGTGAGAGATATAGATGATGCCCACGCCGCGGCTCTTCAGTTCGCGAATAATGCGGAAAAGCTCGGCAATCTCGGCGTCGTTGAGCGCCGAGGTGGGCTCGTCCATGATCAGGACGCGCGAATCGAACGACAACGCCTTGGCGATCTCGACCATCTGCTGCCGGGCCACCGTGAGGGTGCCAACCACCATGCGCGGGTCGATGGCCACATGCATGCGGGCAAGAATCTCGCGCGCCTGGGCATTGAGCTTGTCTTCGTCGAGAAAGAGGCCGAGGTATTTACGGGGTTCGCGGCCGATGAAAATATTCTGCGCGACGCTCAGATGATTCATCAGTTGGAGTTCCTGATGAATGATGCCGATGCCGACGGCTTGTGCGTCACGCGGGCTCTGGAACTCGACCGGCTGGCCGTCGCAGAGGATTTCGCCCGAATCGCGGGTGTACACGCCGGCGAGAATTTTCATCAGCGTGGACTTGCCGGCGCCGTTCTCGCCCATCAGCGCGTGGACTTCCCCCGCCACGAGGTCGAACTGGATCTCGTGAAGCGCTCTCACGCCAGGAAAGCTCTTGTTGAGCCTTTTGACGGAAATGAGCGGGGTCACGGCGCGGATCTGACGACGATGCCACTGCGGCCGCCGGCCTCATCGGGATAAGCCGGTGGCCAGGGCGCCGCGCGCCACAGGGGTTTTTGACTGAAATCGCAAAGAGAAACCAGACACATTGCCGGGCCCCAAAATCGATGTGACGCGATTTTACGACGCTGTCCAGCAGGGGTTCAAGCCTAGGCATTCCCCAGTGTCGGAGGATAGATACAGCAATGGCAACCGGCGGGGAAGCGGCGAAAGGTTTCGCCCACCTCAGCAATCACGCCGGGAAACAGCACGCTGGCGACGATATCGCCACACCGCGCGGCTGCCTTGTTCCGCCGTCTGTTAGCCCGGACGCTTTTCCAGCACGTCCTTGACCACCGGCAGCGCAGAAAAGACGCTCGGCCAGCCCGCATAAAAGGCCAGTTGTGTCATCGCCTCGGACGCTTGAGCCTTAGTCAGGCCGTTATCCATCGCCCGGTTCAGGTGATAGGTCAGTTGCGGAACCTGGCCCGTCGCGACCAGCGCACTGACCGTGGCCAGACTGCGATCGCGGGGCGGGAGCGCCACACGCAACCACAGGTCGCGGAAGAGCGCGTCCGTGGTGAACTGCACGACGCCCGGCGCCACCGGGCCGAAGTTTTGCGCGACCGTGGCGGCGCGCTGCGCTTCCGCGTTCTCGTCGAGAGGCAGCCGTTCGCCGTCGGCCGGTGGGAGCTGCGCCGGCCCGATGCCGCGCTTGTCGAATACGCCCTGGGTGGCGACGGCCGCCGCAGTGGCATTGGCCCAGCCAGAATAAAACGCGAGATGCGCAATGATCTCCGAGATCTCGCTGGCTTTCACGCCGCTGTCGAGTGCCAGGTTCAGATAAAACGGCAATTCGCCGGTCTGGTTGCGTGCAATCAGCGCCGACAGCGTGACGATGCTGCGATCCCGCGCCGACATTTCAGGACGCTTCCAAAGATTGCCTAGCAGCGTATCCGTAGTGTAGCGTGCGAGCCCCGGCGAAACCGCACGCATGGCGTCGAGTGTCGGGGGCGAGAGATGAGAATCGGCGTGGGGCATGTCTGTTGTCCTTTCCATTCGCGAATAGCCGGAAAGCCCGGGAGAAATAGCTGCCATGGCGACGGCAGGAGTTTTCATCGAGGGCTCTCTTCAGTAACGGCTCACGAGGAGCGCGAAGACCGGTCAATTTAACCACCGTGCGCATGTGTGACTAGACGCTAAAATTGGCAAACACCTATGAAAGGGGCTCATCAATGCCACGCGAAAATTTTAACGATCTGCTCGCCTTCATCGCCGTGGCACGCGAGCGCAGCTTCACGCGCGCGGCGGCGCAATTGGGCGTGTCGCAATCCGCGCTGAGTCACACGATTCGCGGGCTCGAAACCCGTCTGGGTCTGCGGCTTCTCACGCGGACCACGCGCAGCGTTTCGCCAACTGAAGCCGGCGACCGACTACTTCAGACGGTCGCCCCGCGTTTCGAGGAAATCGAAGCCGAATTGAGCGCGGTCACGGAACTGCGCGACAAGCCCGCCGGCACGATTCGCATCACCGCCACCGACTACGCAACCAAGACAGTGCTCTGGCCGAGATTGTCGAAAGTCCTTCGCAAGTATCCGGAGATCAAGGTTGAAATCGTGACCGATTACGGTCTGTCCGATATCGTCGCGGATCGCTATGACATCGGGGTTCGCAACGGCGATCAGGTAGCGAGAGACATGATTGCGGTTCGCATCGCGCCGGATATGCGCATGGCGGTCGTGGGCTCGCCAGCGTATCTGGACAAGCGGACCTTGCCAAAGACACCGCAAGATCTGACCACGCACAACTGCATCAATCTGCGCCTGCCGACACTCGGTGGCTTTTATCCGTGGGAACTCAAAAAGGGCAATCGTGAAGTGCAGGTTCGGGTAGAGGGGCAACTGGCCTTTAACGGAACCTATCAGATGCTGGACGCCGCATTGTCGGGCTACGGTCTCGCTTACGTGCCAGCCGATCTGGTTCAGGCGCATGTCGCAGCGGGACGTCTCGTCTGGGTGCTGGAAGAATGGTGTCCAACTTTTCCCGGGCTGCACGCGTATTACGCCAGCCGCCGCGAGTCATCGCGAGCGATGGTGGTGATTATTGACGCGCTCCGTCTTCGCACCTGAGCCGCCTGAATCTTTGAAGGCGAGCGGATTTATTCATGAACTCTACTCATAACGGCTTGCCGTTTATCAGTCTTTATCGATAGACACTTCTTCCCCTATCATCTCCCCTGAATCGGCATTCAGGGCGAGGTCGAGGTACAACGATCTTTTGCGGATCAGGAACGCTGTGGATCAGGCATCACTCGCTCGCCGTGGATAACGGCTACATGGCACGGCAAACGCGATCAACGGCAGGCGAAACCTGCACGGAGCAAATAAATGGACTATCGGTATCTGGGCCGCAGCGCCCTCAAAGTATCGCCCTTGTGTCTGGGCGCGATGATGTTTGGCGGAGAAACTGACGAAGCCACCTCGAAGCGCATCATCGACAAGGCGTTCGATCAGGGCGTCAACTTCCTCGATACTGCCGACGTCTACCACGCCGGCCGCTCCGAAGAGATCGTCGGACGTGCTATTGCCGAGCGGCGCGATAGCTGGGTCGTGGCCACCAAGTTCGGCTACCCGACGGCGCAAGGCCCCAATGAACAGGGGCAGTCGCGCAAGTGGATCTTCCAGTCGGTCGAGGCAAGCCTGAAGCGCCTGGGCACCGACTACATCGATATCCTCTATTTTCATCGTGCGCTGCTCGATGCGCCGCTCGAAGAGGGCGTGCGTGCGATCGGCGATCTGATCCGCCAGGGCAAGGTGCGGTATTTCGGTTTGTCGAACTTTCGCGGCTGGCGTATCGCTGAAATCGTGCGTCTTGCCGATCAACTCGGCATCGATCGGCCCGTTGCCAGCGAACCGCTGTACAACATGGTCGACCGCACCGCCGAAGTCGAGCAGTTGCCCGCAGCGGCCCACTACGGTCTGGGCGTCGTGCCGTATAGCCCGCTCGCACGGGGCGTGCTGACCGGCAAATACGCACTGGACGGAAAACCGCCCGCCGATTCGCGCGCGGGTCGCGGTGACAAGCGGATCCAGCAGACAGAATGGCGTCCCGAGTCGCTCGCGATCGCGCAGAAGGTCGCGGCCCACGCGGCTGCGCGCGGCACGACTTCCATTGCGTTCGCGTTGGCCTGGGTGCTGAAAAACAGACTCGTCAGCTCGGCGATTGCGGGTCCGCGTACCGAGGCGCATTGGGACAGCTATATCGAAGCACTGAACGTCGAGTTGGGTCCGGACGACGAGCGGTTCGTCGACAGCCTGGTTCCGCCGGGCCATGCATCGACACCGGGCTATACGGACCCGGGTTATCCGGTTGAAGGCCGCAGGACTGTCTGAAGCTGGGCGTCTTGACATCGAGTCGCCTGACGAACAAGGGGCCCGTCAGTCCGAAGTCGCGACTCATGCCGGTTTCAAACTGCCTCTCATGGCACGCAAAGGAGTAATCTTCACTGCGATGCGTCAGTTGACGACATACGTGAGGAGCCGGCCAATGGGAAGCACCAACGGACTTATGGTAGCCGCAGCCGCTTTCGTGGGGAGCCACTTTCTGCTGTCTCATCCGCTGCGTAAGCGGTCGGTGCGCGCCTTGGGCGAAATTGGGTTCCTGGGCGTCTATTCGGTGGTTGCGTTTGTGACGCTCGGCTGGCTGATCGTCGCCTACCGGAAAGCGCCGGCAACCGCGCCTCTTTGGCCGGTCGGCGACATGCTCTGGGCGCTGGCGAGCGCCGTCATGCTGATCGCGTCGATCCTTCTGATGGGCTCTCTGATTCGGAATCCGGCGCTGCCTAACGGCGGCCGGCCGGGCTCGCTCCCGGAAACTGCCCGAGGTGTGTACGCGGTAACTCGCCACCCGATGATGTGGGCGTTCGCGCTTTGGGGCCTATGCCACATTGCGGTGTTCCCAGTGGAGCGGAATATCATCGTGGCGGTGGCTATGCTCGTCCTTGCGCTTGTCGGTGCCGCGTTGCAGGACCGCAAAAAGGAACGGCTCCAGCCCGCGCTCTGGCCTGCATGGGAGTCGAAGACGAGCTTCCTGCCGTTCGCGGCGATCATTTCGGGACGAGCGCGGCTCGGCGGATTCGGCTTGCATGCGCTACTGGGTGGCCTGGTGGTCTGGCTCGCGGCGACCTGGGCTCATATCCCGCTCACCGGTTGGGCCGCGGGTATATGGCGGTGGATATAGCTGCCGTAGCCGTAGCTGCTGCGCTTGCTGGCGCATACCGCTCGGGCTGCATCGTCCCGGCTACGAGAGTCCGCGCGTCTTCATCATTGGCGTCGCCCAATCATTGGGGCGCGTTATCGGTGAACCACCGCCGGGCGTCCGCATCCTAACGGACCATATCGCTTAGCAGCGCACTCATCAGGACACCTGTGGGTTGCGCCAGATCTTCGAGCACGGAGAAATGCGTGCACCCGTCGACAGCCACATATCGCGCCGTTTCACCCGCTTTCTGCGCGGCTGCCGCGTAGTCGTTTGCCTGCCGCACGAGCTCGGGTAACTCGGCCGCCCCCACGCCGACAGTCATCGGCGCGCCTTTACCGAGGTGTCGCAACGGGCTGTACACGTCGATTTCGTACGGTGAGAGATTCAACTTGTCGTTCAACCATGACAGGCTGATCGGTTCGAGATCGACCAATGGGCTGATTGGCATGACATGCGCAAGCAGCGGGTGAGAACGATGCACCACACTCAGATGCCCACCCGCCGAGTGTCCGCTCAGGCACACCGGGCCAGCGCCGATTCCCAGACGTTCGCGATTCTCCTTCAGATGGTCGAGAAGCGCGCCGATTTCATCGACGATCTTCGTCATCGTTGCCTGCGGCGCAAGCGTATATTCGACAAGCACGACATTAAATCCCTGCGCAAGCGGTCCCTGCGCGACGAATGCGAAATCCTCCTTGCTGCAGTTCTGCCAGTAGCCACCATGAATGAAAATCCATGTTGGCGCATTCGGGTTTGGAACGGTGATCAGGTCAAAGCGTTGCCGCGAATCCTGACCGTAGTGAAGATCTCGCTGACACGTCACCGTTTCATAGAATTGCGCGCTGCGTGCCTTGAAGCCCGCATAGACCGCGGGGAAATCGGGAATCGCTTCCGTGTTGTTATAGGCCACGTTCAGTGCGGCACGGTCCATTCCGCGATAAAGCATTGTCATTTTTCGGCTTCCAATGAAAACGTCCGAGATTAGAACGGTGGGCGAGTCGGCCTGGACAGCGCGTCTTCCAGGCGATTCCAGGCGCACATCGATCGGGCTAGTGTGCCGCAATGAAGTCGAGCAGCGCGTCTTTCAATTCCGCCGTCATGAAGTCGATGAACGCGCGACCCGCCATACAAGTCAGCGCGTCATCAAGCTTTCGGCCGCGTCGCTGCAGCCACTTCAAACGCGTCGATGAATTCTGCCATGAGCCACGCCAGCCCCAGGTCCTGGTCGTGGGCCGCCGCCCACATCAGCGAAACCTCATAGCCGGGTACATCGAACGGCAGCGGGCTCATGGTCAGGTCCAGCGTGTCGCGCCAGACCCGGCCGATAAAGTCAGGGATCGTGGCAATCGCGGGCGTGCGCTGCACGATAAACGGGCTGGTGGCGAAATTCGCGCTGGAGAACACGACTTCGCGCTTGAGGCCCTGCATCTCCAGGCGCTCGTCGATAAAACCGTGCAGACCGCCGCTGAACGAGGTCAGTATGTGCCGATTGCGCAGAAACTCCTCCATCGACAACTGTTTGCGGCGTGTCTTGACGAGGCGCGGATTGTAGACGCTCACGAAGCGCCACTTGAATAGCGGCCTACGCCGCTGCCATGGCACGCCTTCGCGAAATACGCCGACCGCCAGTTCAATTGCCCCTTCGTCGAGCATCGACGCCGCACGCGTCGAGTCGGTGGGCAGCGCGATCAGCTTCACACCAGGCGCTTTGGCCGCCAGACGGCCCATGATTTCCGGCGTCACCACGACCTCCATCGAATCGCTCAGGCCGATGCGGAACACGCGCTGCGCGCGCGCCGGATCGAACGCGGAGGGCTGCGTCAGCGCCTGATGTAACGATTGCAGAAATGGCTCGATTTGTCGCGCCAGTTCGAGCGCGCGAGGTGTCGGCACCATGCCGCGCGGTGTGCGCACGAACAGTTCGTCGCCGAAGGTTTCGCGCAGCCGCTTGAGCGCACCGCTGACCGCTGGCTGGCCGAGAAAAAGCCGCTGAGCGGCGCGCGTGACGCTGCGCTCCTCCAGCAACGCGCGGAAGGTCAAGAGCAGGTTCAGGTCGAACCGGCGAAAATCATTTTCAATGATGTTGCTCATGGCATCAAACGATTTGAGTGATATGAGCCAAACGCGCATTCTACTGCCAAGGGAGCGATGCAACGCATCATCGACGATCAGGTCGGCCAACGCTCTCCTCCATTCATCCACAGGAGCAATGACATGGATTGGCAAAATCAGAAGGTGGTGGTGCTGGGCGGCACGTCGGGTATAGGTCTTGCGACGGTGACGCGGCTGGCGGCGGCGGGCGCGAACGTCGTGGCGGTGGGCCGCGATCAGGCGAAACTGGATAAGGCGCTCAGCGCGCTAGACGGGCACGTGAGCGGTGAAGCGCTCGACTGCACCGACCGACCAGCGCTGGCGCGCTTCTTCGGTCGGCTGGGAAGCATCGATCATGTTGTATTGACGCTCTCGGGTGGCGAGGGTGGCGGCCCATTCACCGAGCTCGATCTAGCGGCCCTGCGTCGTGGCTTCGAGGCCAAGTTCTGGCCGCAACTCGAAGCCGCCCAAGTCGCTCTACCGACCCTGCGCCGCGACGGCAGCCTGACATTCCTCACCGCCATCTCCGCTCGCATCGCCCGGCCCGGCACAGCGGGTTTGGGTGCGATCAACGGCGCAATAGAGAGCATGATCGGTACCCTCGCGCGCGAACTGGCGCCGCTTCGCGTCAACGCCGTGTCGCCGGGTGTGGTCGATACTCCGTGGTGGGACAGCTTCCCCGCTAGCGTGAAAGCGGACCTGTTCAGTCAGCAGGCCGAAACCCTGCCGGTGCAGCGCGTGGGACAAGCCCAGGACGTCGCGCACGCAATCCAGTTCCTGATGGAAAACACTTTCATGACGGGCGCCGTGATTGAGTGCGACGGGGGCTTGCGGCTGCTGTGACGAAACGCGATTGGCGCGATGGGCTGAGTCGAGGGCGGCCATGCCCCCACCGTCCTTACTGAAGGGACATTGCCGTCAGTGATAGACCGTGCGGCGCGGCGGGCGGACGCGCCGCGCCGTACAACTCAAAACCCGGCGTGCTTACTGACCCGACGCATGCGCCCTGAGAAACGCCACGTATCCGTTCTGGACCTTAAGGATCTTGTCGGCGCAGTCGTCATAGTCCGAACCCTTGGCGTTGTCCGGTCCATACATGCCCCGGCACTGCGCAAAGAGCGTGAGCGTTGCGCCCGCGCCTTTCGGCGCACGGGTCGCCGAGAAAGCGACCTTGCCTGAACGCGAGGGCACGTCGGTGTCGATGGCGACCGCGTCCGCGCGCGTGATGGGCGTATCGGAATGCTGCTCGACGTAACGTTTTGTCAGCGCCCAGGCGGCGTCGCAGTTCGTCGAGTCGCAATCGACAGCCGCATTGCGTTGCGCAGCGGCAAGACTGGTTTCGTCGTGGAGGAATTCCTGGGCTTGCGCCGCCTCTTTTTCCGGCGACGAACAACCAGCGAGTACAAGTGCAACGAATGCAAAGGCAGCGATCTTTTTCACGAGTAAAACGTCCTTGGCCATGGTCGAGCGCGATTATAGCTGTGCGTCGCGAACGGCTGCAGATCTGCCCGGACTGGCGGAACCGCAAAGCGGCCACCGCCTACGCACGCGAATCCTCTATTCCTTTTGGGTCGTCGCTATTGTCTTGCCGCTTGCCGAAAGCATCAACACCCTCTTCGCCGATGTCGTCATCCCGTCTGATACTGCCGGTTCTACCCCGGGCGAACCAGACCTTGGCCGGGGACAATCCTGCCTACCGCATTCGAAGAATCATGTGAAAGTGTCACCGCAACGGCGTGCCGTCCGGCTATGTCGTGCACCCGCCCGTGACACTTTCTACGCGCTACAACGCGGGCACGCTCAGTTCGACTTCACCCAGACCCCACCCTTGCTCGGCGTGTCGCCCTGGGTCCACCATTGAGCACAGTATTTCGCGTTGAGGTACATCACGCAGGTACCGCCTGAATAGGCCATCGTCGACGACCAGGTTGCGGTCGGCCCCGCCACCTGCTTCCACACCGCCGCGTCGCCGGGGACTTCGCCCTGTGTCCACCATTGAGCCGTGTATGTGGCACCCTGATACGTCACGGTCATCCCCGCCGTATAAACCTGAGCGGCCGACCATGCAGCGCCTGACGCGGGCGTACCGGTTGTCGTGCTGCCCGTACCGGTCGAGCCGCTACCCGTGGCACTGCTGCCGGTACTGCTGCTGCCCGTACTACCGCTGGTGCCGCCGCTAGTGCTACCCGAAGTGCTACCGGATGTGCTGCCCGAGCCCGTCGTACCAGTGCCGGTACTGGTGCTGCTCGAAGAGGCGCTATACGACGTGTCCTGCGTCACGCCCGTGCCCCAGTGACCGTTGATCTGCTTGAAGATCGCCGCGAATGCATACGGCGTTTGCTGAATGCCCGAACAATCCGACGCCGTGTAGGCACCGTTGCCCGGACAGGACGCATCGCGTCCCACCGACCAGTTGCTCAACACGCCGAAGCTGTCGGTACGTGCGAGGTTCAGCAGCGTCTGCGCATCGGCGAGTGTGAACGTTTCGCCTTGCACGTCGTTCATGCCGATCATCGGCGTGACGCCGACCATCTGCCAGAGTTGCGCGTCTGTCTTCGTCTGCCCGGCCGATTTGAACGCCGTGTCGAGTTGCGAATACAGCGACGATGCGGCCTGTGTCGCCGCCTGTCCCATCTCGATCGATGCGCTGCCGTAGTCCATCGCCATGACGTTGACGGCGTCGAAGGTGACGTTATTGGCAATGGCGGAATTGAGAATGTTGACGCCGTCCTGCGTCAGCCCCGTCGGCATGACCGGCAGCGTAAGCGTAACGTGCAATGTCGAGCCCTTTGCGCTCATGGCCGACTGCAATGCGTGAACCGCCTGGAAGTTGCGCGTGATCGACGCGGTGTCCTCCTGCGCCCCACCTTCGATATCGAAATCGATATGCGTCAACGCGTAGGTGTCGATCACCGTCTGGTAGGCGCTTTGCAAAGCGGTGGCAGTGGTACACGCCTGCATCAGCGGTTCGCCGTTTGCGCCGCCGAACGACACGGACACTTCGCCGCCCTTCGCTCTGTAGTTCGTCAGCGAAGTCGAAATGGACGTGAGCAGATCAGACGTGACGCCAGCGCCGATGTTCTGCACACCACCCCACGACGGAACGCACTGGTTATTGCCGGCTACGACAAAGGCGAGGTGAAATTGCTGGATACCGTTCTGGACACCGATCACGTCCAGCGACGGCGTAGGCCAGGCCGTCATATCCACAAAAGGGGCATACACGCCGGTAGCAAACGCACCGTTCATGGCACTCATGCATAAGGCAGAAGCGACCAGAACCCTCGATGACATCCGTTTCATTTCTTCTCCGTTTTTTTTGGGGAGCGCCGACACCAGCCGATAGGGGGTGGCGCCCCGGTTTGAGTACGGAGGGTATTATTGGCAAACGTTTGCGGACTTGGAAGAAAATTAAGCGACAGATCGCTAAATTTATCTTCTTTTTTCTCATATAAAATTCACAAAAAATGCGTCATAGGTAAATTACTAAAATTCGCATATTTTTCGTTCTATGAGGTGACGTCGGCCTATTCACATTGAATGTAAATTGCTTTGGTAAAACTGTTGTCTTCGTAAGTGATGCGTGCAGTCGTTTCGATTGTTCTTTGACCAGAAGCGCTATTTTCTTGGAATATCGCGTGTTCACGGATGTCTGCCAGAGGAGTTTCGATACCTATAAAATGAACCCGCTTATCCACACTCTATTGACAAAAAAATCTCTGTTATTCGATCATCTATCAAATCTTCGTTTTACTCAAATCTCATCAATTTTAGATTACCGTAATTCGTAGACATTCCTGCCATTGTTCAACGCTAATTGTTGTTGATTCTCTAATAAAAGTACGCACTTCCTTTAGTCACCCCGTCGCAACCACACCCGCCTGCCATCTCCCCCGAACATCCCACGCCCTGGCGTCTTT
>FTBI01001180.1_pt1 | contig 18476 bp, 16 predicted proteins | sample 1639171 | NCBI WGS metagenome assembly FTBI01 (sample SAMEA3914812, study PRJEB12502) | metagenome | biome: forest; material: soil | place: Canada | collected 2011-07-07 | depth 0.1 m | reverse complement strand
CAATCATGTTGAAGCGCGCTTGTTCGGTGTTCATGATGTGATGGCTTAGTTGAAGATCGCGAAAAGACCGGGCGCAATTGTAGCAAATCGTGCACGTGCAGTCGGAACAGGCGGTGCAACTATTGCGCGCCACCCCGGTCGTACCGGCAGTATGGTGCCTGGCGGGGCTATCGGAGTTCCCGCTCCGGCGACCCGTTGGTGTGCGTAGCGTCCATGCTTGACCTGATGCCCCCGCTGGCTTCGACGGCTTCGAGGATCAGCAGCGCGTCGGCCTGACCCACGTGGAGTGTGCGCGCAGCATACGTGCCTACCTTGAACCTTCGTTGTCGGAGTGAAGTTTGACGCCTGAAAGCAAGCTGTTGGATCCCGCTCATGCTGGTTCTCCCCGCCTCGCGGGTCGACGCCGGGTGCTCGCCACCCTCTCCGGACTGGCGGGGCTGGCGGCCTTTGGAGCCGTGCCGTTGATGACCGCGTGTGCGGCCAATGCGTCGCCGATGTTCCCGTTCATTCCCGATCACTACACGTTTTCTCGCGATCAGGTCTATGGCGCGGTCGTGCGGAAGTTTCCTTATCACCGCACGCTCGCACAGGTATTCGATCTGGCGCTGACGAACCCGGTCGTGGGATTCGAGCCCGATGCGAACCGCGTGGCGATCAGTGCCGATGTCGCCCTGACGAGTCCGTTTCTGAACCAGCCGGTGCACGGCACGCTCACGCTCAACTCGCAACTGGCTTACGACGCGCCCTCGTTGTCCGTGCTGCTCAAGCAACCGCAGGTCGAGCGCTCGGAATTCGGCGCGTCGGCTGAACAATACAAACAGCAGATCGATGCCGCGCTCCAGGTGGCCGCGCAGCAACTGCTCGACAACTACCCGATCTATACCTTCAAGCCCGATCAGCTCACTTTTGCCGGTGCCCAATTCGAGCCCGGTGATATCACGGTGCTCAAGGACGGGATCAAGATCGCGATTGTGCAGCGCACGCAGTAGGGTGTGAGGGGGGCGGGCCGTTACGGGCGCCTCCTGCCTTGTGCCACGTCCTCCTGCCCCTTCCTTCTGCGCTGTGCCGCCCGTATCGAGAGTTCGCTCAGATCTCGTGGAACAACAGACTTCATGGCCGAAGGCGCAAGCCCGGCGCTAGACGTTCACGACTGCGCTTCGGGAAGCGCGCTCGCTCAGACCTTGCGGAACATCAGATCCCACACGCCGTGACCGAGGCGCAGCCCGCGGCGCTCGAACTTCGTCACCGGGCGATAGTCAGGGCGGGGCGCATAGTCCGCTACGGTGTTTTGCAGCGTCGGCTCAGCTGACAGCACCTCGAGCATTTGCTCGGCGTAGTTTTCCCAGTCCGTAGCGAGGTGGAGGTATCCACCCGTACGGACTCGCGAGGCCAGCATTCCGACGAACTTGGGCTGGATCAGACGACGCTTGTGATGGCGTGCCTTGTGCCACGGATCCGGGAAATAGATATGGACCCCGTCCAGACCGGATTCTGGAAGCATCTGCTCGAGCACTTCAACTGCGTCGTGCTGGATGATCCGGATGTTGGTCAGGTTCTGTTCTTCGATGAGCTTGAGCAGTGCACCGACACCGGGCTCGTGAACCTCGATGCCGAGAAAGTCGTCGTCGGGACGCCGCGCGGCGATCTCGGCAGTCGTTGCACCCATGCCGAAGCCGATTTCCAGGACCCGGGCGCCGCTGCGACCAAAGGCGCCGGTCCAGTCCAGCAACTGACCATCGAAAGGCAGCACAAAGCGCGGACCGAGTTCGTCGAGCGCACGGCGTTGGCCGGTGGAAACACGTCCGGCGCGCGTGACGAAGCTGCGGATCCGACGGCGATGCAGTTCAGGGACTTCGTCTTGCGAGTCGGTGGCGTTGTTTTCTGACTCGATGGCTTCGCCTTGCAAGTCGTCGACTTCCCCTTGTGACTCGGTGGCTTCGCCATGTGGCTCAGGCACATGGCTTGCCATTGGCCCGGCTGTGCCGTGTGTACTTTCGGTGGCGTGCGACGACGGCTGCGCCTGATCGGTCTTCGCGGGGTCAGCCAGCGGCTTGCTGTTGTCGGGGGAGTTCGGCGTATCGGATTGCATCGGGGGCGAGGCGGTTTCAAGTCGGACGGCCCGAATTATACCGGGCACCCGGCCGTGCTTCGGCGCGGGCTGCCAATTGGGTGGGGGAACGCGCCGCGCCGAACCTGCCTTTCGTCGCCACCGGTCAGTCGCGTTGGGCCGAAATACGCAACGTGCGTTGATCGAATTACCGAACACGGCGCCCGTATCGCAGCCTGTTGCGTCGAATAACGCCGAGGTATGCTCGCGCGGTCCTGCGTCAATGTGACGCCCACACTGATTCATTTAAAACATGCAACGTCGTCGCTTCTTTGCTTCACTGGGTGCATTGACTTCCGCAATGTCGATACGCGATGCGTTCTCGGCGACGCCGGCGAAATCCGCAGAGGGCGGTAGTGCAGGGGCGGGTGCTTCGCGACTTGCGAATCAGACCGCCTCGACACCCGAAGCCGGCACGACGATATCGACACAGGCTGTCGGCTCATCGGCCGTCGCTGAGCTTCGCCACTATCTGAAGCGAATCGCGGCGATGGATCGAAGTGGACCGCGGTTGCGCAGCATGCTTGAACTCAACCCCGATGCGATGCGCATTGCCGGAGAGCGTGACGCCGAGCGAGAGGCAGGCGTAGTCAAAGGACCGCTCCATGGCGTGACCGTGGCCGTCAAAGGCAATATCGCGACGGGCGATGCGATGGCGACCAATGCCGGTTCGCTGGCGCTCGATGGGGTGCGGGCGACGCACGATGCGTTTGTGATCAAGCGGCTGCGTGAGGCGGGGGCGGTCATCATCGGCAAGACCAACCTGACCGAGTGGGCCAATATGCGTTCGTCGCGTTCGACGAGCGGATGGAGTGGTGTGGGTGGGCTCACGCGCAACCCCTATGCGCTTGATCGTTCGACGAGTGGGTCGAGCTCGGGCTCCGCGGCCGCTGTCGCGGCCGGATTCGTTGCGATGTCGATCGGTACCGAGACCGATGGATCGATCACGTCGCCCGCTTCGATCAACGGGCTCGTCGGACTCAAGCCGACCGTGGGCCGTGTGAGCCGCGACGGCATCATTCCGATTTCGAGTTCGCAGGACACCGCAGGACCGATCGTGCGCACCGTGCGCGATGCGGCGCTACTGATGTCGGCGATCGCTGCGATCGATCCGAATGACACTGCGACGCGTCAGGCTCCCGCGCCGGAAGACTATGTGACTGCGTTGAATACAGATGCGTTACGGGGTGCGCGTATTGGCGTCGCCCGAAACTTCTTCACGGGTCACGACGAGATCGATGCCCAGATCGAAGTCGCGCTTGCAAAGCTGCGCGCGCTGGGTGCCGTTGTGATCGATCCGGTGGATCTGCCCAAAGTCACCTACGACACGCAGGAGTTATCGGTCCTGCTGCATGAATTCAAGCACGGCGTTGCCGCTTGGCTCGATGCCTATGCACCTCATGCGCATGTCCGCAACCTTGCGGACGTGATCGCATTCAACGAGGCGCATCGCGAGCGCGAGATGCCTTATTTCGGGCAGGACCTGATTATTCAGGCGCAAGCCTTGGGCGGACTCGATAGCGATATCTATCTGCAGGCGCTCGATGTCTGCCGCAAGGCCTCGCGCACTGAGGGAATCGACAAAGTTCTGGCCGACAACAAGCTCGACGCAATCGTCGCGCCGACTGGCGGCACGGCGTGGTTGACGGACTTTATCAATGGCGACGACCCCGGGTCGGGGTTTTCAACGCCTGCTGCCGTGGCCGGCTACCCGCATCTGACCGTACCTGCCGGCTTTGTCCGCGGCTTGCCGATCGGCCTGTCATTCGTCGGCCCGGCCTGGAGCGAGGCAAAGCTGCTTGGGTATGGCTACGCGTACGAACAGGCGACGCTGTGGCGACGTGATCCGCAGTTTGTTGAACGCACGAGTGTGCCGTCGGTTGATGCGTGAGTGGTCGCGAGTTTGCAACGACCCGCGTTGCGCTTTTCCTCGTAGCCCAAGGGGGAAAAAACGTGTTTTTTCAAAAAACGATCAAACGCTGCCGTTGATTTAGACGAATCGCTTGGATTCCCGTTCTTCGCGTTAATGTTGGCGACGCATAGGCCAATGTTGCCAGGCAACAAGCGCACGACCAGGGCCGCGGCGAACAACCCTTTGATGATGTCCAGCTGCGCGCCGGCGTCGCTTTTTCGATATCCATACCCTCAACTGCGCGCACGCCACGCTGAGCCCCGACGGGCACCGCGATGTCTCGTTGACTATATGTCTCCTCGGGTCCGCTTAACGCCGATTGGTCGAGAAGCACGCTCGTGAGGGTAATCAAGAGGGCAAAGACAGCAGTGAAATCTGAATTGGCGAATTTGAGCGACTTGCGACTGGCTGCTGATGCAGCTTGGCACGCTGGCCTGTGGGGGCGCTCCCTTGAACTCATGGAACTGCTGCCAGCGAGTGATTCGAGCCAAGGGGACGACCCTTACACGGATCGCTTCAAAGCCGTTTCAATTCTCCGAGACCGCGGAGTGACTTTCGAATTGGTGGAAACGCTTCACACTGCTGTGTACGGTTTTTTGGCCGATCGCGGCGTCCGTATCGCGGGTACGTCGCTTTATATCGACGAGAGTCCGGGCGACCAAACAATCTTCGTGACGATCGAAGTAGCAGAGTCAGAGGACGTTACTAGGAAGCTTGATGAGGAATTGACGGAGGTGTTGTTCTCGGCCGTCGACGTAGTCCCGCTTGGCACTTTTTCGATCGACCTTGGTGCACAGGAGCCGACCTAGTGAGTCGAAACTGCGCCGATTGTCTTGTGATCGGTATGTGAGACAAACTGGAGCGGGCGATGGGAGTCGAACCCACGTCTCTAGCTTGGGAAGCTAGGGTAATAGCCGTTATACGACGCCCGCGTAGGCCGAGATTCTACGCGGAATTCGATGGCCCGCGCAATCCCGGAGCCATTCAGCAGTAATCTGGGCGGCGAAGGCACGCGCCAGGGCGAGCGCGTCGGCGGCCCCGACAACCTCTCGGCAGCCGCCCATCCATGCGTCAATGCACGGCCACGGCATTCCCCGTCGTCCCTCTCGATGCCTTTGCCTCGTCCTTGATCAGATCCGCGATCCGCTCCGTCAGCATCAATGTCGGCATATTCGTATTCGCGCGTGGAATACTCGGCATGATCGACGAATCGCATACGCGTAACCCCGGCACGCCATACACACGTCCTGCGCCGTCGGTGACCGCCATCGGATCATCGGCCGCACCCATCTTGCAGGTGCCCGATGCGTGCCATACCCCGGCCACCGCATTGCCGACAAACTGCGTCAGCGTATCGTCATCGGCCAATAAATCGTCGACACGCAAGCCAAGGGTGATCACCGTATGAATCAACGTGTCGAGCTTTGACCCCGCGTGATCCATCATGGTGCCGAACACATTCATCTGAATCGTATTGAATGCGCCGGGAGCCGACACCTTGCGCACACGCTCCGAATAGCTCGTCGGAAACACCGGACCGCGTACACCATCAAGCGATGGATGCCGCAAAATATCCGCCGCCATCCGAAAACCGTGCTTGAGTCGTTCGAGGTCCCGAGGATCGGACAGCAACTTGAAATCAACCTCGGGCTCGTCGCGATAATCGGTCGATCGCAATGCGACATGGCCACGCGAATACGATTTATTGACCCAGACCAGCAGCGTGCCGAGTCGTTGTCCCACCGCGTGCCACGCCGTGCGTCCGATCATCGCCATATGCATATCGCCGGGCGGCGCATGACCGATATTCGATGAATATCTCAACAAGGCCTGGTCGTGATGCTCGCTCAAATCCTTGATGCGCGAGTCGGGCGGCAGGTAAGTTGAAACCGCGACCAATGGATGCTCCATCAGATTGGCACCCACGCCCGGTCGATCAGCCTTGACGGCGATACCCAATTTCGCCAGATCCACAGCCGGACCAATTCCGCTTCTCAGCAACAGCGCACTCGAATGAATGCCGCCACAACAGACGATGGTCTGTGCTGCGAAGAGTTGTTGAGCCCCCGATGCCTTCGACACGACCCGCGCGCCGCTCACGCGCAAACCGTCGAAAAGCAAAACGTCGACTTGTGTCTCGGTCAATATCCGGAGGTTAGGCCGCCGCCTCACCTCCGGTGTCAGATACGCGATCGAAGCGGGAATGCGCTCCCCATCGTCGGTCGTCGCGATCACCGCCGGAAAGACACCGTCGGCCCATTCGCCGTTCTGATCCTCCCGCGCCGGATACCCCCGCGAGATCAACGACTCGCAGACCGCGGCAATAAACGGCGACGTTCTTTCGGGATGATGCCGGCGAACAGTGATCGGACCCGTTTGCCCGTGATAGGCGTTGTCGAAGTCGCAATCGCGCTCGAGCTTACGAAAATACTGAAGCGCGATATCGCCATTCCATCCGGCTGCGCCAAGCTCGCCCCATTCGTCGTAATCGCCAGGAGCGCCGCGATTGGCGACCATGGCATTGATCGCCGATCCGCCACCGAGCACGCGCGCTTGCTCATAGTGCCTCGGTGTGCGGTTCGGCACGCGCGTGGGTGCACCGCTGACGGTGACGCTGAGATCGTTCCACGTGTTGTCGCTGTCAAGATACGCGAGCCCGGGATAGCGGGTACGAATATTCTCGGGCAATTGTCCGGCAAGCAGATCGCGTCCCGCTTCGACCAGCACGACCTGCTTGTCGGCATCTTCCGAAAGGCGTGCCGCCAATGCGCACCCCGCCGTACCGCCGCCCAGAACCAGATAGTCGATCATGGCATCACCTGAGTGCATCACTTACCGCCCCAACGTTGGGGGTATCCCGGCATCTTGTCGCAACCGCACGTCGCGTAGTGAAGCGGCGGCATATTGTCGTTCACGTACTGTGACAGATTCTTGTCGGTGATGACGGGCTGCGGCAACGTCCAGACCGGACCCGGCACCGACTCGCCCTTGAGGATCGACAAGGCAGCGATCAATGCGGTACGCCACTGATAGGCAGGATAGGTCGGTGCGATACCCTTGAATCCTTCCTTTTTCCAGGCCTGCAAATAATCTTCCTGGTCTTCGCCGGTGATGACGGGATACGGTTGGCCCGCATCTTCGAACGCCTCCGCAACGGCAACCGACATGGCGCCAAAGTCGACCCACACCGCATCGATCTTGCCCGCACGGCTCAGATAGTCCGCTACGACCGCCTTGCTCTTTGCGCGATCCGCACCGGTAAACTCGACGCCGATCGGCTTGATGCCGGCCTGGTCGAACACGCGTTTGGCAGCCGACCATCGTGTCTCGAACACGTCGATGCCCGGCGCGGTGCGTAGCACGAGCACTTTGCCTCCCTTGGGTATATTGGCGGCGACATACTTCGCGCCGACCATACCCCATGCGTACCCGCCGATCGTACGCACTGCCGTCACCGGGCAGCGACTGTCGACAAAGCGATCGAATGTCACCACAGGCAGCGTCTTGCACGCTTCTTCGACCACCGGCGTGAGTGCCGCGGTCGTGTTCGGCGATACGATCAGCACATCACACTTGCCGCTGTTGACGAACGAACGGATATCCGAAATCTGCTTGTCGTCTTTCCCTTGCGCGTCTGCATAGTCGAAGCTTGCGATCTCGCTCTTATGCAGATCGCGTTCGGCTTGCATGGTGTTCCATCCCACCACGCGCCACGGATTGTTCGTGCTCGCATTCGAAAAACACACGTGATACGGGCCGGGCTTCTTGTACTTGGCCGTATCGACCATGCTGTCGCCAATATGTTGAATCCAGGGCTGATTCGCCGGTCCCTTGGGCGTCTCGGTCATCATCCTGGCCTCGGCGTCGAATTCCTTCTGATCGTCGAAGTCCGCGGCCTGCACCGCAAACGTATGGGTAATAAGCAAGGTCGCGGCGACGGTGCCTTGTACGACCAGTTTGAGCCATGTCGGGAACTTCATTGTCTCCTCCGGTTTGACTTCGTTGTCACGGCCGGCTGCGTTGCATCCGGCGTATGTCGTTGACCGCCTGGGTGATCAGCTCGGGTGACCCGCTTCGGTCGCCCGCTGCTTTGGAACACACGTTATGTCGTTGATTCGGAGCCGCTTCAACGTGCACGGAAATGCAATCTTTGCGACAACACTTCGAGTCGGCGCTAAATCCGACGACCCTGTTGACGCGCACTGACCGCCGCTGCACCGATCAGGATCAATCCCTGCACGGCCACACGCAGCGGCTCGGGAAAGCCAAGCAGATTCAACAAAGTGAACAACGCATAGAGTGTCAACGCGCCGATTGCCGCCCCGGATATCGAGCCTCTGCCTCCAAGCAGCACGACACCGCCCACGACAGCCGCGGCAATCGCCTGCAGCTCGTAGCCCGTGCCCACGTCGACGGATACGCCGGAGAAACCACCGAGCACGATGCCGGCTGTCACGGCCGACAGCGCGGAGAGCACAAAAGCCCATACGCGGACCGCTCGCACCGGTGCCCCGGCGAGCTCCGCGGCATTGGGGTTGTCGCCGATCATGACGAGCAGGCGGCCGAAGTTGGTTCGATGCAGCAACCACGCCGTCACTGCAACGAAAACGACGAGGACGATCACGGCGATGGGCAAGGTCTCGATGCCAAGCAGGTTGCGTAGCACGCCGCGCCCGAAAAAGCGGTAATTGGCAGGAAGGTAGCCCGATGGCGCACCGCCGGACCACATCATTGCGGCACCCTTGACCGACAACAACGTGCCGAGCGTCGCGATAATCGAAGGCACCTTGAGCCGTGCGACGACGAGCCCGTTCACGAGGCCCACGATCAGGCCGAGCGCATACGCGACGGCAATCGCTTTGAACGTCATCGCGGGGTCGCCGTTGGCAATCATGGCGCTGCCGATCACGACAAGGGTGATCAGCGAGCCGACCGACAAATCGAAGCCACCGATGATCAACACGAACGCCTGGCCGCACGACAGGATGACCAGTGGCGTCGCCCGTTGGAGGAACGCCATCAGGCCGGCCGGCGTCCGGTAAAGCGGGCCGATCGCGCAGATCGCCATCAACAAGCCGATCAGGACGAGCACGCTCCAGTTGATCCTGCGCAACAAAGCGGGGCGCGTGGCCTGACCGGGTGTCGAACGCGCAAGCGAGATCATGCGATATGTCCTTTGCTGCGATACGTATAGGCGCCGACCGACAATATGACGATCGCGCCGCGCAGCACCTGACTCAGAAAGGGATCGATCTGCAACATATTGAACACGGCGTCCAGCGTCGCAAAGACGAACACACCCGCGATCGTGCCGGCTACGCCGCCACGTCCCCCGGCGAGCAACGTGCCCCCGATCACGACGACTGCGATCGAGTCGAGGCCGTACCCGCCGTCGCGTCCGACCCACGGGGTGCCCGCGCCGAGCCAGCTCGCGAGATAGAGGCCGGCGATGCCGGCCATCAGACTCCCGACGACATGCGCGCCGACGATCACGCGTGCGGTCCGGATCCCCGCAAGCCGTGCACTATGGGCGTTACCCCCGACGGTATAGAGTCGCGCGCCGGACACGGTCCGCGTTAGTGCATAACCCGCGATGCCCAGGGCCACGCCAAGCAGCAACACGGCATAGGGAATATGCAGCACGCTGTCGTACGCCACCGTCTGAAATGACTTGGGCACGGCGCCGCGCAGCGAGGTGAACGCGACCGACAGCACACCCTGCAACACCATGCCGACGCCGAGTGTCGCGATCAGCGGGCTCACGCGCAACCAGGTCACGAGCACGCCGTTGACGATGCCGACCACCGCGGCGAGCGCGAGCGTCAGCACCACGCTGTAGGCGATCGCGTGCGGGTCGCCTTGCATCAGATACGAGGCCATGACTGCGCACACGCTGATCAGATTCGCAACCGACAGGTCGATCGAGCCGGCAAGGATCACGAAGTTCTGACCGATTGCCACGAGGCCAAGGGCGACCATGCGCTGGAGCAGGCCCATGACGCCGCCGAACGACAACTGCGCGAGCTGCCCGGTGTAGACCGCCGCCGCGGCATAACTGAGCACCGACGCGCTCACGAGCACGATCGGCAATCGCGCGTGGCGCATGCGCGAGGCACGTACCCTCGGAGGCCGTGTCGACATCGTGCTCATTGCATGGCCTCCGGCTCTCCGAGGCTTTGATGACTTTGAACTGCATGCGCAATGACGACTTCTTCACTGACACCCGCGGGCAGCAAGGCGACGAGACGGCCGGCGGCCATCACACCGATGCGGTCACTGAGGCCGATCACTTCGGTGACGTCGGAGGACACCATCAGTACGGCGCCGCCCGCGTTCGCGTACTCACGCAGGATGTGATAGACCGTTGCCTTGGCGACGACGTCGATGCCGCGCGTGGGTTCACAAACGATCCAAAGGCGCGGTTCGCGCGCGAGCCAGCGAGCGATGACCACTTTCTGTTGATTCCCGCCCGACAGCGCCTCGACAGGAAGATCGAAATTCGCGGCACGCACGTCGACACGCGTGAGCAGGGCGTCGACGACGTCGTGGCCGGCGGCGCGCCGAGTTGGACTCGCGAGCGCGCGGGCCATCGAACGTACGGCGAGCGCTGTGTTGTCGCGTAGCGACTGACGCAGGCCAAGTCCGTCTCGCTTGCGGTCGTCGGGCAGATAACCGATGCCACGCCGGGTGGCCTCGCGCGGCGTGCGCGGTGCGCCTTTGCCGTCGACGAACCGAACGTCGCCATGCGTAAAAGGCTCGTCCCCGAATAGCGCACGTGCAAGCGCGATCTTTCCCGAGCTTTCGAGGCCCGCGATGCCGACGATTTCGCCGGCGTGTAGGGTCAGGTCGATGTCTTTGACCTCGACATTGCCCGCGCGGCGCAATGTCATGACAGCAGCACCTGCGCACGCGCTGGCGCGTGGCGGATAGAAGTCACGCACGTCGCGGCCCACCATCATGCGAACGACCTGATCGATGCTCGCGTGGGCAATCGGCATGACACCCATCCGTTTGCCGTCTTTCAGCACGGTGACGCGATCGGCGATATCGAAGACTTCGACCATGCGGTGCGAGATATAGAGCAACGCCACGCCCGATCGGCGCAGTTCGTCGATCAACCGAAACAACTTGGCGGATTCGACGTTGTCGAGCGGCGCGGTGGGCTCGTCGAGCACAAGAATGCGTGCGTCGAGCGATAACGCTTTGGCAATTTCGATGACTTGCTGTTCGGCAATGGAAAGACGGCCGCACTCGATATCGGGGTCGATCGTCGAACCCACGCGTGCGAGAACGTCGAGGGTGCGTTGACGAAGTGTGGCGCGGTCGATGCGCCCGGCGCGGCTTGGCTCGCGGCCGACGAAGATATTTTCGGCAACGGTGCGGTACGGCAGCAGGCTCAGTTCCTGGTGAATGATGCCGATGCCCGCGTTGCGCGCATCGATGGGATGCGCAAAGGACTGTGCGACGCCGTCGAGCACGACCTCTCCGGCATCGGGCGTGTAGACGCCGCCGAGGATTTTCATCAGGGTCGACTTGCCGGCACCGTTCTCGCCACAAATGGCGTGCACTTCGCCGGCCGCGCAGCTGAGGTTCACGTCGTCGAGCACGACGACCGCGCCAAAGGCCTTCCCGATGCCCCGCATTTCAAGAAGCGGGTGCAGGGCAGGGGCGTTCGCACTCATGCTGCGCTCCAAACTGGCCATCATCGGGCTGTCTCCATGCCGCAAGCAGCGACTTGCGTTCGGTGCTTCGGTTCTTGGTTTTTATAACCGTTTGGTTACATACTATACGTGCGATTTTTTGAACGTCAAGCACTCGCAAATGCGGATGCGTGCGCCGGTAGGTAAATCGCCGGCGACGCACTATGCTGGGTTTGTGATCGGTCGGCCCGATTAGAATTTGATTTTTTTCTGTCTCAGGAGAACCATGGCAACACGTTCGCGCACGACTCGCGCGCTGGCTGCGACAGCGCTGGAAGACATCACGACTGTCGAGCCGGCCAAGGTATCTCGCACAGCGGAAAAAGCGCCTCGTTCGACGGCAAAGGCCCCTCGTGCGGCGGCAAAGGCTCCTCGTGCGGCGACAAAAGCCCCGGCCGAGCCCGCTGCGCGCACCGGTGTCACGCGCGATCCCGAGCGCACGAGCGCCGCCATCCTGGCCGCCGCGGTCAAGGAGTTCAAAGAGCACGGGTATGGCGGCGCGCGTATCGACGCGATCGCCAAGCGCGCCAATATCAACAAGCGCATGCTCTATCACTACTTCGGCGATAAAGACGGCTTGTATCTCGCGGTGCTCGAAGGCGCCTATATGTCGATTCGTGCCGCTGAGGCGCGTTTGCGGTTCGGCGATCTCGATCCGGTCGACGGTGTGCGAGAACTCGTGCGGTTCACCTGGCGGTACTACCAGGAACACCCGGAATTTCTGAGTCTGCTCGGTACCGAAAACCTGCTTAAGGCCAAATTCCTCAAGCGCTCGGCGCGGATTTTCGATCTGAATTCGCCGCTTATTTCAACGCTGTCCGAGTTGCTGCGTCGCGGCGAGGCCTCGGGCCAGTTTCGCGGCGGACAGGACGCGCTCGATGTCTATCTGAGCATTGCCGGTCTCGGTTTTTTCTATCTATCCAATCGATACACGCTGAGCACGACGTTTCGCCGCGATCTCACCGCGAAGGATCAACTTGAACGATGGGGCGACCACGTCGTCGATGTGATTCTTTCCTATCTCAGACCCTGATGGTTTTTTAGTTCGCGCGTCGCCAGACGCACGCGCGAACGGCGTTCACGTTTCTTGACGCCTGCGGATGCGTATGCTTTCATAGTAACCAACTGGTTACATCGAGTGATAAAAAGGATTCGCTGCAACACAACAAAAGTCGGTTCGACAATCGAAATCGGAGACACGGCAAGATGGCAACGCAGAGACTTGGCCTGATCATGCACGGCATCACAGGTCGTATGGGATACAACCAACACCTGGTGCGCTCGATCTGTGCGATCCGCAAACAGGGCGGCGTCACGTTGCCCGACGGCGGTCGCGTCACGCTCGATCCGATTCTCGTGGGGCGCGATGCGGAGAAGGTCTCGCGTATTGCGAGCGAGCTCGGCATCGAACGCACGACGACCGATCTCGCGGCCGCATTGGCCAACCCGGATGACACGCTGTTCTTCGATGCGGGCTCGACGCAAATGCGTACCGGACTGCTCACGCAGGCCATCGAAGCCGGCAAGCACGTTTACTGCGAGAAGCCCATCGCCGAGACATTGGACGACGCGCTCAAGGTCGCGCGGCTCGCACGCGAACGCGGTGTCTGCAACGGCGTCGTGCAGGACAAGCTTGCACTGCCGGGGCTACGCAAGATCGAGATGTTGCGCAACGCAGGCTTTTTTGGCCGCATTGTGTCGGTGCGGATCGAATTCGGTTACTGGGTCTTTGAGGGCGACTGGCAGGCCGCACAGCGCCCGAGCTGGAACTACCGCAAGAAAGACGGCGGCGGGATCATTCTCGACATGCTGTGTCACTGGCGCTATGTGCTCGACAATTTGTTCGGTGAGGTCAAGGCCGTCAGCTGTATGGGCGCCACGCATATTCCACGCCGGGTCGATGAGCGCGGGCAGAGCTACACCGCCGACGCCGACGATGCGGCCTATGCGACCTTCGAGCTCGCGGGCGGCGTCATCGCACAGGTCAATTCGTCGTGGGTGACGCGCGTGAAGCGCGATGATCTCGTGACGTTTCACGTTGATGGCACGGAAGGTTCTGCAGTCGCCGGACTCACACGCTGCGTGACACAGCATCGCGTCAATACGCCGCGTCCCGTCTGGAACCCGGATCAGCCGCAGACCATGGACTTCGGGTCGCAATGGGAGCCGGTGCCCGACAATCAGGTCTACGACAACGGCTTCAAGGTTCAATGGGAAGAATTTATCCGGCATGTGGTGGCCGGCACGCCCTGGCGCTTCGATCTGATGGAAGGCGCGAAGGGCGTGCAGCTCGCTGAGCTCGGACTCCGTAGCTGGGCCGAACGCCGCTGGCTCGACGTGCCGCCGCTCGACGTCGAACAGGCCGTGCGGAGCGCGGCATGAACCACGTCGCGGCACCGCTCAAGCTCAGGCTGCCTTTCGACGATGGTGGCCTCGCCGAGTACACCGTACGCAATCTGCCGCTCGAGACCGATGCCGGTGCAACAGGCAAGCCGGCATTTAACCGTGTGGCCTTTGCCGCCGCGCATGTGGTCGTGGATCCGCTCGCGAATATCGATCCGGCGATCGATGTCGCGATCGATTGGGAGCAAACCCTCGCGTTTCGCGAATATCTATGGGACCTCGGCTTTGGCGTGGCGGAAGCCATGGATACCGCGCAGCGCGGCATGGGTCTCCAATGGGAGCATGCACGCGAACTGATCCGACATTCGGTCGACGCGGCGCGCCGCCGTCCGGGTGCATTGCTCGCGTGTGGCGCGGGAACCGATCACCTTTCGCCTGGCGCTCACCTCACGCTTGACGACGTCGTTCATGCCTACGAGGAACAGGTCGAAGCGATCGAGCAGTTGGGCGGTCGCATCATTCTGATGGCGAGCCGCGCGCTCGCGGTCATTGCCAAGGGGCCGCAAGACTACGCGTATGTGTATTCGAAAATCCTGTCGCAGGTACGCGAGCCGGTGATTCTGCATTGGCTCGGCGAGATGTTCGATCCCGCGCTCCAGGGGTATTGGGGAGCGGCCGACCATGCCGGCGCCATGGACGTGTGCCTGTCGATTATCGAAGCGCACGCATCGAAGATCGACGGCATCAAGATTTCATTGCTTTCGAGCGAGAAAGAAATTGCGATGCGGCGTCGCCTGCCGGCGAGTGTGCGGATGTACACCGGCGACGATTTCAATTACGCGGAATTGATCGCGGGTGATACGCAGGGCTACTCGCACGCGTTGCTGGGTATCTTCGATGCGATTGCGCCCGCCGCCGCGGCGTCGCTTGCCGAGCTCGCAAGAGGCAATACGGAAGCCTTCCATCGAATTTTGGCGCCCACCGTGCCGCTGTCGCGACATATCTTTAAAGCCCCGACGCGCTTCTACAAGACGGGCGTAGTGTTTCTCGCCTGGCTCAACGGACTTCAGGATCACTTTCAGATGGTCGGTGGCCAGCAAAGCGCGCGTTCGTTATTACATTTTGCTGAATTGTTTCGGCTTGCCGACGCGGCGCGTGTGCTGCGTGACCCTGAACTCGCTGCATCGCGCATGCGGTCGTTGCTGACGTTAGGCGGAATTCATCAATGAGTGCGAACCCGTCACGTACGCAGGGGCTGTCGATCAATCTCGCGACCGTGCGCGAGCAATGGAATTTCGCTGAGGCCGTGGATCGGTGCCTTGCGCATGGGATTCAGGCCGTCGCGCCATGGCGCGATCAGGTGATGCGCATCGGGCTTGATGAAGCGGCGCGCATCGTCGAGTCGAATGGCGTTCGAGTGACCGGGTTGTGCCGCGGCGGGATGTTTCCTGCAGCGGACGCCGAGCGGCGCGCCGCGGCGATTGCCGACAACCGGCGTGCGGTCGATGAAGCCGCCGCGTTGCATGCCGATTGCCTGGTGTTGGTGGTGGGAGGCCTGCCGCTTGGGTCCACCGATATTCGCGCTGCGCGTGAGATGGTCGCGGACGGCATTGAGGCCTTGTTGCCTTATGCGCGCGCGAATGGGGTGCGCCTGGCGATCGAGCCTTTGCACCCGATGTACGCCGCCGAGCGCGCCTGCGTCAACACGCTCGAACAAGCGCTCGATATTTGCGATCTGCTGGGCGACGGTGTCGGTGTGGCGATTGATGTCTACCACGTATGGTGGGATCCCAAGCTCGAGCAGCAAATTGCGCGAGCGGGTGCGGCAGGCCGCATTTTCGCGCATCATATTTGCGACTGGCTGGTGCCGACGCGGGACCTGTTGCTTGACCGGGGCATGATGGGCGATGGCGTGATCGATTTGCGCGGTATCCGCGCGGCGGTTGAAGCAGCGGGCTATGACGGACCCCAGGAAGTGGAAATCTTTTCGTCGTTCAACTGGTGGAAGCAGCCGGGTGATGTGGTGCTGTCGACCTGTATCGAGCGCTTCAACACGGTGTGTTGATCGCCGCGTCGTCGACGACGCGCGAAACGATGGCTGCGACGGACACGAAAAAGACAACAAGCAGGGCAAGGATATCGGGCTGAACAGGGATTGCGATCAGGGCAAGGACGCCTGGGCGGAATCGGTACAACAAGAGACAAGGAGACGTCATGGGCTTTGAGTCACGCAATCCGGCGACGGACGAGATCGTCGATACCTATGCAGTGCATGATGTGAGCGAGATCGAGGCGCGCCTCGCTAAATCGCGGACTGCGTGGAAACAATGGTCGGCGACTTCGCTCGAAGTGCGCACGGCGTTTCTGCTCAAGCTGGCCGATCTGCTCGAGCAACGGGCCGACGAGTATGGTCGACTGATCACATTGGAAATGGGCAAGCCAATCGGCGAGGCGGTGGGCGAGGTCAAGAAGGCGGCGATGGGTGCGCGCCATTTTGCCGAGAAGGGCGCGGAGTATCTGGCGCCGACACCGATCGAGGGACTGAACGCGCGCGTGGCCTATCAGTCGCTCGGTCCCGTTTTCGCGATCATGCCGTGGAATCTGCCGTTCTGGCAGGTGCTTCGTTTCTTTATCCCGACCGCGCTTGCCGGCAATACAGTTCTCGTCAAACACGCCGAAACCGTCCAGGGTTGTGCGCGCGCGCTTGAGCAACTCGTGCTCGATGCGGGTGGCCCCGACGGGCTCTACATCAATCTGGCGATCGAGCGCGAGGCGGTGGCAGGCATCGTCGCCGATCCGCGGGTGGCCTGCGTGACGGTGACCGGCAGCGTGGGCGCGGGGCGCGCGGTCGCCGAGACCGCTGGGGCGCATGGCAAGAAGGCGGTGCTGGAACTCGGCGGATCGGACCCCTTCGTCGTGTTTGAAGATGCGGATTTCGATCGTGCTGTGCAATGCGCGGTCACGTCACGTTTTTCGAACAATGCGCAAAGCTGCATTGCGGCCAAGCGCATCCTCGTGGCTGAGTCGATCGCGGATCGATTCGAAAAGGCGTTCGTCGAGAAATCGGTGGCCCTGCGTGTTGGAGATCCGCTTAAGCCCGAGACCCAACTCGGCCCGCTGGCGCGAAAAGATTTGCGCGACAACGTGCATCGTCAGGTGAAGGCCGCTGTCGAGCAAGGCGGCCGGTTGCTTGCCGGCGGGGAGGTGCCCGAGGGCAACGGCAACTTTTATCCGGCGACCGTGATTGCCGGGTTGGACCCCGACGCACCGATCGTCCAGGAAGAGATTTTTGGGCCGGTCGCGTTGCTCTTTACCTTCAAAGATGAAGACGAGGCGATCCGGCTCGCGAATGCGACGGAGTTCGGTCTCGGTGCCGCGGTATGGAGCGCGGATGCGACGCGAGCGAATCGTGTGGCGTCTTCGATTCAAGCCGGTGCCGTGTTTATCAACGACTTTGTGCGCTCCGATCCGCGCGCGCCGTTTGGTGGCGTCAAGGGCTCGGGCTTCGGTCGTGAACTCGGCGCACTCGGGGCGCGTGAGCTGACCAACGCAAAGCTCGTCTTCACGGGTGGGTAGAAGGGCGCCGACACGCTCGCGATTGACCGCGAGCGTGTGTTCCGGATGTTTGCCGACTTTTCAATGGTGTCGATCGAATATTTTCTCCAAGCCCGCGTGAATAGTGGGTTTGATCAAGCCGTTGCAGCCTGGGAATCCAGGGTAATAGCCGCTATACGACGCCCGCAAAAGTACGGGTTGTATGTGCAATTGGCCACGTGGCGCAATCGCCGCGAATCTCGTCGGCAGGGGAAGCCGCCATCGGCCTCTCGGGTTTTTTCGATGTATTCGATCGAAGCCAAAAAGGCTACAACCGTCGCAATTGGGCTACGATTTGCGTCATGCCTGCCGATCTCCTTTTTGGCACTTCGCCCGAACGGCACATCAGTCGTCCATCCGCTCCGCCCGAATCGACCTCGCAAGCGCCAGCATTCGGCGATTCGCTGCCGGTGGGGCGAAGGCTTCTATTCTGCTGAGACCATTGCGAGTCAGCGTGCCGCGCAGGTTGACATCGGTCAGCAGGTTTCCCATTGCATGCGCCATCGCGTCCACATCACCGATTGGTACGAGTAGCCCAGCTGCGCCGTGCAATAGCAGGTCGCGTGGCCCGGTCGGGCAGTCCGTTGAGATGACCGGCGTACCGAGCGTCATGGCCTCGGCCAGTACCATCCCGAAACCTTCATAGCGGCTGCTGAGCACCAGCATCTGTGCATGCCGGATCAGCGGGAACGGATTCGCGCAAAATCCCGTGAAGCGGACATCGGCCGCTATACCCAGCGCATCGGCCTCGGCCTCAAGCATGCTTCGCTCGCGTCCGTCACCAACGAGCACCAACATGAGCGGCGTACGTTGCCACTTG
>FTBI01001998.1_pt1 | contig 18666 bp, 13 predicted proteins | sample 1639171 | NCBI WGS metagenome assembly FTBI01 (sample SAMEA3914812, study PRJEB12502) | metagenome | biome: forest; material: soil | place: Canada | collected 2011-07-07 | depth 0.1 m | reverse complement strand
CGGTATCCAAAGCAGCCTCGAACAGGCTGGCTTTACCGTCGACATGGTTCACGACGGCATTTTTGCCGAGCAGGCGCTCACGCAAAATCGCCACGAACTCGTGATTCTCGACCTCGGTCTGCCGGGTATCGACGGCATGACCCTGTTGACCCGTTTCCGGCAAGGCAACCGCCACACACCCGTGATCGTGCTGACGGCACGCGACGAGCTGCACGATCGCGTGCAAGGTCTCAACGGCGGCGCCGACGACTACATGATCAAGCCGTTCGAGCCGTCTGAGCTCGAAGCGCGGATTCGCGCGGTCATGCGCCGCAGTGGGCCGCACAACGATGTGCCCCGTCCCGAAGTCACCTTGGGTGGCTTGCGCCTGTCAGGCGTCGACCGCCGTATCTTCAATGGCGAAAAGGCGCTCGAGTTGTCGCCGCGTGAATTCGCGGTGCTCGAACTCTTGCTGCTGCGCCATGGCCGCGTGGTCAGCAAGGCCCAGCTCCAAGATCACCTCACGCATTTCGGCGGCGACCTCGGCGACACGGCGATTGAAGTCTATGTGCATCGGGTACGCCGCAAGCTCGAAAACTGCCGGGTTGAAATCGTCACGGTGCGCGGCTTCGGCTATCTGCTCCAAGAAATTCGGCCGGCTTCCTAAACCCGGGACTTGATGCCCGCTCGCAGCGGTCCGGTTCCAAGCCTGCGCCGCTCGCTGCTGCGCCGGCTTGCCGCCCCTTTCTCCTTGCTGGCGCTCGCCAGCGGATTAATCGCGTTCGGCCTAGCCCTTCAGTACACCGAACGCGTCGTCGATCGATCGCTGTCTGATCTCGCCACCTCTATTGCGCAGGAAGTTCATGTCTCGGGCGACCGCGCCGATGAGACGGTGCCATCGCTTGCCGATGCGATGTTTTCTGACCCTGTGGAGCAACTCGTTTATCGGGTCTCTGATGGACAGGTCGAACTCGCGGGCAACGCCGATCTGCCGCTCGAGGGGACTGAAGTTCGCCGGATGGACCGCGCCACGCTGTTTGATGCGACGTTCGGCGGCAATAGCGTGCGTGTCGCTCAGGTGCTCGCGCCGCGGGTCAATGGTCGCCCGCTGATCATCGAAGTCGGTCAGCGTTTCGGGCGCCGTTATCGACTTGCCGCGGAATTTCTCACCGCAATCATGATGCCGCTGGTGATCTTGCTGCTAGTCGGATCGATCATCGTCTGGCGCGTCGTGAACCAGCAGTTGGGGCCGCTCGGCGTACTGGCCGATTCGCTGAACCAACAAACCCATACCTCGCTTGAACCGGTCGACGAGACCTTTGTGCCGAGCGAGATCCGGCCGCTCACCAGTGCGGTCAACGGCTTGCTTGACCGCCTGACGCTGGCGCTCGACGCACAGCGCAAATTCATTGCCGACGCCGCGCATCAATTGCGCACGCCGCTCACCGCGATCAAGTTGCACGCCGAACAAGCTTTCAACGCGCGCGACGACGTGTCGCAACGGGCTGCCATCGCCGAGCTGCGTGCCTCAGCGGACCGTGCCGTGAGATTGTCGAATCAGTTGTTGTCTCTGGCCCGGGCAGAGCCCGGCGAGCAGACTGCACGTTTCGTGAACGTCAATCTTGCCGAGCTTGCGTTTGAAACGGGTGCCGAATGGGTGCCGCGTGCAATCACACGCCATATCGACCTTGGCTTTGCCGACGATGATGATCAACCGCCAACGACTGTCGTCGAGCGTCTGATCGTGACCGGCAACCCCGTGCTGCTCAGCGAAGTCCTCGCGAACCTGATCGACAACGCACTCAAATATGTGCCGCCCTATCGGCTCAACGATGGCCGCATCACGATCACCGTGTCACGGCATCTCGACGCGAGCGGGGCTTCTTTGGCCGAACTGGTCGTCGAAGACAATGGCCCGGGCGTGCCGCTGTCGATGCGCGCCGAACTCTTCAAGCGGTTTTTTCGGGGCGACGGCCACGGTGAGTCAGACGGCGGTGCCGGCCTGGGCCTCGCGATCGTCCGCGATATTGTCGTCTTGCACGGCGGGACGATTCACTATGAAGACGGAACCGGCGGCGGCTCGCGCTTCGTGATCCGCCTGCCGCTCATCTCATCAAGCACGCCGGGCACGCAGCGCGTGTCGAGCACCAAAGCCTGAGGCCACTCGCCTTCCGATTCGGCCTCAGAATCGGACCTTCGGCCTGAACGTCAGCGCAACCCTCAGGCCGCCTTGGCGCTCTTGCGACTCTTCTTTTCCGCGAGCATCGTGTGACGGCAATTCTTGGCGCCGCACCGGCACTCGTATTCACGCATGAGCTTTTTCGTATAACGCGCGTTGACCACGAGCCCGTAGTCATAGAACAGCTCTTCGCCCTTCTTGAGCGTGCGGCCAGCAAGAATGAACACTCGGCCATCGATCTCTTCGGCTTCGCAGTTTGGCGAACACGAGTGATTGATCCAGCGCGAACTGTTACCGCCTACCTTGCCATCGATCACGTCCCCGCCATCGAGCGCGAAATAGAACGTGTGGTGCGGGTCGTCCGGATCATGCGGATGACGGCGCAAGGCCTCTTTCCACGATATCCGTTCGCCCTTGTACTCGAGCAGACGCTCACCTGAGGCGATGCGCGAAGCGGCGAACACGCCTTTGCCATGCACACCTGAGCGACGCACGACAATCCTGCGTGAAGTCATCGACCATTCCTTTTGAAACGACGCGTAAAAAACGCGCACCGATGAGACCACCGCGCGCTTGCAGCGGCATCGTACCGTTGCGCGCGCGCAAGTTCAACGCGTGCCTGCAATATGGTCACTAAACACGGCGCCCGCTTCGCGCGGCGGAGCACGCCAGTACTGCGGTGGCGCATCGACCTGTGCACCCAACGCCGCCGCGGCATGCCACGGCCAGCGCGCATCGTAGAGCACCGCGCGCGCAAGGGCGACGAGATCCGCTTGCCCCGAAGCGATAATCTGCTCTGCCTGAGCAAACTCGGTGATCAGGCCCACTGCGATCGTGGTCGAACCGGTGTCACGCCGGATCGCCTCGGCAAACGGCACCTGGTAGTTCGGTCCCGGCACAAGCTTCTGCAATGGCGATGTGCCACCGGACGAACAATCAATCCAGTCGCAGCCACGCGCTTTCAGCGCGTTCGCCAATACCAGGCTTTGTTCGAGATCCCAACCGCCCTCGACATAATCCGTCGCCGAAATCCGCATGCCAACCGGTTTGTGAGCCGGTACCGCCGCACGCACAGCATCGAAGATTTCGAGCGCAAAGCGCATCCGGTTTTCGAGCGAACCGCCATACGTATCGCTTCGCTGGTTCGACAACGGCGACAGGAATTGATGGATCAGATAGCCATGCGCCCCATGGATCTCGAATGCCTCGATGCCGAGCCGATCGGCACGCTTTGCCGCCGCAACGAATGCATTGCGAATCCGTACGATGCCGGCCACATCGAGTTCAAGCGATTCAGGATCGCCCGGGGTAAAGGGCACAGGAGACGCCCCCACCGTGGCCCAGCCCCCATCGCTGACCGGCACGCGTTTGCCACCCCGCCACGGCACGTCGCTCGAGGCCTTGCGGCCTGCGTGATTCAGCTGCATGCCAATGCGAATATCCGAGTAGCGACGTACTGCGTCCAATGTCTCAGCCAGGGCGCGCTCGGTGCGCTCATCCCAAAGTCCAAGACAGTACGGTGTGATCCGGCCAATCGGCTCGACTGCCGTGGCTTCGATCAACATCATCGAAGCGCCCGAAAGCGCCAGATGACCGAGATGGATCGTATGCCAGTCGGTTGCCTCACCCCGCTCGGCCGAGTACTGACACATGGGTGAAATAATCACGCGATTCGCGAGAGACAAATCACGTAATTTCAACGGGGAAAACAGCGCGCTCATCGATCAATCGCCTTCCAAAAGACAGTCGATCGAGAATAGCACGCTTGATTTTGCATTGCCGACACCGCGCGGGCACGCGCGGATCGAATTACTGTAAGGAAATCGGTGGCTCGATGTAAGTCTGAGACGTGACCCGATCCCTCGATCTCGTCACGCCTGCTGACTTCGCTTAAATCTGCTTGAGGAGTTTCCAGTTGCGCGCTTGCGTACCGACATCACCGGCTTCATAGGCAAGGCAATCGAGACGCAGCGTGCTGCGATCCAGCGCCTGGTCAAGCGTCACGCAGCGGAAACTATCCGGCTTTGCGACCTTGGCACGCGTGCCACGCCGGGCACCATCCGCGTTCGCGGGCTCAAACCAGCGGCAAGTGCCGCACATCCGGTGAGCTGGCATGGTGCCGCGAATCTCGAGTTCCCGGATCAGCTTGAACAACCCGCTATACACCGCGGTCTGCTCGTCATCGCGCAAAGCGCTCAGCGCCCCGGACACAAAACCGGGCCACTGCGCGGCCCGCTTGGCAGCCGTGCGGCCTCGCGGGGTCAGCTTGACGGCCAGCGCGCGACGGTCGTCGAGTGCGCGCCGCTTTTCGAGCAAACCCTTTTCTTCAAGCGTGCTGACCGCATCGCTGGTGGTCGCCGCCGTCAGTGCCGTTTCGCGCGCGATATCGTTAAGGCGTAGGGGCTTCTTGCGCTGCATCAGCAACATCAGGATCTCGCCCTGTGTCGGCGTCAGTCCCGCACTTTCGGCCCAATTCCACGCACGATTGCGCATCGCCGTATTCAAACGCAGCAGACCCTGCGTAATACGATCAGCCGGGTGATCCCCGTATAAAGTCACTTCGTCCAGCACTTGCGCTACTTTGGTCATTTGCGTCGAACCCGCTTCTCATTTTTTCAACATTCTAAGCGAGTCTTAAAAACATTTCAGTGCCTTTATCCACAGGCCCATGTGAATAACCGGGGGATAAGCTGCCAGTTAACAGGGGACAGTTTCTGAATAACCCACTCTTTGTGAGGAAACGCTAAAAGATGTCCACCGCCACGGACATCGTGTCCCCACGATATAGCTATAGTTCTACATCCTTGAACACCTTGATTTACCAAGGGAAAAAAGAGTTACCCACAGAATGTGGTCAGGCTTGTTAACTACTATGATGTATACATATGAGACAGACGGTAAACGTGTAAACAACTGACATTCTTCCCCGAAGGCCTAAAAAAATTTACTTAAGCTCGGGGACGAAAGGCTGTTCAGACGAACCGAAATCGGGCACGGGCGTTCATTTTCCTCCGCTTGCGAGACCGAAACCCGCACGGAACCGGAACGCGCGGGTAGCGGCCTCCCCTTACCGCAGCCCGCCACGCCGACTTTCAGGCACGCCACTGCAGGCACTGCTGCCGGACGACTTCCGGAAGCGTGCCGCCATGCCGGTATGTCTCCCGCAACCACGTCGCATCATTGATCTGACTGCGCGCGATCGAGCCGATCTCCACTAGCGCTTCCGTCGAACCTAGCGCCTCGGCGTGCGGAGCGAGCTTCTCCAAGGTCGCCAGCACGTCGTCGGCCACCGACCGGCGTTCACCTGTCTCGGGCGCCACTAGGGTCCCCGCAAGGCCAAACCGGCACGCCTCGAAACGATTGAAGGTGTACACGAGGTAGTCGTCTTCGCTCAGCTTGAGCGGCCGGTCGAGCAACAAGTAGCGCGCGAGGGTCTGGATATATGCGGCCAGCGCGGCGGCGCGGTCGACAGACAGCGGCGTATCGAGCACGCGGACTTCGATCGTGCCGAACTCCGGCTTCGGGCGAATATCCCAGTAAAAATCCTTCATGCCGCCAATCACGCCAGTACTGACCATCTTGGAGAAATACGCCTGGAAGTTTTCCCAGGTCAGCACATAGGGTGCGCGACCCGACATCGGAAACGCGAACACCGAGTTGAGCCGTGCCGAGTGAAAACCCGTGTCGACGCCTTGCACGTAGGGCGACGATGCCGAAAGCGCGATGAAATGTGGAATAAAGCGTGACATCGAATGCAACAGGAACAAGGCGCTGTCCGCGTCGGGGCATCCGATATGCACATGCTGGCCAAACACGGTGAACTGCTTGGCGAGATAGCCATAGAGTTCCGACAGGTATTGGAAACGCGGCGCATCGAAGATCTGCCTCTCATTCCATTGCTGGAAGGTATGCGTACCGCCCCCGCATAAGCCGACGTTGAGTTTGTCGGCTGCGGAGACGAGCGCGTCGCGCAATACGCGCAACTCATCGCGCGCCTGCGAGTAAGTCGTGCAGATTCCCGTCGCGATCTCGATCATGCTTTCGGTAATTTCCGGCTTGATATCGCCGGGGACCTTGCGCTCGCGAATCAGTCGCATCAGATCAGACGAGGCGTTGGTCAAGTCGTAGTCATGCAGATTGACGATCTGCAATTCGAGCTCGACACCGAAGGTGAAGGGTTCGGACCGGTTGAATGCTTCAAGTGCCATACGTGCCTGAATCCTGTTATAGACCGCGTTCGTTGACCGCTGCGAGCGCGCGATAGACGATCACTGGCGCAATGAGTTGCAGCACGGCGATCGAGCACATCACGATCGCACGCAAGGCGGGATCGAAATTCGGATACAGCGTGTAGGTGTCGGACACAAGCAGAAAGGCCAGTGCCGACATGGGCGACAGCGACACGCCCAGTGCCGCGCTTTGCTTCCAGTCGAGTCCGCTTGGGCGCGCGAAAATCAGCGACCCCGCAAGCTTCGCGACAAACCGCGCACCGATCAGTGCAAGCGCGGCGAGTCCACCGAGGGGAATGTATTTCCATTCGAACGACAGCAACGTCACGCCGAATAGCACCACCGTCAGCAACCACCCGGCGGTACCAAAATGAGTGGGCCAGAGCAGCGGCCTCGGATCGAGATTCTTGAAAATGATCCCTGCGGCAAGCAGCGCCATGATGGTCGACAGCTTCAGCATATGCGCGATCGCGATCGCCAGCAGGATCAGGCCGAACAGCGTCACGAAAGAGTGCTCGTCAGCAATGCTCACGCGCCGGAAAAAGAAGTTGCAACTTGCCGCAAGCAACCACGCCAACAGCAGCGAGCCGATGATAAAAAATGGCGGCTGGATGATCGTCGCCCAGACATTGCCGTAGAACTCCTGATGCAGCCAGCCGGACAGAAGCTTGAGTACCACCACCGCGTACATGCTGTTCAGTGCGCTCAAGGTCATGAGCCGTTCGGTGACCTGGCCCTGACTCTTGAGCTCCGCCCTGAGCTGAATCACCATCGCCGGTGAGGTCGCCATCGCGATTGATGCCGCGACGGATGAGGTCATCGCGGAGACATGCAATAGGTGAAGTGCGAACCAGACTGCAATGAAGGTCAGCGCCGATTCGCACACGCTCATTGCGACAAGCCAGGGGTTCATCCGGATCCAGCGCAGACTCACCCGACTGCCGAGCTCGAACAACAGCAGGCCGATCGCAATATCCATTAACAAACGGGCGTCCTCGGCCAAGGCGGAATCGATCAGACCCAGCCCCGCCGGGCCGGCGACCAGTCCGATCACGCCATAGCCGATCAGTCGCGGTACGCGCCATGCGCGCCAGCACAATTCCCCACAGAGTCCGGCAGCGACGAGGGTCAAGCCGACCCACAACGCGATGTCCGCAGTGAATGGCCATGCGGGCAGAAACGCAAATGCGGACTTCATTGTCAGTACTTCCTCCAGTCTGGGATGCATTCCGGAACGGCGCGGCGTCGATGCCTGATGCGCATCGCGCATGCCTGTGAACGTCCGGCGGGAGTGGCCTGCATCGTGCCCGACGAAGTCGGAGCTCACCATGCATAGGGGCATTCCCTGTTATACGGCTCGGCGTATTGCCGCCGCGTCGGCGGACACGGGCGGCACCTTGCAAGATTGAAACGCCCTGAAGCGCGGCGGGAAGGCCGGCCATCGAGCTGTTTGACGTGCGCGGGGACGCGGCGTTCGGGATGGCTGGCGTATCACGCGCCAGCAAAAGGGCTCGGGCATTGTGCCATAGCTTGTGCGGACGATCTTGCTTGCGGGAGCGGTCCGGCAGGTGGGTCTTTAAGTCTGTTAACGCTTTCTGTGTATACACATAGTAGAAGTTAACAAGGGGCAACGATTTCTGTGGATAAGCTGCTTTATTTCAGTGAGATCAAGTGTTTGCAGAACGAATAAGGCAGTGTGCGAGGAGTGGAGCACGCGCCGGAACTCGGGAGAACTTGCGCCCGGTTTCAACGGGTCGGTCAGTTATGCCCAATCCGTCCACAGCCAATCCGGCGGCCCTATCCCCTGCTTATCAACAGCCTGCAGTGGATAACTTTTCCGCAGGGATTTTTCTCGTGTTCGCCCTGGCTAATGTACGGGCTGCAGCGTGTTCAGACGGGCTTTCGACCAACTTCACGTTGCCTCAATGCACGGAGAAGGAAGCGTGCAGGATCCAGTCCGTCTGCGATGCTGCGCGTCACCGGCAGCGGTTCCCCCAGGATCTGCGAGGCCACCATCTCGGCGCCGAGCGCAGCCCAGATCAGCCCGCGAGAGCCATAAGCAAAAGCGCCATAAAGACCTTCCATGCGCGGCAGGTCGAGCGGCCACGCACCGCTGAGACGGGTGGCCTGTTCACGTGCTGAAGACTCGTCAGCAAGAGGACCGATCATCGGCATACGGTCGCTCGTGACACAGCGGAATGCGACGCGTCCGCTCAGCGGCCAGTTGGATGAATCGGGATGAAGCGACGCGGCAGTGTCGGGAAGAAGCCTGCCGAGGCGCTCGAGGTTATCCAACTGGCTGCTCGCACGCAGCTGCGCATCGGCATCGTCGAGTTCATAGCTCGCGCCCGTCAGTTGTCTGGCATCGGAGTGGTGTGTATCGATCGGAAGTACATAACCATCGCCAATCAGGGGATACCGAAGGGCCGGCGCGGGAGCGGGTTCGAGCCAGGTGAGCTGGCCTCGGATTGATCGCGTAGGCGCGTAGTCGAGTGATGCCAGCGTCGAGGCGCCGGCGGCATTCGCGACGATCGCGATGGGTGCTGAAGCGATGAGGCTGCCACGCTGATCGATCGCATGCCAGAGTCCGCCGCTTCGCTCCAGTTTTGCAACGGAGCAGGCGAAACAGGGGATCAAGGAAGTATTCGACTGCGCATAGGCAAGTTGGGCACGGCATAGTGATGCCGGGTCCAGCATCCCGCCGTGAGGAAAATACAGTCCCCCGTAGGCGGGCATGGCGCCGAGCCTCGTATATGCTTCTTCTGTTGATACATATTGAACGAGAGCTTTCGGAAAACCGAGAGCGCGCACGGCCTCCTCGTAGGCCGTTTGTTCCTCGGAGTTAGTGGCGACCTGCACCAGCCCGTCGGCACGCCAGTCGAACCCAAAGCCTTGTTCTTCGAGCGCTTTCCAGTGCGTTAGTGCATAGAGGAAACCCGCTCGTGTGGCACGTGCGGCGAGACTGTCGTCGGACGCAATCAAAGGATGGAACACGCCCGCCGGATTGCCTGAAGCGTGCATTGCCGGGCCGTCCGATGCATCGATCAAAACGAGACTCAAGCCCCTCGAGGCGAGTCGTTCAGCGAGAGCACATCCGGCAAGGCCTGCGCCGATGATCATTGCGTCAGCAGACCGAGTCATCGTGCTCACAGGCAGGGCTTGAGCGGGTAGTCGCTCGCGGTCGGCTGGATGTCGAGACTCGCTCACCGGAAGATTATTCTTTAGCGATTTTTCGAGCGGTTGATGCAGCCCGATGGAATGTTCCGGGAGGGGTGGCTCATGACGGCGAACACGCCAACGCGGCGCGAATCGGCCTCGCGTCACCCGGGCCCCATGGGTGTCTTCCGGATACTCGTCGAAGACAAAACCCGTCGTGATCAAGCTCGCTTGCAAGGCCGGCCCCGGTGCTGAACAGACGAGCGTCGCCGACTCGCCGGCCAGTCGTGCGACGCCCTTCGCGAGCGCCGCAGCGTCGATGCGACCTTGCGCGACTGCAGCGGCATCGTTCAGAAAGATGACATCCGCTCGCAGCCAGAGTGCGCTTAACGATTCTGCCAGCGTATCAAAGACGAGGGTCAAAACAACCTTGCCCTTTTCGAACTCGAGCCGGTGCAGACCCTTCACGGCCAACGGCCACTTTGTTAGCAATGCTCGCGCCAGCGGACCAGGCAAAATCGAGCCTGGCGCGCTGGTGAGTGTGTCAGCGGGAGGCTCTATGAATGCGTTCGCGTGTATGTCTTTAGCCGCATCGCCCAACGATTCGATCGCGTGTTTTTCATTCACCCGATTCCATGCGGCGGGCTGGCTTTCAATCGAAACGAAGTGCAATCTATCGCACCGTTGCGAGGGGTCATCGTCGCGCCAGGCTTGCCACGCAGTGAGAAAATTCGTCGCGGGTCCAAGGCAGGTTTCGAGGCTCGTGAACTGTGTGCGACACCGCCACAGGGCGCGCCAGTCCTCGGTTTCGAGCACAGATAAAGACGCATCGAGCGGTGCGACGGCCCTCGCGGGCCCTTGCTGATCGGGCGCTGAGGCAGGCCCAGCAAGGGGTTCAGGCGGGTTGCCCGGATCAGACAGGGTTTGCTTGGACATCGCTCTAATTTGTAAAAATCCCGCAAACCCCCGTGTTTACTGGCTTTGCGTTGGGGTATCATGGCCGCGCGACGAGTGTTCGCGTGGTTGTGCAAGTCGGGTCGGTACCCCACGCGCCTTTACTGGCGGGGCTGACCACTCGACGACGCGGATCGCGAACGTATAATCGGCGCGATCGTGCTGTTGGTTTAAACCTAACTCAGAAAGGACTTCCATGAATAAACAGGAACTGATCGACGCCGTCGCCGCCCAAACCGGCGCCAGCAAGGCACAAACTGGCGAGACGCTCGACACACTGCTCGACGTGGTCAAGAAGGCTGTGTCGAAGGGCGACGCCGTGCAACTGATCGGCTTCGGCAGCTTTGGCTCGGGCAAGCGTGCAGCGCGCACCGGCCGCAACCCGAAGACGGGCGAAACCATCAAGATCCCGGCGGCGAAGACGGTCAAGTTTACCGCTGGCAAGGCGTTCAAGGACGCGGTCAATAACAAGAAGTAAATCGTCCGCGCGATCGAGCGACCCAGCTCGAGCGGTCAACCCTGACCGGCCAGCGAGATAGCCCGCCCTGACGGCGGGTTTTTTTCGCAAGCGGTCAGGGGGTAGTCACCCCTGCACTCAGTGCGGATGGTCGTGATGGTCCCCGTGACCATGCGAGTCATCGTCCTTACCCCCATGTTCGTGATCGTGATCTTCATCCCATTGCGGAAACGGATCCTCGAACAACTTCCACGCTTGCTGTCCTGATGCAAACTCGGCCTCGCTTAATAAGCATGCATCGAGCTTGTGCTGCCACGCGTCGCGATCGATATCGAGGCCGATCATGACGAGTTCCTGGCGCCGGTCGCCAACGGTCTCGTGGCCGTGCGAATCGAGTGAGCTGAACCAGTCGTGAGCGATCTCGGCTTTGAAAGCCTCATCGTCGGGCCATTCCTCGGCGGGTTGGGCGACCCACCAGAAGCCGGCAGGGCCGTGACGGCAGCTGCCCCCGACTTGCGAGACGGTGCCCGCCATGTCGTTGCGTGTCGCGAGCCAGAACAACCCTTTGCTGCGCACGATGCCCGGCCATTCCTGATGCAGGAGTGCAAAAAAGCGTGCGGGGTGAAACGGTCGGCGCGCTCGATAAACGAAGACACCGGCGCCGGATACAGTCGACTCCGTGAAGCCAGAGTCATGATGATCAAGCGCACTGAGCCAGCCCGGTGCGGACGCCGCACCTTCAAAGTCGAAGCGACCGGTGTTGAGCAGGGTATCGGCCTCGACATGCGCTGGCTGGGCCACGACCTGTTCGGCACGGGGATTGATTTTTGAGAGCACTGCGCGCAGTCGCTCGAGAGCGGTCGGATCGAGCGTTTCCGGGGAGTCGATGACGAGCACGTCGCAAAACTCGACCTGCTCGATCAAAAGTTCTCCGAGCGTGCGGTCATCCTCGTCGCCGGCCAGACCGCGCTCGTGGAGGCCGTCGGCGCGGGCGAGTTCGTCAAAGAACGAGGCGGCCTCGACGATCGTCACCATGGTGTCGATCGTGACGAAATCTTCGAGCGTCTGGCCGTCTTCGTCCTCGAGGAGCGATTCGGCGATCGACATCGGTTCGGTGGTCGTCGCCGCGTCGATCACGATCACATCGGTCTGGTTGGCTTCAGCCAGACGGATCAGTTCCGCGCGCGGCATGTCGTCCGTCATCTGGACCAGGGCAACGCGGCGTTCGCCTGCACTTGCCATCAGATGATCGAGCAGGGCGCGCTTGCCGGTGCCGGGCAAACCGGAGATCACCGTGACAGGCAAAGGATGGGCAGTCATCGAATCGGTACTTGAAAAGGAAATACATCGTAACAGTCGCGGTGCGCACGAACGCACGCCGTCACGGTGTGCGGCCTGCCCGCTCGCTCAGTGCTGGACCGTCACAATGTTCCATTTCTCGAGGATCGCGACGATCTGCTTGGCATACGCATCGCGCAAGGCAGGGGTCGCTGAATGATACGCACCGACTGCCTGCCAGGTGTTGCCGTATTTGTTCATCTGGTGGCGCAGATGCCACGCCGCGATGTAGACGTTCTTGCAGGGCTCCATCAGCGTATCGGACGAGATGCCGTATTGCGAGAGCGCGGACAGATGGACCGAGTTGATCTGCATCAGCCCATAGTCGGTCGTACCGTTGTCGTTCTTGTGGATCGCGTCGCCGTGATTATGAGATTCTTGCCAAGCGATCGCGCGCAGCACGTAGGCGTTCACATGTTGATACGAGGCGGCCGAGTCGAAACAGTCCGCCTGGGCAGGCAGGGCGTACGACAAGCACAAGACGGCGGCAGTGGCGATCAGGGTTTTCATGGGCGGCGACTCGGTCGCGTTAAGGCCATGCGCACGGCAGGATACGTCCGCGCAGGTTCGGGCCGGGCTCATGATACCTGCGTCGTGTGACGCGTACTGCACGCCAGCGCACAAAAGCGTGCGACTGAGTTTTGTTTGTCATAGTCGGGAAGTATTCTTCTGGACCGCTTCACCCTTGACCGCAAGATGCAGCTAACAAAGGTTTTACACGCGCATTCGAACGCTCGACAGCGAGCGATTTCGTGTCGAAAAGCTGCTAATGTTCGGTTTTCGCGCAAAGCGGAAAACGGCAAGACTGGCCGCCCCCGCTGAATCCGGCAGACGTAGGGAAGCCCCGCAATTTCCAGATGATCCATGACTAGAAAACTGTTTGCCGCGAATTTGCTGGTTCGTGCGCTTGTGCTGACGGGGTTATTCTCGGCAAGCGTGGCCCACGCCGCTGTGACGTTGAATTTCGTCAATGCGGATATCGATCAGATTGCCAAGGCGATCGGCGCCGCCACCGGCCAGACGATCCTGGTCGACCCGCGCGTCAAGGGGCAAATCAATCTGGTATCCGAACAGCCGGTGCCGGAGGACCAGGCAATCAAGATCCTGACCTCGGCGCTGCGCATGCAGGGCTTCGCGATGGTGACCGACCATGGGGTGCTCAAGGTGGTGCCCGAGGCCGACGCCAAACTGCAGGGTGTGCCGACCTATGTCGGTAATGCGCCGGTTGCACGCGGGGACTCTGTCATCACCCAGGTGTTCCAGCTGCACCACGAATCGGCCAACAATCTGCTGCCGGTGCTGCGCCCGCTGATCACGCCCAACAACACGATTGCAGCCTACCCGGCCAACAACTCGCTGGTTGTGACTGACTATGCGGATAATGTGCGGCGCATCGCCGAAGTCATCGCGGGGATCGACGGCTCGGCGAACACACCCGATGTGTCGGTCATCCCGCTCAAGAATGCCAACGCGGTCGAACTTGCCGCGGAACTGATCAAGTTGCTCGACCCGGGTTCGGTCGGTAATACCGATGCCACGCTCAAGGTCTCGGTACTGGCCGACCCGCGCACCAATTCATTGATGCTGCGTACTAGCAACAACGCCCGCATGGATACCGCTCGCCACCTCGTCGCGCAGCTCGATTCGGCGACCAAGGAACCCGGCAATATCCACGTGGTGCCCTTGCGCAACGCTGACGCCACGACCCTGGCGAAAACCCTGCGCGCGATGATGGGCCAGGGCGGCGGCAACGATTCGTCGTCCAGCAGCGCAAGCAAGGACAGCTTCAACCAGAACAACGGCGGCATGTCGAGCAGCGGCAACGGCTCGAGTGGCAGCTCGAGCGGTAGCTCCCCCCTGCCCTCGGGCCTCGGCACCTCGTCTTCCGGTTCGGGCGGCGGCTATGGCGGCGGTTCGGGCAGCGGCAGCCAGAGCGGTCTGCTTGGCAGTGGCAAGGACAGCGGCAACGGGTCGGACGACAACCAGGGCGGCGGCATCATCCAGGCTGACGCGCCGACCAATTCTCTGATCGTCACGGCGCCGGACGCGGTCTACCGGAATTTGCGCAATGTGATCGACCAGCTCGACCAGCGTCGCGCGCAGGTCTATATCGAGTCGCTGATCGTCGAAATGTCGGCCACGACCTCGGCTGCGCTGGGCGTGCAGTGGCAGGGCCTGATCGGCAATACGAGCTCGACGGCCGGTTTTGCCGGGACCAACTTCGGCACGGGCGGCTCGAACATCGTCGACCTGACCGCCGGCGCGTATCTCGGCAAAGCCAACCCGTCTTCCCTGGTGGCACCGGCGCAAGGTTTGAACCTTGGCCTGCTGCACAGCTTCGGCGGCGCGCTCGCGCTCGGGGCGTTGTTGCAGGCGCTCGACAATCTCGGCAACGTCAATGTGCTGTCGACACCGAACATGATCACGCTCGATAACGAAGAAGCGAAGATCGTGGTCGGCCAGAACATCCCGATCGTCACCGGCTCGTATGCGCAGACCGGCACGACTGCGACCGTCACCCCGTTCCAGACTTTCGATCGCGAGGACGTCGGCATCACGCTGCACGTCAAGCCGCAGATCACGGAGAACGGCGTGATCAAGATCCAGATCTATACCGAGAGCTCGAGCGTCGTGTCGGGTACCGAGACCGCGTCGTCTGGTGCGACCATCAATAAACGCTCGATTCAATCGACGGTCTTGTCCGACGACGGCCAGATCATCGTCCTCGGGGGCCTGATCCAGGACCAATATTCGGATGGCGACAGCAAGGTGCCTTACCTTGCCAACATCCCGCTGATCGGCGCGCTGTTCCGCTCGGAAAACAAGTCGCGCGCGAAAACGAACCTGATGGTCTTCCTGCGCCCGGTCATCGTGCGCGATGCGAATCAGAGCCAGTCGATTTCGCTCGATCGCTACGAATACATGCGCGCGCAGACCAACCAGTTCCAGTCGGATAACTGGCTGACGGTCGACAAGAACACGCCGACCGTGCCCGCGCTCGGTCCGAACGGCACCGGCTCGCTCGTGCCCGCCGAACGCAATCCGAACCAGCTGGGCGCGCCGGTGTCTCAAGGGACAACCGTCTCGCCGAGCATGCCGAACGGTGTGTCGAGTTCGCAGCTCTATCGGCAGCCGGGAGGTGAAACAAACGGGCAGCCCGGTGTCGGCCAGCAAGGATTCCCCGGTGGCGTGCAACCTCAGCCGCCCGTGTTGAGCCCGGTGCCGGGTGGCGCGACCCAAGTCATGCCGCTTTCGCCCGCGCCGAATACGAGCGGGCAGTAAGTACGCTTCGGAGAAACACCATGACGCCAGTTGCGCGTAGTTCACCGGGTTCGCAGGCGTCGGTCGGGCCGTCCGCAGCGGCCTCGCATCCTGTGCCCGGTTCGATGCCCTTGCACGGCAGCGCCTCGGCGCGCAGCATCGAGCCGCCGTCACCCCTGGCGGCGCGCACGCTGCCGTATGGTTTCTCACGCAACAGCCAGATTCTCGTCGCGCATCAACATGCCGACGGGCTCGAAGTCTGGGTTAGCGACCGCACGCCGGCCGCCGCGGTCGCCGAAGTGGCGCGCAATTTTGGCGCGCTGCGGCTCGTGCAGATCGACGCGGCCGAACTCGCGCTCGCCATCAGCAGTGCTTACGCGCGCCAGGACGGCAGCGCGGCGCAGGTCGTCGGCGAGGTCGAGGGCGAAGTCGATCTCTCGCGGCTGATGCAGGACATCCCCGAAATCGAGGACTTGCTCGAGTCCGAAGACGATGCCCCGATCATCCGGATGATCAACGCGCTACTCACGCAGGCGGCACGCGAAGGCGCCTCGGACATCCATATCGAACCGTTTGAAACAGCCTCCGTCGTGCGCTTTCGCGTGGACGGCACACTGCGTGACGTGGTGCGCCCGAAGAAGGCGCTGCATGGCGCGTTGATCTCGCGGATCAAGATCATGGCCCAGCTCGATATCGCCGAGAAACGCTTGCCGCAGGATGGCCGGATCACGCTGCGCGTCGGCGGACGCCCCGTTGACGTTCGGGTTTCGACGCTGCCGACCGGTCATGGCGAACGGGCCGTGTTGCGGATGCTCGAGAAGGATTCGCAGCGCCTGAATCTCGAAGCGCTGGGCATGGCCGCCGACACTCAGGTCAAATTTGACAAGCTGATCTCGCGTCCACACGGCATCGTGCTGGTGACCGGGCCGACCGGTTCGGGCAAGACCACCACGCTATATGCGGCGCTTTCGCGGCTCGAGACCGAGACGAGCAACATCATGACGGTCGAGGATCCGATCGAATACGACCTGACAGGGATCGGCCAGACGCAGGTCAACGACCGCATCGGCATGTCGTTCGCGCGCGCCCTGCGTTCGATCCTGCGGCAGGATCCCGACATCATCATGATCGGCGAAATCCGCGACCTCGAGACCGCGCAGATCGCCGTGCAGGCATCGTTGACGGGCCATCTGGTGCTCGCCACGTTGCACACCAACGACGCCGCTTCGGCCGTGACGCGGCTGACCGACATGGGCGTCGAACCTTACCTGCTCGCCTCGAGTCTGCTCGGCGTGCTGGCCCAACGGCTGGTGCGCAGGCTCTGTCCCGTCTGCAAGGTCGAGCACGACGGCACCTGGCATCCGGTCGGCTGCGACGCCTGCGGACGCTCGGGTTATGCGGGGCGACGCGGGGTGTATGAATTGCTGACAATTGACGAACCGATCCGCGCGCAGATTCATGCGCAATCGGCCGACGCCGACATCCTTTCGGCGGCCCGCAAGAACGGCATGCGCACCTTGCGAGAAGATGCCGATCGCTGGATCGAGCAAGGCTTCACGTCGCTCGAAGAAGTGATCCGCGTCACCGGCGGCGACTGATGCCAGCCTTCCGTTTTGAAGCACTCGACCCGGCGGGCAAGGCACAACGGGGCGTCATTGAAGCCGACACGGCACGCAGCGCGCGCGGCCAGTTGCGCACGCAGGGCCTGACGCCGGTCCTAGTCGAGCCTGCGGGCCAGCGCGCGCGCGGCGCGCGCAGTGAAAAGCTCGCGTTCGGGCGACGTTTCTCGCAGCGCGAGCAGGCCTTGTTCACGCGCCAGCTTGCCAGTCTGATGGTCGCGGGCCTGCCGGTCGACGAGGCGTTGGCTGTGCTGTCCGATCAGGCCGAACGCGAGTATGTCCGCGAACTGGTGGCGGCGATCCGCGCCGAGGTGCTCGGCGGCCAATCGCTCGCGGGCGCGTTGCTTCAGCATCCGCGCGATTTCCCCGAGATCTACCGAGCGCTTGTCTCGGCGGGCGAACACACCGGCAAGCTCGGCATCGTGCTCACGCGGCTTGCCGACTACATCGAGCAGCGCAATGCACTCAAGCAGAAGATCGTGCTCGCCTTCACTTATCCGGGCATCGTCACCCTGATCGCGTTTGCGATCGTGTCGTTCCTGCTCAGTTATGTGGTGCCACAAGTGGTCAGTGTTTTTGCCACGACCAAGCAGGCGCTGCCGCTGATCACGGTGATGATGATGGCGCTCTCAGACTATGTCCGACATGACTGGTGGATCGCGCTGATCGTGGTCGTCGTGCTCGGCTGGTTGACGCGACGCGTGCTCGCGCAGCCGGGGCCCAAACTGGCGTTTCATCGCTGGCTGCTGACGGCGCCGCTCGCGGGCAAGCTGGTGCGCGGCTATAACACGGTGCGTTTTGCCAGCACGCTGGCGATCCTCACCGCAGCTGGCGTGCCGATCTTGCGAGCGCTTCAGGCGGCGGGCGAGACCTTGAACAATGCGGCGATGCGGGCCAATGTCGACGATGCGATCGTGCGGGTGCGTGAGGGCACGTCGCTGTCGCGCGCGCTCGCGGGCACACGGACTTTTCCGCCGGTGCTGGTGCATCTGATTCGCTCAGGCGAAGCGACCGGCGACGTGACGACCATGCTCGACCGCGCGGCCGCGGGCGAATCGATGGAACTCGAACGCCGTACGATGTTCCTGACGAGCCTGCTCGAACCGCTGCTGATTCTCGCGATGGGCGGCATGGTGCTGGTGATCGTGCTGGCCGTGATGCTGCCGATCATCGAGCTGAATCAGCTGGTGCAGTGAACTGCGCGGTTGAGCGGACGCAAGCCGCGAGTTGATCCGCGGCCGATCCGGAGCGAGTGGGCCGATGCTGGATGGGGCCGATGCTGGATGGATCCGGGCCTGGCGGCCCCGGACTTAGTGAACCCAGATCGTCGGGCCGGGTGCATTGGCCGGCATCGTGACCTCGGTCTTCGTGCCGTTGTGATCGATGATGATCGAACGGGAACGCACTTCGCTGAGTGTCGATCCGCCTCCGACCACCTGGCCGAGCGAGATGACATGCGCAGGTTCGCCCGCATAGCTGACGATCGCCGCGGCT
>FTBI01001466.1_pt1 | contig 18794 bp, 17 predicted proteins | sample 1639171 | NCBI WGS metagenome assembly FTBI01 (sample SAMEA3914812, study PRJEB12502) | metagenome | biome: forest; material: soil | place: Canada | collected 2011-07-07 | depth 0.1 m | reverse complement strand
GTCCATCCATGCATGCATAAGAGTTATTCCAGATCGCGATAAGAGAGGGCGTCGCCCACTGGGATATTGACCTCGCAGTGCGCGCTCTCCTGTTAGAGACGTCGATCGTGTTGGCCGGAGTGTTTATAGCTCGCCAGTGAGAAACTGCGCCCGCCCCAAACCGAAGCTCCAGTCCGCGTCGGCGTTGATCGTGAAAGACACCACGACATCGCTTGATGGGATACCGCAGTGGCTCAACAGCTCTGCACACAGCACCTCGTAGAATTTAAGCTTCGACTCTTCTGAACGGGGGCGGCTCGTTACGCTGACCAGTACGACGTTGTCTGTTCTTTGAATGCCTAGCCCGGTGTCCTCGACACGAATGCGACTTGGATCGTGCTCACTCAGAATTTGATAGCGATCTCGCTCAGGGACGTCAAACGAGCTGACGATCGCTCGGTGTGCCGCATCAAGAAGATTTGAGATATGGGCGTCGGACTTGCCCTTCAGAATATCGAAGCGAACGAGCGGCACAAATGCCTCCGAGAGGTGGTCGAGATAGTTCGCTTCACTTTAATTCAAACCACCTTTCTTGTCGAAGCGCGACATCACTTGACGCCCTCAAAGTCCGCGTCTGTTGAACAGCGAGGGAACGGAAAACGTGGTACGCCAAAAAGGCACACCGGGTATGGTGCTGTCCTCGCTTCTCAATGGAACCGTTACGTTTGCGCCGACATCCTGCGAACGTGGTTCACGTCAAGACGTACCAAGGTATGGCCTCGGGAAGTGGCAATGGGGCGCGTTCCGTGGCCATGCCACTGGAGCGACACAATGCGCTTGACCTGGCAGTTAAACAAATCGCTCCGGGTTCCCTTTGTGATGCGAATTTTTTAATTCGCAGGAAATTTCAGCTTGTTTCAAGTCGGTGCTGACCTTCCCTCCTCGCCCCATGCTTTTCAGATATATCCCCTAGCCTACAAAGTCTTTTGCCGCAACCTAAGGACACCCTACATTACGTCTCAACGACACGCGATCTACGTCGCAAACAACTTTTCGAACGGAGTGAAGTCGCGAGCGTACATGTATCGGGATCGGTTCCTGAACGACGCCTCGACGTTCCTTTCGAAGGCCGAGCACAGCTAAGCACAAGAGCCCGCCCGGTCGGGCGTGATACACACATAGCCATATGGCAAGAGGATAAAAATGTCGACCGATATTTTGAAGCTTTATCACGCAAGCGGTTCACCGAATTCACGCCGTGTACGGATGTACCTTGCCGAGAGAAATCTGTCCGTATCGATGGTATCCGTGGACCTATCCGCAAAGGAACAATTCTCACCGGCTTATATCGAGATCAACCCTCGCAGCATGGTCCCTACGCTCGTGTTGGCGAATGGCACGTCAATTGGCGAGGTGCCTGCGATCTGGCGATACCTGGAGGAGTCGTTCGCCGAACTCCCCTTGCTTGGCAGCACCCCGGAGGAAAAGTCGCTTATCACTATGTGGGAACGGAGAGTCGAACTGGACGGTTTCGCTGCTGTCATGGAGGGTGTACGCAACACGGTGACTGGCCTGAAAGGACGTGCACTCGCGGGTCCCCATGCGTATGAGCAAATTCCCGCTTTGGCAGAGCGCAGTGCGGCGCGCGTTCTCAACTTCTTCGACGATCTCGAGGCCCGACTGGCCAATTCGCAATTTGTCGCGGGCGACAAGTTTTCGGTAGCCGACATCACCGCGCTCGTCACCCTCGACTTTGCTACAGGCGGCATGAATCTACCCGTGCCGAAGACGCATCTGGCAGTCAAAAAATGGTACGCGACAGTGAGTGCTCGCCCGAGCGCCAAGGCATAAACAAAACGTGCCGCAGGCGGCGCTTTTCTTCGGAAGTTTCGGTCAGAAAAGCGCCACTTTGACACCATCGCTCTCCGCGCTCGATTGGTAGCACTTCGCTCGGCAAGCGCTATCCGCTGACGCAGCGAATGAGCAAGTCAGCCCCTCACCAACAAATTTTCAATAACTGAGACGCACGGTCAAGCCTCTCCGGCCGGACGCCCCAAAATACCGGAAAACAGCGTGCGCACAGACGGTCGGGGAAGTAAGCCGCTCTGGGCATGGTTAGACGCCCGGGAACCGCACGCTATGACTCGACGAAAAAGAAATGAAGGTGAAGTGCCATGGATAAGGGCTGGCAGGGTGAAGTCCATTTTATAAACGATCCGTTTCGATGCGCCAGAATCTACGGCCTCGAACTGGCGCGGCACGCGTCGCATATCGCGAGCACGTTGAACGAAAAGAGCCTGGTTCAGGAAATTCTCTCAGCCGTGACGAAATTCCGCCAAAAGCATGGCACGGAGGATCTGCACGACTTCCTCTGCCTCCTGGCGCGCCGGCTGGAGGAACGCGGACGGCTCGACGCCGTCGATCTGGTGCTTCACTGCGCGACCTGCGGCGAAGCGGACATGCTAGCGGGCATCGAGCCCGGCCCTGTTTCGCCGGAAACCACGGCTCGCGCGAGCCAACGAGAGAAACTGGCCGCACGCGCACGCAGTCCTCGGCTGGGCGCGCTCCCCACGCGACACGCCAAAACGCTCGCAAAGGCCGGCTAGCAAGGCCTGCCGCCAATCGGATGTACATGGGCGCACGGCCTCAGGCTTTTTAGAAAGGTTATGCTGGCGAAGCCAAGCAAACGGACCTGAGAGACGCTGTGGGACCCTCACCCATTACAACGATCGCGCAAATTTCCGATATCCATGTCCGGCCCCGAGGCGTCTTATATCAAGATGTCGTGGACTCGAATCTCATGCTGGCGCAGGCGATCGCCCGCCTCAATCAGCTGACGCCCGCTCCGGACTTTGCATTGATCACCGGTGACCTGACCGACGAAGGCTCACCCGACGAGTACGTCATGTTGCGCGAATTGCTCGCGCCGCTCGCGCTTCCTTACGCGGTCATGCCGGGCAACCACGATGACCGCGACCACTTGCGTCAGGCGTTTGCAGACCATTCATACCTGCCTGCGACCGGCCCGCTCCGCTACGGACTCGATGTCGGCGACATACGCATTCTGGCGCTCGATACATCCGTGCCCGGTCTGCATCATGGGAAATTGGATACCGATGATCTTGCGTGGCTCGATCGCGAGTTGACGCGCTGCGCCGGGAGGCCGGCCCTTATCGCCATGCATCACCCGCCTTTCGCCACCGGCATCCCCTATCTGGACATCTACGGCCTGCATGACGCCGAGCGGTTCGGCGAGGTCATCGCCGCCCATCCACATGTCGATCGGGTGATCGCGGGCCATGTCCATCGGTCGATGCAGACGCGTCTCGGCAACGTGCCGGTCATGATCAGTCCAAGCACCGTCACGCAAATCGCACTGCGTACCGAGGCCGACGCCCAACCGGCCTCCTTTCTCGAACCACCCGCCTTCATGCTGCACAGATGGGTGAAGGGAAAGCCGGCCGTTTCCCACCTTAACTATATCGGTCGGTTCGACGGGCCCTACCCGTTTGCCTGATCAAGTTGTTCGTCCCGGGTTAAACCACGGTTCTCAAGAGTAGAATCTCTACCGTAGTCGGACAAACAAAGCTGTGGAGCGGCAAAAAAGGAAACATGCGATGGTCAACCAAGTGATTTTCAGCGGAACGCCATCGCAGGCCAATAATGTCCCCGCGCTCCTTAAGGGCGCTGCCGTGCTGGTACTGATCTATGGGATCCACCTCTGTGCGTCGACTTACTTTCCGCTCCGGTGGCATTTGCTTTTGTTGCAGGCCGGTGCCGTCCTGATCGGTGTCAGCATGCCGTTTGCCAAGAGCGCGTCCGTGCGCATCGTCATCGATACCGAACGGATTACGTGGGCGCAAGGCATCTTTCGTCGCCGTACTTCGCGCCTCGACCTCTCCCGAATCCAGACCCTCACCACAGTGCAGTCCCGTTGGCAGCGCCTGTTCGGGATCGGCTCGATCATCGTGACCAGCAACGACCCCGCTCACCGCCTCCGGACCTTGCCCGGCATCAGAAACGCCGAGCAACTCCGCATGAAGCTCGACGACGCCGTGACCTTGCGCCGGGCGCGCACTGGTCCGGCTGGCACATTCAATGTGCCCGCTCAAGTCTTTTCTTCGGTACATCACGTCTAAAAGTCGGTGCATCGCCTCTGGGGTGTCCGCGCTCGACCGCCCGGGGTCCCAACACGACATGTGAACACTCAGGCTCAACAAGGCTTTGACGCGAGCGCGAGGCAGCCGAGCATCGTGTGGCGTTGCGTTTGGTGTCCCACAGACGGCCGCATGGCGCCTGACCAGTCCGGCATCCGGGGCGACTCCCCCTTTTTTGGCAGGCCTTCTGGATGACCTGAGCCTCCTGGCTTTGCTAATTCCCGCACTGGGTCCAGTGCCGATCGCGACTTTGCCTCCCAATCGATGCATATTGAATCCTTTGCGCGATATCGATCGAGAAGCCCGTCTTGCGAGTGCGCTATGCCAAGGCTATTTTTCCAAGGCTTATCGCGACGAATTCCTCGCCCCTTCTACATGGGCAGCGGTACCCCCTAACTCTTGCGGAGCGACTCCATGCGTAACATCCACCTTGCCACCGTTCCCGCGGATGGCATCGGACCCGAGGTCATCGAGGCGAGTCAACGTGTGCTGAAAGCGTTGGCCGAAGTCGACGGTGGCATCAAGTTCGAGTTTCGCGAGTTCGACTGGGGTGCGCAGCGGTATCTGCGCGACAAGGAGATGATGCCTGCCGATGGCATCCGGCACCTAACGTCAGGCGGCTTCGACGGCATCCTGCTGGGCCCGGTCGGCTCGCCGAAGGTGCCGGATCACGTGACGCTATGGGGGCTGCTGCTGCCGATTCGGCAGCAATTACAGCAATACGTAAATTTGCGGCCCCTGCGTCTGTTGCCCGGTGTTGATGGCCCTTTAAAAAGCAGGACGCCAGCCGATATCGACATGATCTGCTTTCGGGAAAATTCGGAAGGTGAATATTCCGGCGTTGGCGGCCGCCTCCATCAGGGTACCGACCATGAAGTCGCCGTGCAGTCGATCGTTTTTACACGCTCGGTCACTGAGCGCCTGATGCGCTTTGCTTTCGAATGGGTCGGCTCACACGGTCGAAAAGGTGTGACGAACGTCACTAAATCGAACAGCATGCAGCACAACATGGTGTTCTGGGACGACGTCTTCAAAGAGGTGGGAGCCGACTACCCATCGGTCAAGCAGGACCATCAGCTCGTGGATTCGATGGCGGTCCGTATGGTCGCCCAGCCGCAAACCATCGATACCTTTGTCGCCTCGAACCTGTTCGGCGACATTCTGACCGACCTCGGCGCAGCCCTGGCCGGCAGCCTGGGGCTCGCGCCGAGCGCCAATATCAATCCCGAGCGGAAATTCCCGAGCCTGTTCCAGGCGATCCACGGATCGGCTTTCGACATCGCCGGAAAGAACGTGGCCAACCCAATCGCCAGTATCTGGTCCGCCCAGCTCATGCTCGACTTTGTCGGCGAGAAGGAACTGTCGACGCGGCTCATGAATGCGATCGAGACGGTCGTACGGGAGCGCGAAGTCCGAACCCCTGATCTCGGCGGTAAAAACACCACCCAGGAGATGACCGCGGCGATCTGCGCGGAGCTGCAAAAGTAACTCGCCGCGATAGCCCGGCCACAGCGACACCCTGCTGCCGATTGCCACACGCGCTCCGTCTAGGTACGATCATCATACAAATTGGAGACATCTATGAAAATCGTAGTGACGGGCGCAGCGGGCTTTCTGGGTCGACGCTTGATCCAGGCACTGCTCGCGCGGGAGCAACTGACCGACGATGCAGGCCAGGTACAGCGCATCGAACAGATCACGGCCTTCGACGTGGTGCCGCTCGAGGGGATCAACGACTCCCGCTTGCTCGTGCAAACAGGTGACATCGCTGACGCTGCACAGGTCGAAAAACTGATTCAGCCGGACACGGCAAGCGTGTTTCATCTCGCTGCGATCGTTTCCGGTCAGGCAGAGCAGGATTTCGAACTCGGTATGCGCATCAACTTCGATGCGACACGTGCGCTCCTTGAACGCATCCGCGCGCTCGGCACGGGGGCCCGCTTTGTCATGACCAGTTCGGTCGCCGTCTTGGGTGGCGACCTGCCGACCACCGTCGACGACCAGCAGGTCTGGGCGCCGCAAAGCTCATACGGCACCGAAAAAGCGCTGGCAGACCTGCTCCTCGCGGACTACAGCCGCCGTGGCTTTGTCGATGGCCGCAGTTTGCGCATGCCGACGATCGTGGTGCGCCCGGGCAAGCCCAACCGGGCCGCATCGAGCTTTGCGAGCGGCATCATCCGCGAGCCGGTGAATGGTGTCTCAGCAATCTGCCCGGTAGCGCCCGAGACGGTACTCTGGCTGATGTCGCCCGATCGCGCGATCGAGAACCTCGTGCGCGGTCACGAGTTGTCGAAGGCCCAACTGTCGCGAGGTCGTGTCCTCAATATGCCGGGCCTCTCGATTACGGTCGGCGCGATGATTGACGCCTTGCGCCGTGTCGCCGGCGACGAAGTCGCACAACGCATTGCCTATGAGCGAGACCCCGCGATCGAGCGGATCGTCAACTCATGGCCCGGCAACTTCTCCGCTGCTTATGCACGGGAACTCGGATTTACCTTCGATGAGGACTTCGATTCCGTAATCAAGGCGTTTGTCGCCAGCAATCGCCTGAGCGAAATGTCCTACTGACATATCCCCAGTATTCGACGGCGGGGCGTTGAAGCGGTGCCAGGTTGACGCGTGACCCTGATCGGGTTTCAGCACGCTTACGGAGATCGCGTTACCATGATTAGCTCGCCTCCCGCTCCCCAAAGCGGCCTAACTCGCAAGGAGACACGCATGACCGGCAACGATCCACAACGCACACTAACGGCCTATCCGAATACCCAGCTCTACATTGACGGCGCATGGCGTGCGGGTAAAAGCGATATTGCTGTCGTGAACCCTGCCACTGAAACCGAGATTGGCCGGCTTGCCTTGTCCAGCGAAGATGATCTGGCCCAGGCTGCCCAAGCCGCCGCGCGTAGCTTCGACAGCTGGCGCAAGGTTCCGGCATTCGAGCGCAGCAAGCTGATGCGTCGTGCCGCGCAGATCCTGCGTGACCGGGCCGAGGAAATCGCGGTTATCATGACCATGGAGCAGGGCAAGCCCCTCGCGGAGTCACGCGTTGAAACGCTGAGCGCGGCGGACATCATCGACTGGTTTGCAGAAGAAGCGCGCCGTACGTACGGCCGCGTGATCCCGTCGCGGGCTGATGCCGTGCGTCAGATCGTCACACGCGAGCCGGTGGGTCCGGTCGCAGCCTTTACCCCCTGGAACTTCCCGATCAACCAGGCCGTGCGCAAGGTATCAGCCGCGCTTGCCGCAGGTTGCACGATCGTGCTGAAGGGGCCGGAAGAAACGCCCGCGAGCTGCGCTGCTCTCGTGCAGGCCTACGCCGATGCCGGACTGCCGGCCGGCGTGCTGAACCTCGTGTTCGGCGTGCCTGCGGATGTTTCGCGCTACCTGATCACGCATCCGTCGATTCGCAAGATTTCGTTCACCGGCTCGACGCGCGTCGGCAAGATGCTCGCCTCGCTGGCGGGTGAACATATGAAGCGCGCGACGATGGAACTGGGCGGTCATGCGCCGGCCATCGTGTTCGCCGATAGTGATGTGCCCCGCGCGGCGAAGTTGCTTGCAACAGCAAAGTTCCGCAATGCCGGTCAAGTGTGCATCTCGCCGACACGTTTTCTGGTTGAAGAGTCGGCCTACGACGAATTCACCGAGCACTTTGTCGCGACAACAAAAGCGATCAAGGTCGGCAACGGTCTTGAGAACGGCGTGCAGATGGGCGCACTGGCGAATGACCGCCGGCTCGAAGCAATGGAACGCCTGGTGGCCGACGCGCGTGAGCATGGCGCAAGCGTGCTGGCCGGCGGTGAACGCCTTGGCACGCAGGGTTATTTCTTCGCCCCGACCGTGCTTGGCAATGTGCCACTATCTGCCCGCATCATGACCGAGGAACCGTTCGGTCCGATTGCACCGATCTCGACATTCAAATCGTATGACGAAGTCGTCGCCGAAGCCAACCGCCTGCCGTATGGTCTTGCGGCCTACGCTTATACGCGTTCGAGCGCGACCTCCGCGGCGATCGCGAACGATGTCGAAAGCGGTATGGTCTCGATCAACCACCACGGTCTCGGCCTTCCCGAGACGCCGTTCGGCGGCGTGAAGGATTCGGGCTACGGTTCGGAAGGCGGCAGCGAGGCGATGGAAGCCTACCTTGTCTCGAAGTTCGTAACGGAACACCGCTAAGACAAGGCGGCGGCCTGCCTCGCACGATTTAGCGACTCACCCGAGACGCTTATTCCGTCGTGCTGGCGGTCTGCTGTTCATCGAGTACCCGGCGTTTTGCCGCCACGAAGGCGGCAAGGCACCGGTCTCGCCATGAGCGCCGTGCGGCCAGACCGGACGCTGTTGTGACTTGCCGGCGTTGCTGTTCGATCGACTCAACCAGCGGGGTCTTCCATTCACGCGGGTCCGCCTGCTCCTTCGCAAGTCCGTAGTACATCGCTCCCAGGTTCTTGCAGTATTCGGCGACACCATTTTTTGCATTGAGGTCGATCGTTTCGAACGGCCCCATGAAAAACCATCGCAGCCCGAGTCCGTCGGACATAGCCTTGTCGACATCGGCGCTGCTGCAGATGCCGTCTTCAACCAGACGGAACGCTTCCCCAAGTAGTGCGCTCTGCAACCGGTTAACGACAAAGCCGTTGATCTCGCGCGACAACTGGATCGGCGACTGGCCCGCGTGACGCATCAGTTCGGCGGCACGTGCTAGCACGGCTGCATCGGTCCAGGGCGCCGGCACCAGCTCTACGAGTGGCACGAGATGCGGTGGGTTGATCGGATGAACGACCAGGCAACGCTCGCGATGCGCGAGGGTTTCGGTAAAGGATGAGGCCGGCAAGCCTGAGGTCGAGCTGGCGAGGATGATATTGGGTGCCGCGATCGCGTCGAGCCGCTGATACAGTTCGCGCTTGATTTCCAGGCGTTCCGGGGCGCTTTCCTGAATATAGTCGACGCCTTCGAGCGCTGCTTCGAGCGTGGTCACGGGCTTGAGCCGTGCGTGCACCACGTCCGCACTCTCGGCGCCCCCAAGCCCTTGAGCCGACAGGTCATCGAGCGCCGCGCGGACGAACGTCAGTGTGTCGCCGACCGCCGCAGCCGACTGGTCATACACAGACACTTCGAAACCGGCACGCGCAAACACCAACGCCCACGACGACCCCACCACCCCGCACCCTACTACCGCAATACGAGACATAGCTGAAGTGACTCCCCTGACAGTACGGTTTCGCCGGCCTGACGGTTGCGCCTGAGATCGCGTCGACCGCAGCCTTTGCGCGCCTGAGCGGCGCTGATACCGATAGTGCCACGGAGTCGGTCAGTCTGCGGGGGGCTGTGAAGGCGCAAAGCGATGGTGATCCCTACATGCGATCGAGCCCGGCACGGCGGCTCAGAATGACCATCTGCCACGGCCCGGGTGGCCTGACGGTTTTGTAGAAACGACTAGTGAGGGCTCGTGCCCCCACTAAAGCCAGGAAATCGATGCGCGCGTCGCCGCTCGCAGCATTGCCTGTCTGATACCAATGGCTGCCGTCGTATTCCGGATTATTGCTTCGACTTTTCAGCCGCGGCAATAATCGCCGCCGCCACTTTCTCCGGCTGCGAAATCATCGCGACGTGGCTCGCATCGACCTTCACGACCGTGGCGCCCATCTGCTTGGCCATACTTGCCTGCAGGCGCGGGTCGATCATGTGATCTTTCCCGGTAATGACGAACCAGGTCGGCTTGCTGTGCCACGCGGCCTGGGTCACCTTGTCGTCCAACGCACCGCCAAACAACGGGCCTTGCTTCGCCGCCACAACACGTGCCTGCGCAACCGGCAGATCCGAGGCGAACTCGTGGATGATGCCCGCGTCCGAGAGGGTCAGGAAACCGCCCGAGTCCTTTTGCAGGTCGCTCGCCCAGGCCGGTGCCGGCAGGCCCTTGACGAGGTCGTTGACCGACTGGCCGTTGTCAGGCGCGAAGGCCGCGACGTAGACGAGCGACTTCACTTTGTCATCGTTACCGGCTTCAGTGATGACCGTGCCGCCCCACGAGTGCCCGACCAGAACCACGGGCCCATTCTGCTGTTCGATCACGCGACGAGTCGCGGCGACGTCGTCCTTGAGCGAACTCAGCGGATTTTGCACTGCAACCACATGCAGGCCGCGGGCTTCGAGCAGCGGCACGACCTTGTCCCAGCTCGAACCGTCCGCAAAGGCACCATGAACCAGCACTACATTGGTACCCTTGAGGTCGGCGGCGGGCGCTGCGTACGAAGCCGTTGCGGCGACCAGGCCAGTGGCCAGTGCGAGGGATAACAGGCAATTTTTCAGGAGCGTGTTCATAATGCAGGTCCTCACAAGTCGATAGAAGAGCCCGCAGCATAGGATCGCAGCGCATGGGGCGGTATCGGTCAAACGACCGATACGGCGGAAAACCCGAACCCCCGCACCTGAAACGCGCGCCCTCCTCGTCCGTCAATCAAAGCGAAATGGAAGAAAAACCCGATATCCGCGTCCTTGACGCGGCCAAGGCGCTGGCGTTCATCGGCGACCTCAGCATGGGCCAGCCGACTGATCATTCGCTGCGCACCGCGTGGCTTGCTGCCCAGCTCGCCACCGATGCGGGCTTCGACCAGGCGCAGTGCGGCATTGCCAAGCACGTGTCGCTGCTCCGCTGGTCCGGCTGCACCGCCAATGCCGCAGGCTTTGCCGAGATGGTGAGTGACGATGTCGCCGATCGTGAGGCCATGCTCGCACGGCGGCCTGATTCAGCGGTCGCCGCAGCCGTAGCCCGCGATGCGGGGGCCGGTATCAAGGGGCTGGCGCATATTCACTGCGAGGTCTCGGGCGAAATCGCACGCATGCTCATGCTCGATAACGAGACTGAGCTCGCCTTGCGCCACATCTTCGAGTCGTTCGACGGCTCGGGCTTCCCCGACCATCTGGCGGGTGACGCGGTGCCTCCGATGGTCTTCGCGGTGTCGCTCGCGGGCGATCTAGAGATCCTGAGCCGTGTCTACGGCCTCGACGGCGCGCTCGAGCGCATCGCAAAGGATGCGCGGTCCCGTTATCCGGGCGAACTGGTCAACCTGGTATCGACGCGTGGACGCGACTGGCACGGCGCACTCGATCACGATGTCTCATCCGATCTGGACGATTTCCTGAGCACCGACCGGACTCAACACCTGACCTCAGCCGAACTGATCGCCGACGTCATCGATCTCAAGTTGCCCTGGATGACCCAGTATTCGCGGCGTGTGGCGACCGCAGCCGCCGCCTGCGCCGAGCGTCTCGGGCTCGACGCCGAGGCGCGCCGCCGCATCTATCGCGCGGGCCTGATCCACGGCATGGGGCGCGCCTCGGTGCCGAACGCGATCTGGAATACGGCCGGTAAATTGCCGACCTCAGCCTGGGAAAAGGTTCGCCTGGTACCGTACTGGACCCTGCGTGCCGGACGCAATATCAGCGCCCTGCTGCCCGAGGCCGAGCTCGCCTCCTCTGCATACGAACGCGTCGATGGATCGGGGTATTTCCGAGGCCTCAGCGGCGCCTCGTTGCCGATCGAGGCCCGCATACTTGCGGCGGCAGCGGCGTGGACCGCTTTGCGCTCGCCCCGGCCATGGCGCCCAGCGTTCAGTGCGGACGAGGCTGCCACCCGCTTGTCGGAAGAGGCCCGCGCAGGGCGGTTTGACCTCGACGCCGTCCGGGCGCTGAGCGAACCGCAGAATGCAAACTCCCCGCGACCGGTGCCACGTCTCAAGCCAGTTTCGCTCTCCTCGCGTGAAACCGATGTCCTGCGTCATATCAGCTCGGGATCCAGCAACAAGGAAGTCGCTCGTCTCCTCGATATCAGCCTGAGTACCGTGCGCACGCACGTCGAAAGCGTGTTCCGCAAGCTCGAGTGCTCGACCCGAGCTGCAGCGACGCTCAAGGCTTCGGCGATGGGACTCTTGTAGGATGGCGCACGCGCGGGCACAACGCGCGGCGCCTGTTTCGAATCGAACCGGAGACACATCGATCCCATGACCTCGACCGACCATCCCGTCAGCCACGCGACGCTCGAGCAGCTTCGCCACGTCAGCACTGCGACGCTGACTACACAGCTCTTCAAACTCGGCTTGCGCAACGTCTTCCTTCAGGGTGTGGCGCCCCTCGTCAAACCCGCACCAGGTACCCCGAACTTGGTCGGGCCAGCCTTCACCCTGCGCAATATTCCTGCTCGCGAAGACCTTGATCATCTCGGTGCCTTCCAGGACCCTGACCATCCGCAACGCAAAGCGGTGGAGACCGCCCCGGCCGGTAGCGTGCTCGTACAGGATTGCCGCGGAGAGCACAGCGCCGCATCGGTGGGATCGATCCTCGCGACCCGCCTCAAGATACGCAGGGTGGCGGGGATGGTGTCGGATGGCCCGGTCCGCGACAGCGGCGTACTCGCCGAGCTGGGGCTGCCTCTCTTTTGTGCTGGCGCGAGTGCACCGCCGAATCTCGTCAAGCATCATGCCGTCGACCTGAACGTGCCGATCGGCTGCGGCGGCGTGGCGGTCTATCCGGGTGACATCGTGGTCGGCGACACCGATGGCGTTGTGATCATCCCGCGGCATCTTGCCGAGGACATCGCGACAGCTGCTGTGGAACAAGAGCGACTTGAGCAATTCATCAGCGAGCGCATTGAAACCGGCGCGGCTCTGCGCGGGACTTATCCGCCGAGCGAGGAAACGCTGGCGGCCTACCGACAATGGCGGGATGAGCAAAGCTGACTGATACTGCATGCAGGGCGCTCCCCTCCTGCCCCGTTGCCCTGCAGTCGTGTTACGCCCACTCCCACTTCGAGATCAAGACCATGAAATCGTCGACGCCTCACCCTGTCCCGAGCGAAGCCGCGAAGCACCTGAAGGCCCTCGGACTGTCGTTGCCCAGTGTGCCAGTGCCGCGCGGCGCGTTCAAACCATTCTCTCGCGCGGGGCACCTGATTTACCTGTCGGGTCAGATCTGCGAGTGGGAAGGCGAGGTACGCTTTAAAGGGCCCGTAGGCGAAGTTCACGATCTGGAAACAGGACAACGCGCCGCGCAAATGTGCGCGTTGAACCTGCTGGCCGTTTTGCAGTTTGCTCTAGACGGTGACCTTGATCGCGTCATCAGTTGCCACCGTATGGGCGGCTTCGTCTATGCCACCCCTGGTTATCCCGACGTTCCGAAAGTCATCAATGGCGCATCCGAACTGATGTTCGAGGTCTTTGGCGAACGCGGGCGGCACGCGAGGACGGCGGTGGGTGTCGCCACCCTTCCCGCAGCCGCGACCGTAGAAGTCGAAGCGATCTTCGAGGTCCGCTGAAGGTCGCGGCAGATCGGGACGTACCATCGGGGCGTCGTACTCACGCGCGCATTGTCAAACCGGCTCGAAGCCCTCGAGCGCGTGCACGACCCGCCCGATCACTTCGCGCCAGTCTCCGGCCTGCCGTTGCCGGAACAGCCTCGCGCTTGGGTACCAGGGGCTGTCATCGCGATCGAGTTGCCAGCGCCAGTCGGGGCTTGCCGGCAGCAAGACCCAGACGGGCTTGCCCAGGGCCCCGGCCAGATGAGCGAGGGACGTATCGACACTGATCACCAAGTCGAGGTTCGCGATCACCGCGGCCGTATCACTGAAGTCGCCGAGGTGGTCGCCGAGATAACGAGCACCCGGCAGTTCCCCAAGCATTGAGGCATCCGCCTCGCGCAGTCCCTTCTGCACAATGAACAGGTCAGCACGTCGAGCCAGAGGCTCGAAGAGAGCCCCGTTCAGCGATCGTTCCATGTCGCTCTTGTGTTTCACATTGCCCGAGAACGAGACACCGATGCGAAGTCGCTGGGCTCGCGCTCCCAGCTTTGCTTCCCATTCGACGACGCGAACAGGGTCGGCTTGCAAGTAGGCCGGCGCATAGGGCACCGTGCTGCTATCCGTGCGAAACGCGTGCGGCAGGCTCATCAGCGGGAGGGCGAAATCGCAAGGCGGAACCGGTTCACCGGCCGCGATGACCAGTGCCGCATGGCGCAAGCTCGCCGCGAGCAAGGGCTTGAGCGCCGGCTGAACCTCAAGCACGACCACCGCGCCCAACGCGGCGACCATGATGGCGTAGCGGCAGAACTGCAGCGTATCGCCAAAGCCTTGTTCGTACCAAAGCAGCACGCGTTTGCCGCGGATATCGTGATCGCCTTGCCAGACAGGAAGATGGACGTGACGTCGCTGCGCAAAGGCGGGGATCGCCCACCGAGCTTCGAAGTCTTCCCACCCTGTATGAAAATCGCCCCGAAGCAACTTGAGAAAGCTCGCGTTCCAGCGTACATCCGGCGAATCTGGCGCGATCGCTCGTGCATGTTCAAAGCTGGCATAGGCTTCATCGAAGCGGCATAACGAGGTCAACACGTTACCGCGATTGACCCAGGACGGAACAAAGCCGGGGTCCTGCGCGATGGCCGCGTCCAGTGCAAGCAGCGCGTCCTGATGACGCCGCAGGAGGGCGAGGATTTTGCCGCGATTGTTCAAGGCGCCAACATGAGCCGGGTTGATGGCGAGCACCGCATCGAAGCTAGCCAGCGACTCCGGCATGCGGTTTAGTTCGGCAAGCAGATTGCCACGGTCCATCAACACTTCGATATTCCCGGGCGCGGCCGAGATAGCGAGATCGAAATGATCGAGTGCTTCCTTTCGGTTGCCTGTCGCCTGCAGGGCTCGGGCAAGGTTCGCTTGCGCTGCGACCGAGACAGGATTGATCGCGATGGATTCCCGAAGGAGCTCGACTGCGCGAGCAGCATGGCCGCCATTCAGCGTCGCAAGGCCGAGCAGGTGCATGACATCGGCATTTCGCGGCTCGTGTTCGAGGATCTGCAGATAGAGCGCCACGGCGCGCTCGAACTGGCCCTGGGCGTGCAGGCTCACAGCTTCCTGCAAGGTGTTCATGCGCGTTAGGGGCCGATAGGCTGGTGGGGAAAGACGACATTGTGGCAGTCAATCACTGGCTTCATCAAACGGCGCGCATCGAGGGCGCAGAGTCGATGCTTACCGTCCGTACCGGGTCATGCCTTGACCCAACTCTCCGATATCCAACATCTCGATAGTTTGAATCGAAATTACCTCATTGATTAGATGACGGCCGCGCGATAGTGTCACGCTAAGCGGTACAACTCGCGCGACTTCGCAGCGTTGTACGCCACTCTTCACATTGAGAACGAAAGCCATCATGTCGTCGAATCGTCTGCCCACTTTTATGATCCCGCATGGCGGGGGTCCTTGTTTCTTTATGGACCCGCCTGCCGGCCAACCCACTGCGTGGGACGCGATGGCTGCCCATCTTCGTTCGATCGACGGCCAGGTCGGGCGACGCCCTAAGGCGGTGCTGGTCGTGTCGGCCCACTGGGAATGCGAGGTACCCACTGTCCACACGGGGACCAACCCTAGCCTTCTGTTCGACTATTACGGCTTTCCTGAACATACCTACCGGCTCGCGTATCCCGTGCAGGGCTCACCGGAAGTGGCGGCGCGCGTGGCCTTGCTGCTAGAGGGTGCGAGTATCCCGACTGCAACCGAGTCCAAGCGCGGTCTCGATCACGGCGTATTTGTGCCGTTCAAACTGATCTACCCAGACGCCGACGTCCCCATCGTGCAGCTCTCGCTGCGTGTTGGTTTGTCACCGCAGGAACACCTCGAGATCGGCCGTGCGCTGGCGCCGCTGCGTGATGAGGATGTGTTGATCGTGGGCTCGGGAATGACGTCGCATAACTTGCGGGACGGGTTTTCGAGGCCTGGTATTCAAGCCGCAGCAGCGTTCGATGAATGGCTCAATGATGTCGTGCAGCACGAACATCGTGATGAACGCTGGAAAGGCCTCGCAAACTGGGCAAAAGCACCGGGCGCGCGCATGTCGCATCCGCGTGAAGAGCATCTGCTTCCGCTGATGGTGGCGCTTGGCGCGGCGGGTGACGATCCGGGCCGCAGTATCTATGCTGATCGACTGTTCGGGCAAGTGGCGCTGTCGGGATTCCAGTTCGGATAGGTCGTCTCGCGGCGTGCGACGTCATCCCCCTCGTGCAGTCTGAGCATTGGGCGCGCGTGCTGCAGCGGAAACACTCGTTGGAATCGTGCGATCGACGGGGGCATCGCCAAAAAATCAAGGGCTTACAGTCAAATTTCGCTGAAATGAACCCCTGCTGCGCTTCGCTCGCCCGGGCCGGCCGACAAACACTTAAACTTCGCCCTCGGCCCGCGAAACCTACGAGCGATACAACAATGAAGAAGGCAGCAACCGACGCCGTGGCGGGCAAAGCCCGTCAAAACCGGATCGAGACCATGGAGGCGATCCGCAACGCCGCGATCAGCGAGTTCAGCCAGCATGGCTTCGCCGGTGCCTCGACGCAGGCGATCGCTCAGCGCGCGGGACTTACCAAGTCGCAGCTTCACTATTACATTGAAGACAAGGAAGCGCTTTATGCGCAGATCCTTGGCGAGTTGATGCAGACCTGGGAACACCTCTTCGAGTTCGGCGAAGAGAACCAGTCTCCGAGCGACATCATCGCCCTCTATATCCAGCAGAAGTTGCGCTTTGCCCTCAAGCAACCCGAGCTGTCGAGAATCTTCACGACCGAGTTGCTCAGTGGCGGTCACCGCCTTGCGACCTTCTGGCCTGACGCTGTCGCCCAGACCAACCGGAAGGTCGCGATGATCGAAGGCTGGGTCAAGGCCGGGGAGCTGCGCGCGCTCGACGCACGTTTGCTGATCATGCACATGTGGGCCCTGACCCAGTATTACGCCGACTACGCGATCCAGGCCGAACGCATGCTCGATGCCTCTCTGCGCGGCCGCAAGCTTCAGCAACACATTCTCGACGAACTGGTGACCTTCGTGCTCCAGGGCTGCGGTCTCCCCCCGGCCTCCCGATAGCGCATATATCGGAACGCCTATCTCCTGTATTTGCTTAAAAACGTAGGCTCGGCACATGACTTGCTTTTTGACCATTAGATCAAACCAATCGGTCAAACTTTTTGCATCATGTCGAGCCTTCAAACGAGCGGGGTCATTGCCGAAGTCACCCGGCTGACAAAGGAAGTCACGCGTTTCCGCCTGCGCGCGGCAGACGCTTCGATGCTGCCCGCGTTTAGTGCGGGTGCGCATGTTTTGGTCGGCATCGGCCCTGGCGTGGTGCGCGCCTATTCCCTGTGCGGTGATCCGGCGGACTCGGCGCACTACGACATTGCCGTCAAGCGCGAGGACCTCGGACGCGGTGGGTCACTTGCGCTTCACGAGCAAGGACACGTCGGCATGTCGCTGCAAATCAGCGAGCCGCACAATCTGTTCGGGCTCGCCGAGCATGCCCCCCACCATGTGTTGCTTGGGGGCGGAATCGGTCTTACGCCACTGCTCTCGATGGCGCATGAACTACATCGACGGCACGCGCAGTTCACCTTCGCAACGTTTGCTCGCAGCCCCGAGCATCTGCCTTTCAGCGCCCTGCTTGAACAGGCTCCGTGGGCCTATCGCACGCTGCGTCACTTTGACGACGGCGCGCACCTGTGCGTCTCCGATTTGATCGCAGGCATGCCCTCGGGCACCCATGTCTATTGCTGCGGCCCTGACGGGTTCATGCGGGCGATGCGCGCCTCATGCGGATCGATCCCGGGTTCGCAATGGCATCAAGAAAGTTTTGGGGCAAGCACCGAACCTGCTGCATTGAGCACGGTCCCGATCGCGCTGCTTGCGGGCGGCGCCGAACTTCACTTGAGCGCGAGCAATCGCCGAGTCGCCCTGCAACCGGGCCAGACGCTGCTTGAGGCGCTGCGTGAGCACAACTTTGTGATCGACAGTGCCTGCGAACAGGGAATCTGTGGCAGTTGTGTGGCCCGATACCACGACGGCATACCGATTCATCGGGACGAGTGCCTTGATGATGAGCAGCGTGCCGAATACGTTGCGCTTTGCGTCGCAGGCTGCGCGTCGCCCTCCCTTGTGCTGGAGCTCTGAGATGCCTACATACTCGAACTTAAGCGCTTCCGCGCGTCAGATCGTGTCGGGCGCGCGGTTGCCCGCGTGGTTGTTGCCATCCGGCTGGCCCACCGAACACGGTCTGCCTGTGCACGCGGTGATCGAGATCGATAACGGGCACGTCACGTCGGTTGGCCCGGCTGGTCAGCAAACACCGGGCACAGTCGCATCTGGCGACGCAGTCGAAGCGCTCGATCTTGCAGGGGCGCTCGTGTTACCCGGCCTGCTCGAAGCTCACGCCCACCTCGACAAGACCTATACCCGTTCGCGGCTCGGCCCCTTGCAACCCGGCCTGCTCAGCGCAATCGAAGCCACCCGTCGGTATTCGCGGCTCTACACACGCGAAGATCTGCACGGGCGGGCCGAGCGCGCGCTCGAAGCCGCCGCGCAAGCCGGTGTAACACATCTGCGTACACATATCGACTGGACCAATCCGGAAGCGCCGTTCGCCTGGAGCGTGATCGCCGATCTTGCTCTGGTATGGCGTCAGCACCTGCGTCTTCAATGCATTGCGCTCGTGCCATTACCCCTGTTCAAGTCGCGGCTCGACGCGCAAACGATTGTTCGCCAAATTGAGGCGACGCCCGATGCCGTGCTGGGCGGCTTCATCCACACCAGCAACGAAGACCCCGTTGCGCTCGACCACCTGCTGACGCTCGCCGCCGACGCAGGCT
>FTBI01002142.1_pt1 | contig 18915 bp, 17 predicted proteins | sample 1639171 | NCBI WGS metagenome assembly FTBI01 (sample SAMEA3914812, study PRJEB12502) | metagenome | biome: forest; material: soil | place: Canada | collected 2011-07-07 | depth 0.1 m | reverse complement strand
TGCTGGCCGGGTTGCCTTTGCCGGACTAGCGGCCGCCCGATACGGGGATGATCGCGCCGGTGACATAGCTAGAGCCGGGCGACAGTAGCCAGAGCACACTCTCGGCGACTTCCTCGGCGCTGCCTGCCCGCTTCATCGGAATCGCGGGCGCCAGGCGAGCGAGCCGGTCAGCCGACCCATTCGCGGCATGCAGCTCGGTCTCGATCAAGCCGGGCGAGACCGCGTTGACCCGGATTCCCTCATCTGCCACTTCACGCGCCAGCCCGATCGTCATTGTGTCGATCGCAGCCTTGCTCGCGGCGTAGTGGACCCATTCGCCGCCGCCGCCGATGCGCGCAGCCTGCGAACTCATGTTGACGATCACTCCACCGTGCCCACCATGGCGCGTCGACATGCGTCGGACCGCTTCACGCGCGCACAGAAAAGGGCCCACGACATTGACCGCGAGCACGGTCTCGAGCGTCTGCGCCGACACGCTGTCGACACGGCACATGCCGCCTGCAATACCACCGTTGTTGACGAGGCCCGCAAGCGGCCCCAGCCGGTCGGCCGCCTCGAAGAGGCGCATCACATCCGCTTCGCGCGAGACGTCGGCCTGCACGGGGCTCGCGTGACCACCCGCCTGCACGATCTCATCGACCACCGCCTGCGCAGCCCCACCATCACGCGCATAGTTGACGATGACCGTATAACCACGTCGCCCGGCAAGACGAGAGACTGCCGCTCCGATACCGCGGCTGCCACCTGTCACCACGAGTATCTGCCCAGACTTCAACTGTTCGCTGTTCACGCTCATATTGGAGCACCACCCCTGAAGGGACTGCCGACAGCACCGATGTGCCGGCAGGCCTTGAATGGTATCGGACTGAACGACGCCCGGCAGCATGCGCGAAGGCGAATGCGCCGACTGCTCGCTGTGTTCGAAGAAATTCTCCGGCACCTTGTCGAGCGTGAGGGTGCCAAGTCAGGTCTCCTTGATGCCGGGCCAGATCTTGGGCCGCCTCTTCGCCACTAAAGCAGCGGCAACCCCTTCTGCCTGCTGGGCTGCCACCCAGGTGCACTTACAGAAGGGCAACCGGTGGCCGCGTGATACCCTCGCCAGCACTCAGATCAGCCCCCCCGCATGCAATGCCCCATCTGCCTCCCGACGAACACCATCCCCGCACCCGACTGCTGTTCGCGCTCACGGCTGAAAGGCTCTCGGCCTACTACGAACACGGCGTCTGGATCACCGATGCGCAAACCGTGCAACTCACGAGCTTGTGGCAGACGCAGACGCGTATCGCATTGAGCGTCAAGGAAAAACGCGCCATTGCCGAACTGAGCGACGCGTTTGCGCACGAACTCGCGGCCTCGGTCTCACGGGAAGCCGGACTCTTTATTTCCCACGAACTGACGCAGGCACAGGATCCGGACTACCAGTCGGCGATCGGGATCGACGTGCTCAATGAATGTGATGCCAAGCTTCGCGAAGCCGGCCTCATCGGTGTAAACGACACGCTGTAAGCGTCGTCTGCCCATTCTCAGGTATATTTTTTGCACGGAAGGTGAGCAAAGATAAGTTTGCTCTCCTGGATGGCAGGATCAGGCAAGCGGCCAGCCGGCCGTTTGTCGGTCTTGCTGCCCGCCGAAGCGACTTGTAAGATGCGCGCTGGCCTGCGCTGGGCCGGTTTCCGGGTTGGTCCCAGCCCAACCGGACGCAGGAACGCGAGGCGCAACAAACCCGGCCCGGGTTGGACGAACAGGCCCGGTTTGTCCACCCCGCACTCTTTCAATGCATGACCCCGACCTGCAGGGCGGTGCAAGCCTGATCCGCATCGCGCCACAGGCCGCAGATTTCCGGTGCCTATATTGAACGCCTTACCCAAGCGTCATGCGCCGCAGAGTCGAACCGCCAGATCGCGGCATTCGAAAAGGATGTCGCTCGCTTTCGTGGCGTTGGCCTTCGTACTCGCCGGCTGCGCGCTCTATTCGCTGACCCGCGGCATGCTGTCGCCGCACGCCCAGCCGGGCGCCGCGCCAAGCGGTCTCGGGGGGACGGTGCTCGCCGTGCTGCCGCCCATGGCTTTCTTGCTGATCGCCACCCGGGGCCTTGCCGCGCGCTGGCGTCGCCCGATCGCCGTGGTGGTGGTCGCCGCTGCGGCAGCTGCCGTGTGGATCGCGCACGCCGATGGATCGCTGCGTTATGTCCGGCTCGCCTATCTGGCCGACCACGCGGTCGCCAATCTAACCTTTGCGCACTGGTTTGCGCGCACCTTGCGGCCGGGCATGATGCCGCTGTGCACCGAGGTGGCCAGGCGCGTGCATCGCACCCTCCCGCCCCGCGTCGCACGCTATACGCGCCATGTGACGGCAACCTGGGCGAGCATGTTCGCCGCGATCGCCATCGTCTCGGTCGTGGTTTATCTCGGTGAGCCCTTCAAGACCTGGATGCACTTTGTGTGGCTCTCGACCGCACCGCTGACGGTGGCCGTCTTTGTGGTCGAGTATGCAATTCGCTGCGTGGTGATCCCGCGCAGTGAACGGACCGCGGCGATCGACACCTTCCGCGCGCTCGCCACCATGCGGCCGCCGGGCATGGCGCGAGCCGTGTCGGGCCCAGGGTCAATGGGCGCGTCCGGCCACGGGGCGTCTCGAGGCATATCTCGTGAGGTTTCGCGGGGGGTTTCCCGTTGAGGCCCCCGATGTCGAGCTTTCCGCTGATTTCCCATTCGCGTGCCGACGCGGTCGTAGCCTGGCGCAACGGCCTGCCGATCAATGCGGCACGTTTTATCTCCGATGTCCGCACGGTCGCGGCAGCTTTGCCGCCGGGACGCCACGTGCTCAACGCCTGCAGCGACCGCTACGCATTTGCGGTCACGCTCGCGGCGGCGATGGTCGAGCAGCGCGTCACGCTGTTACCTTCGACCTATACGGCCGAGGCTGTGCAGAAACTGACCGAGTTTGCTCCGGATGCGTTCTGTGTCGCCGATTCGAGCAATGACGGCATTCCCTTGCCGACGGTGCGCTATCCGCTGGATTTAAACGAAGACGTGACGAAGACGGCCAACGCGGCGACTTCCGCGACCTTCGACGTCCCGCAGATCGACGCGCAGCGCGTGGTCGCCTACGTGTTCACATCGGGATCGACCGGCGTGCCGGTCCCGCACCCCAAGACGTGGGGGCGCCTGGTCCATTGCGTCGAAGTCGCGATGGCCGCGCTTGGCCTGAATGCCTCCCGCCCCTGCACCCTGATCGGCACGGTGCCTCCGCAGCATATGTTCGGTTTCGAATCGACCGTTCTGCTCGCACTGATTGGCGGCCAGGCCTTCGATGCGGGTCGCCCGTTCTATCCGGCCGACGTGCGCACGGCCATCGAGGCCGCGCCGCGTCCGCGCATGCTCGTCTCGACACCGGTCCATCTCCGTTCGCTCTTGTTGAGCCTCGATGCCAGTCACGCGCGGTTGCCGGAACTCGACCTAATTCTTTCGGCCACTGCCCCGCTCTCGCAGGAGTTGGCGAAGCAGGCGGAAGAGGCTTTCCACGCCCCGCTGATGGAAATCTACGGCAGCACGGAAACCGGACAGATCGCTACCCGCCGCACCGTGCAAGGCGACACCTGGCAATTGATGCCTGGCATCCGTCTCGAATGGCGCGACGGTCAGGCGTGGGCGTCACAAGGTCATATCGAGACCCCCACGCCGCTTGGCGATCTGCTCGAACCGCGCGGCACGCCCGACAGTGAAGGGAGCACGAACGCGTTCGCCTTGACTGGCCGCACGGCGGACCTCGTCAACATCGCGGGCAAGCGGACCTCGATTGGCTACTTGAATCATCAGATCACGGCGATCGAGGGCGTCGTCGACGCGGGCTTCTTCATGCCCGACGACGAACGACCCGGCGTCGTTACCCGACTCGCGGCCTTCGCGGTGGCGCCGGGCTTGAGCGTTGCCACGCTGCTCGCGCGTCTGCGTGAACGGATCGAACCCGCCTTCCTGCCGCGCCCTCTCGTGCTGGTCGACGCGTTACCGCGCAACGAGACCGGAAAACTCATCCGCGCGACCCTGAAGTCACTTTACGAACAGCACGTTGCTGGGCGACGGCACAGCATCGTTCCGCTCACGATCGCGCCCGACCATCCGGCGTACGCGGGACATTTCCCGGGGCGACCGGTATTGCCCGGGGTCGTCTTGCTCGACGAAGCGCTCAGTGCGATCAGCATCGCGGTGGGTCTGCCACTGTCGGCCTGCGAACTAGCCTCCGCGAAATTTCTGAGTCCGGTCGCGCCTGGCGAGACGCTGATGCTCGAGCATCGCACCTTGCCCTCGGGTTCAATCGAATTCGAGATCTGCGCCGCGGAGCGCGTCGTCGCGCGCGGAGTCGTGACTCCATGAACGCGACGCTGCGCCTGTTTTCTGATCCCCATGCCGCGAAGACGCTGATACACACGCTCAAGCGGCTAACACATTCGGCAAGAACTTGTTACACCCGTGCTCCAGCCAGCAGGGTATGTTGAGGCCATGAGCTCGACCCCCGATACCCCTACCTCTGCCCGTGCCTCGATCTGGGCGCGCAGCCCGGAACGCAGCTCCGTCTGGGCCGCTCGCACTATGGCGCGCCTGTCGCTCGCGATTGGGCGACCGCTCTCGCGGCTCGCGATCTATCCCATCACGGCTTACTTCATGTGCTTCGCACCCGGTGCGCGGCGTGCCTCGCTCGACTATCTGCGACGGGTACTCGGTCACACCGCCTCGCCGCTCGATGGCTTTCGTCAGGTCTGTGCCTTTGCAGCAACGGTTCACGACCGCATTTTCCTGATGAACGACCGCTTTCATCTGTTCGATATCCGTATTCACGGCGCCGAAGTAATGAAGGCCCAGCTCGCGCAACAGCGTGGCGCGTTCCTGATCGGCGCGCACCTCGGGAGCTTTGAAGTGTTGTCAGCCGTAGGACGACAGATGGCGGGCATGCGAGCGTCGATGCTGATGTATGAAGAGAATGCCCGCGCGGTAAACGCCACGATCAAGGCGATCAATCCGAAGGCGCTGCTCGACATCATCCCGATGGGCCGGGTCGACTCGATGCTCAAGGTCCGTCAGCATCTCGACGATGGCGATATGGTCGGCATGCTCGCCGACCGCACGCCAGCCGACGAGACCACCGTCGAACTGCCGTTTCTTGGGGCACTCGCACCGTTTCCTGTTGGCCCGTTCCGGCTCGCCGCGCTGATGCGCCGGCCGGTGATCTTCATGACGGGACTCTACGCGGGCGGGAACCAGTACGATGTCCACTTCGAGACACTCGCCGACTTTTCGACAACGCCACGCGGCGAACGCGACGCCGCGATCGAAGCAGCGATGAAGCGTTATGTCGAATTGCTCGAGAAGCACTGCCGGGCCTCGCCGTACAACTGGTTCAACTTCTTTCCATTCTGGTCGGAGCAATCCGACAATGATCTTTTTTGCGAGAATCTTTGATGCATGAGGTGCCGCGGATGGCCAGGTTTCAGACCCGGGTGAGGGTTTCCGAGGGGATGCGTCATACGGCACGCACGCTGCGGCTCGCAGTGTCGGGCCGTGTGATGGCCGCCTTGCTGGCCGGGTCGATCGTCGGCCTGAGCGGATTGAATGGCAGCGCCTTTGCGGCGGACACCGGCGCAGCGTCCGGGCAGCCGACGAGCAACGGCGCAAACGACACGACCACGTCGGGTGCCGGTACCGCCCATGCCAATAGCAATGCCGCCGCCTCGACGCAGGCGGGCGCGTTCAACGTCGATACGCTCATGCACGCCTTCGCCCAGCGCAAGTCCGGCGAAGCGCGCTTTACCGAACTCAAGTACCTCTCGAATCTCAAGGGCCCGGTCGAGTCGTCGGGCACGCTCGCGTTTCGTGCACCCGATCATTTCGAGCAGCAAACAGTCAAGCCCCGCGCGCAATCGGTCGTGGTCGATGGCGATACGGTCACCATGTCGCGCGACGGGCACCAGCGCGTCGTATCCCTGTCGCAATACCCCGAGATCGCGATGCTCGTCGACAGTATCCGCGGCACGCTGACGGGCGACCGCAGCAGCCTTGAACGCGTGTACAAGCTCACGCTCGAAGGCACAGCCGTTGCGTGGCACCTCACGCTCACACCGTCCGACGCCGCCTTGTCGAAGAGCGTCGACCATATCGTCGTCAGCGGCGGTCAGGGGGGCGACGGGCAATCTGCGATTCACACCATCGAAACGATCCAGACCGACGGCGATCGCTCGGTCATGACCATCGAGACCGACCAGTCATGAGCAGCCTGGCGTCGCGCGCGCCGGCCCGGCGCGCCCGGGTCGCGGTCGCGCTCTGGCTGCTGTTTCTCGCGGCTTGTCTGCTCGTCGTCACGCGCACGACCTTCACGACGGACCTGTCGGCGTTCCTGCCGCGCAATCCGAATGCCGAGCAACGCCTGCTAGTCGAGCAATTGAAGACCGGCGTGCTGTCGCGCACCTTGCTCGCCGCAGTATCGGGAGGTACCCCGCAGCAACGCGCGCAGGCCTCGCTCACACTCGCCACGCAGTTGCGCACCGATGCGCAGTTCGAATCCGTCGTCAACGGCGCGCTCGATCCGGCGCAGCGCGATCGCGATGGGGCGCTCCTGTTTCGCTATCGCTATTTGCTGAGCCCTGCGGTCACGCCCGATCACTTCACGGTCGGCGGTCTCAAGGCATCGTTCGACGACACGCTCGACCTGCTGGCGTCGCCCGCCGGACTCGCGCTCAAGCCGCTCGTCAATCGCGACCCGACGGGCGAGATGCTGCGTATCGCCGATACGCTCGACGCCGGCGGCCATCCGCCGATCGCCTATGGCGCGTGGTCTTCGCGTGACGGACAGCGCGCGATGCTGTTGCTGACGACCGAGGCAAGCGGTTCGAACACCGATGCCCAGGAACACGCGATCGACACGCTGCGCGGGCGCTTCGATGCACTTCATTCAGGCTTGAGTCTGGAAGTCACGGGTGCCCCGACGTTTGCCGTCGACAGCCGGCATTCGATCAAGAGCGAAGTCACCCGGCTCTCCATCATCAGTGCCGTGCTGATCGTGACGATCCTGCTGTTCACCTATCGCTCGGCGGTGATGCTCGGCCTGAGCCTGGTGCCGGTGTTGAGCGGCGCGCTCGCGGGTGTGGCCGCGGTGAGCCTCGGCTTCGGTAGCGTGCATGGCATTACGCTCGGCTTCGGGACCACGCTGATCGGTGAGGCGGTCGATTATTCGATCTATCTGTTCGTGCAGTCCGGGGATGCGACGCGGCGTGGCGGACTGCTACGTCGGCGCAAGCGGCTCGGTGCAGACTCCGTCGACGCGATGGAGACGGTGGATACGCTCGAAACGGCGAACGCACTGCAAACCAGCAACGCGACCCTCGCAACGGCCCCGGTCAGTGCCGCCGACGAACGCACCCAGCGCCGCGCGAGCCGCGATGCACGGCTGCGACGCTGGGTCGCGCGTTCGTGGCCGACGGTTCGGCTGGGCATGCTGACTTCGATCTGCGGCTTCTCGGCGCTCACCTTTTCGAGCTTCCCCGGGCTTGCACAGCTCGGCGTCTACTCGATCGCGGGGCTGGTCGTCGCGGCCGCCGTGACACGGTGGGTCCTGCCGGTGCTGACCCCTCTCTCGCTGAGCATGCGCGACCTGAGCGTCATGGGCGGACGCTTCGTGCGTGCGGCGGACGTGGCGCGACGCTTCCGCTGGCTTGCGCTCGGCGTACTGGCCGCCGTGGTCCTGCTCGCCGTGCTGACGCATCGCCAGCCCTGGCTCAACGATCAGCTCAATTCCCTGAGCCCCGTCTCGCCCGCGGCGCAGGCCCGCGACGTGGCCCTGCGCGAGCAGATCGGCGCACCTGACGCTCGCTATATGGCGGTCGTCTCTGCACCGACCCTCGATGCGGCCCTGCAGGGTGCCGAAGCGGCGGCCCCCGCGCTCGACCGGCTCATTGCGAGCCATGCGATCGGCGGCTACGAATCCCCGGCGCGTTATCTGCCGAGCGAAGCGACACAGCGCAGCCGCCAGAACGCCTTGCCGAGTGCGGTCGATCTGCGTGCCCGCCTCGCGCAGGCCGCTGCCGGCACGCCGTTCGAGACGAGCGCGCTCGAAGCGTTTATCGGCGATGTGGATACCGCACGCACCCAACCGCTGCTCAACGCCGCGTGGCTGCGGGGCACCTCGCTCGGTGTCGGCGTCAATGCGCTGGTCAACTGCAGCCCGGGCCGCTGCGATGCCCTGCTGCCTCTGCGTCTGCCCGACGGCCCGCGCGAAATCGACGCGCCGGCGGTGCAAGCGGCGCTCGCGGGCATCAACGACGGGCCCGCTCGCATCACCTTCGTCGACCTGAAGGGCGCCAGCGATGCAATGTACGAGCGCTATATGCGCGAAGCCATCAAATTGTCGCTCGCGGGACTGGTCCTGATCATCGTGCTGCTCGCGCTGATGCAACGTTCGTTCATCGGCATGCTGCGCGTACTCAGTCCGCTCGCGGCGGCCGTGCTCGCCGTGGTGGCGGGGCTCGCGCTCGCAGGCATCTCGCTGACCCTGCTCCACGTGATCGGACTGCTGCTGATCGTCGCGGTCGGCTCCAATTACGCGCTATTCTTCAATCGGAAGCTCGACGACGATATCCCGCAAGCCGTCACCTTCGCCTCACTGGCCGTGGCGAACCTCACGACTGTCGCCGGCTTCGGGGTGCTCGCCCTGTCGTCGCTGCCGCTGTTGCGCGCATTTGGCGAAACCGTCGCCCCCGGTGCAATCCTCGCGCTCTGGCTCGCAGCGCTGCTTGCCCCGCGCGAACGCGCGCCGGTTGCGGGCAGTCCGGGCGAACTTCGCCGCGCTGGGCGCCCTACGCGGCCCATCGCACCGATGGCATCCACGCAAGACAGGCCTTCAAGAGAGGCGACGCAGTCGTCCCCGCTGCCCCCGCTGACGCAGTCGGGCCGCCCTGAACAACCCGATGGCGCCCACCCGGCGCAGACACTCTGATGGCAGCCGCTGACTCCACCTCGCCCACCTCGCATCGCCGGATCCGCCTCACATCGTTCGTCAAGGGCTCGGTCGGCTTGCATCTCGGTGCGGGCATCGCGACGCTTGCCGCACCGCATCTCTGGCCGTGGGCCGTCGGCGGCCTGGTGGCCGATCACGCCCTGCTGGCATTTGGCGGTCTCTGGCCCCGCTCGCAGTGGTACGGCAGCAACTGGATGCACTTGCCCGATGTCCCCGCGGCCCGGAGCGCAATTTCGCTGACCTTCGACGATGGCCCCGATCCTGCCGTGACGCCGCAGGTGCTCGACATGCTCGATGCGGCCAGCGTGAAGGCCACCTTCTTCTGCATCGGCACCCGCGTCATCGAGCACGCGGCGCTGGCACGCGAGATCGTCCAGCGCGGGCACGCCCTCGAAAACCATTCGCACCGGCACGTTCATACCTTTTCTGTGTCGGGGCCGCGCGCCATGCGACGCGAAATCGTCGGCGCCCAGCAGATCATTGCGGACATCACCGGCGTGCGGCCTCGCTGTTTTCGGGCTCCCGCGGGGCTGCGCAATCCGTTTCTCGATCCCCTGCTTCAGCAACTCGACCTGCAACTGGTGAGCTGGACGCGGCGTGGCTTCGACACCCGCGAGCGCGACCCGGCTCGCGTCAGTGCACGCCTGCTCAAGGGCCTCGCCAGCCGCGACATCCTGCTGCTTCACGATGGCCATGCGGCGCGCACGGCCGAAGGACGGCCGGTGGTGCTCGACGTCCTGCCGACGCTGCTCGATGCTGTCCGGCGAGCACAACTCAAACCCCTTCTACTGCGTGAACTGCTATGAGTGGCATCTTCCGCCCTGCCCCGCTACCCTTGCAGGTCTCGTACTTCACCGCGACCAGTTGCGCCGGCATCGGCAACGCGGCCCTCAGCGCGGCATTGCGCAACAAACATGGTGGCCTGGTTCGCGACGGCTTCGCCGAGACCGACCTCAAGACCTATCTCGGACCCGTGGCCGGCGTCGATGAGGTCGTACTCGAGGCGGACCTTGCCCCGTTCGACTGTCGCAATAACCGGCTCGCGCAAATCGGCCTGAACGCCGATGGCTTTCTGGAGCAGGCGCGACTCGCTGTCGAGCGTCATGGCGCACGGCGAGTCGGGGTGATGATCGGCACCAGCACCGGCGGGGTCCTCGAGACCGAGCTTGCCTACCGCCGCCGCGAGCCTGGCACGGGCGCGCTGCCGACCGACTTCGACTATGGCGCCACGCACAGCCCGTATTCGGCGGTCGATTTTGTGCGCCGTCTGACTGGCGCGCGGGGGCCCAGCGCGGCGATCTCGTCAGCCTGTTCGTCGAGCGCCAAGGTGTTCGCCTCGGCCGCGCGCATGATCGCCGCGGGACTGATCGACGCGGCGATTGTCGGGGGGGTCGATTCGCTTTGCCAGACCACCGTGTATGGTTTCAATTCGCTCGAGCTGCTCTCGCCGCAAGCGTGCCGACCCTACGACCCCGATCGCAACGGCATCTCGATCGGAGAAGCCGCCGCTTTCGCCCTGCTCGAGCGCTGGCCGGGCCGTCCTGCGGAGGGAGGCATTGCGCTGGTCGGCTATGGCGAGTCGAGCGATGCGCACCACATGTCGACCCCGCATCCCCAGGGCCTTGGTGCACAACTCGCGATGCGCGGCGCGCTCGAGACGGCGGGGCTCGATCCCTCCGATATCGATTACATCAATCTGCATGGCACCGCGACGCCGAGTAACGACACGGCCGAAGGGCTTGCCGTGTCGACCCTGTTCGGCGCGACACCGTGCAGTTCGACCAAGGGCGCGACCGGTCACACCCTCGGCGCCGCCGGCGCACTCGAGGCGGTGATCTCGATCCTGTCTTTGCGCGATGGCCTGATGCCGGCCGGCATCAATTCGCAACGCGTCGACCCCACGCTGCATGTCAACTATCTGCTCGAGAACCGTCCCGCCGAGATGCGCTATGTCCTGACGAACTCCTTCGGCTTCGGCGGCACCAACTGCAGCCTTGTCTTCGCCAACGTCGCGGGTGTGAGTGACTTGCTACGCGAGCGCGATCAGGAGGCGCTATGACCGTGCTGAGCGCCTATGTCGAAGCCGTTGGCGTACGAGGACCGGGGCTTGCGGACTGGCCGGCGAGCGCCGCCATCCTGCGCGGCGCGGCGCCCTACGACAAGGTGCCGACCGAACTGCCGCCCCCCGAGCGATTGCCTTCAGCCGAGCGCCGCCGTGCGGTGCCCGTGGTGCGGATCGCCTTCGCGGCGGCCGAGCAGGCCATGCAGATGCGGCCCATCGAAGGCCCGCTTCCGACCGTGTTCGCTTCATCGGGCGGCGATGGCCTGAACTATCACCAGATCTGCGAGACGCTCGCGTCCGACGACAAGAAAATCTCTCCGACGCGCTTTCACAACTCGGTCCACAACGCGCCCTCGGGTTACTGGAGCATCGCGACGCGCGATATGGCGACATCGAACGTGATCTGCGCGCACGATGCGAGTTTTGGCGCCGGGCTGCTCGATGCGCTGGCGCAGATCGCCTGCGATGGCGGACATGTGCTGTTGGTCGCGTATGAATCGGATTACCCCGAGCCGCTGCATTCGGTGCGGCCGATCGCGGCCTCGTTTGGCATGGCGCTTATCCTCGCGGCCGAGCCCTCGCCGCATGCGTTCGCGCGGATCGAGGTCAGCGTCGGCGAGGCAGCGCACGATACGATGGCCGACGCGGCACTCGAAGCGCTGCGCCGCGGCGTGCCCTCGGCACGCTGCCTGCCCTTGCTGACCGCGCTCGCGAAAGTCGCCGCACATGACACAGATACGGATGCGCCGCTCGACCAGGTCATCGAGTACCAGCGCGATAGCAGCCTGAGCGTAAGGGTGATCCCATGCTGAAACCGGATACGTTGAACATGGGAGCGAGCTTGCCGGGTAAGTTGGCGGCTTCGGGTACTTCGGGTGCTTCAAGCCGCACGGTTATCGCCGGTGTAGGGGGTACCTCAGGAATTTCGGAAATTTCAAATCCCTCAGACGTGTCGCCCCCAACGATCCCGCTCCACGACCACGACTGGATCACCAGGCACATCCCCCATGCCGGCGCGATGTGCCTGCTCGATGCCGTAATTGAATGCGACGACGCACATATCGTTTGCTCCGCGAGCAGCCATCGCCGTGCCGATCACCCCCTTCGTTCGCGCGGACGCTTGTCGGCCGTGGTAGCCATCGAATACGCGGCGCAGGCGATGGCCGCGCATGGCGCAGCGCTCGCCCAGCGCGACGCGCCGCCGGCCGCCGGTTTTCTGACGGCGGTCCGCAGCGTGCACTACGGTGTCGACCGCTTGGACACCCTGCCCGACGATTTGCGTTGCGAAGCCACCCGGCTCTCGGGCGACGCACGCAACATTCTGTACGCGTTCGAGGTACGGGCCGGCGCACAAACGGTCGCAAACGGCCGTGCCACGGTGATGCTCGAAGCCTCCGCCCCTCAGGGCGAAACCCCATCCGCCACCCGGAGCTGAACCCATGCACCCCCTTGCCCAGGCTGCCGTGCATACCGCCCCGAGCGCAGTCCATCAGGCCGAAGCCATACTGTTCCTGATCCTGTTGCAGTTGACCATCATCATCCTGGCGGGGCGCGTCGGCGGAGTCGTCGCGCGGCGGATCGGCCAGTCGGCGGCGACCGGCGAAATCATCGTGGGCCTGCTGCTCGGGCCCTCGCTGTTCGGCGCACTCGCCCCGCATGCATTCGGCTATGTGTTCAAGAGTGTGCCGCCCGCGCCGATGCAGGTGCTTTCGCAGATCGGACTGATCCTGTTGATGTTCCAGATCGGTCTCGAATTCGACTTCATGCATCTGCGTGCCCCGCGCCACCGGACCACCACGATCGCCGTCGCCATCGCCTGCATCGCGCTGCCCTTCGCTCTGGGCCTCGGTCTGGGGTACTACAGCGCGCCGATCCTCTCGCCGAACGCGCCGCCGCTCGCCGCTGCGCTGTTCGTCGCAGTCGCGCTCTCGATCACGGCCTTGCCGATCCTCGGTCGCATCCTCATGGAACTCGAGATGACCCGCGCGCCGCTTGGCGTGATCGCGATCAGTGCGGCCGCCATCAACGATGTGATCGGCTGGCTGCTGCTCGCCCTGATCACCGAGCTCGTTTCCACGGCATTCGCGTGGAAGAGCTTCATCCTGCAAGTCGTGCTGGTAGTGGTCTTCGCAACGCTGAGCTTCATCGTCGTGCGCCCGCTCGTGAAGCGTTTTGTGAGCCACTTCGAAGCTTCGCTCAAGCGCACCGGCCAACTCGACCCGACCTTGCTTGGCGGCGTGCTTGCCGCCGTTTTCCTGTCGGCGATGGCTACCTACCAGCTTGGCATCTTCGCGATCTTCGGCGGCTTTCTGATGGGGGTGCTGCTGCATGACGAGCACAGCTTTGTCGCAGCCTGGCGCGACACCGTCGGCCGCTTCGTGCTGGTGTTCTTCCTTCCGATCTTCTTCACCTATACGGGCTTGCGCACGAATATCGGCGGGCTCGATTCAGTTGCTCTCTGGGCTTGGTGCGGCCTGACAGTTCTTCTGGCGACGGTCGGCAAATACGGCGGCGCGTGGCTCGCAGCGCGCGCGTGCGGTCATGACGCGCGGGAGTCGCATATCCTCGGCGTGCTGATGAATACGCGAGCGCTGATGGAGTTGATTGTGATCAACGTCGGTTATGACCTGGGCGTGATCTCGCAGAACGTCTTTACGATGCTCGTCATCATGGCGATCGTCAGCACCGTGATCCCGACACCTTTGATCCGGCGCGCCAATGCGAGCGCAGCGCGTGCGGCGGCTGCGGCGTTGCGGCCACGCTGAAGTGCAACGCGCGCGGCCAGCGGGCCGCCGGGAGCCAACTGAGTGGTGGCTCGATCAGCCCCGTGGTGGCCGGCCGAATCGCTTTGCTTCGTCGCTCTGCTTCATAGCTTTGCTTCGTAGCTCCGCTAGGCCGCACTGTTCGCCCCCCGGTCTAAAGCAGGGGCCCTCGTGCACCGGCCTTCTGACGGTGCCGCTGGTTAAGCAGCCGCGGCAGCCGCAACACGAAGCCGGCAAACAGCCGGAAATACATGCGCATCAGCAGCCAGTTGTCGCGGATATACCTGAAGTGCGAGACGCCGCCCTCGTCGGGCCGGAAGTAACGCACCGGCGCGCTCAGACTGATCGGCCGGACCCCTTCCCACGACAGCCGCACGGCCACTTCGGGATCGAAATCGAAGCGTCGCATGCCCCGCTTGCCCGCCATCACGCGCCGCAAAGGCTCGACCGGATAAACGCGGAAGCCGTATAGCGAATCGCCGATGCCGGCCCATAGCGTCTCGAGGTTGGTCAGCCCATTCGACAACTTGCGGAACAGCACACGCTCGAGCGGCGCAGTCTTGTCGAATACCGGCCGACCGAGCACCATCGCATCGGGCGCCAACGCCGAAGTCCGCATGAACTGCGGGATCAGGCCGGCAGGATGCTGGCCATCAGAGTCCATCGCGAGCACATGCGTATAGCCGGCCGCCGCCGCGTGCTCGAGCCCGTGCAGCACCGCAGCCCCCTTGCCGACATTCTTCGGCAGCACGATGACCTCGAGGCCCTCGTCGAGCGCCGCCAACGCGGTAAGCCGCTCGGCCGTGCCATCCGTGCTCCCGTCGACCACGACCCACACAGGGCTCCATTGCTGGCGCGCCTCCTGAACCGTCTCGAAGACTTTGCGTCCCGGGTTATAGCTCGGGATCAGCACCAGGTGAGTGCTGGAGTGAACCGTGCTGAGTGCCGCACCGAGCGGCTCGGTCATATCGTTCATGATGCTGCGGCGCGTGCAGGCGCGCCCCCTCCACTCGCCTCGATTTCAACCAGCAAGTTCGGCCGGCAGATATCCGCGCGGACATAGAGGCGCTCGGGATGCAAGCGAGCGCCCCCGGTCAAAGCACGAACGGTATCGCCCTGTGCGACGTGGTTGTGCACGACATCGACGCGCCCACCGGGGCCAAGATGCGTGTCGACGACCCGGCGGACGGCTTCGATATCACTCGCCCGACGGACGTAGATCCGGTACGCGAGCCTGGCGAGCGAGAACGCATCCTTGCCGACGCGATCGTTGGCGGCGGCGATCAGCGCGGACAGGTTCGCAAAAATCTCATGCGTCTGCGCAATCACATCGCCGTGATGGACCGTTTCATGACCGACGATGCTCGCGGTGCCCGAGATCAGCAACAAGGGGCCATCGACCAGGGGCATGACGACCGCCCGCGCAAAGGTCGGGCTCTTCACGCCGTATTGCGAAGGATAGTGAAACGCGCTGACCTGCCGCGGATTCTCGATCGGTATCGCACGCAGCCGCGAGGCAATGAAATAGACTTGCAGCCGGAGCGGGGCGAGGTCAAGGCCGATGCCCGTAGCCGCCGGCACGTCGCCCGTCACGGCACGACCTGCCGCGTTGAAGGCTGCCTGCCGCGCAGCATTGAACAAGCGATAACGCTCCTGTCCCTCATGCTCACCGATGATGTCGGGAATGAAATTCCAGACGCGCGCGAGGTAGGGAAAATCTTCCGTCTTCAGACAGCCGAACAAAGCATCGTAGGCTTCACGCGTGACCCTCTCCAGCGGCGACAGCGCATCGCCATCTGCCCCGTCCCGGTCCTCGATCAGCGATACCTCATCGAGCTCGATCGCGCCAAACAACACCGTCTCGCTGCGCACGAAGCGCACGCAACCCCACTGCCCTTTAACTCGGGCACCGAGCCGCTCCGGCAAGCCGGTCGCAAACCGGTCCAAGACGCCATGCGCGACCCAATCTGAGCGCGGTTCCTGCACGACCTCCATCACACACTCCTGCCCAGCGGCTCCGCGACCTCGCGGATATTGTTTCGACGCCGTCTATAAGCGGTCCAGGTACGTCGCGGATGAAATACCGACGCCAGGTAATAGACGGTCTTGAATGCAAAGAGCGACGCCCAGATCGGCGTCTTGCCGAAGATGTCGCCGGCCAGCACGGACAGCAACGCCTCCTTCATTCTCAACATATTGCGCGGCGCCATGAACAGCTCGCGCATGGTCGGATTCGTGACCCGATAGATAAACCAGGAGAACTCGCGCGGCCCATGCACCATGGTCCGTTCGAAGCGGCGAAACGCCGGCTCGGCCGAAGCGGGCGCGGCGAGCCAGGCATCGACCGCCTCGGCCGCCGAGAATGCGCCGTTCATGGCAAGCATCACGCCCGACGAGAACACGGGATCGACAAACGTATACGCATCGCCGACTAGCAAGTAGTTCGGCCCGCGCACGTGATCGCAGGCATAGGCGAAATTGCCGGTCGCCTCAACGCCATCGACGAGCGTGGCCTGCTCGAGTCGCGCGGCCAGAGGCGGGCATAGCGCGATCGTCGCAAGAAAAAAGTCCTTGAGCGGGATCTGCCGCGATTGCAGGTAGTACGGCCAGACCACGGCACCCACACTGGTAGTGCCGTCGGCCAGCGGAATAAACCAGAACCAGCCGTGCTCGAACCAGAACACCGTGATATTGCCGGCATCGGTGCCGGTATTCAGTTCCGCGTTTGCGAAGTGGCCGTAGAGCGCCGAACTGTTGTGACGCGGATTGCGCACCTTCGCCTTGAACCGGTTACCGAGAAAGGTATCGCGGCCGGATGCATCGATCACATAACGCGTATGAATTTCAAGCAGCTCACCGTCGTCGCGCCGGGCACTGACGACCGCGCCGCTCTGATCGTCAAGAAAGCGCACATCAGTCACACGGCAGCCGTCCAACGCGGTCGCGCCGACAGCGCTGGCACGCCGGAACAGGATCTCGTCGAAGTCGGCACGGCGCACCTGATAGGCGGCCGGCATCGACTTGTCCCACGCTTCGGCAAAGTAGAAGGTTTGCTTATGGTCGTGCCAGGGCGAAACGAATTCGGCGCCCCGCTTGTCCATGCCGATCGCACGCACTTCGTCGGCGACACCCAGCGCCTCGAACAAACGCATGTTCGCGGGCAACAACGATTCGCCGATATGAAAACGGGGGTGGCGCGCCTTGTCGAGCACGGTCACGCGGTGGCCGCACTGCGCGAGCCGGATGGCTGCCGTCGACCCGGCCGGGCCGCCGCCAATTACGAGCACATCGCACTCCTGCGGCACAGGGGCGCCGGGCGACGCGGCCCGGGTCTGAGGCGCAGCGTCTTTCACGTCGTTCATGCCTTCTTCTCCTGACACGCCTGACAGCTTTCGACTGCCGTGCGGACGCCGGGCGACCGCTCGGGGATCATGATCCTTTGCGCCGGCTTAAGTCGTCCGGTGCGCGCCAACATGCGCCGCGAGCTGGCCGAGCGAACTGAAGATCACCTTGTTGTCGGGATTATCCGAGCGCAATTCGAATCCATACTTCTTCGAGATGATCAGAGCGATTTCGAGGATGTCGATCGAATCGAGGCCGAAGCCTTCGCCATACAGTGGGGTGGCTGCGTCGACTTGCGCGAGCGTCACGTCCTGCAGGTTGAGTTCGCCAATAATCAGCGTCGCCAGCTCGGTTTCAAGTTCGGTCATATTGTTTTGTCGTGGGTGTCGCGCGTCTTGCTGCCTGCCGCCCAGCCCGTGCCGTCGCGCCAGGTCCTGTACGTCCGGATTATACGGGCCACCTCCGGTCGGGCAATCACGGAAGCATTTGGATACGTCCGGTAAAAGTGTCTACAGTAGTAGCAAGGCATGTGCCCGACAAGGGCTCCCCGCCCTCCCCGCTGCGAGTGGGCGCTCAGCCAGGCAGGCGGGTGGCCGCGCCGATGCCGTGAAGGCGGGGGGCGCTGCTCGTCTGCAGGTGTCGCGGGTAACCCGCGCAGGCGGCCGGGAAATTGGCTGTGCAGATCTGAGCAGAAGCAGAGGCAGAGGCAGATGCGCACGCCAGCCGATTCGGACACAATTCAGGCTGAACTTTTACGGTCCCGACTTCCAGTTCGAGGTACGACATTGGCAGATAACGGCAGGTCCTCCGGGGTTCGGCGCGAAGGCAATGTGATCTGGCTGCCGGCACCCCCCCTACAAGGCCCCCAAGGAGACACGATGGCCATCAAACGCGTCGGTTCGGTGATCGGCATCGATCCGCACCAGATCGAAGAATACAAACGCCTGCATGCGGCTGTCTGGCCCGATGTGCTCGCGGCCAACGAACGCGCCAACATCCGTAACTACTCTATCTTCCTGCGCTGGATGCCAGACGGGAAACCCTACCTGTTCAGCTATTTTGAGTACGTCGGCGACGATTTCGACACAGATATGAAGGCGCTCGCACAAGATCGACGTGTGCAGCAATGGTGGAGCGTGTGCGAGCCGATCCAGCGCCCCTTCACCGACCGCGCGGAAGGAGAGTGGTGGGCGTCGGCGGAGAATGTGTTCTACGCGCCCTGAGACCCCGGGACTCCCCTACATCGGGGCGCCCTACTTGAGATTGAAGTCGACTCGTGTGGTCGCGCCCTTGTCCTTGAGCCCGTCGGCATCGAGCTTGGGCGCCACGATATAGACCCGCGCGAGGTCGGTCTTACCCTCGAAGTACTGAAGCACCGATGCCGCACGATGCTGCGCGAGACTGCGCAGTTGCTCCTGGTCGACCTTGGCGTGGTCCAACAGCATCTGCTTCATCGTCTCGTCGGGCTGCGATTTGGTCAGGCCGACCAGATTGGTTTCCTTCTTGACGTCGGCCGCCTTCCACGCGCGCGTCAGATACTTGTCGTATTCGTCGGGCGCGATCGTGATCTGGTCGGTGTCGATGCTTTCGCCCTTGCCCACCGTGTCCTTGATCTTCTGCGCCTTGATCTGCTCGTCGACCGACGCCTCGCGCAGCGCGGGCTCGTCGACCTTGGGATCGACCCGGCCGATCAATTCGAGCTTGATGCTGGTCTTTTCATTGAGGACCTTCGCGACCGTGTCGAGT